>ENA-OQAZ01000079-OQAZ01000079.1-human-gut-metagenome-genome-assembly--contig:-NODE-79-length-45260-cov-6.329847_pt1 | contig 45260 bp, 49 predicted proteins | sample MGYA00242737_ERZ504531 | MGnify/ENA primary metagenome ERZ504531 (study PRJEB26092, sample SAMD00036244) | human gut metagenome | host: Homo sapiens | study: EMG produced TPA metagenomics assembly of... | reverse complement strand
AATCTTTGATATGAAAGAGTATTATGATAAACTAAGCTCCATTCAGTCAAATCTCTTGAAGATAAAAGTAGCGTAGGTAAAACCACATAACTGAAAGATGAATTTACACACAAATTTGGACTTGACTGAAATCCACAAAACAGCTCCCCTAATCCCAGCGAAACAGCCGGAAAATTCTCCAAAAAAGTAGCTGAAATCACTAAAATCCCCAAAACAGCTCCCCAATCCCAGCGAAACAGCCGGAAAATTCTCCAAAAAAGTAGCTGAAACCGCTGAAATCCACAAAACAGCTCCCTAACCACAGCGAAACAAATGGAGACCATAAGCTCCACTTTTTAAGATATTGCTTCCATTTTTGACGCAAAGACTAAATCATCATCACATATCGCTATATTTATCAAAGTGTTTTCTTCCTTTACTGTTTTGTTGATGCTATGTTTATTTTCAATTATAGCCTATTATCCATCATTTATATATATTAAACCCTACTTTTTCCTCATCTTCTCTTGACTTCTCATTAATAAGTGAATATAATTTACCTAATTGATACATCAACGCTTTAAAGCGCTGATAAAAGGAGGAATTATCATGAAAAAGAGATCTAAAATTTTAGCTTCACTTGTTCTTGCAGGAACAATGGTTCTTGGACTTGCCGGATGCGGAGATTCCGGTTCAGCAAACGGTGGCACACAGTCAGGTAAAAACTCAGATGCCAAATATCAGGTAGGTATCTGCCAGCTCGTACAGCACGAGGCTCTCGATGCCGCTACAAAGGGCTTTGAAGACGCATTAAAGGACAAGCTCGGAGACGATGTCTCATTTGACGAGCAGAATGCCGCAGGAGATGCTTCTACATGCTCTACAATCTGCACCAAGTTCGTCACCAACGACTACGACCTTATCCTTGGAAATGCTACAGCAGCTCTTCAGGCCGCTTCAGCAGCCACAGACTCTATTCCGATTCTCGGAACATCTATCACAGACTACGCTACAGCTCTTGATATGTCAGACTGGTCAGGCACTACAGGAAAGAATATTTCAGGTACTACAGACCTCGCTCCACTCGATGAGCAGGCTAAATGCATCAAGGAGCTCTTCCCGGATGCAAAGAACATCGGTATCATCTACTGCTCATCTGAGCCAAACAGTATCTACCAGTCAACAACTATTACCAAATACCTTGAGGACGAGGGATACACTGTAAAAGAGTACACCTTCTCTGATTCAAATGATGTCGCTGCAGTAACACAGAGCGCATGTGATGCATCTGATGCAATCTACATCCCAACTGACAACACTGCTGCTTCATGTACAGAGGCTATCAACAATGTAGCTTCACAGGCTAAGAAACCTATCTTCGCCGGCGAGGAAGGAATCGCAAAGGGCTGTGGTGTTGCAACACTTTCTATCAGCTACTATGACCTTGGATACACAACAGGTGAGATGGCTTACGATATCCTTGTAAATGGTACAGACATCAAAACTATGGAGGTCAAGAGCGCTCCTAAGTTCACTAAGGAGTACCTTCCGGACCGCGCCAAGGAGCTTGGAATTACAGTTCCGGACGGCTATGAGGAAATCTCAGCTGAATAAACAGCTGCACTATGGAGGTATTTAATAAAATGATTCTAATGAATTATTTTGCAACCTTAAATCCGGTTGCATTCACCAATGCCCTTCCGGGCAATATAGCCCAGGGTCTGATATGGGGCATCATGGCACTCGGTGTTTATATCACCTTCAGACTTCTGGACTTCGCAGATCTGACGGTTGATGGCTCATTTGCAACAGGTGGTGCCGTAACCGTTATGATGACGATTAACGGCTACAATATCTGGGTTTCACTGCTTTGCGCATGTATTGCCGGTCTGCTCGCAGGACTCTGCACAGGTCTCTTACATACAAAGCTCGGCATTCCTCCGATTCTGGCAGGAATCCTTACACAGATAGCGCTCTACTCTATCAACTTAAATATCATGCAGCGCCATGCCAACCAGGCACTTAGCGCAGATAAATATAATCTGGTGCTTTCATCACGTAATCTGACACATGCGATAATTGTCGGTGTGATTTTCTCGGTTGTAATTATCGCGGTGCTTTACTGGTATTTCGGAACAGAGCAGGGCTCTGCTATCCGTGCCACTGGCTGCAACCCTGCAATGAGCAAGGCTCAGGGTATCAACATCGACAACATGAAGCTCATCGGTCTTGCGCTTTCAAATGCAATTGTAGCGCTCTCAGGCGGTCTGCTTTCACAGTACTCAGGCTTTTCCGATGTAAACATGGGCCGTGGTGGAATCGTCATCGGTCTTGCCGCCGTTATCATCGGTGAGGTGCTCGGCGATGCAATCCTCGGAAAACACATGAATTTCATGGGAAAGCTTATCTTTGTCATATTTGGTGGAATTGTTTACTACATTGTAATCGGAATTGTTCTGTGGCTGCAGATGCCAAGTGATGACTTAAAGCTCTTCACTGCAATCATCGTGGCAATTTTCCTTGCGGTGCCTTACCTGAAGGGCAAGAGCAAGGCCTCCTTCAAAAAGGCCGGCAAGCGCTCTGCCGCAGCACTTAACGCAAAGGAGGGCAAATAAATGCTAGAGATTAGAAACGTACATAAAACCTTCAATCCGGGCACGATCAATGAAAAGCATGCCCTTAATGGTGTAAACCTAAAGCTTGAGGAGGGCGATTTCGTCACTGTTATCGGTGGAAACGGTGCCGGAAAATCGACCATGCTCAATGCCGTTGCAGGCACATGGCCTGTGGACGATGGTTCAATTCTCATCGATGGAGTGGATGTCACAGGACTTCCTGAGTTCAAGCGTGCATCATTTCTGGGACGTGTGTTCCAGGATCCAATGACAGGAACTACCGCAACCATGCAGATTGATGAAAACCTCGCACTTGCAGCGCGCCGCGGAAAGCGCCGTGGTCTTGGCTGGGGTATCACAAAGGCTGAAAAGGAGCATTTCCACGAGCTTTTAAAGGAGCTTGACCTGGGACTCGAGGATCGAATGACCTCAAAGGTTGGTCTGCTCTCAGGTGGACAGCGTCAGGCTGTTACACTGCTCATGCTTCACTCCAGAAGCCGAAGGTGCTGCTTTTGGATGAGCACACCGCTGCTCTCGACCCTAAGACAGCCGCAAAGGTGCTCACTCTCACAGACAAAATCATCAAGGAGAACAGCCTGACAGCCATGATGGTCACACACAACATGCGTGATGCCATCGCTCACGGCAACAGACTCATCATGATGAATAACGGACAGGTTGTCCTTAATATCTCAGGCGAGGAAAAGAAAAACCTCACTGTGGAAGATCTGCTCATGAAGTTTGAGGAGGTTTCCGGCGAGGAATTTGCTTCTGATAAGGCTTTGCTTGGATAGACATATCTATATAATAATAACAAAAATTTGCAGCTCAATACACGAGCTGCAATTTTTTGTTATATACTTTTTATATGAGTTCTCCCACCGGCTTAATCATATCAGCCTTGATAAAGCCCTTTATGATCAGATACTGCTCTATCGTCTTCACACAGTTTTCCACACCGACACGCTCACTGTTTAGTGTCAGGTCGTAGTTCACCGGATTGGTCCAGTAGTTTCCGTGTGCATAATACTTGTAATAATCTGCCCTGAACTTATCTGTTCTCTCAATCGTGGCATTTGCCACCTCCGGTGTCACACCCATATTGGCTATGGTACGCTCCACACAGAATGCACGCGGTGCCTCAATGTATATGCTCACCACATTTGGGCGGTTCTTTAATACATAGTCGGCACATTTTCCTACTATGACGCAGGATTCCTTGTCCGCAAGCTCGTTGATAATCTGGCTCTGATACTCAAAAAGCCTGTCATCTGATTTGAACTTCTCATTTCTTGATATATATCCATTTGCTCTTGGAAGCCCTCGCAAAAAGCTCGTAAATCCGCCCTCTTCACGCAGCTTCTCATTTACCTCCTGAAACACATTCTCGTCAAGTCCGCTCAGCTGGCTTGCAAGAGTCAGAATACGGTTCTCATAACAGTGTATTCCAAGCTCTTTTGCCAGCTGTGATGCTATTGCTTTTCCGCCTGTTCCAAATCCTCTGGCAAAGGTTACTACAAAATTATCCATTTATCATTTCCTCCTTCTGAATGCCAACCATATCTAGCCAGCCAGATATCTGCTTAAGAATTCTCTTGTTCTTGGATTCTTAGGATTTGTAAACAGCTCTGACGGTGCTGCATCCTCTGCCACATATCCTGAGTCCATGAAAATAGTTCTTGTAGAAACATCTCTGGCAAATGCCATCTCATGTGTAACGATTATCATCGTAAGTCCGGTTCTTGCAAGGTCCTTCATGACATTTAGCACCTCTCCGACCATCTCAGGGTCAAGCGCCGAGGTCGGCTCATCAAATAAAAGCACCTCCGGGTTCATACAAAGCGACCTGGCAATGGCAACTCGCTGCTTCTGTCCTCCTGAGAGCTGCGATGGCTTTGCATTGATATAAGGAGCCATGCCGACTGCCTTCAGATGCGTGATTGCCCTGTCAAAGGCCTCCTGCTTTGGCAGATGAAGCACCCTTCTTGTACAAAGCATACAGTTCTGGAGCACTGTCATATTGTTGAACAAATTGAAGGACTGGAACACCATTCCCACCTTTGAACGGTAATCATTGATATCCTTTTGTACATTTCTGACCTCTTTATCGTGATATAAAATCTTTCCTGAGGTCTGTTTCTCAAGCTTGTTGATGCACCTAAGCAGTGTGGATTTTCCCGAACCTGAGGAGCCCACAATACAGATGACCTCGCCGGAATGCACATCAATATCAATCTTTCTAAGTACCTCATGATCACCAAATGATTTGCTTAAATCCTTAATTGAAATTACTGTCTCACTCATATTGTGCCTCCTATTCATTGTCCATGTACTCAACTGCGAGTGCATAGTCCATCTTGCCCTGCAGCTTCTTTTCAATCAGCTTGAAGAGCTTATCAAATACAAAGCAAAGTACAAAGTAAATTACCGCGATGACCAGATATGACTCAAAGTACTTGTAGTAGTTTCCACCGACTGTCTTGGCAGCCATGAAAAGCTCCTGCACAGCGATAACATTGAGTACTGATGTCATCTTCAGATTTAAAAGGAATGTATTTGCCATCTCAGGAATGATGTTCTTGAACGCCTGCGGCAAAACTACATAGAGCATTGTCTTAAACGGTGACATTCCCATGGCCCATGCGCCCTCGCGCTGTCCCATATCTATTGAACCGATCCCTGCTCTGACTGTCTCTCCCATGTAGGCACCTGTATTTAATACAGTTACGAGAATACCTGCAAATACAGGTGTCAGGTTTTCATAGCCCATCTGGCGTATTCCATAGTACACAATCATCGCCTGAACTATCATTGGTGTGTCCCTGAATACTTCAACATAAACTGTAAATATCACCTTTACTATACGTATAAGGACCTTTTTTACGATGTTGTCACCATCGTTAATCTTTACATCATTTACTATGCCTACGATATATCCCAATACGAAGCCAAGCAATGTACCAACTACCGATATGTACAGCGTAAGCCAGGTTCCTTTGATAAACATGCTTGAATATTTCTGCGCCAGAAATACCATCCATCTAACGAATTACTTGGATTACTTATCATCATACTGCTACCTCACTTTTATCTCTCTAATCCCCAGCTTACGCCGGTTTATCAGACTATTGTGGATGATGCGATATAACATCATCCCACAGTCCTTCATCTTTTCGTGAATCAGATAAATCTCTAACAACTAGTTGGCTGCCGGCTGCTGTGTCAGAACCTGATCCATCAGCTCATCCATCTTTGCCTTGTCATTCCAGCCGATTGCATTCATAGCATCCTGGATTTTATCTCTGAGTGCTGTATCATCCTTTCTTGTTGCGATACATACATTTACCATTTCATCATCACCTGTGAATGTATCATTCTCATCCAGCTCGATAATCTGTAAATCATCATTTGTCAGTGCCGCTGACTCTGCTGTCGGAACATCGATTACACATACATCTGCGCTGCCGTTTGATATTGCGAGGAAGCACTCTGATGTAGTCTCAAAGTTTCCTGACTGCTCAGCACCCTTTATCTGGTCTAAAAGTGGAATCCAGCCTGTTCCAAGCTGTGTCGTTACTTTGCAGCCTGTATCTGCGAGATCTGAAAGACCCTTTACATTTGAATACTTGCCGCCCTTCTTAACAACAATACAGTTGTTTCTATAGTAATAAGGCTCTGTGAATGCGTATGACGCTTCTCTTTCCTTTGTCTTGCCCATACCGGCGATGATACAGTCATAATCTCCTGCATCGAGTGAGATACCGATTGATGACCACTCAACCTTATGTACCTCAAGGTCCATTCCCATCTGGTCTGCAAGCTTCTGTGCCACTGCTACATCGTAGCCGTATGCATAGTAATCAGAGCCTGCTATCTTGACTGCCTTGCTGCCGTCCGGTGTGGTATCTGTATCCTGTGTCCAGTTGAATGGAGCATATGCACATTCCATACCAACCTTTAAAACCTTCTTTGATGAGCTGTCTGCCGCTGAGCTATCTGAAGCAGCTCCTCCTGATGACGAACCACATCCAAACAATGTTGTCGCTGCCATTACACCTGTAAATATCAATGCTGCAAATCTCTTACTTCTCTTCATCATAAGCTTTTCCTCCTTGATTATTGAAATACGAAAAGGCGCCGGAGTTTTTCTCCAGCGCCTTTGCTTAGTTCGTATAATAAACTTAATGAAGCAGCTTTGCAATGTTAATTTTGCACAATTTGTTTGTGCATTTTTACAGTAACTAATTAAACATAAGCCTTTTTACAAGAATACAATTAACTACATCCAGATATTCCATCGAGTCATCAAGGCTGATTTCCAGTATTTCCTCTATCTTTTTCAGACGGTATTGCATGGAATTACGATGAACGTACATCATCTGTGCCGTTTTTTGGACATTAAAGCCACACATATAATAATTGAGCAGCGTATCTATGAGAAACGAGCCGTTTGCATTGTCATACATCTCAAGCCGCTTTAGCTTCTCGTTGCAATAATCCATGATTTCCTGCTGATTGCCACTGTTGAACATATACTTGTATATGCCCATGGAGCTGGCACTGATTACCTTCTTGTTGGTCGGATTGGGTAAAATATCCTTTTTGGGGATGAGATTTTTCGCCTCCTGATAGCTCTTGCCAAAATCCGCAGGCTTCCTGTATGCAGCACCGAGTATGCATGTGCTGTGAATGAGCCCTGCAAATGGTGCACGACTGTCTAAGTCCCCAAGTATCCTTTCAATCTGATGCTCTGTCTCCATATCCTTTGTCTCCTCAAAAAGAAGAACAAATTTGTTTAAAAACCTCATATACATAGGCGTTTTCTTCATATGGATAACCTCGCGGTTCAGGCAGTCGGTATAGTATGTATATGTGTGCTCGTCCTGCTCCAGATTCACTCCGTATTTGCGGTCTATCACGATGATTCCCACTCTGTACGGCCGGTCAAAGGTCAGACCAAACTGTGCAGAAATCTTCTCGATATACTTATCATTTACCTCATATCCAAAAAGCAGATTGTACAGGTAGTCCCCTGTCCTTTTATTATCCACACTGGTCTCTAAAAGCAGCTCTCCGACGCTCTGCGCAATATCTACAAAAGTAGCTCCCTCCCACCGGATATAAAACAACGGCAGCTTGAGTTCATCAGCCTTGTCCTTCATCCTCTGTGGTGCCTCTTCCCTGTCCTCCACAACCGAAATCGCAAAGCCCGATATCCCCAGCTCATTCAGCTCAACCATGGCATCATATGCCTCGTCCATGGAAAATCTCTTGTAATCTACCACAAGCAGCGCAAAGTTGCCCGGATTCATATGATCCTTATAAGGCTTTGTCTGCACCAGATACGTCCATGACACAATCCGGTCAAGCCCTGCTGCTCCCGCCACAAGCTCCATTCCATCCATTTGTAAATTGTTAACATCCCTGCATGAAATCATCTGCGTCTCCCTGATATCATTAGGCTTCGGTAATTATCCCAAACCGTTTCACATTACTTATATCCACAGCCGCTTCGCCCCGGCATATCCTCTCCGTGCACATACCTGGCATTGAACTCCATATTTATCTCACGAAGCTCCTTCTTTCCGTCAATATAGTCCTGATACATCTCGGCAAGTCCCGACATGCAGCATCGCAGGTAGCCTCGATATTGCCAAGCGACTCAGCCACAATTGCCTCGCGTTCCTCTTTTGTTGTCTCACTAATTAAATATCCCATTTCGTATATTTCCTTTTCGTATGTTTCTTATCCGTATGTTTCCTATCCATGTATTTCCTGACCGTATGTTTCGTTTCCGTATAATGCATAAAAATGATATGAGGGTCAATATATTAAAAGTCGTAACTGTTCAGTACCTTCACAGTTGCGAGCCGCAAGCGCATAAGAATCAGCTGCGCTGATGGGCGCTTGCTCCTACATAATATACGTTTTCTTACGAAATATGCGGTACCGCATATTTCTGTACTGAACAGTTACTAAAAGCCCAGATTCTCATCCACAAGAATAATCTGGAAACGTCCCTTCACCCTTGAGAAGCGTGTAGTCAGAATCTGACAGCAGATACACTGCGGGCTCTTGCAGTCAAAGCAGGTGCCGTTCTTGGAACATGGTGTGTCGATGCCAAAGCGCTGTGCGTTTATTGGCGCTGCCTCATTTCTCGCACGGCTCATAGCGTCAGCCTCAGTCTTTACGACCTTGTTCATGCCTACTATAAGAAGCACATGTTTTGGTCCGTAAGCATATGCAGCCACGCGGTTTGCATTTCCGTCAATATTGATAAATACGCCATCCTCGCTCATCGCATTGACACTTCCAAGGAAATAATCCGATGTAAATGCCTTTAACGCTATCTCCTGCTTCTCCTCCTGCGTAGACACCTTGTCCCTGTCATAAAACTGATATTCTCCGTTTGAGAGGGCCTCATACAGACCACATTCCTTCACCGATGTGGCCCCGCCCATATTGATTGAGCTTCCCTTTGGAATCAGCTCCAGTGCCTTCTTAACAGCATCCTCCTTTGTCTCTACATAATATGCCTCCATGTTGCGCGACTCAAGCGCAGCCACAAGGCGCTTTCCCAGTAATTCGTTTCTCATTTTTCTTACGTCCATAGTGTAAACCTCATTTCATGCTTATTGCCAATTCCCATTTGTGCAATTAGCTTTATTAATTGTTGTTATTATACTACTTTACAGGGGGTGTCTGCAATTTATTCGGGAATAAATAATCGTATAGTTTTATGTTAATTATCATTCTTTTAATAATCAAATCATATAGTTGTTCTATACATTTCCAAAATAGCCAGGTATTTCATAATAAACTGCCAGCTGATTAAAGCCCTGCATATTCGTGATATGCAGGGCTTTCGTTAATCTTCTCTTATATAATTATTATTTACTACTTTTTGCACATCTTTCGGATCAGGCATTGAGCGGATTGCGCCTTTCTTTGTTGTGACCAGATATGCGGCAGCGTTGGCAATTTGCAGCATTTCTATCAAATTTTCTTTACTCAAATTCTCTAAATCATGATCCAATAGATAATTTAACACACTTCCACAAAATGTATCGCCTGCACCTGTTGTATCAATTGTTCCACCAAGCAAATATGAAGGTACGTATGCCCTAATTTCTCTATAATAAGAATAGCTTCCATCAGCACCGGCTGTTATATTAAGGAGTTTTATATTTGGATATCTCTCCATAAGAATATTTGCTCCTTTGTCAAAATCAGATGTTCCTGTCATAAACTCAATTTCATTATCCGAGATTTTCAAAACATCACACTGACTTAATCCATATGCTATCTGGTTTCTCGCATCATCCAGACTTTTCCATAATGGTGGTCTGAGATTTGGATCAAAAGAAATGATTAATCCGTTATTTTTAGCGGTCTCAATTGCTCGTTTTGTTGCCTCCTTTACATTATCATCAGTCATAGAAAGAGTTCCAAAATGAAAGAGCCTAGACTGCTTTATCTGTTCATACTCAACCTCATCTGACGATAACATCATATCCGCTCCCGGATGACGATAAAACGAAAATTCTCGGTCGCCATTTTCATAATTTTTCACAAATGCTAGTGTTGTATTATAGTAATTATCTATAATTAATCCTTTGTGATCAATTCCGGTTTCATCCAATATAGCAGTCAGCATTTTCCCAAAAAAATCATTACCAATTTTGCCTATGAATGTACAGGATTTATTATATTTTCTTAATAAAGCAAGTACATTACACGGAGCTCCTCCCGGATTTGCTTCAAAAACCGGATTTTCCTGTCCACTCATTCCATAATCAGTAAAATCTACTAGTAGCTCGCCTAAAGCAACAACATCATATTTTTTCAATTGCTATCCTCCGAATTTCATCCAAGCATATATCGTTCAAATTCTAGTGCCTTCTTTGCGTCACGATCCAATGCTTCTTCGCTTGTGTCAGGTACAATATCTCTCCATACCTTAATATTCTGTCCTACAGTTCCTCCCGGCATAACAAAAGGCTCCATCACAACTGTCTTATCATAATTAATGTCTCTTAATGCCTCTCCAATCTCTCTCCAAGGTGTTCGTCCTCTTCCCGGAACCATACGATTACACTCACCTGTATGGAAGTGTCCCAGTAAACTGCCAGCCTCACGTATTGCTGCACCAATACTTTCCTCTTCAATATTCATATGAAAAGTATCTAACATTACACTTACATTAGATGCCTTAGGCTCTAATTCACGAACACTTTTCACAAACGCAGTGCATTCCTTTGATGTATTAATAACATGATTTTCAAAACGATTTAAACTTTCAAGGCCAAGCACCTCAATTCCGCATTCTGCTGCTATCCTTCCAAGTTTGGCCATTCCTTCTATTCCTCTCTCCCAATCGCCCTTTTTGTCAACCGGTTTAGAAAAATCAATAGGCCAGCATGAATATAAAGCTCCGCCAATAAGAGTTGCTCCAATTTTTTCCATTCTTTTAAACAAATCAGTATAGAATTCAAGTGCATGCTTTCTTACCGCTGGATCACTGCTTGAAATATTATTTTCCGGCACTGGACCATATCCAACAGTAAGTCGTATATTTTTATCTGCCGCATGCTTTTTTAATTCCTTTAACTCTTCATCACTATATTCCGGGAGTGGCCCGGCAGCAATTTCCAAAATGTCAAAACCAAGACTCGAAACCTTGTCTATGTAATAATGATAATCTCCATCCCATTCATGCTCCCAATATGCGTAATAAATTCCGTGTTGCATAATCTTATACCTCCTTTTTATTTAGATGCTGCCTTTTTTGCACGTCGTTTTGAAATGTAAATGTTAAATACTAAAACTGCAAGTAATGCTATGCCCCAGATCATATCTCTGTAATAGTTGCTGATAGCTGGAAACTGATTTAAATAAGAAGACAGTGTCTGAAGAATAATAACCGCAAAAGCAATTCCCGGTATATTACCAAAACCACCATCCGGATTAATTCCACCTAAAACAGCGACCAATATTGTCTGCATTGTATAGCTTGTTCCAAAATCCGCCTTCCATTCGTAGGTTTAAGCATTCCAAATAAAGCAATACCTGCAGCAATCGCATCAGCAGTAGACATATTTGTATATTCTTTTCCATCAATCTCTATTGTTCCTTCATCCGGTTTATAAAACCCCGAAATTACTTTAATAATAGTTGATTTTCCACATCCATTTTCACCAGCCAGACAATGTGTCTCGCCCTTCTTAATTGTTAAATCTACACCTTTTAATGCATGCACCCCGCCAAATGACTTTTTGATATTTTTTACACATAAAATATTTTCTGACATTAACCCTCACTCTCCTTCAAACTGTTATTTTCTGAAAATCCGGATGTTTTTTAATTAAATCCATCCGGATTTTCACCAGACTACTTCATAAGTTAAATACAGTTTTATATTTAGAAATCGTAATCGTCAATATTATCCTTATTTAAAATCAATGGAGCATTACCTAATACGCAACGATTTACACCTTCCTGGATTTTTACACTATCATACCCATCCTGCTCAAGGTCAATTCCTTCTTTTATTTCATCGCCTGATAACACCTTGTAAGCCAAATCACACATAGCATATCCTGCTGATGCCGGATCCCACAGGCACACCGCATTTATCGTACCATTTTTGACATACTCTCTTGTTGCATTTGGTGTTCCAACACCAACAATTGATACTTTATCAATTAATCCCAACTCTTCAACTGCCTGAGCTTCACCTAAGATATCAACGGAAGCTGCTCCGGTAAATCCAGCAAGCTCAGAATTTGCCTTTAATAACTCTTTCGCCTTACTATAAGCTGTATCAACCTTTTCTGATGATTCTGCCGATGGTACAGTATCATTAATCAGCGACATATCAGGATAATTTTCTTTCTGATACTTATACTCTGCATTAGAATATTCCATATGAGTTGTTGATGTAGTATAGGCAACCATCTGAGCATACTGCCTTTCTCACCCATTGCTTTTGCAAGCTCCTGCATCATTGTATTTCCAAAATCCTCAGCGGTGAATGCTTCTACATCATATAATGTGCTTTTTAAATCTGAGGCTTCGTGACTAATTACTACAATGCCCTTTTCCATGGCTTTTTTCAAAACTGATTCCAATGCACCCGGATCAATTGGGACAATACACAACGCATCAACACCTTGATTAATCATGTCCTCAACCAGTTGAACCTGTGATGCCGCATCCGCATTTGCTGGTCCCTTCTGTATTACATCAACTGTCTTTTCCTTGCCAAATTCATCCACTCCAACCTGCATTCTCTTAAACCAGTCCGACGTACCATCTTTAACGACAACTGCAATTGTCCAATCCGCTGGTTCCTTATCTGATTTATACTTTGCAGCATCTAATAATTCAGCGCTGACACTTACCTGTGTATCAGCATTCTTATCATTAGAACCAGAACCGGTGTCTACTGCAGAGCATCCTGCTACACCTATCATCATTGTTAACCCTAAAACCATTGCCAATAATTTTTTTGCCATAATTTTGTCCCCCTGTGGTATTTATTCAATATTTCTGTGACGGGCTTCCATCTCTTCCTTGGAAATTCCCATTTCTTCACTTAGCATCATTACAATTACATCGAAGAATACAAGCAATGCCTGCTCAAACTGATTCCCCATCATCTGAGCTGTCGGTACATACTCATCCTCTGAGTTGTATACCGCCTTATAAGCAGTTGCAGGAATCCTTATTACCTTATCTGCAATTTCTAATATATGTCCTTTTGCAGATGGAGTAATTAAAAGAATAGTGGCACCTGTTTTCTTTGCATTATCACAAATTATGTTTTCATGTGCCACGTCAGCACTTCCGCATGCGCATATAAACAAATCTCCTTTGTTCATGGATGGAGTGGTATCATCCCATATCCAATGAGACTCCTTTCCTAAATGCATTAAGCGCATAGCAAACTCTCTCGTCGAAAGCCCTTCTCTTCCTGCACCAAGCAGAAAAACACGCTTTGCATTTTTGATTTCCTCCAATAGTTCTCTCACGTTTTCATCACTCATTCTTGCAAAGACTTCTGACAACTCGTCCAATGCAATTTTAGATAACTCTTGAAAACGATCCATATTACATCACCTCCTGGTATTTTTTATTATCAAGGCGACTAAGCGCCAGCATGCCATCTTCATGTGTTCCTGTGTATCCGGAAAATAACCATGCATGAATCATTGCCATTGTAAAGTCAATGCCTTTCTTTTCCATGAACCATGCTCCGGTACACAAAACATTTCCATTATTATCATTTTTGCTAAGCACTGCCGGAAAAACATCATAACAAAGTACTGCTCTTATTCCCGGAATCTTGTTTGCTGCCATTGCCATTCCCTGACCTGTTCCACAAATCAGAATTCCATAATCACATTCTTTTGATACAACCTTGTTAGATACTATTTCTGCAATCTCTGCATACTTTCCACCATCTGCTTCATTTTCCGATTCGCAACCTGTATCTACGATATCGTAACCTTCTTCCTTCATTCTCTCTAATAATTTTTTATAGAACCGGTACGCAGCCGGATCACAGCCCATTGCTAATTTCATATTTATTCCTTCCTTTATCTGTTTTATGTAACCGCTTTCATTGTTTTGTAATAAGTAAGTGATTGTGTATTTTATGAGTAATACACAATCACTCATTCTTAAAATGTCTGATGAACCAGCGGAGAATTCAATATCATATGCTGAAATGTTTCATCCGGCTGCTCCAATCTCTTTATCAGCAGTTCCGCTGCTGAATGTCCTAATTCGTATGCATCACGTTGGATACAATTATACGGAATTCCAAGATACTGCATCATGTCAATTTCATCCAGTCCTATATGTGTATACATGTCCGTTTTTCCATGCGTATGCTCACATACCGCTTGTATATATCCTTTACTAAGTAAGTTATTACATGTAATTACAGCTGTAGGCTGCTTTGACTTCGCAATCATCTGTTTTGTCACCTGATATCCTGACACCCTCGTATATGTTCCTCTAAATACAAGATCTTCGTCATATGGAATACCAGCCTTTTTTAGACCTTCTAAATATCCTTCAAATCGCTGAACAGACAATATATTCTCTTTGTCTCCAATTATAATTGCAATTTTTCTGTGTCCTTCATTGGCCAATGCTAACACAGCTTTTCGCACGGCACTCTGGTCATCAAAATGTACTATATCACACTTTAATCCTATATCTCGATCCATGCAGACAATCGGACAATTCATACGATCCAATTTTCTTTGCAGTTTATCCAAAACTCCAAGAGCTGAATAATTAACTGCCGGGATATACAGCAATCCTCTTACTCTCTGCATTTTCATCATGTCCAGTGCTTTATAATCCGTATCCATATCGTTATCATTCCCAGAATATAGCAACGACAAATTATGTCTCTTGGTAATTTCTTCAACCCCAGAAAATAATTCTCCAAAAAAAGTATTGCTAATTTCCGGAACAATCACACCAACCGTAGAAGAGCTTTTCATTGATAAATTTCTCGCAGTCTGAGATGGCGTATAATGCAACTCCTTCATTATTCTAATAATATTTTCTCTGGTATGTTCTTCCACAATGTCCGGTGAATTCAATACTCTGGAGACTGTTGCCTTAGATACACCTGCCCTCTCCGCAATATCTGATATTGTAATATTCTTTTCGATATTTTATCCCTCCTTATGTAACCGATTTCATTTGTCTGTATTATATTATTTTGCATATTTAATGTCAATATGTTAGTATTGTTTTCGTGATTATGCATAATTTTTCTATGTTTTTACATCATTACAAGCTTTTTCTTTGTGCTATTTATACATGTAACCGTTCTCATCTCAACTTGACATAATAATTTCACGCAACAAAAAGAGCTCTTTTTGCTTTGTACAACATTAAATTGTAGATGATTACTGTAAGAGTGAAAGTACACCCTGGTTAGACTGATTAGCCTGTGCAAGAATGTCGTTCTTGCTATAGTTAACCATCTCTTCAGCCATATCTGTATCACGGATACGAGACTCAGCTGTTGTAATATTCTCAACTACGTTGTCGAGGTTGTTGATTGTATGCTCAAGACGATTCTGAACAGCACCGAGTGATGAACGCTGTGAAGATACTGTTGAAATAGCATCTGCAATTGCATCAATAGCGTATGTAGCATCCTGCTCTGTATCTGCCTTGATTCCCATACTATGTCCAAAACTGTCATTCTTTTTAAGATGACATCAAATTTATACTTCTTCTCCGGAGTGATTTTCCTCGTTCCTAGCACTTCCATAATAATAAAATCATTGCGAGTATCTGTTTGACAAATTTTCTCCATGATTCTTTCCATCCCAGCTACATCATTTGACATTCTTCTTAGCATGAAATCAATATCCATAGTTGGTCTGCCCTCATAATTTGAAATAGTATACAAGAACATTCCACCTTTCAAAACAAGATTCACTACATATCTTTTATCTCCTTTACAGCCATATTCATGCACATATCCTTAAACAACTTCATACAATTTCTCAATAGTTTTTGTATCAAGTTTTAAAAATAAATAAGCTTATTATAAATTTTTCAGGAAAAATTTAGGCTGCTATGCAGATAGATATTTTTCCTGTCTTCCCCCGCACATTTTATGTTATAATCATCTGACGGAGGTACATCATGAAAATAACTACTCTATGCTACATAGAACACGATGGACAATATCTCATGCTTCATCGTATTAAGAAAGAAAATGATATAAATGAAGGAAAATGGATTGGTGTTGGCGGTCACGCCGAGAATGGTGAATCACCCGAAGAATGCTGCTCCGCGAAGTCAAAGAGGAAACCGGGCTCACACTCACATCATACCGTTTCCGCGCACTCATAACTTTTATAAGTGATAAACAGGAGCCTGAATTGATGTGTCTTTTCACCGCTGATGAATTTTCCGGCAAGCTTATAACATGCAACGAAGGTGACCTCAAATGGGTGGATAAAACTATCGTGCCCACACTTCCTACCTGGGAAGGCGACGCTATCTTCTTAAAGCTCCTGCTTGAAAATGAAGACAATTTCTTCACACTTAAGCTTGTATATGAAGGTGAATCACTGGTTGATCAGAAGCTTGAGATTTATTAGTATCATCCTTTGAGCTGTCCAGTCGGTACTTAGATTTTTCGTTATCTCATCGCAAAACGGCTCCGGATAGCCGCGCCTTAGCAATATATCATATGCGTTTACAAATATCCGCATTCCTATATCCAGCTAAAATCGCCTCCTGTCACAGCAAGCGATAACAGCTTATCCATCTTCTCTACCTCTTCAGCGCCTCTAACCATCTGAATAAGCTTCGCAGATTCTACAACCTTTGGCATCTCCTCATCTGGTCCTATCTCCATATCTGCCTCTTCTCCACAGTATGGACATACCAATGTTGGTGCAATTTTTAAATCCAGAAATCTGCTTCCACACTCTTTACACTCATAATAACCGCACTGCTCAGTGCCATCCGGTACATAATACATATATAATTTCCTGCCTTTCTTTTACTTATAGTACATTAAAATCTGCATCTTTTCAATCAGTTCCTACACCATGACCTGTGTCAGTTTGTCCTCCGGACTCGGGGGCTTTTGTAAAGCAAAGCTTGTTATGGACAGAAATTTTTATTCCGAAGAAAATATCAATAGGCTTTATCTGTTTAAGTATTCATTCCATCTTGCGTTTGTCTCCTCAAGCTCATGCTTTTGCATTATGCGGTTGCGGTCGTTCAGTATCGCAAGCATTTCATCAGCGATTTCTTCCATGGGAAGCTTTTTATAGTGTGACAGATATCCTATCATCCTTTGAGCTGTCCAGTCGGTATTTAGGTTTTTTGTTATCTCATCGCAGAATGGCTCCGGATACCCGCGCCTAAGCAATATATCATATAGCTCCATGCTCTTTGCTGTCCTGGGTTTCATATAGTGCCTCTCCAATCTTATCAATCAATGTCACATCCGCCGGCAGCAATTTGCGTATCCAGCTCCTCCATTATCTCCCGCCTCAGCGCCTGCTGCGGTGTTTAAGCCCTTCTATTAACAATTTATTCTTTATTTTCATGCCATCTTATCCACTCATCACATTTTGCCTCAAGCAACTCAAAATCTGGCGTTGCATTTTTTATGTAACCAATATCCATTCTGCCCTTTTTTCTATTTACATACACGACATTAGCATGCTTTTTTAATATATCATCTTGGTTCTTTCTTATGAACTGAACTTGTTTTTGTAAAAGAGTTTTATATGCTATATCAGTAATTCCCTCTATATTGATTTTTGTCAATTCAGACTCTGGTGCCGGAATCATATTATTACACTGAATTTTACCGAAAAAATCTATTTCTCCTGATTCTTTTTTCTCATACATATAGACAACTGGAACATTTGTATCTTTTAGCAAAATAATTCTATCAGCATATGCTACAAAAGAAAAATCTTCTGGAAGATTCTCCCCTTGATAATCTCTAATTTTATAATCCTTTTTATATTTGGGTGAACTTAATGGAATGACATACTTATATCCATTTTTCTGTACTATCACACCCAAAAACTTACGTTGTTCTTTTCCATCTGCATTTGACATAATCTTCGTGGGTTCAAATTTTCGTAAATATTTTACATATTCAACGGTTACTTCGTATAGTTCCATTCATTCCTCCATAATAGTAAAATAGGACAAAGACTTAATCTTTGTCCTATTTGCCATACTTAACGGTGATGACAACCAAATATTTTCATCTCACACTTAACGGTAGTGACTCTCCGAATATTTTCATCTCACACTTAACGGTAGTGACTCTCCGAATACAAGGAACATCTCCTTGTACTTGTATTATATGCAGTTTTCAAAAAAAAATCAACATATTTCTGTGGAAAGTTCAAAACCCGTCTTTGAGATTTAGCACCAGTATTTTTTTGATTCCAAACCTTGCATATAGTCTTTCCAACCAGCATAAATGCTTTTTTGAATTATATATGAATTCTCACATTTTATTGTTTGTTTTGCCATTTTACACGCTATCATTATCTGATAAGAAGTTCTATCATCAATGCACCCTTGAAAAATAATCCATCAATATTCCTTTGATATGATTATATCTTCTCGCATATGAGTTTTCCACCCGGATAATTTCCATGTTGTGTGCCTTGCATATCGCATTTTTCTTTCTGTCCCGCTCTTTCACCACGGCATCCTCAAAGTGTTCTTTTCCATCTAATTCTATGGCAAGTATTGGCAATTCGCTTCTGCCTTGTTTTTCGTATACAACAAAATCAAAACGTCCCATGTAAAACAAATCATCATAGGTTATGTTATCTCTGAATACCTGTGATATGGCAACCTCCTTGTGTATTACATATTTACTCTGCGAAAGCCAGATATTTTCAAGAGCATGGGTTAGATTTTCGAGAAAAGCATTTTCTGTAGCCGTCGAGAACGGCTGTATTCCCAGTGCTCGTGAACTTATATGCTTTTCAGTAATTTTTGAGTGCCCATTGGTCTTTATATACTGCGCCAGCTCATACAAATCATCATCAGCTTGTCCCGCATGCAGTCTTTCCAGTTCTTTTCCGTTTGTGAGAAGCACCAGCTTCTCCTTTGCTCTGGATGTCGCAACATTTATGAGCTCCTTATTATTTTTAAGCCAGTTATATGTACCTGCGCTTGTCCTTTCAGAGATTGCTGTAGAAAACAGCACTACATCCTTCTCATCGCCCTGAAATGCATGAACCGTTCCACAGACAAGATTGCTCAGTTTATTCTGCTTTATTGCATTTTCAATCAATTGCTTTTGATTGACAAACGGCGTAATCACGGCAATGCTTTTATCTTTATTTAAAAGCGCATATTCCACCACTTCCTCAACCTCAGCCGGAGAAGTATTTTTTATCTGTGTGTTATCGCTTTTCACATCCATATATGCTACTAGGACATTCTTGTGAACTCAAATCGATATATTTATTCAAATATACCCTTATTGTCACTGTATCTTGGCTTTGGATACTTGAAATTTTATCCGCAATCTGCTCAAGCGGATTACACCAATAACATTTACCCATAACATTATCCACAATTCCTCTGTTGCAACTCTTATATCATTAGGAATAAATATATTTGCGTAAGGAGTTGCCGTGTATCCTACATAAGATCTACACTCAAACATTTTAAACAATGAACGAATTAATTTATTTATAGTCTTAACATCATATTCATCAATCACATTGCCATTCTCATCATAATCATATCCAGTATTTACAGATGCTTGGTCGGCTTCATCATCAATAAGCAATAATGGATATTTTGCGTTCATAAAAAAATGCCCATTATCATCAACAGAAGCTTCGCTATTGCTTTTAATATTTTCTATCAAATTCTCCAATGTCGATTTTATTTTTTTAGTTACAATAATAGTTGCATTATCTGGTGATGTCAGAATTCCTGACCTATCCTTTGTAAAGTCTCCTTTTTCATCTCGGAAAGTCAATGTTTGTACAAATCCTGCATTATACAATTTTCCTACACCTATTTTATTTTTTTCAGCTCGTTCTCTTTGCTTCTGTTTTGCAGCTGAATCAGTCTCATATCCTAAAACCTCCTCATCAATACGCGATTGTGTTTGACTTCTAAGGTTATTATGAATCCCTGCCAATACAATAATATACTTATATCCAGCATCTAACGCCTTATTTATCAATCCAATATAATTTGCGGTTTTTCCTGATTGTACATATCCAACAACCATAGCTCGTCTCTCCTCTGAAACCGCTTTTCTTGGGTCCGCAATCGAATTCAATAAAGTATCTGTTGTATTGTCAATGCTTTTCTTAATTGCACTCCTTTCCCATCCTTTTTCCTCATAAAGATATTTATAATATCTATTCCAAAAACTCAATTTATCATTATTCTCGTTACGATAATCTAACCACCACGTTTCACTTTCAGCTTCTTCTCCTAACAGAACTGATGGTTCATCCTCTTCTCTTTCTCTACTAATGCGACTATGTAAATATTTTTTTAATGCATCACAATCCTTCACTTTCGGAGAAAACATCATTACGGTATCATCTACTGCTTTATCAATAACAACATTCAAATCGTCGCCAATCATTTTTTTAATAGATTCATTACACATCATATATGCAATTTCGTATATGTTATTTTCATCTTGAAACATCGTATCTTAAACCTCCTAAATGAACTTATTAATCTCGTCTCCTAAGTATGTATACTCTGGTGCCTCTTTGAAAACTTCATAAATTTCTTCCTGTTCATACCCCAATTCTTTAAGTACCATTATTTTCTCTTTCACTGCAAGTAAATCTCTACTTTTTACTTCATCATTAATTTCTGTACTATTAGTTGTCGCAATAACACCACTCAACATTGACGGTGAATAATTCTCTATCAATGAAAGATACGTCTTTAACTCTTTCTTAGTTTCTTCGTTCAACTCCTGCATCAATTTAATAAGCATGGGATGTTTCTTATTTAAATAAAACATATAGTTTCCAGATGAATTTTTTCTTTGCTCCCATACATATTTTAAGCTTGTATTGTTTCCAGTATTCCGCCTATTGTAAACACCTCTTGAATTATATACTGCTACTGATTTTTCTATTGCCAAATATGCAATTTGTATTACGCTTTCTTCTATAGATACCGGTAATGTTGCTTTTGATTTTTTTATATCTATTCCCCATTCAAAATCACTCTCTGAACTCATATCCAATTTTATACGTGCCAAATTATATGCTGGTTCCTTTTTGAATTTTCCAAACCATGTACCATATACTATAAGTCTTCTGTTTCTGTATACATAAAACCCCTGATGAGCCAACCAATCTTTAGCTCCTCCTGCCTTTTTGAATGCCTCCTCATCCTCAAATTTCGTTTTATGAGGAAGTATATATGGCTCAATTGAAACAATCGTTTTTCCATCAAATAATTCCTCACATGCTAACTCCATTGTTGCCGGATTCTGCCTTATAAACGGATTCCATGCTTCCAGCAAGTTCTTATTTACATATATTTGCAAATTATCTTCTTCTATAAATCTATGGAAAATCATTGCCAAATGCTTCTTTACTTTTTCCACCGTCTTATAAAATTTAACTTTTGATTTTTGCATATTGTTTTCATCTATCAGTTTATCCAACATAGATAAACTAATCAAAGTGCCTTCATCCCAATTTTGAAATTCAATCTTGTCAGTTTTTGACTTTATATATGTATCTATCTTCTCATCAGAATGTATTAATATTTCCCATTTGTCTTCATTTTCCACATATTCAAGATTCCATTCCGCATTATTAATTTCATCTTTTTGCTTTGAAATCACAAGTAGTTGTTTTCCAAGTGAAAATGAAGCAGTTTTCATCCCCATACCAAATCTCCCTAAATCACTTGCACTTCGTGTAACTCCCGGATCTGAAGAACCAATTTTCATTGAGTCTAACAATTCCTTTTTTTGCATTCCTTTACCATTGTCTGCTATTAAAATTGTCTGATCATCCCAATCAAAATACAATTGAATCGTATTAGCCCCACTCGATATGCTATTGTCCACAATATCTGCTATTGCAGTTTCCTCTGTATATCCTACCGAACGAAGAGATGATAATAACATCTTTGCATTCGGCATCAACTCGTAAGTTTTTTCCATCTTTTATATTCCTTTCTCCGTCCAGTAAAAATATATCTTTTACCATATCATTATTTTTGTTATATAAAACGAACTCATAGCTTCTACATTATCCCTTTTCCTATTTAACTTCTTTATAACACTTTAAATATTCCCGTATCCATAATCCAATCTCAACAGAAGCCATTTTTCCTTGTACACGCATCAAATTCATAAATTCCTCTTTTACACTAGGCTCAATTGAAATTTCGATTTTAGCTGTTTTTCTCCTTCCAGCCGGTCTACCGCCATTATTTTTCTTATTATTCGTCATGGTAATTTCCTCCATCTATGATACAAAAATTATACTAAGTTTTTATCATGATGTAAACCTGTTTTTAACCATATTCTATAGCAAAATGACAGGGCACACCTATCGTGCCCTGCCTCCATCCTTTCTTCCCATAACCTGTTCTTGCTCCATCGCCAATATCTTTTCATAAATAGCCTGATAATCTTCAAATATCTTATCCTCATCAGAAGTATCAACTCCACATGCCTTGCAAACAGCACTATATAGCTGAATATTGTATGAATTATTATCTGGCTGAAACTGTAGCATCCTTGCCTTCTCGATAACAAACAAATCATCAAAAGCAATTCCCCGCTGTTTAATCTCCTCCAGCACCGCTTCTGTCTTGTTTTTGACAACCAATTCACACATGCCCTTATAAATCAAATCCGTTCACCAATCCTTTCCTAATCAACTGCCACCTTGACAAACACAAGAAATACTCTTGCAACTAGCCCAAACACCAATAATGTCATTTTCGCCAGTTCCAGTACACACCGAAGCAGGAACAACACAAGCCATACCATAGCCTTTAAAACTCTGCCAATAAATTCTAAAATCATAAATTCAACTCCTTTCCACCCATCGGGAGCCACCCGCATTGGATATACCTCGTAACCAAATCACTTGTTGATGCGCATTCACCAAATGATTTTTCATGCAGGCACGAAGTTCACCCGGCTCATTTTGCACACAAAAAATAGAACTACCTAACTGTAGCTCTCCATCAAATCTTTCGATTCAATTTCAACTCATCATTTAGTCCTATCAGCAAAAATATCTGTTAAGTTTTCTCATCCGGAGCCAATCCGGACATTTATCACACGGAAACATCTAGGACAAGGCTTCCGAAACCCTGATAAAACCAAGGTTTCTTCCACCTGTCACAAATATACCACGTTCCCCCGTAGCCGAGATAAGGAGCGCCCTATCCTCTCCCTTCTCTGTAGATACAACCTTTGTATTCCACTCTCTGTTGCTAGTAAGTGCGGCGCTTGTCATGTTTGAGCTTCCGATAATGATTCGATAAATCTCTTCTTTTTGAATATATATCCTTTGTGTGAAAGCCTTCAGCGGCCTTCTCCAGTTCCTTTAATGTCTGGAGCAACTGTATACTGCCTCCCAAAGCTCATTCCATCCGGCATATCCCATCGACACAAAATATCTAAACCATATGCGCCATGCCTCATAAAACAGGCTGTCTTTGTTCTCCTCCGCCAATATCACCAGGTCAGCACACCTTACTACATAGTCCTTATCCTTTGTGAAACGACCTGTTAATATGCCATTTTTGTATAGCTCATACAGATTTTCAAGGGCAGCTTTTGCTGTTGCCAGGTCAAAATTGCAGGCCCCACTTTCGTTGATTTCATTGAATTTAAGGCACTCCCTATAGTTTCTTTCTATAACGTTATCTGATACTTTATTTACCATATTATCACATTCATACCTTTAACACCATCTCATGCCACTCTTCTCCGCCCCAGGTAGAGTCAGCAATTCCCAGATCCTGCAATCCAAACTTCTTATACATCTCCACCTTCTGCTCTAAGCATGTCAGAAACAGCTTTTTTCGTCCGTTTGCCTTTTCACGCTGGCTGTAGCGGTACACGAGCTCTCTGGCAAGGCCCTGTCCACGATACTCCGGCAGCACGTCTAGGCCAAGAAGCATCACATTTTTACCATTCTCATCACATAAATCGATGTCCGTGAAAAACTCATCCCTGAACTTTTCCTCGTCTGTTGCCACACCATTTAAAAAGCCCGCCAGCTTACCGGTTGATTTGTCAATTGCCACGAGAAATAGCTGTGGTACCTTTGCAATTCTCTCTGTCATTGCCTTTGGAGAACATGCCTCATTCGGTGGGAAACATATCTGCTCAATTGCTATTGCCTGTTCTACCTCGTCTGGGTGTATACTTCTAAATTCAAAATTGTCTGTCATTATTTTATACCTCATTTTTCTGTTTATCATATGTTTTGTTACCGGCCACTCTCAAGCGTGAACAGTAAAATTTTTTGTATATGTATATAATACGTGTTTTTGCTGATATAATCAATAATCCCCCAAATACCAAAATCAGCCACAAAAGCATTTTACTGCTTTTACGACTGATTTACATTGAAAACTGACAAAAACCTCCTTTTTGCTTTAATGATAAACTTAAAGCGCAAAGGAGGTCAATGTTCATTTATGAATACTTACAATTAATTATTAAAGAACGATAATGCTTCCTTCAATCCATCAGACTCATTATTCATGTGTTCTGCCATTTCTGAAACTCCGTGCATCATCGCATTGAGCTCCTCGATATTGGCATTCATCTCTTCGGTTGCTGCGGCATTTGCTGCGCTGACGTCTGTCAGGCTGTTGCTGCTCTTCGTGATGTCATCGTTCAGCTCAATCATCGCAGTGACAAGCTCTTCGATTTCATCAGCTTTTTCTGCTGTCTTTTGAATCTGCTCATCAAGTGAGCCAAATTCATCGAGTACTGCCTTAATCTCTTCCTTCTGCTTGGCATTATCCTCGACGATGGTGCCGGATGCCTGAACACAATACCTGCACTCTTCAACCAGTGATGATATTATCTGCTTGATATTCTCAAGCTCCGTATTGGTATTGTCTGAAAGCACTCGAATCTCCTGTGCCACCACTGCGAAGCCTTTTCCTGCATCGCCGGCTCTGGCTGCCTCTATAGATGCATTGAGCGACAAAAGATTGGTTTCACTTGATATTTCCTCAATGACAGAGACAATATTGCTCACCTTGTCAACCGTAGTATTTACAGTTTCTATGCGTTTTGAAATTGCTGAGATACCCTCATCCATCTTGTGGCTGCTATCCTGCATGGATTTAATCTTGTCATTCATGATTTTACTGCTATCCTGCACTGCTACCGTCTGGTTTTTGATTTCATCAACAGAGGCATTAATGTCCTTTGTTTCATTGCTCATCTCCAGAAGATTTTCATTAATCTTGGAAATAGATGCTGCCATGCCTGTAGAGCCCTCTGCAACATCCTCGACTGCCTTGGATATCTCGTTATTTGCAGCAAGTGTCTGACTGCTTGTGTCATTGAGCTCATAGCTGTTTGATGACATCGTATCACTGGAATTTCTTATCTTTCCGACTATACTTCCAAGCGATTGTGTGAGCTCCTTCATCTTTTCTATAATCAGGCCTATCTCATCATTTGACTCCTTGACCACACTGAAATCTGCCTCAATATTACCATTGGCAACATCCTCAATTATTGTACTGACCTTTACAAGCGGTCTCATAAGCCTGCGTCCCATTATGAATGAGATAATAATTGCAATAAGCACAACAATAGCAATGATTCCAACGGCAACTCCTGTTACAGTAGTGATTCCTGCAAGTGCCTCAGATTCATCTGCTGTAAGCACAAGTATATTTTCATTGTTCAAAATCGTATATGCCGAATACTTTGTTGTTCCATTGAAATCATATTCTACAACAGTCGTGCCCGGTTTTTTGCCATCCTGAAGCTGTTGCACAACGCCTTTAATTACAGCATTCTCAACAGGCTGTCCAACCTTTTCCTTTGTAGGATGATAAAGCATTGTGCCATCATTTTGAACCACATACATATATGCACTGTCCATGCCTTCAAGCTTTACATCTAAAAGATTATTGGCATAACCATCATAATCCAGATCATCAACACCTGAATTACTAATCTCATTTTCCATGATTTTTGACGTTGTATTAACAACATCTACCATGGTATGCTTGACACTGTCTGTAATTTGTTTTTTGGAGCTTTCAAGAATAAATACCATACAAATTACATTTGAAACTATAACAGCTAAAATCACCATTACTATGATTTTGGCTGCAAATGTACCCCTTCTTTTATTTGCCCCCTGCTTCATATTTAATCACCTCTCATAAATTACTGTTTTTACTTTGGTTTTTTAACTTATGAGACAATACTACCATTTTTGGTGAAATTATACAACAGTTTATCAATAATTAATTATTTTTGTCTACTTTTCACCTATTCCACATTCTTTAATGCCATGTCCATCGGAATCCTCTTTATTCTCCTGAAATCAAATACTGTCACTATCAGGTATCCGATGAGCACAAATGCAAACATCTTTACATAGCCGACAGGTGTCATATGGAATGAAAACCATCCGCTGAAGGTCTGAAGCATTATGCGCCATACAATGTCCATCACCTTTGCACCAAGCACTACGCTGATGATATCCGAGATGACCACCACAATTGATGTTGAGACCAGATAAAGGCTTGCAATCTCTCTGTTGTCGTAGCCTAAAATCTTGGTCATAGATATGGCTGTCTCATTTTTCTCGATGATGAGCTTCGTGAGCAGATATATCATGACGGCTGATAGCAATATGCAAAGCACCTGGAAGTACTGCATGTATGAGCCATGGAGTGGTCGAGCTGGTCTGCCATTTTGGTGATGTCGCGTATCGTGATTGTTGTCGCGATATTGCTCTCATCGATATCCTTTATTTTTGTATCCGACAAAAATCCGCTGAATCTGCCATCCTCAAAATCAAAGGTATCCGCAAAATGTTCTATCGGCATAAACACCGCGATGCTCTGGGATTTATCGTAGGTTCCCTTCACCTTGAATTTGTATGTTTTTTTCTCGTACTGTGCATCAAGCTTTATTGTATCACCCGGTTTTATACCATATTTGTCTGCAAATGAGTCTGATATGTACACCTCATTATCCTTAAGCGAATCCATGTCCTTAAGCTTTAAGTATGCACTGTCTGTTTCCACTCCGTAGACAGACACCTCCTCGTCAAAATCATCTGACCTCCTTAAGAGCGATGTCATGTCAAATTTCTCTGCGTCACTGTTGTCGGTTTCAAGCACGTTTCCGTCTGCATCGACATAGGATTTGAGTACGTACTGGTATTTTGCAAACATCATACTGTCTGTATTTTTCTTGTAATAATCAAGTGTATCCGGCATGCGACTGCCATCGCGAGCATTACCATGATGAAAAATATTCCCACAAAAAGTATCAGATAGTTTGCCACATTCTGGAACATGATTCTCAGTCTGAAACGGCTCATGAAGCTCCAGCGCGGAAGCCGCATTGCTTTTTTTCGCTTTGTTTTCTTAAGGTCATGACGCAGAAACTGAAGCGGTGTGTGCTGCATCATGCGAATTATTACGATAAGATTTACAACCAGCATGATAATCACCGGAGCAAGTGTTGTTTTTATGAATGCGCCCGGATTCCAGATTGTGTGGTATGTCGGCAGGCTGTAGCTGTTGTAATACATGCCCACAACCACATCCTTGAATACCGTATAGCCCAGTATATTTCCTACTACTGCTGCCAGAAATGTCACAATGACAGGCATTGAAAGGTAATGCCTAATAAGCTCTCCCTTTGTGTAGCCCGACGCGCGAAGCGTGCCTATCGCTGATGATTCATTTGCTATCGTATTGCTTATGGTCACTGCAAAAATGAATGCGATTATCACGATAAGAATGTCTAAAAGCACTCCTCCCATGGCCTTGTCTGAGCCATATCGTCCGTGGCAAAATTGATTGCCGGATTTGAGTAGCGCGGTGTATAGTCCTCCACCTCATTGCCTGCTGCCATAACCTGTGACACCATCGCCTCCAGAAAGTCATCTGATTTTTCCTTCTGCTCTATGTCGTCAGCCGGCTCATCCTCGTATTTCCATGCATATGTATAGTGAATGCTCTTGTCCAGGCGGTCAAAGCCTCCTTTGTCACCATTGCCACATCAAACTTTATCGCATCAAACATCATATCGGTCTTCTTTTCATGCAGTGTAGAGTAATTGACATATGCGATAAGGCCCGATACTTCGAATTCTTTTCCGCTGACCTTTATTGTGTCACCGACCTTCATACCCACGTTGTCTGCATGCATTCTGTCCACAGCGATTTCGTTCTCATTTTGTGGAAAAGAACCCTTTACGAGACATGCGAGGTTGATATCCTCGGTCTTTGTATATACACGGATGGTTCCGTCCTTTTTGCCGTCTGCGTCGTAGTCCTCAGTCTCATTGCGATAGAAATTCTCGTAGAGCGTGACAGGAGTTTTGCTGCTATCGCTGTCTTTTTCGTCCGGAGCTGTTTTTACCTCGCCTGACTCGATAGCCGTAACAAGCTCGCTGTCAGCCTTATCCTTAAGCTCAAAATGTCCATCCTCCTGCTTGTATTTACTTACTCCCTCATCCGCAGATGTGAGCATACTGTCGTTTGCCACATACATTCCGGATACAAAGCCTATTGTCAGCACGAGGAAAATAAATACAACGAGATATTTCTTCCAGTCACCGATAATTTCCTTTGGTATACGCTTTATCAGAGGATTTTTTATCTTTTTCCTGCTCATAGGTCAAATCCTCCTTACCACTCAAGCTCTTCGGCCGAAACCTTATTAGTATTGATATCGTTGTGGCGTACGGCTCCGTCTCGTAGCTTTATCACATGGTCTGCCATGTTTTTGATGGCCTCATTGTGTGTGACCATGATTATGGTGTTTCCGTACTTTTTGTTGACATCCTCTATGAGCTTCAAAATCTCCTTTGAGGTGTTGTAATCAAGCGCTCCTGTAGGCTCGTCGCAAAGCAGTATATCCGGATTTTTCACGATTGCACGCCCTATTGACACACGCTGCTGCTGTCCGCCGGATAGCTGATTTGGAAGCTTATAGCGGTGCTCGTAAAGCCCCAGCGTGTGAAGCAGCTCATCGATATCCAGTGCGTTGTCAGACAGATAAGCGCCCACCTCGATATTTTCCTTTACATTCAGGTTTGCAATCAGATTGTACATCTGAAATACATATCCCAGGTGCTTTCTGCGGTACTGCGTGAGCTTTTTCTCGCTCATATCCTTCAGCTTGTCGCCATTTATGCTGATATATCCGGAATCGGCGCTGTCGATGCCTCCGATGATATTGAGCAGTGTGGACTTTCCGGAGCCCGACGGTCCGAGCAGCACACAGAATTCACCCTTTGCCACAGAAAAATTCATACCTCGCAGCACCTCCTGGCGCGTCTCGCCGCTTCCGAAGCCCTTTTTCAAATCCACTATTTCTAAGAACTTTCTCTCTTCTTCTGACATATGATATCCTCTCTTTCAACATTTCAAATTACATTTACCTTATATAAGGTTATACGTTTAAAAACAATTATTGGTCAGATTGTACTTACTGTAGTTATCTGTCTTTTATACATGTTAGTGTTATCTAACTTCATGCAATAAGAGTAACGCTATTCTGCCTTTCTTGTCAATAAAAATTTTATAATCAGCTTGGTAATTGATTAATAAAATGACTTTTGTCCACTATATCATTTTATTTTCTGACCGGATTAACAGCTTCAAGGCGTATGCATAATATAAATTAAATCTGTTTTTACGGAGATATGAATTTTTATGTGTGGTATTGCCGGATTCTGTAACTTTAAAGAAGACTTTGAAGAGAACACCGATTACTGGAACTTTCGTCTTGAGAAGATGCGTGCTGTGCTGGCTCACCGTGCAACGATGCCAGAGGACGCTACCTTAAAAAGCATATTGGTCTGTCGCACAGCCGTCTGGCCATCCGTGATATCCTGTGCGGCGACCAGCCCATGACGCGCACCCACAACGGCTATGAGTACACTATCTGCTATAACGGTGAGATTTACAACACTGATGAGCTGATTCCCGAGCTGTCCGAAAACGGCTTTGTATGCTCCACAACCTCAGACACAGAGGTTATTCTGTACACCTACATCCATTGGGGCGCTGATTTTGTCAATCGCTTAAACGGCATTTTTGCATTTGCCATATGGGATGCGGCTAAAAGCCGGCTGCTATTATACCGCGACCGCGTAGGTGTCAAACCGCTTTTTTATGCCATCCGAGGGGATTCTCTGGTGTTTGGCTCCGAGCCAAAGGCCTGCTTTGCTCACCCTGCAGTAAAACCTGAGCTTGATAAGCAGGGCTTGCAGGAGCTTCTTGCTATCGGGCCTGCACACACGAGTGGGCTTTCCCTGTTTAAGGATTTGTTTGAGGTTTTGCCGGGACACTTCATGATTTACTCACAGGATGGGCTGCATGATGAAACCTACTGGGAGCTTACAAGCCGGGAACACACCGAGAGCTATCGGGATACCGTTGCTCACACACGTTTTCTGGTGGAGGATGCTATAAAAAGGCAGATGGTTTCCGATGTGCCGGTATGTACTTTTCTGTCAGGCGGCATCGATTCAAGCATCGTGACCGCCATCGCCGCAAACTATATGAACACACGCGGTAAAACGCTCAACACTTTTTCCTTCGACTTTAAAGACAATGACAGGTATTTTAAAGCAAACGCCTTCCAGCCGGAGAGGGATCTGCCCTATGTCAATCGAATGCTTGAAGAGTATGAGACAGCCACTCCTATCTCGAGTGTGATGAGAACTCTCTTTTCAAGGCGCTCTTTGCCGCAGTCGATGCAAAGGATATGCCCGGCATGACCGATGTGGACTCGTCACTTTTATATTTCTGCAGCCTCGTCAGCCGAAAAAACAAGGTAGCTCTTACCGGTGAGTGTGCTGATGAAATCTTTGGCGGATATCCGTGGTTTTACCGCAAAGAGCTGCTGGAAAGATATGGCTTCCCATGGTCATCGGATGTCGCTCCACGCCTTGCTCTTTTGCGCGATGATGTGGGTTTGGAGCTTGATTTATCCGGTTATCAGGCTTTTCGATATGAGGAGTCCAGGTCAAAAGCACCTCTCCTTTACGGCGAGGCCGGTGAGGACGAAAGCGCCGCATAATCGGATATCTCAATATCAAATGGTTCATGCAGACACTTCTTGACCGCATGGATCGCACCAGCATGTACTCCGAGCTTGAGGCCCGTGTACCTTTTGCCGACCATCGTATCATTGAGTATGTCTTTAATGTGCCTTGGCATATGAAATATCAAAACGGTGTGGAAAAGACTCTGCTTCGCGATGCTTTTTCAGATGTCCTGCCACCTGAGCTTTTGCACAGAAAAAAGAGCCCATATCCAAAGACTTATCATCCCGGATATGAAGCTCTCCTTATAAAGGGTATGGAGGAGATATTAGACTCCCCTAACGCCCCTGTGCGTACTCTCATTGAGCTGACAAAACGCGCGAATTTTTAAAGGCACCGGCAGAATACGGCAGTCCGTGGTTTGGCCAGCTCATGGCAGGTCCGCAACTTATCGCATATTTCATCCAGATTAATTACTGGATGGAGAAGTATCAGCTGTCTGCCTAATGCTCATCCATGACTAATTGACCTTGCGCTCTATATCAATGATGTTATTCTCTATGATATTGTTTTCTGTAATGTTGTTATCTATGCTCTCTGCCGAAGAGGTGCTTTCACTATTCTGCTCCTTCGGTGTAAATCTTCTCACCTTATCCATGAGCTGAGTCTTCTTCAGCTCATGCTTAAGCTCAACACGCTCACTCTTCTGCTGTCGCTTTTTCTCCTTAAGCTCGTACTTGGCCTGCTTCTTTGCGAGCTTACTCTGCCTCTTCTGCTCCTTTATGGCAGCCTTGGTCTCTCTTTTGGCCTGCTTTGCCGCAAGCTTTGCTTCTTTTGCTTCGTTCTTTATGCGGCTCTTTTTATTTTTCTTTACGCTCTTTTTGGCAACCTTATGTAATTCCTTGAGGTCTGACTTTGCAGCCTTTATATTCTTTCTGTCCTTGCGGTATGGATTGTGCACAAAGTATCCCACAGTGCCTATCATCATAAGAAGCAGCGCCAGTGCCTCTCCAGCCATCGTGACATACTCCAGATACTGCGGATACAGCTTGTAGCCTATCAGCTCCACCGCTATCAGTATAAGCGGGATGAAAAACAGTATATTCTTTCGCTTTTGGGACAATAACGCTCCCTCCGCACCTACACACATGAGTACATACAGGCACAGCTGCGAAGTCGGTCCATAGGCATATGCCACAATCGCAGCCATTATTACAGATATGCAAAACACTATGAATGCTTCTCCGCGGAACAAGGCATTCCTGTACTCTTTTATGCCCTCCAGCTTGTCTACCGATATGCCATGCAGTGAATATACCTGGTCTGTGATATCCTCCATGCAGTCCTCATGGTATCGCTTCAGCTCCCTGTTGCTGTTTATATCGGCATCTATGGAGCGTCTGCGCTCTGTAAGCAGCTTCTGCTCCTCCATGATCTTCTCCCAGGCCTCGTCCTCCGCTTCACGCTGCAGTTTCACCTGCTCGTGAATCCACTCGGCTCGCTGGATGCGCTCGCTCTCCTGCGGGATAACCACCTGCTGCGCGTCAACTGTCTGCTGTGTCATGCTGTTATTTTCCGGCTCTGCAGAGTCAATTTTATTTTCATTTTCATTATTTATCATTCCGTTTTTCTGCCTCTTTCTTCTAGACATTTTCTTTTCCTCTTGCAGTCGTTATCCTGCTATCCAAATGTTATCTGATTATTTTTTCATGTACTCTTCTATAATACACTGATGCTTCTTTGTCTTCTTATCATAGCTTATGCCGACAAGCAAAATATTACCTGTATATTGCTCTATCGACTTCATGTATTGTTTTTCTCTTATTTGATTAATCGCTGTTTTTGCTGTCTTATTCCATTTCAGTTCAACAACCATTGCCGGATAATCTATCGCAAATTCCGGCTTAGGGATATAAACAAAATCCGCAAAACCTCTGCCTGTAGGCAATTCCCTCACCGGCTTAAAATAATAGTTCATTGCACCCAGATATGCTATAGTAAGGACGCTGCTTAGAGAATTCTCATTGTTATACTGAATACCTGACGCATACTCATCATGTATTTGTCCTATCATTTTGGCTACAATATCATTTTCCATGTCAAGTGTCGCATCCAAAAGGAAAAGCGATTCATTTTCAAATGTAATAAGCTCCTTCCATCTTGTACTCTCAACAGCGGTTGTCAGCTCCTGCCGTATCTCCTCATTTGGAATAAACGCACAACTCTTTTTCTGATCAAATCCCAGATACCCTAAATGAACAAGATATGTTAAAACATCATCTTTATTTTTAAAGCTAACCGTATCATTCATAAAACTGCCGGTGTTCACCTTTATTTCTCCACCGGACAGCATCTGAATTATTGCGGTCTTTAATCCATCAAAATCCAAATTTATAAGTGGAACTATGACATCATAAGACCCGGTCTCTGACCAATAACTCTTTAAGTCTCCCTGAAGCATGTAATTTACTACTGCACGCGGATTGTATACATGGCAATCTCCCAGCATATATCCATCATACCACCGCTCTACCTGGCTAAAATCCCTGCCATAGCGATCACATATGACTCTGACCTCATCCTCAGTAAAGCCAATATATGGTGACAAACGTCCCGCATATAACATGGTATATTCATCAAAATTATTAAGTGCCGACTGCGTCTTTAGCTTTTTTATCGGTAAAATTCCTGTGAGAAATGCAAGCTCTATATACTTTGTTGGTTCACTTCCCTTAAACATTCCTCGCAGGAAATTGATATATTCCTCCTGAACTGAGGAATTTGCTGCTTCATCACGTATCAAAACATCCCACTCATCGATTATAATTACAAATTTATTGTTCGTCATGCTGTTAATAACCGATAGAGCACCATACAATGTTTTCTGATCTCTTAAATCAATATCCTTGTACAGATCTGCCAACTCTGATATAACATTTTTATTTATATATCCTGATATTCTTTCCGGCGCACCGGCATCCATTAGTATCCACTGCATATCGAGATGAATAACATCATACTTGTTGAGATATTTCTCAAAGTATTCTGTCTGTGCAATGTTATAGTTCATAAATAATTCTCTGGAATCACAGCCCTTGCTGTAATATGCTGTAAGCATATCGGCCGTAATAGACTTGCCAAACCTTCTCGGCCGGCTATTACATATATATGCCTGCTTTGTTCCAAGAACACTATTGGTAAAATCGAGCAAGCCTGTTTTGTCTATATATATCTCGGAAGCTAATGCTACCTTGAATGCACTGTTTCCAGGATTTACAAATCTCCCCATTGCGTTCATCTCCTTTACTGCTATATATCTTCTATTAAAGCATATTTTAGCGGAATTTTCCATAGAATATGCGCATGATATCCGCAAACCCTGAAATTTTTGGTGCCCGATACCATTAAATTTTTCAAATTAGAATTTCATTTACATACTCCTTAAATTCCATTTTCTTAATTTTATAAACTTGAAGTTTCTCACTTCTTCATCTTAGGGGCAATAAGCAGCACTATTGTTACAAGAAAATATACGCCATACAATGAATATCCGTACAAGACGCGATGTCAAGAAATTTTTAGAAGGACTCTCTACCGGAAGTTCCAGCCTTCTTAAGAATGTAACCGGTGGTTATCATTACCATACGATTGAAGCTGAATCCGAAGAGATTTTAGATGATATTCAAAATGAACTCGCAGAAAAAGGTTTTCTAATGCAATCAAGGCGTCAGTCCGGTATTTCCGGAACTGACGCCTTTTAAGCATTGGAAATTGTCAATGCCACTGTTTTGTCTTACATATACTTCTTCACAATATTCTCCATTACTTTCCACTTATGTTCCATATCAGAGACAAGTTTAAACTGTGTCCTTGCCCGGTCCAAATTCTGCCCCGGTCTGTGAATTTTAAAATAAATGTCTCCCTGAATATAATCCATAAGAAACCTCATTCCACATTCATAGGTCATAAGCCTAGCGCCCATCGGAAGCAGCTTTATCTCTTCCTGTGAAAGTTTTCCACCACAGCCCTCTATAAAGCCCTTCGCACATGCTTCAAAAAGCTCTAAATCGCACCACACTTTATCCAGATTTTGTTCATCCTCTAATGCTGTACTTGCTCCAATCCGCACCGCATCTCCAAAATCATTCATGGCTACCCCAGGCATTACAGTGTCCAGGTCAATCACACATATTCCTTTTTTGGTATCCTTATCCATGAGGACATTATTAATTTTTGTGTCATTATGAGTCACACGAAAACTGATTTTCCCACTTCTCAGCAAATCCTGAAAGCAGTCCACAATTTCTTCCCTGTCCAATACAAACTGAATTTCCTCCCGGACCAAATCCACTCTGCTGCACACATCCTCTTCCACTGCCTTTTTGAATGTCTCAAATCTTTCTCTGGTATCATGAAATCCCGGAATTGTCTCATGAAGTGTTTTCGCCGGATAATCCGCTAACATACTTTGAAATCTGCCAAATGCCAGACCGCCCTCATAAAGTATTTCAGGATTATCTATCAAATCATAGCTTACAGTATTTTCAATGAATACATAAGCTCTCCAATACTCACCTTCCGAGTCCACGTAATAGGGTTTCCCGTCTTTTGCAGGAATGACATTTAATGTCTCCCTCTCTGGATTTCCACCGTTAGCTGAAATTTTTCTTTTTAAAAATTCAGTGACTCCAACGATATTTTCCATTAATTCAACCGGGTTTTTAAAGATACTCTTGTTCATCTGCTGTAAAATATAATACTTTTTTACTCCCTGCTCGTTTTCAAATGTAACACGGTAAGTATCATTAATATGTCCATTTCCCCATGGAATTTCTTCTTTATATACACCTTCAAAACAGAAGTTTGCAGCCGCTTCTAATTTTCCGCAGAGCTGTTTTGGATAAAAATCATTCTCTTCCAGCTTTTTCACTGCTGCCATAACCATTGGTTTATCTTCCCTGTAGGTAACTCCATACCACTTTTCTGTTGTAAGAAGAACTTTTACTTCTGCTTTATTGCTATCTAACAGTCTGCTGACGACCGACGGAAGATAATATTCACATTTCAGTGGATTATGTTGCAGACCCTCCTGCAGAAAATCACGAAATCCATACGCAATCTCTGACAAAAATCCCTTGCTAAATCCCCATAAATTCATGGAAACAATCGTATCTCCTGCCAAATCCGTATAACTTTTTCCATCATCTTCCGTATATGCAGCATTCTCTCCACGTTTTACAATCGTTGTACGTTCTGTTACACTGACAAGTTTTCCATCACCATCAATATCACAGACACCTCTTGCCACACTTCCATTCTCCGTCAAAGTATTTTTCAACTGATATCCTACCATTGCATACTGATACTTTTCATTATCTTCATGCACACTCAGATAATCATAAATCTGCTTAAATGCTTCTCTTCCATAATAGTCGTCTGCATTAATCACTGCAAATGGTCCGTCAATCATATCTTTACAGCTTAAAATTGCATGCGCAGTTCCCCATGGCTTTACTCTTCCGGCCGGAACTTCAAATCCCTCCGGCAGATTTTCCAGCTCCTGAAATGCATATCTTACTTTCATAATCTTTTCTATACGATTCCCTATGACATTATGAAAATCTTCCGCATTCTCTCTTTTTATTACAAAAATAACCTCTTCAAATCCTGCAAGATAAGCATCATAAATAGAAAAATCAACAATAATATGTCCATATTCATCTACTGGATCAATCTGTTTCATTCCACCGTAACGGCTTCCCATTCCGGCTGCCATAATTACAAGTACAGGTTTCTTCATATTCTTTATACCTCCTGATTAAACAGCGTACCATTTAATCTCATTTGCCTCTATTTTCAACGCAAAACTGCTTCCATCTCCGCGATAGATAACCGTATTCTGTGACTCGTAGGTATTATTTACAACACAGAATTTGCCATTTTTTACATATGCATGTACTTCCACATTGAAATTTGTACTAAACCACTGATGTAATAAGTTTTCGCCATGTGTACTCCACAAAATGCTTCGATAAAGAATTCTGCTGTTCTCAAAGCTATATGGCAGTCCACTGATATAGACCGAACGGCCCTCACCAAATTCATGCACAGCCATCTGAACTTCTTTGTCCCTCTGTACCAGAATTTCTGTTCCCTCATACGCAAACATATTCTTCTTGCCCTCTCCGAAGTCAACAGGCTTTGTTGTATCTGCAAGAATAAAGTGATTTTTGTGTTCTTCCCAGTTATACTTATCGTAGTTTAAGGTAAATCCGGTTTCTTTTTCCACACCAATTAAATCAGCAAGCTGCAGATAATGTCCCTGATACTGGTGTCCTGCCGGTTCCCCGACACCGATAAATCCACCGCCCCGGTAGACAAATTCACGAATGGCTGCGGAAATAACTGCATTCTCCCAGACTGCCCCGCCGGTGTGTGCCGTATCCCCGTCCCCGACATTGATAATGACATCAATATCCTTTAATATATCCTTATCCTTTAAAATATCATCAAATGAAATAAATTTCACATCAAACGGTGCGCCGCTTAATGCCTCGATAATTCCCGCATAACTGTAATTCTGTTTCTGATATAAGGCATGGTGTACCATATGGCAGCCCCAGCTGCGGATTTTGCCCCAGCTGTTTAAAACAGCAACCTTCTTCACACAGTATGGTGTTGTTCCTTTTGCATTCTCATATAGTTCACGGAATTCATTGCACACGCTCTCCACATAGTCCAAAAACTCCGGGAAATCTAATGCAAGCTTTAAATATCCGCCATATCCGATACGGTCGATTGGTTTTCTTAAAATGGCACGGCGTGCTGTCACCCAGTTTTCCTTTGCTTCCTTGACAGGATCTCCGCCCTCATGGAAGGTATCCGGGAAAAAGTATGGAAGGAATCTTCCTTCTGTATATTTTACACCTTCAATATCAGAGATCAGACGAAGTGTACTTCCGTTTCCAACGCTTCCTACCACTGCGTCAAGACCGATCGTTGCAAACTCTTCCATGAATGGTTCTGTTCCGATCCAGTGATCCCCCAAAAACATCATTGCCTCTTTGCCGCATTCATGTGTGATGTCAACCATCTCTTTTGCAAGCTTTGCAACTTCCCTGCGCTGGAATGCCTGAAAATCCTTATATTCTTTACCAGGTACACGATACTGATTGTTATAATATCCCTGGTCAATGATATATTCCGGGCGGAATTTATAACCCATTTCTTTTTCAAACTGCTCTAAAATATAAGGACTTACTGACGCGGAATAACCATACCAATCCACATATTTTTCCCGCTTTAACTCGTCAAACATCAATGTAAACTGATGGAAAAACGTCGTATAGCGAATGACATTGACATATGGATGCTCCTCGCAGAATTTACGCAGGCGCTCCATGGAATATTTATGTGTTTTCGGCTGCCGTACGTCAAACGTAATCTGATGTTCGAAATCTTTCCAGTCATTTGTCACCGCATTGTACATATGTACCGGATCCCAGATAATATATGCCAGAAAGCTTACTGTATATTCATGAAACGGTTCTGCCTCATGAATACAGACGCACCCTGACTCCTCATTATATTCCCACTGTTTGGTCGATACCACCTGACCTGTGGAACGGTCAACAACCTCCCACCATCGTTTAATATCATCTCTTGTATTGACCTGCATTAACTCATCCGAAATCCCCTTCATCAGAGGAATTTGCAGTTCGCTTTCAACAGCCGTATAAAATCCACTCATAATATAACACTGCTGCACCTCATCCGGGTTCGCCTTCGCCCACTCATTATCTTTTCTCGTGGTGTAGTAAGTTGCATAAATCTTTGCCCCGGTCTTTGTCAGCTCTTCCGGGAATTCTGTTCCGTCACAATCGCGGATTGCATCTGCACCCCAGCGTTTCATTAACTCAATTGTCTCTGGAACCACATCCAGATTTGTAGGAATTGTGACACGTCCTGTATTTTTCTCACTCATTTTTCTTCCTCACTCTATTTCATCCATATAATTACTTCTTTTCTTCTTTTCTGCAAAAGGGCAATTATAAATCCACAATGCCATTAATAAACAGATAATTCCAATAAGCATAATTCCTAAACCTGTCATTTTTCCTGTCATACCCCATCCAAAAACAGACAGGCTTATTCCGGCAATAAAAAGAGCTGCCATTAAAATTATTCTGCATTTTGTGTGCTTTTTCCAAAATTCCATTTTAATCTCCCTTCTCATCAACCCTTTAAACCACCAACAGTCATTCCCTGTGTCAGTTTATTCTGAACACATATATATAAAATTAATGTAGGAAGCATTACTATTACAAGTCCTGCATACATAATTCCATACTGTGCTGCTGACTGCTGTGCCTGCATCAGATTTAATAATCCTACCGGTAACGTTTTCGGTCCCTTTGCCGAACTCATCAGTGTCATGGAAATGATATATTCATTCCAAAAAGAAAGAAAATTAAACAAGATTATCGTAATAATAGATGGTTTTGCCATTGGAAAAATAATTTTCCACATCGTTGTACTATAACCTGCTCCATCAATATATGCCGCCTCTTCATAATCATGTGCCAATGTTGAAAAATACCCCGACAACAGATAAATTGTAAACGGAAGTGCTGTTGCAGCATATACGATTGCAAGTATAACCAGATTATTTAACAGAAAACTTTTCCCAATTACTGATTTCAGCCAATTGTCCCCATCTCGCAGCATCAAAAAAATTGGAACAACAATGTAATTCACGTTAATAAAAAGACCACCCATAAAAGCCGCATTTAAAAATTTACTTCCTTTAAATTTAAAACGTGACAAACAGTAAGCTGCCGGCAGCGCAACAATTAAAAGAATTACAAGTGCCAAAGCTGTAACCAATACGGAGTTTAACATGTAATCTCCCATTTTTGCTGTATTCCAGGCATCAATAAAGTTCTGAAAATAAAAACCCTCCGGCAAAGTCCACGGATTTCCATAAAACTCTTTATTTTGCTTAATGGATGCCATAAACACCCATGCCACCGGAATAATAATACTGACTGCAAGCATTATTAAAACTAAATAGATAAAAAATTTATACAACCGTTCCGCAGAATTCGGATTTTTTTTCTCTCTCATATTTTCTCTCCTTAAAACTCCAGTGGTTCACGCTCTGTAACTTTATTTACAAGTGCAGACAATGCAAACGAGAAAATAAATATTACAACACCTATTGCCATACTGTATCCATATAATCCGGCATCCTTCTGTCCATACATATAGCTTAGTGACACTTCAGAAGCTCCGTTTGGGCCACCTGAAGTCATAGCTTTTACAAAAAGAAATGCCATATTAATAGTAGAAATAATAAAAAATGTTAATGTTGTACGAATATTAGTCCAGATCAACGGAATTGTAATCTGAAAAAACTGAACGAGCCTGCCTGCACCATCTAATCCGGCACTTTCATACAGCTTTTCGGCACACTCGCCATAGATGCCATGTACATGACCATATAGTAACCAATCGCCTGCCAGATCATTGCAATAATAAGACTGACGATCACAAGCGATTCACCTTTCCACAAAATCGGGTTCTCCATTTTATGAAACAGTCCGATAATACTATTTAGCATTCCGTTCTCCGGCTTATAAATTGCAGAAAAAATACCTGCAATTACTACAACCGATAAAATATTGGGAATATAAAAAATAATACGGAAAAAATTCTGTCCCCTGATTTGTTCTCTTGACAGAATGCCTGCAAAAACAAGTGCAAATGCAAAGGTAACTATTGTAACAACAACAATAAGTAAAATCATGTTTTGCATGGACCTTATAAAATTAGTATCCGATATTAATGTTTTAAAATTTTTCAGGCCAACAAATGTTTCATTCGGTGAATATGCACCTTTTTCAAATAACGACATCCGGAATACATTTAAGGTAGGCAATATCATAAACACAAAAAATAAAATTACTGCTGGTGCTATGCATACCGCCAAAAAACCGCTTCGTCCTCTGGCTTTTTTCATACTTTCACGTTCCTTTCAAACAAACCGTACTATTTAAAATTCGGCGGACAAAAATTCTGTCCGCCGACTCATTTTTACCACTATAGCATTAAGGCAAACTAAAAACTCTTATTTCAAATTCGCCCGCATCTGGTCACTTGCCGAAATAATTCCGTCAATCCATGCCTGCTCATCCATATCGCCTGATACTAATGAGTTTACCGGGTCAAAGAATACTGTTCGCACTTCCACGCCCGGAATTGCTTCAAATGCTGCGAAATTACCCATAGCTGCCTTTGCTCCATTATCATAAATAGAGTAGAACATTACGTTATCACCACTTAATTTGTCTGCAATGCCTAATACTGGCTGGATAGCTCCTGCTTTTGCAAAAATTTCACATGCTTTGTCACTGTATAAATAAGAGATAAATAATTTTGCTGCATCCTGATGCTCTGCACCAGAAGGAATCCATGCCTGCTCAAACCATGTATAACTGTATGCATCTCCGCCATCTTTTACTGCCGGAAGAGCTGTCATTCCCCACTTAAATCCATCTGCACGAGGTGCTTCTGCCATTTCTCCAACGATCCATGTTCCATTTGGCATAAAGATTGCTTTATTGTCAAGTACTAACTGCTGATTCTGTGTGAAGTCCTGATCATTTGCCTGCGCAGGTGTGACCGGATTTGTGTACTCAGCTAACTTTGCAACAATATCAAAGCATGTCTGTGCTTCCGGAGTTTCCCAGATGCCTTCCGCATAATTTGTTGCTTTATCAAAAAATTCCGGACCACCTGCTGAATACATCAGTGCGTAGAAGAATGCATCAAAATAACCTGTTGTAGGATATGTAAATAAGTAAATTCCCTCTTCTTTTGCTTTATCTCCTAATTCCCACATTTCATCCCATGTCTTTGGAACATCCCATCCTTTTTCTTCTAAAAGACCTGCATTATAAAACAGACCACATGGAGAATAAAACATTGGTGCAAGATATGTCTTTCCATCACCATAAGGATTGGTCAATGATGTGTCTGTAAATCCTCCTGCAATCTTCTCTGAAACAAGTTTGTCTTCTCCCGGAACTTTCATAGATAAAACATCTGTAATGTCAGTAATCATATGTCCCTTAATAAACTGTTCCGTCAACGCAGCTTCACGTCCCGTGGCAAGATGAATAACATCCGGGTATTCGCCTCCCTGCATGGATGGTCCAATTACATCCTCTAATTTTTTATCTGTTGTAAGTTCTACTTTAATTCCGGTTTCTTCTGTAAATGCATCTGCCACTTTCTGCCACATTTCAGAACCATAAGCTGTCTCAATAGCAGCTACACTGATTGTTGTTCCAGCTTCTTTTGTCTTGCTGGTATCTGACGCAGAATTCTCCTTTCCTGAATCTGTACCGCACCCTGCAAATAAAGATGCTACCATTACCATACTCATCATTGTACATAAAATTTTTTTCTTCATAGTAACCTCCCATTTTTGTTATTTTTTACTATAAATTCTTATGTTTCCTTCCTTACATTTGTTATTATAGAGTACGCCATCTCTTTTTCCTATCCATATATTGCTCTATATTTTATAATTCTTGCTTTATTTTAAAAATCTTGTTATTTTGTTTTTTTCATTGTATACTAAGTACAACATCGTTCCATTTTAACTAGGAAATCATTGCAATTATGACATGAAAGGAGTGTATTTTCCATGAGTAACCGCAAATTTAATCTGGATAATGAGGTACAGCCGGAAATCCATTTCCGCCTGCTTTCCATATCAGCATCCAAATTTGAAAATGACTGGACTTCGTTTCCCCACAGCCATCATTTTACGGAAATCTTCTTTATTAAAGACGGCACCGGACGCATGCTGATTGAAAATGAATCTCTTCCTGTCTCCTCAAACAGCCTTGTCGTGATCGGTGCACAGGTAACACACACAGAGTTTTCCGATCCGGAAAATCCACTGGATTATTATGTGCTCGGGGTGGAAGGATTAAAACTGAATACTGACAAAGAACCGGAATACATTCATGTCCCAGCTTCTGCAAACTCGCCTTTTATCCGCCAGTGTTTTGAAAATATCCTGCGGGAAATGCATAACAAACAGGACCGCTACGCAGAGATCTGCCAGCATTATCTGGATATTTTAATTTTATATTTCTGCCGGAAAGACCATGTATCCTATGAAGTGGTGGATGCGCAGAACAGCAGCCGCGAATGCCACAAGGTAAAACGCTTTATCGAGCACAATTACCAGAGCATGATCTCTCTGGATTCGCTTGCCGAAAACTGCAGTCTCTCAAAATATTACCTTTCACACCGTTTTGCAGAGCTGTACGGGAAATCTCCCATCGCTTACCTGAACGAAGTTCGGCTGGCGTCTGCGCGTGACCTGCTGCTCACAACCAATCACAGTATCGAAGAGATTGCCGGATGTATCGGGTTTTCCTCTACCAGCTATTTTTCGCAGTCCTTCCAGAAAATTTTCATGAATCGCCACAGCAGTTCCGCAAATCCCACCGTGTCAGGACATGACCATGTTTCATTTTTACATAAAAAAGACGGTTTTCCTGCAAATGAAACTGTCCCAAAAGAGGCGGCACCGGAAATCCCGATGCCGCCTCTTTCGATAATGATTTTTATTTAATTATAAGAATTTTACCAGTCTATCTTATACATATTCCTTCTGTTGATCGCACCGATTTCCTCCAAGGTATTGATCATGCGATACACGGTCGCAGTCCCGATTTTGGAATCGATCCTGGATGCTTTGTAATAAATTTCTTTACAGCTTGAGCAATTCTCATTCAGTATGATGTCGAGCAGCACCATCCTCTGCTTTGTGATCCTGCATCCCTGCTCTTTCAGCCGCTGAATCACAATTTCACGCTGCATCTGGGTTTTCTCATACTTCTGCTGATTTTCGTCCTGCTTCTGCTGTTCGGATGTATGCTGAATCATCTTAAACCATGCCCTTCTTAATCACCTGAAATTTGTGTTTATCACTATATCTAATGGCAGCCTCTGCAATGTGAACAGTCCCCACCGCAGGAAGATTTTCCACTCTTTTTGTCCCGGACAATGCCTCTGACGATCAGAGCAACTACGGATATCAAACAACTAATACAACGAATGTTCCCATATTATACTACCGCCTTTCTGTTTTTTTAAGGAGAAGCCTCTATGTATGAGGCTTCTTCCTGAAATGACTATTATTTTGCACTTACAACTTTCTTTGCGTCAACCTTCAAAGAGCTGCTCTCTTTGTATGGGCGGAACAGTAAGTACAGGAATCCGATCACAAGTAAGAATGCCACAACTGTTCCGATTCCGAATGTTCCAGTTGTAATTAATGTACCGATCTGGTAGATGCAGAGTGATACTACATAAGCGAGTCCACACTGATATCCGATCGCGAACCAGAACCATTTTGCATTGTTCATCTCACGTTTGATCGCTCCCATTGCTGCAAAGCATGGTGCACACAGTAAGTTGAATACCAGGAATCCATAAGCTGCGATTGGAGTCATGGCTGCTGCAAGGTTACCCCAGATCTCAGCACCATCTTCTGCTACTTCTCCGAATCCATATAACATACCGAAAGTTGCTACAACGTTCTCTTTTGCAATCAAACCAGTGATCGCTGCAACTGCCATTTTCCAGCCTTCACCTGCTTTTGTCCAGCCAAGAGGTGCAAAGATCCATGCGATTGCGCTTCCGATAGAAGCAAGGATAGAGTTATTTAACTCCTCAACCATTCCAAAGCTTCCACTCTCCCATCCGAAGCTCATTAAGAACCATAATACGATGGTAGATAAAAGAATGACTCGTACCTGCCTTTTTGATGAAGGACCAGCCTCTCTCCCACA
>ENA-OQAZ01000078-OQAZ01000078.1-human-gut-metagenome-genome-assembly--contig:-NODE-78-length-45311-cov-2.686128_pt1 | contig 45311 bp, 55 predicted proteins | sample MGYA00242737_ERZ504531 | MGnify/ENA primary metagenome ERZ504531 (study PRJEB26092, sample SAMD00036244) | human gut metagenome | host: Homo sapiens | study: EMG produced TPA metagenomics assembly of... | reverse complement strand
GAACCACCGAAGCAAGTTGCAGCAGATTTACAGTCTGTCCCCTTTGGCCACTCGGGAATCCATCCATGTCATATTTCCTTGACAGTTATGAATGATACCACAACTCAGAACAAAATGCAAGCACTTTTTCAAATTTTTTCAAAAAAATTTTCAATTCGTGTTTTTCATAGACACGCAAACCGTTTTGTGTAAATTTGAACACGAAGAAATCATTGTCTATTGAAGACATAAACGAAAGAAATTATAATCAACTATGCTAATTATAGTAGTTTTTGGAAAGGGTTTTATAGAAAATTTTCTTTTCTTTTCCATTAAAAACTGGTATACTAGTTAGCAAATGGTGAAAGGATGGTGGCTGTTTGTGATTATTCAGTTAGGACTGACACTTGTGATCCCTCTCCTTGCATGTCTGTATTTTTGTTACTGGCTTTGTGAACATACAGGTGTAGGCAGCTGGGTTATATCATCGGTTTGATCTTTGGGATCGGGGCCGGAATTATGACCTGGTATAAGCTGTATTTGCGTGCGAAAAAGCATAATAAAAAGAAGGATAAGAAACCATTCGGATTTAATGATCATGTTTAATTAATGATGCCTGCGAATTGCTCCGTTGCGATGTAACTCCATCGTGAAAGCACGATCGGCTTTTGGAGCTTTTGACCTTGGCATCAAAGAAAGGGAAGGTGACAGAATGAGAAGTGTATCTCCTGCGGTAAAGCAGGAAACGATGCGGATTGCATCAGGAACTGCCATAGGTGTTGTACTGATGTGGGTTGTATTTTTCTTTCTTCATCAGGTGAATCCGGAAAAGATACCGTTTGATTATACGGTATTTCTTGCCGGCATTGGCGGTTTTATTTTTGCAGCTGGAAATTTTTTCCTTATGGGACTTACAGTTCAGAAGGTAGCTGCAGAGACAGACGAAGGCAGAGCGCGTCAGCGCATGCAGGTTAGTCAGCGTCAAAGAACGCTTTTAATGCTTGCGTGGGGTGTTGTAGCGCTTGCAGCTCCGTGTTTTAATGGGGCAGCCGGAATTATTCCGCTTCTGTTTCCTAGTATGGTAATAAAAATTTATTATCTTACAATTGGAAAAGCTAAGCTTGCGCAGGAAAAAAAGGACAGCCAGTCAGCTGATCCCACAGCTGGGAAAGGAAGTGAACAGTAAACAATGGATTTTGACATTTCAGGAGCTCAGGTGTTTTTTACGATTCCGACGAACATTCCTATTCTGGGTGATCTTCAGATCAGTGAGACTATGGTGGTCAGCTGGATTGTCATGGCAGTTATTGCAGTGCTTTGCCTGTGGCTGACACATGACTTAAAAGTAACAAACATCTCAAAGCGTCAGGCAGTGGCTGAGTTTCTGGTAGAAAAGGCGAACAACTTTGTGCGCGGCAATACGGGTGGTTATAAGTTTGACTACATGATTCCGTTTATCGCAGCGTTGTTTACCACAAGTGTATTTTCAAATCTAATCAGTCTTCTAGGTCTTCGAAGCCCAACAGCAGATCTGTCAACAGAAGCAGCATGGGCAGTGGTTGTATTTATTATGATCACGGCAAAGAAGATCCAGACTAACAAGCTTGGCGGATATTTAAAGGGCTTTACACAGCCAATTCCAGTTATGACGCCGTTTAACATTTTGTCTGAGTTGGCAACACCAGTCAGCATGGCATGCCGTCATTTTGGAAATATTCTGTCTGGTGTCGTTATTGATGGTTTGATTTACGCAGCGCTTGCAACTGCAACAAAGGCGCTGTTTGGTCTGATTCCAGGCGCAGTAGGAATGTGCTTGGAACAATTCCGTTTTTGTCGGTGGGTCTTCCGGCAATTACATCTTTATATTTTGACTGGTTCTCAGGTGTTATGCAGGCATTCATTTTCTGTATGCTGACGATTATGTATATCGCAAACGCCGCAGAAGAGGGCTAATAAAACAAAAAAGATTTTTCTAACAGGAGGAAAAAAGAATGGATTTTACAGTATTGGCTAAAGGTATTGCTCTTGCAGGTTGTGCAATTGGTGCAGGCTGCTCTTTGATCGCAGGTATCGGACCTGGTATTGGTGAAGGTAATGCAGTAGCAAAGGCACTTGAGGCAATTGGACGTCAGCCAGAGTGCAAGGGTGATGTTACAAGTACCATGCTTCTTGGTTGTGCCGTTGCAGAGACTACCGGTATTTATGGTTTCGTTACCGGTCTTCTTTTGATCTTTTGTTGCACCTGGTATGTTTATGAATTTCTTGGGCTAATCAGGGGCGAAACGTTACAAGCTGATCATGCTTGCATGAGGAAGCTTGTGACCTTGAGACCCGCAAAAACATGAGAATGCAGCGATTTTCGAAGAAAATCAGCGAATTCGAATGTTTTTAGAATTGCGAGAGTTGCGTAGCAACGAAGCAATTCGTGGGCATTATAAAGTATATAAAAGACATATTTGGATTCTAACACAAAATGTGCTAGAACCAAAGAAAGGCATGGTTGACACATGAAGGAAGTACAGGAACTGGTAGGAATTGTGCCGTGGACATTCGTTGCACAGATCTGTAATTTGTTTCTGACTGTTTTTCTGGTGAAAAAGTTCCTTTTTGACCGTATTAACAAGGTAGTGGAAGAGAGAAAGCAGATGGCAGACTCCCAGATCGCAGATGCGACAAAGGCCAAGGAAGAGGCGAAGACGATGCGCGATCAATACGAGGCAAGCATTTCAAACGCAAAGGATGAGGCAAGACAGATCATTTCCGATGCTCAAAAGAGTGCTACCGAGAGAGGTGAGGCGATTGTTGCTGACGCAAAGAAGGAAGCAGTTGCCATCAAGGAAAAGGCATCTGCTGATATCGCCAAGGAGCGCACTGCTGCATTCCAGCAGATGAAGTCCGAGATCGGTGATATTGCTGTATCCATTGCCGGAAAGGTGATTGAAAAGGAAGTAAAGGAAGCAGATCATCAGAAACTGATTGATGAGTTTATTTCAGATGTAGGTGAGGCATCATGACAAAAACCGGAAAGCTATATGGAGACAGTCTGTATGAGTTAGCGCTTGAAAAGGATGTTGAGCAGCGCACATACAGCAAAGAGCTGCTTGATGAGCTTCGCATTGTAAAGAGTCTTTTTGATGAAAATCCAGATTATATTAGGCTGCTGCAGGAGCCATCTGTTCCAAGAAAAACAAGACTTGGACTTATTGATAAGGCATTTGGCGCGCAGCTGATGAGTATCTTGTGAATTTTTTAAAGCTTTTATGCGAAGAAGAACTTTTATCCGAGTTTTCAGGATGTGAGCAAGAATACAGGCAGCGCTTCCAGAAGGATCACAATATCGCCGAGGCACATGTTGTCAGTGCAGTGACCTTGAGCAGTCAGCAAAAGGCGGCACTTAAGGCGAAGCTTGAAGAGGTCTGGAAGAAGGAAATCATATTGGTTACAAAGACCGATCCAAACCTTATGGGCGGTTTGAAAGTTGAAATAGAAGGACGGCAGCTGGACGGAAGCGTCCGCGGCCGATTGGAGAGACTGCATAAGCTGATTGAGCAGTAAAAAAGCATATGCAGAAGTGAGGACGAACGAATGAATCTGAAACCAGAAGAAATCTCTAAGGTTATTCGAAGCCAGATTAAATATTATTCGAATGCCTTGGAGCAAAGTGAGATTGGCACCGTTTTGACAGTCGGCGACGGCATTGTGCGTGCCAGCGGATTATCAAACTGCATGGCAGGTGAGCTGCTTGCATTTGAAAATGGTGCATATGGTCTGGCTCAGAACCTTGAAGAAAACCGTGTATCTATTGTGCTTTTAGGCACAGATGACGGTATCAGCGAGGGTCAGACTGTAAAGAGAACCGGAAAGGTAGTGTCAGTGCCAGTAGGTGATGCACTGCTTGGACGTGTTGTAGATGCACTTGGACAGCCAATTGATGGTAAGGGACAGGTTAGTGCATATGAGTACCGCCCAATTGAGCGTCATGCGCCAGGTATCTGTGACCGTCAGCCGGTAAAGGAACCTCTTCAGACTGGAATCAAGGCAATTGATTCCATGATCCCGATTGGAAGAGGACAAAGAGAGTTAATCATTGGAGACCGTCAGACTGGTAAGACTGCGATCGCCGTTGATACGATTATTAATCAGAAGGGCAAAGGTGTCATCTGTATTTATGTTGCAATTGGACAGAAGCGTTCTTCTGTTGCATCCATTGTATCTGAGTTAGAGAAAAATGGTGCAATGGAGTACAGTATTGTTGTTGCAGCAACGGCATCCGATGCGAATGCATTAAAATATATTGCGCCATATTCAGGCTGCAGTATGGGTGAGTATTTCATGGAAAATGGACGTCACGTGCTGATCATCTATGATGATTTAAGTAAGCATGCAGAGTCTTACCGTGCACTTTCGTTGCTGATCCGTCGTCCACCGGGCCGTGAGGCTTATCCTGGCGACGTTTTCTACCTGCATTCACGTCTGCTTGAGCGTGCATCTAAGTTGTCAAATGAGCTGGGCGGTGGTTCCCTTACCGCGCTTCCGATCATTGAGACACAGGCAGGTGATGTATCTGCTTATATTCCGACAAACGTTATTTCCATCACAGACGGACAGATCTTTTTGGAGACAGAGCTTTTCCACTCAGGTATTCGCCCGGCTGTAAACCCTGGTATCTCTGTATCACGAGTAGGTGGAAATGCACAGATTAAGGCGATGAAGAAGGTTGCCGGAACATTAAAGCTTATTTATTCACAGTATCGAGAGCTGCAAAGCTTCGCACAGTTTGGCTCCGATTTGGATGCCGATACAAAGGCGAGACTTGCAAAGGGCGAGCGTATCGTGGAAATTTTAAAGCAGCCTCAAAATTCTCCGCTTCCTGTTGAAAAGCAGGTTGCTATTATTTACGCCGTAGTTAACGATCTGTTAGCAGACGTTCCAGTAGAGCGTATTCACGAATTTGAGACTGGCTTAAACAATGAGCTTGATATTGATCGTGAAGGAAAAGCAGCGATGGAAGAGATACGACGCACTGGCGTACTTGGCGATGAGGCAAAGAGCGAACTGGAGCATTGCATCAACAATTATAAGGCGAAGTTCTTACAGTAATATTAAAGGAGAGTTTGTATGGCTGGAAATCAGAAAGCAATCAAACTGAGAATCAAGAGCGTACAGAGTACGATGCAGATCTGTAAGGCAATGGAGCTGGTGGCAGCGTCAAGGCTTCACAAGGCAATGGAGCGTGCTGAGAACAGCCGTCCATATTTTGAGGCACTTCAGGGCACACTGGCTCAGATCGCAGCTGAAAATATCGATATGATGTCCATCTACACGAAGGAACCGCAAAATGATGACTGGTGTTTTATCGTAATCGCGGGTGACAGAGGTTTTGCAGGCGGTTATAACAACAATTTGTTTCGCCTTGTCGAAGAACAGATGGAAGGTCATGAGGCGTGTGTGCTTCCGATAGGAAAGAAGGCATTGGAGCATTTTTTCAAACCGCAAGGTGCCTGTTGTCTCAGATTCATTTACAGAGGCAGGCGATATCTCGGTTGCGGACTGCTTTGAGATCGCACGTTTGATATGCCATGGCTATAAGGAAGGTGGTTTTGGTCATGTAGCGATTGTTTACACGAATTTCGTAAACATGATGGTGCAGGAACCAAAATTTATTCCAATTTTGCCGCTGCCGGATATGAAGTCACTGCTTCCGAAGGATGCACCTGAGATAAAGAAGCGTCAGATTATTTACGAGCCGAACAGTGAGGCAGTATTTAATGCCATCGTGCCGGAATATCTGGCAGGACTGATCTATGGAGCCATGAGTGAATCTGTGGCCAGTGAGCTTGCTTCCCGCCGAATGATGATGGATGCAGCGACAAAGAATGCGCAAGAGATGATTGATAAGCTCAATCTCCATTATAATCGTGTTCGTCAGGCTGGTATTACGCAGGAGATACAGAGATTGTTGCAGGCTCGGAGAGCTGATGAAAGGTGAATATATGAGTGAAAGACATGTTGGAAGGTAATTCAGGTAATGGTCCTGTTCTGGATATTCGTTTCCAGGAAGGACAGCTTCCGGAATTGCTTAATGCCATTGAGATTGAAAATCAGGGCAGCCGCGTCATTGCAGAGGTTGCCCAGCAGATCGGTGATGATGTTGTGCGCTGCATTGCGATGAACTCTACTGATGGTATGGTTCGTGGCGTGGATGCAGTTGACACAGGTGCGCCGATCAGCGTTCCAGTCGGCGATGCATGCCTTGGAAGAGTATTTAATCTTCTGGCGATCCGGTAGATAAAAAGCCGGCACCAGAAAATGCAGAGCGCTGGAGCATTCACAGACAGGCACCGTCCTATGAGGAGCAGATGCCTACGACCGAGATTCTTGAGACAGGTATTAAGGTTGTTGACTTGATTTGTCCTTACGCAAAGGGTGGAAAGATCGGTCTGTTTGGTGGTGCAGGTGTAGGAAAGACAGTATTGATTATGGAGCTGATTCATAATGTAGCGACTGCTCACGGCGGTACTTCTGTATTTACAGGAGTTGGTGAGCGTACACGTGAGGGAAATGACCTTTACGGTGAGATGCAGGAGAGCGGCGTTATCGAAAAGACTGCCTTAGTATATGGACAGATGAATGAGCCGCCGGGTGCACGTATGAGAGTTGCACTGTCAGGTCTTACAATGGCAGAGTATTTCCGTGATGTGAAGAATCAGGACGTGCTGCTGTTTATTGATAACATTTTCCGTTTTACACAGGCTGGTTCCGAGGTATCTGCACTTTTGGGACGTATGCCGTCAGCAGTAGGTTATCAGCCGACACTAGCTTCCGAGATGGGTGCACTTCAGGAGCGAATCACTTCTACAAAGAAGGGTTCTATTACTTCTGTTCAGGCTGTATATGTGCCTGCCGATGACCTTACTGACCCGGCTCCGGCAACTACATTTACCCATCTGGATGCGACAACGGTTCTTTCCCGTGATATCGCAAGTCAGGGTATTTATCCGGCTGTTGATCCTCTGGAATCTACAAGCCGTATTCTGACACCTGATATGGTAGGTCAGGAGCACTATGAGGTAGCAAGAGCTGTTCAGCAGATCTTGCAGCGTTATCAGGAGCTGCAGGATATCATCGCCATCATGGGTATGGATGAGCTTGCAGAGGAAGATAAGCTGGCTGTAAACCGTGCGCGTAAGGTGCAGCGTTTCATGTCACAAAGCTTTTCTGTTGCAGAGCAGTTTACAGGTATGCCGGGACAATATGTTCCGCTTAAGGAGACTATTCGTGGTTTCCGTATGATTATTGACGGTGAGTGTGATGATATCCCGGAGAGCTGCTTCCTCTTTGCAGGAACTATTGACGAAGTATTTAAAAAGGCTGGAAAGGCAGGAACTGTATGAACACATTCCATTTGCGCATAGTGACGATGGACGGAAAAGTGTTTGATGATCAGGCATCTCAGATTTTTCTGCGAACAATTGATGGTGATGTGGCGATCCGCGCAGGTCATATCAATTACTGCAGCGGAATCGGCATGGGTCAGGCTCATGTGACGCTCGCAGATGGTCATGAGCGATATGCTGCCTGCATTGGCGGCATGGTGTCGATGTTAAATGGCGAGTGCCAGGTAGCAGCGACAACCTGGGAATGGAAGGAAGAGATTGATGAGGAGCGCGCAAAGAAAGCAAAAGAACGAGCTGAGGAGCGCCTGAATCAGAAAAATCTTTCAGACAGAGAACAAAGAATTGCCGAGGCAAAGCTTCGCAGAGCACTAGTCCGGCTTCATGTAACAAACGAAGAATAAAAAAAATTCCCACGTCTGGCATGGATGTGCCAGGCAGGGGATTTTTTTATTCGGTCCGGAAGTTTTACGAAAGGGGCGCTTCGATGAGTGACTTTGTCGACGGGCCCAACTCCGCGGGTCCCCACTACACGTTTTCAGCGTAAGTGTATTTTGACAACGGGCCCGCTACAACGTCCCGTCTCGTAAAGCACATCATCTTAGCGCCCGTTAGGTTACTAGGCTTACTTTGAGAAAATCATAGCGAATAATTGCTTAGCATTCGGAATATTTCCCTTGTACATCGACATCGCTTTGTAAATACGTCCGGCAAGTGCCATGCCAAGAAGAGAGGTAATAACCACGACTGCGAGGGAACCGCAGCTTCGCCGACGGAAATGGAGCCAAGAAGCAGGTGGCTCGGTGAAACAAGGATTGATGTAAATGGAATCCAGTCGAGGATGCCGACAGAACCCATCGAATCAAAGTTTCCGGAGAAGCTGCCCGTACCGAGTGTTGCAAAGAAGCTAAGCAGCAGGACAATAACGAAGATACCGTTTGTCATGCTTAGGTCTTCCTGCTTGGAAGCGATTGCACCGCCAATTGAGGCGATTGCAAGGTAGAGAAGCAGGCCAGCTGCTAAGTAGAGTAAGAAAAATAGGATGTTGACCGGTGTAAAGATGCTTGAGAGCAGTCCCATATGACCAAACATCTGGATGAGCGGCATGGTGGTATCTGGATTGATTGTTTTTACTGCCCAGATACCGGCTGCAAAGCCGCCCCACAGTCCGATTACCCACAGTGCAATTTGAATGACACAGGTAAATGCCTGTGCAAGTACTTTTCCGATGACCATTGCCTCTGGCTTTACAGATACAAGCATCGTATCCATAAGCTTAGAGGATTTTTCTAGTACAACACAGTTTGCGGTGCCCTGTCCATAAAACAGGATCAAGAAATACAGAAGCATGATGTTTACATATGGAAGCATGTAACCTAAGACGTTTTTAACGGTAGCATCTGCATTCTGCTCGGAGTTGGCATCGTCGCCGCTTACAAGTGTGTCTGTGCCGTTCTGGCTCTCATAATAGGAATATTTATAGCTGATGCCGCCCAGAGCCGTGAGATCACTGATCGATGCCCTGATTTGGCTACGGCAAAGACGGAGAACATCTGGCTTAAAAAGTCGCTGTAGTCATCGGCATCGTCCATGGAGAGGGCAGATGCTTCTGGCAGGATTACGCTTGTGTGAAAGCCATCCTCGTCGGAGGTGACAACGACAACCAGTGCATTGCCAGTATCAGTTTCGGCAGCGGCGAGTGCATCCTCGTCGGTGTCAAAGCTGTGATAGGAAATAGAAGCGAAGGTTTCGTTGCTGGATGATTTTGCAATCATATTGAAAACGGAAAAGTCGAATGCATTTCCATCGGTTAGGTCAGCTGTATATACGTCGGAAATGATGGCGCTTGGTGTGTCACTTTTTTGAGTGAATTCCAAGAAAGACATAATTCCGAGCGGGAGCGCAAAGCATAACAGCATGACAATAAGTGTCGCTGTCTTCCAGCCCTTTGTGAGGCGGTGGCGCACAGTAAAGCCAAAGACCTTCTTTAGTCCGTTCAAAAAGGATTTCATAATGTAGCGCCCTCCTTTTTTCTATTTTTAAAAATTTGAAACAGCTGAGAAATTCCCATGTGGCTGCCGCGGTACAGCAAAAGATCGCGGTATACCTTTGCACAGAATATGCTCAGTGCAACAAGAATGATTGCCTGAATAACCCAAGAAAGAATCAGGACAATCAGTGAAATATTTCCGCACACATACGAAACTGGTGCGCAGAATACGCTGATGACCGGGCAAAGGGAAAGCACGGCTGCGGCAACTGCGTTGCTGGAGATAATCGGTGTGAAGCAGGATACGATGTAACCAACCATAATAAGGAGCGTTACAATCATGATCGCTGGCTCAGACTGTTCCATTGTATTGCAGCAGGTTCCGATCAGACCGGACAGAACTGCATAGGTCGCAAATGCGAGAAGCAGTGAGATCAGTGCAATTACAATGGTGCCCCAGTTTAGATTCAGCTGTGAGAGATCAATGCCCATCTGAGAAAGTGTAGTGCTAAGACTTGCCATCTGAAGATACTCGACACTGATTTCATAGGAAAGAACAAATCCGATTGCCATCATCGCGATCATGATTAACACATAGGTCATGACAGCCAGAATCTTTCCAAGTAAAAGTGCGAGTGGGGAAACGCTTACCATCAGCAGTTCAATCAGCTTGGAATCCTTTTCGGTGACGATGCAGCGAATGATAAAGCTTGCAGAAAGCAGACACAAGATCATAACTACGATCGAATAGCCGTACTGGATGGCAAAGTTGGCATCAAAGCCAATACTTTCTGTGCCATTTTTCTGATCAAGGTAGTCAGCGGCGCTCATGCTGTCCACATCGTAGGAATTTTGTGCGGACAGGCCAAGTGAAGCAAAGCGCTCTGATGTCATATGGGAGGAAATCGCGGTCAGAAGTGATTCCAGATCCTCTGTTTTGAGGGAGCTGTTTTCTGCGATATGGCTCTCTACGGTGCAGGCACCGCTCTTATCTGGTGCGCTGATATAAACGTAGACATCAGCGTCGCCTAAATGATCGGCATAGGAAGTTTTGTCAAACTCAGCGGTTTCAAATGAAACAGATGAAAAAGCAGCATTTTGAGCCGTCAATGCATCAAAATCAAGTTCGGTTCCACTCTCATTTGTCACATAAGCTGTTTGAATTGGGCTTATTGAAACACTATTTCCGGTAAGGTTTTGAAGCGGAAGTGAAATAAGCACCATTACAAATAAAATCACCATAGAAACAATATTTGATTTGCTTTTCATGGTCTGACTAAGTGTAAATGAATATACGCTTTTCAGTCCACGAAGATTGTCATTATTCTTCATGTGCCTCACCTACCTTACTTACAAAGATCTCATGCAGAGACGGTTCGCGAAGATTAAAGGTAACGATTGTGATTCCTGCCTGAATAAGTGTGCCAAGCAGTGCATTTGCCTGCGCTTCACCAGTTACCTTTAAATGATATTCGCCTGCTAACTCAGAGAGAATCGAAATACCGGCATCATGGATATATGAGGTGATATCGGATTCTGTCTTTAGAAACAGGTGAACACGTCCATAACTTTTCTTGATCGTATTTAAGTTACCAGAAAGAATCGTTTTACTGTGATCAAGTATTGTCAGGTCAGTACAAAACTCCTCAATGGTGGACATTTGATGGTCAGACATAATCAGATATTTGCCCTTATTTATCTGCTCGTGAATGATATCCTTAAACAAATCAGTATTGACAGGATCAAGACCAGAAAGCGGCTCATCAAGAATAAGAAGCTCCGGGTCAGAAATAAGAGCTGCAATCATCTGAATTTTTTGCTGATTTCCTTTTGAAAGCTGATCAGCTGTCTTTGGTGCAATGCGCTTTTTTCTCTGATTACTGCTTCCAAATAAGCCTTTTTTCTTTGGTGAAGCTTCCTCATGCATGCGCGCCTTTTTTGCCTGAATATCAGCATATTCCTGCGGATAAAGATATTCAATAATATCAAAGCGCTCTGCCCAGTAGTGGATGCGCTTTTTTGCCTCAGAAGCTGATACACCGCGCAGGGCGGCAAAATACATAAGCTGATCCATAATAGTATATTTAGGATACAAACCGCGCTCCTCTGCAAGATATCCTACATTGCAGGTATTTATATCAAGCGGCTTTCCATTCCATGTGACAGTTCCGCTGTCACGTGAGAGCATGCCAAGCATCATGCGGATAGAAGTAGTTTTTCCTGCTCCGTTTGTTCCAAGAAGTGCATAGACACCCGGACGATTCATCTCAAAGCTTAAGTGATCAACAACGGTCCGCGTTCCGTATTTTTTTGAAAGATCTTGTACAACTAAACTCATAATTCCTCCTCTTAAACTTATGTATTTAATTTTTCAGTGGGTAATGCCATAATAGCACACAAAATGGAGCAAGAAAGGAAATAGCAAAATTGAGGTATATTTTTGTAATCGTTGAGTCATTTATGGCATAGCCCTAAGGTGAATGGCTTTCGTAACATAGCTTTGTGAATCGTAACAGTAAAGTTATGTGTGTAGTCGAAATCCGACATTATAATTGCTGTACATGCTCGCAAAGTTATGCTATACTGAGAAAATAAAAAGCAATCCATGTGATGCAAAAATGTTGAAGGAGGAGCATTATGTTTGGCAGGCTTTTGTCATTTGAACCAGATGCCACAGGCGTAACGGTAAAGTTTGAACATAAAGAGGGAAGAATTTCATTTATTACAGACCGCATTGTACGAGTATATAGCTCGATGGAAGAAAAGCACAGACCATCAAGGGCAGTTGTGCAGGAACCAAAGAAGGTTGATTTTCAGGCGCGCCAGCAAAAAGAGTTTATTACAATTAAAACAAAGAAGCTTCTTGTTCGTGTCAGAGATGAGTTTCAGGTTGATTTTTTGACACCAGATGGCCGAATGATTTCAGAGCAGAGTGTGCGCTCAGATAATACGCAGACCATCACAAAAGAGCAGGCAGAGCTTTTGGCAAAAGAGGGACATTCTCTTCCAAAAGAAAAAGAAGCGCATAAATTTGAAGTTGTGCGTATGCTTCATCCAAAGGAGCATATCTACGGACTCGGCGATAAGACTGGCTTTCTTGATAAAAGAGGCTATGCTTATGAAATGTGGAACAGCGATATTCCGGATACGCATGCAGACTTTTTCCCAAGTCTTTATAAGTCTGTTCCGTTTTTTATTTCAATGCGTCCTCATTTTACATATGGAATTTTTCTTGACAATACATCAAAGTCCTATTTTGATATGGGAAAGGAAGATGCAGATAGCTATTATTTTGCAGCAGACGGCGGCGATTTAGACTACTATTTTATCGCAGGAGAGACGATGCGCGATATCGTAGGTGCCTACACAGGTCTGACAGGACGCACCGCTCTTCCGCAGAAGTGGACGCTTGGATATCATCAGTCACGCTGGGGATATATTACTGAGGACGATATCATGGATGTTGCAGAAAAGATGCGTCAATGCCGTATTCCATGCGACAGTATTCATTTTGATATCGACTACATGGATGCTTTTAAGGTATTTACATGGAATCGGAAAAATTATAAGGATCCGAAAAAGACATTACAGAAGTTAACTGAGATGGGCTATAAGCCAGTTACTATTATTGATCCAGGTGTCAAAAAAGAAGATGGCTACGATGTTTACGAGGAGGGAATTAAGAACGGCTATTTTGCTTCTCAGCAGAGAATGAGCTTTATGTAAACGAGGTGTGGCCAGGTGATGCTGTTTTCCCAAGCTTTACTAATCCAAAGGTACGCAGCTGGTGGGCAGACAAGCAGAAATTTTTAATTGATATGGGTGTTCGCGGTGTTTGGAACGACATGAACGAGCCGGCGAGCTTTAAAGGTCCGCTGCCTGATGATGTACAATTTGCAGATGAGGATGATACGGTAATTCTCCATAAGGATGCTCATAACATCTATGGTCACTGCATGGCGATGGCAACAAAGGATGGATGGTTAAAATATGATGGCCGCAGACCATTTATAATCACACGTGCAGCATATGCCGGAACGCAGCGTTATGCGCTTGTATGGACAGGCGATAACCAAAGTATTTGGGCACATTTACAGATGGCGATTCCACAGCTTTGTAATCTTGGTCTTTCTGGATTTTCCTATGCAGGAACAGATGTAGGCGGCTTTGGTGCTGATGCGACAAAAGAGCTTTTGGCCCGTTGGGTGCAGGTAGGATGTTTGTCTCCATTTTTCAGAAACCACTCCGCTCAGGGAACAAGAAGACAGGAGCCGTGGCAGTATGACGAAGAACTTCTTAACATCTATCGCAAGTATGTAGAGCTTCGCTATCGCCTGCTTCCGTATATTTATGATTGCTTCTTCGAAAGTGAGCAGACCGGTCTTCCAGTCATGCGTCCGCTGATGCTTAATTTCGAGAAGGATTCAGAGACCTATCAGATGAATGACGAGTTTATGATAGGTGAATGGCTGCTTGCCGCACCAGTTGTCACACAGGGAACCACAATGCGACTGGTTTATCTGCCAGAGGGTGCAGTGTGGTATGATTTCTGGACTGGAGAAAAGTACAAGGGCGGCCAGTATATCACAAAGAAAGCACCGCTTGACACGATGCCGCTGTTTGTCCGCGCAGGTGCAGTGCTTCCATTATATCCACTCATGCAGTATGTCGGAGAAAAAGAAGTTGAGGATCTGACACTTGCCGTCTACCCGGGAACCGGAAACTACATCCACTATCAGGACGACGGTGAGAGCTTCGCCTACAAAAAAGGTGGCTACAATGCCTATGTCTTCTCACAAAACAACGGTCGCCTTCAGATCAAGGATGCAGTCAAAAATTACGAAAAGCCATACAAGGGCTTCTATGTAAAGATTCTGTCGCGACGGCATCACGGCTCTGTCCGATGTGCCGGGCGAATACCTGAAGCACGAAGAGTAAATAAAAAAGAAAGCTGTAGTGATAAGCCACAGCTTTCTTTTTATTTTTGAAAAATCGTGCAATTTGTTCTTGACATCTAATTGAGGTTTGAGTATACTAATTGTCGATAGGAAATGATAAATGTTATCAAGAACTATGGAAGATCTATTTTATGAGGTCATGTAGGTGGATTTTCCAGGTATACTATAAGAAAGAGAGGTATGTGCTATGCCATTATCTATGGCTCCAGAGGGCAAGGAGAGTGTAATCCGTAAAATAGGCGGCAAGGAAGAGACCAGACTGTTTTTAGAAAGACTGGGCTTTGTTGTTGGTGCTATTGTTACTGTTGTCTCTGAGATTCAGGGAAATCTGATTGTCAATGTAAAGGACTCAAGAGTTGCGATTGGCAAGGACATGGCCAGCAAAATCTTAGTTTCCTGAGAGGAGAAATTTTGTGAGCTAAGTGAAGCTTTGGATCACGGAAAGGGGTATCGATATGAAAACACTGAAAGATGTAAGCATTGGCCAGACAGTAAAGGTTAAGAAGCTGAATGGCGAGGGTCCGGTAAAGCGCCGTATCATGGATATGGGAATTACCAAGGGCGTTGAGATCTACGTAAGAAAGGTAGCTCCGCTTGGTGATCCGGTAGAGGTAACCGTAAGAGGATATGAGTTATCACTGCGTAAGGCTGACGCTGAGATAATCGAGGTCGAGTAACTATTTTTTTTTACCCATAGGTTAGCTAGTTCTAATTTTAATAAGGGCTAACGATTCAAGATAAGGGTGAACAAAACAAAATAAGCCTAGACCAAATAAAATAAGTCGAGGCAAAACAAAGTAAGCATTAAAAAAGGTGAGAAAACAGGAGGTTTGTAATGTCAATTAAGATTGCATTAGCAGGTAATCCCAACTGTGGTAAAACAACACTTTTTAACGCATTAACAGGTTCTAATCAGTTTGTAGGAAACTGGCCGGGCGTTACAGTTGAGAAGAAGGAAGGTAAGCTTAAGTGGGACAAGGAAGTTACCATCATGGACCTTCCAGGTATTTATTCTTTATCCCCATATACACTTGAGGAAGTAGTAGCAAGAAACTATCTGATCACAGACAGACCGGATGCGATTTTAAATATCGTAGATGGTACCAATATCGAGAGAAACCTGTATCTGTCCACACAGATCATGGAGCTTGGTATTCCGGTTGTCATGGCAATCAATATGATGGATCTGGTTCGAAAGAGCGGAGATAAGATCAATGTTGATAAGCTCTCTAAGAAGCTTGGCTGCCCAGTTGTAGAGATTTCTGCATTGAAGGGTGACGGAATCAAGGAAGCAGCAAACAAGGCTGTTGAGCTTGCAAAGAAGAAGCATTGACAAAGCCGGTACACGAGTTCTCAAAGGATGCTGAGGAGATCATTGCAGCAGTTGAGAGTAAGCTTACTGGTATCAAGGATGAGCAGAAGAGATTCTTCGCAATCAAGCTTCTTGAGAAGGATGATAAGATTGCAGCTCAGATGAAGTCCGTTCCAGATGTTTCTGATGAGATCAGACGCATGGAGGATACATTTGATGATGATACGGAGAGTATTATCACAAATGAGCGTTATACATACATTTCTTCGATTATCGGAGATTGCTGTCAGAAGGCAGGCAGTGGCAAGAAATTGACCCTTTCTGACAAGATTGACCGTATTGTAACAAACCGCTTCTTGGCTCTTCCAATTTTTGCGATTGTCATGTATATTGTGTATTATGTATCAGTAACAACAGTTGGAACCATCGCAACTGACTGGGCAAATGACGGAGTATTTGGCGATGGTTGGTATCTGGCAGGAATTGGCCGCAGTGCATATGAAGAAGATGCTGGTGAGTATGGCGATGCAGAGACCATTATCAATGCATTTGTTGACGAGTCTGGTGACGAGGATCTGGCAGCAGCAGTTGATGCTGAGTCAGAAGATTACGATCCAGCAGCTGCAATCGAAGCTGTAAAGGCTTATGCAGCAACTGTAGCAGATGACGCAGAAGTAACTTACGTTGTTCAGGATGAGGAAACCATGGCAGAGGAAGATGAGACTGCTAATGGCGCTGATTTAAAGGCAGCAGTAGAAGTTTATGAAAAGTGGAATGCAACCGCTCCTGATAATGCCGATTATGGCATCTGGATTCCAGGTATTCCGGCATTTTTGGAGTCTGCTCTTGATGCAGCAAATTGTGCAGACTGGTTAAGAGGTCTGATCATGGATGGTATCGTAGCCGGTGTCGGCGCTGTACTTGGTTTCGTACCACAGATCTTAATTCTGTTTATCTTCTTAGCATTCCTTGAGGGCTGCGGATACATGGCTCGTATCGCATTCATCATGGACAGAATCTTTAGAAAATTTGGTCTGTCCGGTAAGTCCTTCATTCCAATGTTAATCGGTTCTGGTTGTGGTGTTCCTGGTATCATGGCTTCTCGTACCATCGAGAATGACAGAGACCGTAAGATGACCATCATGACAACCACATTTATTCCGTGTGGTGCAAAGCTTCCATTCATCGCAATGGTTGCAGGTGCTATCTTCGGTGGTGCTTCATGGGTTGCTCCGTCAGCTTATTTCCTTGGTATCGCAGCAATCATCTGCTCTGGTATTATCTTAAAGAAAACAAAGTTATTCGCTGGTGATCCGGCTCCGTTCGTTATGGAGCTTCCGGCATACCATCTGCCAACCGTAGGCAGCGTTCTTAGAAGCATGTGGGAGCGTGGATGGTCCTTCATTAAGAAGCTGGTACCATCATCCTTCTTTCAACCATCGTAATTTGGTTCACCACTTACTTTGGATTTGTTGATGGTGCATTCCAGATGCTTGAGGAAGATCAGATTGATTCAAGTATCCTTGCAACTATTGGTAAGGCAATCAGCTGGATCTTTATTCCGCAGGGATTTGGCAACTGGCAGGCAACTGTTGCATCTGTTACAGGTCTTGTAGCAAAGGAGAACATTGTAGGTACAATGGGTATCCTTTACGGCGGACAGGAAGGTGTAAGCGTATATGCAGCAATGGCAGCTTCCTTCACAGCAGTAAGCGGTTATGCATTCTTGGCATTCAACCTGTTATGTGCTCCTTGCTTCGCAGCAATGGGTGCAATCAAGAGAGAGATGAACAATACAAAGTGGTTCTGGATTGCAATCGGATATCAGTGTGGATTTGCTTACCTGGTAGCTTTAGTAATCAATCAGATCGGTCGTCTCTTTACAGGTGCCGGCTTTGGTATTGGAACAGTAGTAGCAATCGTAATTATTATCGCATTTATCTATCTGCTGTTCAGACCTTATAAAGAGAGCGAGACTCTTCAGGTCGCAACGGGCAAGTAAAAAATGAAATAGATATGTGTGCTCTGGAAAGGCTAGGTAATTATGGGAACAGTAATTGTTGGAGCAATTGTAGTTGGTGTAGTTGGACTGATCGTTCGCAGTATGGTAAAAGATAAGAAGTCTGGAAAGTCACTCCAGTGCGGAGGCGACTGCAGTCACTGTGGAGGTCATTGTCACTAAGCAGAGAAACGTAAAGGATGGTCAGCCTATGCAGCAAGGAAATATGCAAAAAGAGGCGATCCTGAACAGACTCAGACAGCGGGGCTGCAGGATCACAAAGCAGCGGATGCTGTTACTAGATATCATACTGGAAGAAGAGTGTTCCAGCTGTAAAGAAATTTATTACAAAGCATCGAAGATCGACTCAAGCATTGGATCAGCGACGGTTTATCGCATGATCAATATGCTAGAGGAGATCGGGGCAATCAACGTCGCAACATGTACAAGGTTTCCTGTACAGAATGCGAGGAGGCGATGGATGAGCTGCCGGGCGGCACATCAAGAAGTGCATGCACAATCGAATTTGATGACAATTCCAGCATTGTACTCTCACAAAAAGCTTGGAATCAAATCATTCAGGCAGGGCTTTCTGTATGTGGATACAAGAAGGAACAGGCCATTCGAAGCATCACACCGGCATAGGTTGATGAAATTTGTTAAAAATTACTAATACCTAATGATAAATTTTATCAATAAGACTGTGGAAATTCTGGCACATATTCTTTATAATAAGGGGCAAGCAAATCAAGAAGGTTTGCTTGCCTTTTACACAATCATCGAACAGGAGGATAAAAGCATGAGTTTAAAAGATTTCGATTACAAAAAGGGTGGTATTTTTGCAGCAGGTGTTCTGTTCGGAACTGCAGGTATCAAAGCACTTTCCAGCAAGGATGCTAAGAATTTATATACAAAGGCAACAGCAGCTGTACTTCGCGCAAAGGATTGCGTATTAAATGTCGTATCGAACATTCAGGAGAATGCACAGGATATCTATGCAGGTGCACAGCAGATCAATGACGAGCGCGCAGCAGCAGAGGATGCAGCTGAGGCTGAGGGTCAGGACGAGGCAGCAGAGACTGTAGCAGAGGAAGAGACAAAGACAGAAGAGAAGGCTGAATAATGAAATTTAAGATAAAGCATGAAATAAAGGGCAGAATCCGTGTCCGTGCCATTGTGAAGCACATGACAGTAAAGGAAGCTGATCTGCTCGAATATGCTCTGTCTAATAAGGAGGGGATCACTTCAGTGCGCGTCAATGAACGTACCGCTGATGTGGTCCTTTGCTATAAGACTGACAGGGCAACAGTTCTTTCTTATTTAAGAAAGTGTCATATAGAAGAGATTGAGGCACCAGAAAGTTATCTGGCACATTCAGGAAGAGCATTGAACAATGAGTATTGGGATAAGCTTGTTGGAACGGTTGTTTGGCGTTGCACGAAGAAATTGTTTGTGCCGGCGCCAATCTGTACATGCATTACACTTGCGGCAGCAATCCCTTATATTTGGAAGGGTGTAAAAACACTTGCAAAGGGAAAGCTTGAAGTTCCGGTGCTTGATGCGACTGCGATTACCATCTCCATTGCAAGAGGTGATGTGTCTACGGCAAGCTCTGTCATGTTCCTTCTTGGAATTGGAGAAATCTTAGAGGAGTGGACTCATAAAAAGTCTGTTGGCGATCTTGCAAGAAGCATGTCTTTAAATGTATCTAAGGTATGGATGCTTGCCGGTGAGCAGGAGGTTCTTGTTGATGCGTCTACGATCAAAGAAAATGATAAGATTGTAATTCATATGGGCAATGTCATTCCGTTTGATGGAACAGTTGAGAGCGGAGAAGGCATGGTGAATCAGGCATCTATGACAGGCGAGTCTGCAGCAGTTAGAAAATATGCAGGAACAACTGTGTATGCAGGAACAGTTCTTGAGGAGGGTGAGCTGACAGTTAACGTCAAAAAGCTTGGCGGTGCGAGCCGCTATGAGCAGATAGTTGTAATGATTGAGGAGTCAGAAAAATTAAAATCATCTATGGAAGGAAAGGCAGAGCGCCTTGCAGATAAGCTTGTTCCATATACCTTCCTGACAACGGGACTGACTTATCTCTTTACTAGAAATCTGACAAAAGCTACTTCTGTGCTGATGGTAGATTTTTGCTGTGCGCTAAAGCTTTCGATGCCAATTGCAGTGTTGTCTGCAATTAAAGAGGCGAGAAACCGCAATGTCAATGTAAAGGGCGGAAAGTTTTTAGAGAGTATAGCAGATGCAGATACAATTGTATTTGATAAAACTGGTACGCTGACAAAAGCAGAGCCGACTGTTGTAAAGGTTGTTTCTTTTAATGGTGATTCTGAGGATGAGCTGCTTCGCACGGCTGCATGTTTGGAGGAACATTTTCCTCATTCTATGGCAAAGGCTGTTGTTGATGCTGCAAAGAAAAAGAGTCTTGACCATGAGGAAAAACATTCAAAAGTAGAGTATATTGTGGCGCATGGTATTTCCACGCAGCTTGAAGGAAAAAAGACAATTATTGGAAGTCATCACTTTGTTTTTGAGGACGAAAAGTGTCATATCCCAGAAGGCAAGGAGAAGTTGTTTGAACAGCTTCCGCTAGAGTATTCTCATCTGTATCTTGCAATTGAAGGTGAACTTGCTGCAGTAATCTGCATTGAGGATCCACTCCGTGAGGAGGCCGCTGATGCGATTCGTGCGCTGAAAGAAAGCGGAATTTCCAAGGTTGTAATGATGACTGGAGATAGTGATCGAACCGCCAGGGCAATTGCAGCCAGAGTTGGTGTTGATCAATATTTTTCAGAGGTACTGCCAGAAGATAAGGCATGTTTCGTTGAACAGGAAAAGGCAGCAGGGCGAAAAGTTATCATGGTTGGAGACGGCGTAAATGATTCACCGGCATTGTCTGCTGCTGATGTCGGTATTGCTATAAGCGATGGTGCCGAACTGGCGCGAGAAATAGCTGATGTTACAATCGCAGCAGAGGACTTGTTTGAGGTTGTAACACTTCGTAAGTTGTCAAAAAGATTGATGAAGCGTATTTATCGCAATTATAAGGTAATAGTAGGATTTAACTCAGCACTTATTGCTGGAGGTATTGCAGGTGTCTTGCAGCCAACTACGTCAGCACTTTTTACATAACACATCAACACTTTTAATTGCGATGGAGAGTATGAAGCCTCTTCTTAATGAGGAAAATCAATAAAAATAAGCATTTTGCTAAGAGATAAAATTTTGCAACAGGGCAGCAGGCAATAAAATGTCTGCTGCCTTATTTTGTCAATAAAAATGGTAAATAAGAGAAAAAATAAAGTGAAATCGTTAATATAAATCAAGTAAAGAATATTAACATTGTGAATAATATAATAAAAATATGGTCCCAAAATGAACATTATAGTTAAAAGGTCATAATTAGGAAAAACAGTAAAAAAGTGAGTAGAATCATTTTTATAATAGTTCTACTATGTAGACATGAGAAAAAAGATGGCTAAAAGATGCAGTAAGCCATCTTAAGAGAAAGGAGAAGTTTTGATTATGAGAAAATTTGCAGCAATTTCCCTCGCAGGAATCATGGCTTTTGGCGCACTTCCAGTTATGGCTGAGGAGACAAGCACAGAGGAAGCAAGCACAGAGGCAGCTACCGAGCTGGCAGTGAGGCAGCTGAGTCAGATCAGGTAGAGAATAACTGGGAGCCATTTGCAGAGAATGTAACTTTACGTGTTCCAGTTTATGACAGAGGTGTTGAGGGTGTTCCGGATGTAACAAACAACTACTGGACACAGTGGATTCAGGAAAATTTCGGTGATAAGTATAACATCACTGTTGAGTATGTTCCGATCACAAGAACTGATGTTATGACAAGCTATGCACTTCTTGCAGCTGATCAGAATCTTCCGACAATTCTTATGGAGTACGATTATCCGAAGCTGTCCACATGGGTAAATGACGGATATTTAACTTCCTTTGATATGGATGCATTCAAAGAGGTAGCTCCAAACTACTATGCTCGTATGGAGCAGACGGACAGATTCCATATACTACAATCGGTGATGAGACTTACTTCGCACTGGCTTCTAATCCGAATTACAACATCAACTATACATGGCAGACATTTGTTCGTATGGACTGGTTAAAGCAGGTTGGTTATGATCATGTTCCAACAAAGCGTGACGAGTATCTTGACGCAATGAAGAAGATCCAGGAGGCTGGTCTTTGCGAGCATCCAGGTGGTGGTACTATGATCACAGGTCTTGGTTCCGATCAGAACCATGCATATCGTGAGTATCCGTTTAATGAGCTTGACTGGCTATGTATGGTGATTATAACATTCCGGCACTTGGAACTGATGCAAACTACAACCTGTTAAAGAGAGCAAACGAGGATTACAATAACGGAATTACAGATCCAGAGTATTACCTGATCGATGGCGAGACAGCAAAGGCAAACTTCATCAACGGTGATGCATATTCTTATGGCTGCTATATCAGCTCTGATATGCCTGTACTGACTTCCTTCTATGAGACAAACCCAGATGCTGAGCTAGCTATTTATCCAGTTGTTACTGAGGATGATACAGCAGCGGATGGAATCACTGTTACTCCTGCTTATCGTTCAAATAACCCATTTGGTATGATGGTAGGCTTCTCATCATCTGCAACAGAGGATGAGTTAAAGGCAGCATGGATGTATCTTGAGTGGATGTGCAACGATGATGTACTCTTTACTATGCAGTATGGTATTGAGGGTGAGAACTTCAACTACAATGAAGATGGTCTGCCAGTATCTGTAGCTGATTACAGCGGAGACTACAAGCAGGGCTACAACAGCAGCGGTGATTACTGGAGCTGTGAGACAGCATCTAAGGCAGCAGTACTATCGAGGATGTTATCTATGCAACAACACCGCACAATCTGCCGCAGGATTTCACTCAGGATGTAATCGACTTCTACTATGCAAGACAGGAAATCGCTGAAAAGTATGCAGTTGCTGACTGTCTGTATGCATCTTCTATGGAGAATACTTCCGAGTATCAGCAGACATTAGTTACTCTGTACAAGGAAGCACGTGATACTTTGACCATGTGTACACCGGAAGAGTTTGACGAGAAGTATCAGCAGTATACCGATGATTTCAATGATGCAGGATTTGCAGATATCGTTGAGGAGCGTAAGGCTGCATTTGAGGATGGAAATACCACAAGACTGCCAGAAGCACAGAAGGCAGCTGAGTAAAATAGCTTTTAGTAGTAAATCTTCCTTATAAAAGAAAAGTTCGCCGTACCTGTTATGCAGGTGCGGCGGACTTTTTTTAAAATTAATCAGCAAAAAGTGGAGTTGAAAGGTAGCGATCACCAGTGTCAGGAAGCAGCACAACAATTGTCTTGCCCTTTGACTCAGGACGTTTTGCAATCTCAATAGCTGCCCACAGAGCAGCACCGGAGGAGATACCGGTAAGAATGCCTTCCTTCTTTCCGAGGTTCTTTCCTGTTGTAAAGGCATCATCATTAGATACAGCAATGATTTCATCATAAATGGAAGTGTCAAGCACCTCTGGAATAAAGCCGGCGCCAATACCCTGAATTTTATGAGGACCTGCATTTCCAGTGGACAGGACTGCTGAAGATGCTGGCTCAACAGCAACGATTTTTACAGACGGTTTCTTGGACTTTAAGTACTGACCAACACCTGTGATTGTACCGCCTGTGCCGACACCGGCAACAAATACATCAACATTGCCTTCGGTATCTTCATAAATTTCTGGACCAGTTGTCTCAAAATGAGCTTTTGGGTTTGCTGGATTAACAAACTGGCCTGCAATGAAGCTGTTTGGATAGAGCTTTGCAAGTTCATTAGCTTTTGCGATCGCACCAGCATACCCTTTGAGCCATCGCTTAACACAAGCTCTGCACCGTATGCTTTCATTAACTGGCGGCGCTCAATGGACATCGTATCAGGCATAACAATAATCAGATGATATCCTCTGGCGGCAGCAACACTTGCTAACCCGATTCCAGTGTTTCCGGAAGTTGGCTCAATGATTACAGTATCTGGCTTTAAAATTCCCTTCGCTTCGGCATCATCAAGCATAGCCTTAGCAACACGATCCTTTACGGATCCAGCTGGGTTAAAATACTCAAGCTTAGCGAGCAGTCTGGCCTGCAGGCCGAGTTCCTTTTCAATGTGAGTTAGTTCCAGCAGAGGGGTCTTTCCGATAAGCTGGTCAGCAGATGTGTAAATCATGCAGTATCCTCCTTTTATGGACATATTTTATTTACGGGGATTATAGCACCATAAACCTACCTTGTCAATAGGTTTAAAATAACGAAAGCAACAGGATTAAAATGAGAAAAAAACTCAATAACAGCATTGACGCTTACAATAAAATAAGGTAAACTTAACACAAGTTAGAAACAGCTAACATATAAGAAAAGCAGGCTATTGGGTATTAATAGAGTTTATCGTTTGTATCAGAAAATTTTGCATCTTGAAAGGAGTATTTTAATGAGTGTTGTTATTGTTGGTGGTCATGACCGCATGGTAAGTCAGTATAAGAAAATTTGTAAGGATTTCAAATGTAAGGCAAAGGTGTTTACGCAGATGTCTGCAAATTTGAGTGGTCAGATTGGAAGCCCTGATCTGCTGATTTTATTTACCAATACTGTTTCTCACAAAATGGTTCACTGCGCTGTTACAGAGGCAGAAAAATGTAATGCTAATATTGTGCGCTGTCATACAAGTAGCCAGAATGCGCTGACAGAAATCCTTCAAAGAGAGGTTGGCTGAAATTTCTTGGCGCAAATTAGGCAGTGTATAAAATAGGATGTATATTTTGTAAAAAGTTTGTATAATCCTTGAAAGATGGATTTTATATACAAAACTAACTTGTAATTTCTGCTTTGTGGTGTTACGATAAATTTGATAATCACAGGAGGCAGATAACAGTATGAAAAATATTTTTTACGATAAGAGTAAGATTGATTATGGGAATTTGCTGTTTCCGCGGCGTGCGCTGTGGATGCTGCTGATTCCCTTAATTATTGAGCAGATGTTAAACTCTTTGATGGGAATGGTTGATACACTTATGGTCAGCCGTGTCGGAGCAGAGGCGATTTCAGCCGTTTCGCTTGTTGATTCGATAAACAACCTGGTACTTCAGGTATTTGCGGCGATGGCAGCAGGTGCGGCAATCATCTGCTCACAGTATTTGGGACGAAAAGATGAAAAAGGCTGTAATGATGCTGCCAAACAGATTGTGCTTACTGTAGTAGCGATTTCATCTGTTATTATGATTATTGGCGTTGCTTTCGAAAGCCGCTGCTTCATTTGATATTCGGAAGTGTCGAAGAAGCTGTTATGACTAACGCTCAGATGTATTTTCTGATTACGGCGCTTTCATATCCGTTTATAGCACTGTTTCAGGCAGGCGCAGCATTTTATCGTGCATGCGGAAATTCTAAGTTTACAATGAAAACAGCACTGATCGCAAATGTAGCTAATATTGTTGGAAATACATTGTTTATTTTTGTTTTACAGATGGGCGCAGCAGGAGCAGCTGTTTCCACATTGATTTCACGAGCATTGTGTGCGTTTGTTGTTTTCTACGCACTGAGAAAGCCAGGCTATGCAATTCAGCTTAAGAATTATTTTTCTATTCGCCCAGACTTGAATCTGATAGTGAAGATTCTTGCAATCGGTGTTCCGTCAGGTATAGAAAATGGAATGTTCCAGTTTGGAAAACTTGCAATTCAGTCTACAGTATCATCACTTGGAACAGCAGCAATCGCAGCACAGGCGATGACAATCATTTCGAAAATGTAAATGGAATGGACAGCAGTCGGAATAGGTATTGGATTGATGACAGTTGTTGGCCAAAGCATTGGTGCAGGACGGCAGGAAGAGGCAAAATATTACATAGTGAAGCTTGCCGGTTATGCAGAGATTGCGATGATTATAAGCTGTATTCTTGTGTATATTGCGGCGCGGCCGGTTACTGTACTGGCAGGCATGAGTGAAGAGAGTACCGCGCTTTGTATGCAGATGATTCTTGCCATCACGATTGTAAAGCCTCTTCTTTGGGTACCTTCGTTTACACCGCCAAATGGTCTTCGTGCAGCAGGTGATGTGCGATTTTCAATGATTACTGCGACATTGACGATGTGGCTGTGCCGTGTAGCACTTTCTATCTTTTTGATGCGTGTCGTAAAGACAGGTCCGATTGGTGTTTGGTACGGAATGTTCGCAGACTGGGGAGTAAGAGGCGTTATCTTTACAATTCGTTTTGTGAGAGGAAAGTGGCTTAGATTTAAGGTCATTTAAAATAATAATTCGCTCAAAGATAAGTCCTGCGACAAACCAAAATGGTGCAAAGTCAAGGCGTATCAGTCCATTTATATTTGTAGGATCACCAGTGTAATCCCACGGGCAGATGCCGAGTGTGCGAAGAAGCAGGCCAGATGTATATTCCACAGCATATATACAAATGGTGTAAATTAGACCGCGCAGCACGATTGGCTTGTTGCAAAGCCGGCGCCAGATAGGTTCAATGAAAGCAGCAGATCCATAAATGGGAAACATTATAATAGAAGAGTGACCAGTCATGCTGTAGTCGTGAGCAAAAAGAGCACCCATTCCGGTGAAGAAGATTTCAATGAAAAGGCCGGTAAGGCCGCAGCGGATAAAATTTTGTCTCATAGGTGGAATCCTTTCGTAGAAGTGTAAAATAGTTACAATTTAGAATCTCCCGAAAAGTGACAAAATAAACGCGCAGCATAAATATAAGAGCAGGAAATAAAAGACAGCAAACTGATAAAAAGTAACAGGAAGTAATTAAATAAGAAAGGACAGACTAAAAGATGCAGATTGATATAAATGAACTCATTGAACTAGTAAAAAGCGTAAAGCCGATGTTTTTAAATCACACAGAGGCAGAGCATGTAACTGTGAAGGGACGTGCAGATTTTGTTACGCAGGTAGATATCCGTGTGCAGGAATATATGCGAAACGAGCTGTCAAAGCGATGGCCGGATGTACAGTTCATGGGCGAGGAAAAGGATAACAGCGACATTGATTTTAACGGTGCAGTTTGGATTCTAGATCCAGTAGACGGCACGACAAATCTGATTCATGACTTTAAGGATAGTGCATTGTCTCTAGGGTTGTGTGAACAGGGGCAGGTGACACTCGGCGTGATCTATCAGCCATTTCTTGATGAAATTTTCTGGGCACAGAAGGGAAAAGGCGCGTTCTGCAATGGAAAGCCGATTCATGTAAGTGACACACGGAAATTAGAGGATAGTCTTGTTGCCGTTGGAACAAGCCCATATCACCGTGATCTCACCGAGGAAAATTTTAATGCAATCCGCTGTATTTATGAGCACTGTGTGGATATTCGCCGTATGGGAGCAGCATCCGTTGATCTGGCATATGTTGCCTGTGGACGCGTCGAGGCATACTTTGAGCGAAATTTAAAGCCATGGGATTTTGCAGCAGGAAAAATTATTGTCGAGGAAGCAGGCGGACGAGTGATTGATATAAAAGGAAGCAGTGCAAACGCTATGGCACCGTCTGACATTATAGCGGGAAATGGCTATATCGAAGAAGATATAAAAAAGTTGCTGATTGAACGACGAATTCAATGACAAAGTGTAAAAAGTGTGCTATGATAATTTTGTCGAAAGGAATCACCTTTTGACGAAACAGGGCAGCAAGATACAAAAGATGACGAAACCATACAGGATCACCCTACAAAAGACAACCTGTACGAAAGATGATTTTTACAAAAGATAAAATTCTGAAGTACAAAGGATAGCTTTTACAAAAGATGATTTACAATGTACCAAAGAAAAGCGTTTTCTAAAAGTACAAAAGTGGATGCCTTCAAAAGAAAAGTAATACAAATATACAAAAGACTGCCTAGATTACAAAAGAGAAAAGATTGCAAAGATACTAAAGAGAAAGCCGCCGTGCGATAAGTGTAAAAGCTGATTGCATGGCGGTTTTACTATATAAAAAGAAACTTGTAACAAAATTAGTTCCATGGTATCATATACATAACATATTATGGCAGTGAATTATCGAAAGGAGATTTAAATGGCACAGTTAAAGCTTCCGATTGGAATTGAAAATTTCAAAAAGATCAGAACAGAAGGATATTACTATGTGGACAAGACTGATGTGATAAGACAGATTTTAGAAGATGGCTGTTTCGTTACATTATTCACACGCCCACGTCGCTTTGGAAAATCATTGAATATGAGCATGCTTCGACATTTTTTTGAAATCGGTACAAACAGTGCGCTGTTTTCAGGTCTTTCTATTGCTGAAAATCATGAACTATGTCAAAATTATATGGGAAAGTTTCCTGTGGTATCGATCAGCTTAAAGGGAGTTAACGCAAGATCTTATAAGGATGCTTATGCGCTGTTGGTGAGTGTGATCAATGAGGAAGTTGGTCGTTTTCAGTTCTTATTGGAAAGTGATAAGCTTACAAAATTTGATAAAACACGTTTGGAGGCACTTCTTGATGAGCATATGACAAAAAGTACACTTATAGGTAGTTTGCGTAAGCTTACAATATTACTCGAGAAATATTATGGTCAGCAAGTTATTGTTCTAATTGATGAGTATGATGTGCCACTAGCGAAAGCCAACGAAAATGGTTATTATGAAGATATGGTTTTTTTGATTAGGGGGCTTTTTGAAAATGTATTAAAAACGAACGATAGTCTGAAATTTGCTGTGCTGACTGGGTGTCTGCGAGTCGCAAAGGAAAGTATTTTTACTGGATTAAATAATTTTAAGGTCTGTTCGATTACAGACAGCGATTTTGATGAGGCATTTGGATTTATCGACAGTGAGGTAAAATCGATATTGCAATATTATGGGCAGGAAACTCATTATACTGAAGTAAAAGAATGGTATGATGGATATCGTTTCGGAAAAGCAGACGTGTATTGTCCATGGGATGTGCTCAATTATTGTCGTGATCTTTTGAAAGATGAACAAGCACAACCTAAAAACTATTGGTTAAATACGAGTGGAAACGATGTAATTGAACATTTTATTGATAGTGTGAATGGGCAGCAGACGCTTACAAAAATTGAGCTAGAGCGATTAATCAGCGGAGAAATAGTTCAGAAAGAGATTAACGAGTTTATCACCTATAAGGAGTTGTACAATACATCTGAAAATTTATGGAGTACACTTTTTATGACAGGCTATCTTACACAACGAGGAAAAGCGGATGGAAATCGTTACAATCTTGTAATACCGAATAGGGAAGTGAGAAATATCATTACAGAGCACATACTGGTTAAGTTTCGGCAGGATATTAAAAAAGATGGCCAGATGGTGCAGCGATTTTGTCAGGCATTGGCTAATGGACAAGCACAGCAGGTTGAACAGATTTTTGCCACATATATGTCAAAGACGGTCAGCGTGAGAGATACTTTTGTGCGAAAGGCGATCAGAGAGAATTTTTATCATGGTATTCTGCTTGGCATTCTAAGCTTTAAGGATGGATGGACAGTAACATCAAATCGAGAATCTGGCAATGGATTCAGTGATATACTGATTCAAATTGATGATTCAGATATTGGAATTGTAATTGAAGTGAAGTATACTGAAGAAGGAAAGTCAATGGAAAGTGACTGTAAGGCAGCTTTAAAGCAGATAGATGAAAAAAATTACACAGAAACATTGTATCAGGCGGGGGTAAAGCGGATTCTTAAATATGGAATTGCTTGCCAGATTAAAGATTGTAAAGTAATGCTGGAAGAGTAATAGATAGCAAAGGAGAAAAACTATGGAAATCAAAAAAGTAGCAATTCTAGGAGCAGGAGCGGTAGGCTCCTATGTAATAGAAGGAATTTCAGGATGCAGGGAGATTCGTCTTGGCGTAATCGCAGAGGGAGAACGAAACGCACGTCTTAAGAGTGCAGGCTGTACTATAAATGGAGTGACCTACCATCCAGAGGTATGGACCTATCAGGAAACAGACAATATTGATCTTTTAATTGTTTCATTAAAATATGGCGCATTGCCGACCGCATTAGATACAATCAAACAGGCAACTAGCAAAAACACCATTGTCATGAGTCTTATGAATGGTGTAGACAGCGAAGAAATAATAGGAGCAAAGATTGGCATGTCCCATATTCTTCCGGCTTTGATCAAAGTGGCATCCCACAAAGAGCCAGACGGCTATCAATTTGATCGCAAGTCCACAATTGGCATTATTTTCGGAGAGTATAAATCACCATTTCAAAGTGAACGAGTCAAAGCAGTCTGCGATCTTTTTGAAAAGAGTGATATAAGCTATCGCGTAACTGACTATATCCGCGAGGAGATCTGGAGCAAGTTTCGCCTAAATGTCTGCAATAATCTTCCACAGGCAATTCTCGGTGCGGGTGTAGGCTGCTATCGCGATAGTGTTCATATGAAAGCGATCAGCGAAGGTCTTCGCAGCGAAATAGAAGCAATTGCTGCTGCAAAAGGAATTGAATTTAGCAAAATCGAGTCATCTGCAAAAGGTTCTCCTGTCATGCCATCCGCTCGTTACTCCACGCTGCAGGATTTAGACGCAAAACGCCATACAGAGATTGACATGTTTTCCGGTGCGCTGATGCGCATGGGTAAAGAACTTGGCATTCCAACCCCATATAACGAATACACATATCACATGATCAAAGCATTAGAAGAAAAAAACGACGGTTTATTTGATTACAAAGGAAAAGACGAGACACCAACCTACTCGAAATAAAAATGATTTTGAAGAGTATTACTTGAGGTTACTTAATAATTAAACGAAAAAAGACCATATCAGTAGAGGAATAGCATCTCTTTTGATATGGTCTTTTTTTAATGATGTCTGGGTCAAAATGTTTTTTGCGAGTCAAGAGATCAGAAATCCGCTTGCAAGTGAGCTAGCATCGGATTTCTGCCCTTTTGACTCTGGTATCTTTTAATATTATAGTGAAATACTCGTAATCTACCTAGGCGGTGAGACGAGTTACTTTTACAAGGCCGAACGTTGTAGCAGGACTTTCAAAGTAACGTATGATAATAAGTAACGTGAAATGTACCTGCGGAAAAGAGAGCCGACAAAACACTCGTCGAACCGCATTCGTAGATCTACCGGGTAGCATTTATAACCTACCGGATAACGTAACCTACCGGGCAGCACATCTTATCATCAGAACTTCAGCTGATATTCCCACTCAAATTCCTTGTCATTCATTTGATATTGCGGCAGAAGCTGTGGTCCACAGGAATTACTTCCAACACCACTGTTCTTGTAGTCAAGATGCATGGTTACAAAATCGCTTTCCTCAAGCTCATAATTATGCTTCTTTACTGCCAGTTCATAATCAGAGTAGTTAGAAACAGAGAAATCAAAGTTGGTTGCTGCATATGCAGTCACGCCGTTTGTTCCATTTCCAACAGAAGCCTTGCGGCAGTGATAGTGGTTTCCGTTCTCCTGCGGCTTAATGTAATCCTCATGCATATCTTCAACTGTAGATTCAAATGCATCGAACCATGCCAGATGATGCTTATCAATATAGCATTCCTGAGGACATATCCTAAGTAAGAAACCTGCTGCCAGCTCTTTGGAAGTGTCAGCTCAACACCAAATCTTGGCAGATACGGCATATCAGTATTGCGCTTTGCATCAATCTTGCATGTAATAGTACCAGCACCATCAATTGTCCAGATTACAGTGAATTTCATGATAGACTGAACAGTAACTGCACACAGATTAACGGTGCTTGTGATCTGTACTGTCTGACCGTCAACTGCATACTCTGTTGTGTAGGTGCGTGTCTGACTGTGATGATAATTTGCACGCTCCCACTCTTCACGGATGTTGCGGTCATTATCAGTTGGTGCACGGAAAATGCTGTAATCCATAGAGATAGTTTCACCGCCGCGCTCAAGTGATGAGAAGATACCAGTAAATGTATCATACTGATAAGTAAAGCCTTCACCGCTTACTGTCAGGAAACGATCACCCTCTGTAACAGTTGGAGCAGTAGCTTCATCAGTAACAGTATTCAGGCGACGAACAGCGCTTCCAGATAATAAGAACTGATCAAAGCCAACTTCATGTCCAGCTGGTACAAGCTCATGAGCAGTCTTTGTAAGGTAAGTCAGCTTCAGGTAGCAGTCAGCTGCTGTCTTTGGCAGAGTAACAGGAATTGTAACCTCTGACTCAGTGTGCGGAGCAGTAGAAGGAACGGCAATTTCACCAGAGCAAAGAAGCTCTCCGTCAGCCTTACACTCATAGGAAAGAGTAATAGCATCAGCCATATCAGTGAAATCAAGCATGTTCTTTAATGCGAGAGTTACCTTGTGTGCGTCAACAAGTCTTGCGCGAACAGGGCGAACAACATTCTTCCACTCATAAACACCAGTGTGCGGTGTGCGGTCTGGATATACAAGTCCATCCATACAGAAGTTTCCATCGTGAGGATACTCGCCAAAGTCACCGCCGTAGCCATACATGGTCTTTCCGTTTGGTGCAGTTCCCTGATTGATTGCGTGATCACACCACTCCCATACGAAGCCGCCGCAGAAGCCATCATATTTCATAATCTGCTGATAATAGTCCTCGATATCTCCAGGGCCGTTACCCATTGCGTGAACAAACTCACACTGGATAAATGGCTTCTTCGGACCTTCCTCAGCAAAGTAGCTGTCAATTTCCTCAGTAGTAGCATACATACGGCTGTAAAGATCAAGCATACTCTTATCAAAGCGATTGGAGTGATCCCATGTAGAAGACTCATAGTGAGTAAGACGTGTTGGGTCATACTCTTTTGTCCAGCGTCCGGCATTCTGGTAAGCATAGCCAAAGCCAGCCTCATTTCCAAGAGACCAGATTAAAACACACGGATGGTTCTTATCGCGGATAACATTTCTCTGAACGCGGTCTAAAACAGCCTCAGTGAAGACACCGCCCTCATCAAGCAGTCCTAATGTGTTCTCACGGTCACTGTGATAGGTGCTTAAATATCCGTGCATCTCAATATCAGACTCAGCGATAACATAGAAACCATAACGGTCACAAAGCTCTGTAAACCACGGCGCGTTTGGATAGTGGCTTGTGCGGATAGCGTTAAAGTTAAACTGCTTCATAAGAGTCAGATCGCGGATTGCCTGCTCCTTAGAGATAGTATATCCAGTCACTGGGTCTGAATCATGGCGGTTTGTTCCGCGGAACTTAAGATTCTGTCCGTTTACATAAACAACGCCATCCTTGATATAAACTTCACGGATACCAACTGCCTGAGTGATCACTTCATCAGCAGTGGAAATAGTTAAGGTGTACAGATATGGTGTTTCAGCAGTCCAAAGCTTTGCATTTAAAACAGTAAACTCATAGACACCATCTGTTAAGACAGATTCACCAACTGGATTTTTGTCAGCATCACACAGAGTAAGAACTGGGGAAATCTCACCATCAGCTTCAACACTTACACGAACTACACCAGCGCCGCCATCCTTTAAGAATGTGCGTACAGTATAGTCGCGAACAAAGCTCTTAGGACGAGTTAAAAGCAGAACATCACGGAAAATACCGGACATACGAAGCTTGTCCTGATCCTCAAGATATGTGCCGTCACACCACTTTAATACAAGAACTGCCAGTGTGTTTGTGCCTTCATTAACAAAAGAAGAAATTTCAAATTCGCTGGAAGAATGAGAAACCTGGCTGTAGCCGACAAATTTGCCGTTAACCCATACATAGAAACAGGAATCAACACCCTCAAAATACAGGAAATTGCGCTGGTTTGCAGCCTCAGCTGAGAGTGTGAAGGTAGTGCGGTATGCACCGCTTGCATTTTCCTTTGGAACGTACGGCGGATCAAAAGGAATTGGATAATTTACATTAGTATACTGATGATAATCATATCCGTGGCACTGCCAGCAGGAAGGAACCGGGATGGTATCCATAGAGGAATCATCAAAATCCGGATTGATAAAATCAGCTGGAACAGCCTCCGGATATGGGTAGTAGCCAAAGCGCCAGTCACCGGAAAGTAATGTAGCGTGGCTGTTTAGATCCTGACCGTATGGGATGTAGTAGCTGCGGTTTTCACAGGTACCTACATGGAGCGTATTAGGATCCTCATAGTAATTCGGTAATTTCATAACGAAATCTCCTTTCGCATAATAAAATTATAGCTTCAATGTATTTGCGGATCGCAATCATATTTTTATGTCTGGATCCGTATGAAATAAGAGTTTCTTCTTATTTTATTAGAAATCTTATAACATAATCAGGTAAATAAGTGCTACAGACAGAATGATCTGAATGATAGCGAAACGAAAAACAGTCTGTGTGTTAGACCATCCCTTTGTCTTGCGGACAAAATCATGGATTGGTGTGCGCACATTCTTTAAAATATGGACATGAATCGTTTTGATTAATGTTAGCTTTACAAGACCAAGACCACCATCGATGATAAGCACAAGTGCAGCTAAAATATAGAGGAACGGATCATGGCACTTAAGAGCTGCAATTGCGATGAAAAGTCCCATGGCACGGGAACCTGCATCTCCCATAAGCATCTTACTTGGTGTAGCATTAAACCACAGATAGCCAAGCAGGCAGACAACAAACAGTAAGCTTAAATAATCAAAATCTCCAGTGCGTCCCAAAATTTGGTTTGCAAAGTAGAAGGTCATGATCGTAATAATCGTTAATGTTCCAGACAGACCGTCTACACCATCAGCGCAGTTGGTTACATTAATAGAAATCCAGATCAGCGCGATAGAAAGAACTGCAAAAACAGGAGCTGGGATAGAAAAGCTAGATCCAGTCAGTGCAAGAGTGATCTGATTGCCATTAAAATGAAGATACGTAAATGTTACTAAAAGAGCAACAAGAAAATCAAGAATGCCCTTCTTTAAGCGTCCCCATGAGGTCTTTGCAGCATCGTCAAGATATCCAGTCATCATGCAGCAGATCAAAAGAAGAAGATAGATAATCATCTCTGGATCAACATGTGCGAATAAAACGGAAGTAATAGCAAAAACAAGAACGAAAATAAGTCCGGCACCTCTTGGCTTTCCGGCAGAGAGTGCACCTCCTACGGCAAATTCACGCCCCTGATCCTTTGGAAGATGAGCGCTGCCTTTTGCAAGTGACACGCACGTAAGAAAGAATGCGGCCAGTATGCCGATGAAGGCAATGACGGGCTGGCAGACTCCCCAAGTAACTGTTGAAACATGGTAAAAAAACTCCTTTCATTCCCAGGCAAAGAATTGATTATGCCTGTTTTGTAAGACTGCTTTCAGTGTAGCATACTTCTGGCGTTTTGGAAAGAAGATAGTTGTTATTTTCGTCATGAAAGAATTGTATCATGATGAAATTGTGCTATACTGACGAAAGAACATGTCCTGTGAAAAAGACAGGGAAAAAGAGAACATAATGTGGAAGGAACTGGTTTGATATGGCATACTTATTTACACATTTTATCGGAGAGCAGCCGCAGGGCGAGCAAATTTATTTTTCTTTGAGCAAGGATGGTCTTCACTGGAAGGATCTTCATGATGGAAAGCCAGTAATCTGCTCAGAAGTTGGAGAGTGTGGTCTGCGTGATCCATTTTTGATTCGTAAGGCAGACGGAAGTGGTTTTGTAATTATTGCGACAGATCTTTGCATTGCAAATGGCAGAGGATGGGATGCAGCAGTTAAAACCGGAAGCAAAAATCTGGCTGTTATGGAGTCGAAGGACTCATTCATTGGAGTAAGCCGGTATTAGTAGAAGTATCAGTGCCAGAGGCAGGATGTACATGGGCACCTGAGGCAATTTATGACAGACAGCAGGATAATTATCTTGTATTTTGGGCATCTATGGTACAGTTAGATGGTGATAAAGAGCCAAAGCAGCGTATTTATGCCGCAAGAACAAGGATTTCATGAATTTACTAAGGCACAGGTGTATCTTGAGAAGGATAATCATGTTATTGACTCTACGATGGTGTATGACGATGGAGTATATTATCGTTTCTCAAAGGATGAGACGACAAAGAATATTAAAACTGATACAGCACCAGATTTAAATAAAGAATCATTTACAGATCGCCCTGTCCCAAATCTGGAGGCAATTTATGGAGTAGAGGGACCAGAAATCTATTATTTAGAAGATCAGAAAAAGTGGTGTCTGATCATTGACAGGTTTGCTTCTCATAAAGGATATCTTCACTTGTGTGCGACAGCTTGAAGACAATGGATTTTAAGCCTCTTGATGAGTCAGAATTTGATATGGGAAAGACTATGAAGCGTCACGGAAGTGTAGTTGTGATTACCGATGAGGAATATGATCGCATGGCAGAGGCTTTTGGATTGGAATAAAAAGTATTAGAAAGTATTGATAAGCAGGAAAAGAAAGTGGCAGGTAAGAGAGAAGAACGAAAGAAGGCCCGTTTTCATTGGCTGGTAACTTCGTGGCTCATAGTAGCAGCAGTAATTATAGTTGGTGTGGGCGGAATAATCCTTTTTATGAATGGGTTATATCATAAGGAAATGCGTAAGGAGAACGCACGGATTCCGCAAATGTTAGAATCAAGCAAGGATGCGAAATGGGCATATGCATTTAATGGGGAATTGCAGACAGAAAGTGAGTCACAGTCTGAGTCACAATTAGAAAGTGACTCACAATCAGAGAGCAAATTACAAACAGAAAGTACTGAAGAACAAAGTATTGTAAGCACAGTCATTGAAAAAGAAGAAACACAGACGCAGACACAGGCAGATGTTTCTTCTAAGGCTGAGTCGGCACATAATGTTGTGATCGGAGATGTTAAGTCAGAAAAGCCAACATATGTAAGTCTTGTCGCAGTCGGAGATAATCTTATGCATTATGATGTGTCAATGAGCGGACTTCAGGCAGATGGAAGCTTTAATTACGATTACAATTTTGCTTATGTCAGAGATATTGTACAGGCAGCTGATTTGGCAGTCATCAATCAGGAGTGTGTCATTGGCGGTGATCAGTGGGGAATCAAAGATTATCCTTGCTTTAATGTCCGTACTGAGGTAGCAGCAGCAATTGCAAATGCTGGATTTGACGTTGTACTTGCGGCAACAAATCACGTCCTTGATATAGGAAAGGTCGGCAGTCTTTATATGGTTGATTTTTTTAGAACCAATTATCCGCAGCTGACGCTTCTTGGTATTCATGACAGTTGGGAGACACGGGACGAGATTCACGTAATTGAGAAAAATGGCATAAAAATTGGCATGATCAATTATACAGATATTTTAAACTGCAAGGGAGATTATAATGCAGATGGACAATATCTTGTCGATATGCTTGACTATGATCGTCTGGCAACATTAATTCAAAGGACAAAGGAAGCCTCTGATTTTGTGATTGTGTTTCCACACTGGGGTACCGAGTACAATTTGGGAACAGATGCTTCTCAGACTGAGCAGGCAACTTTTCTGGCAGCGCAAGGAGTTGATCTTGTAATAGGAACGCATCCTCATGTTGTAGAGCCAATTGATTACATAGATCGTCCGGATGGCGGAAAATGCTGATTTACTACTCACTTGGAAACTTTCAGTCCTTGCAGCGAAAAGAGGCAACTCTTCTTGGAGGCATGGCAAAGGTAACAATTAAGAAGGATTTTAAGGGAGCAAGAATCGCTGACTTTGATATGGAAACACTTGTGACAGATTATCGCCTTGGCGGTGTACGTGTCACCGATTATTTTGATATCATTACAACTTATCCGTGGAGTAAATATTCCAGAGCAATTGCAGAATCAGGAAATATCGGCAATGGCAATGCGAATTTTAACTTAGATTATATGTTCCAGCTTCAGCCGAGCAGGCAGCGCAGGTACACGAGCCAGACAAAAGGCAGGACTGGAATAAGTGCGTAAGTGCAGAAAGGGAGGATATGAAAAATGGACAGCACCAAATTCAGTAAACCGATCAGTCTAAAGCGTATTCAGCTTGATGATGGCTTTTGGAAGCCAGAGATGGAGTTGGTAAGAAAGGAAGTAATTCCTTATCAGTGGGAAACGTTAAACGACAGAGTACCAGAGGCAGCACCAAGCTACTGCATGCATAATTTTAAAGTAGCAGCACGGATGAATAAAGAAAAGAGAGAGCAGGGAAGCAAGTATCAGGAACCAACATATACATTTCGTGGTTTTGAGGCACTTCCAGATGATCCAAGACATCCGGATGATGATAAGTTTTATGGATTTGTCTTCCAGGACAGTGATTTTTCAAAGTGGATTGAGGCAGTGGCATATTCATTGACACAGCATCCAGATCCAGAGCTTGAAAAGATTGCAGACGGCGCAATTGATATTGTGTGTGCAGCACAGCTTGAAAATGGATATCTTGATACCTACTATATTATTAATGGTATGGATAAGATGTTCACAAACTTAAAGGATCATCATGAGCTGTACTGCTTTGGCCATTTAACAGAAGGTGCTGTCGCTTACTATCAGGCAACTGGTAAGGATAAGCTGTTAAAGGCAGCAATGCGCTTCGCTGATTTCATCGCATCATATTTTGGAACAGAAGAAGGCAAATGTAAGGGCTATCCTGGTCATGAGATTGCAGAGATGGCACTTGTCCGTCTGTATGAGGTTACGGGTGATGAAAAATACAAAAAGCTGGCTGAATATTTTGTCAACCAGAGAGGTACGCAGCCGTATTACTTTGACAGTGAGGGCAAGGTTACAGAAAAGGAAAAGAAGACAAAGATCCGCTATCAGTATTATCAGGCACATTTGCCAGTGAGAGAGCAGAAAACAGCGATGGGTCATGCTGTTCGCGCCGTTTATCTCTACTCTGGTATGGCAGATGTGGCAAGACTGACAGGGGATGATTCCTTGTATCAGGCATGCGAGACGCTTTGGAATAACATCACTACAAAGCAGATGTATGTGACTGGAGGAATCGGACAGACGCATCATGGTGAGGCATTTACATTTGATTACGATATGCCAAATGATACTATTTATGCTGAGACGTGTGCATCTATTGGTCTTGTTTTCTTTGCCCGCCGTATGCTTGAGATGAATCCAGATTCAAAATACGCAGATGTTATGGAGCTGGCGCTTCACAATGGCGTTTTAAGCGGTATGGCACTTGACGGAAAGAGCTTTTTCTATGTCAATCCGTTATCTGTCAATCCAAGAAGCTGTCACGATGATCCAGGCAAGCAGCATGTAAAACCTGTTCGTCAAAAGTGGTTTGGCTGTGCCTGCTGTCCGCCAAACTTAGCAAGAGTGATCAGTCTATTGGTTCCTATGCATACACAGAAAATGAAGATACCTTGTGGGTACATTTGTATGCAGGCGGTACTGTTGAAAAAGAGGTAAACGGACAGAAGGCGCAGGTTGTTATTACTTCTGGCTTCCCGTGGGACGGAGATGTGACACTCAAGGTAGAGAGTGAACAGCCAGTTACAATGACAGTAGCACTTCGCATTCCAGGCTGGTGCGGTGAAGATTTTGAGCTGGAAGGTGCTGTTGGCAAGGAGTGCCGTATGGAAAACGGCTATCTGTATGTCAGTGGTGAGTGGAAAAAAGGGGATTTGTTAAAGCTTCGCTTTGCGATGAAGGTAAAGGTAATGCAGGCAGACAGCAGAGTTCGTCAGGATGAGGCAAGGTTGCCATCATGAGAGGACCGGTTGTTTACTGCTTAGAGGAAGCTGACAATGGACAGGGATTGCCGCTTGTGCGAGTAAAGCCAGATGCCGTCTTTACTGAAGAAAAGACAGATGAGCTTGGCTTTACGATGATTATGCTGCGTGTAAACGCAAAAACAAAGAAGCCGGTAACAGTAGAAAATGGCTTATATCAAACATGGCAAAAGCAGTATATGAAGGAAAGGAACTTCGTTTCATCCCTTACTATGCATGGGCAAACCGTGGTGAAGGCGAAATGGAAGTATGGGTAAATCAGCTATGATTAAGGTACAGGTAATTAACAAAGAAGGAACAATTATTGCAGAGGCTGCAGGAACAAAGGAAGTAAACTTACCAGTTTCACGTACATATGAAGAAGGTGATCGCGTTGTATTTTTGGCAGATGAGACTCCGGCATTTTATGTATTTCAGGCAGATGATGCATTAGGCGAGGCACTTGTCTATGTGACAGGCGAGGTTTCTTATGAGATTCCATTTGGAGAAAAGAAGGTGTGCTATTCACCGAAGATTTTCTCAGGTGAGAGTCATTTGGTCACTGCCAGAAAGGCAAGAGAGTGGGAATACGAATCATACCGCAATTTGGCAGTAAATGTGATGGATCAGCACGGAGATACTAATTGCTATCCGCACGCAACAGCAAATGTTGAGACTCGCGGTGAGTCTGTGTTTGCAGCACGCAATGCCATTGACGGTGTAACCTCAAATCATTCTCATGCTACTGGCCATATGGTTCCTGGGGAATCAACAGAAATCCACAGGCAACAATGCGTGTTGACTTTGGAAGAGAAGTAACAACCGATCGTATCGAAATCTATACACGTGCAGATTTCCCACACGATGCATGGTGGACAAAGGCAACTGTACGTTTCTCAGATGATACTACAATGGTTTGTGATCTTGTTAAGACAGACGAAGGGCAGGAATTACATTCCGCCCAAGAAAGTTCGCTGGGTACAGCTTGAGGAACTGATCAAGGCAGATGATCCGTCTCCGTTCCCGGCATTGTCACGGCTAAAGGTATATGGTAAGTAATACGACGTTAATATTTTTTCTTCTTATAGTCTTCTCCAAAACGGCGGATACGCTTACGGCGTCTTTGGTTTGCAGTAAGAGCAGCAGTCAAAAGAAAAACAACAAATAGAATTAATACAATCGCAGCGGCAGCAAACAGTCCGGTCATAAATTTATGATCGCTCTCGATGACTGGCGCTGCGCTTTCGTTTGGTTCATCAAGTGAAGCATTCTGTGTTTCAGATTCAATAGATTCAGAAGTATCATTTTCAAATGAACTGTCCTCAGAGAAGTTCTCCTCGATAGAGTTATCAGTGCTAGACGACTCCTCTTGTGTAGCAGCGCTTGCAGCAGCCTTGCCTGCGGCAATTCCTGCCTCTGTGTTTGGAGAAATGTCAAGAAGCATTCCGGTTACGATTGCGCTTGCATCATGCAGATTTTTCTGGACACGGCCAGGAAGCAGTTCATTTAAACGATTCAGATCATCAAATTCTGTATGCATGATCTGACCGCCGGTGGAGGCAAATGCTTCATTTGCTGTCTGATAGTGGCACGTTAAATGTGTTTCATCATTGCCGCCTGTTCCGTCATCATTGCACCAAAGACTTGCTTCCATATAAAGGTAAGGAATGCCCTCCTTTGCAAAATAGTAGCTGTCACTTCCAAGAAGTCTTGTCGGAGACTGAAACTCAGTAACTTGTTCTGGAAGTGTGTAAAGGTCAAGTCCTAGATCATCTGCAATAAGATTAGCTTCGTCATAGACCCATTCACGAGTAAGCTTTCCGTCCTCATCATATTCACCGCCATAACCATAGAGACGATCACCGCCTGCGATGGAATCAATATTGATGCAGCAAAGCACATCATCAAGCAGGTTATTTGTCATCAGGTAGGTGTAGACAAAGCAGCTTGAACCGGCATATGCACCATATTCTTCTGTGTCAAAGAATACAAACTGCAAAGTACAGGGTGTGTCCATATCATAAAAACGGTGGGCAAGCTCAAGAAGAACTGACACTCCAGAGCCATTGTCATCGACACCGGCAGTTGGCATACTGTCATAGTGAGCACCGATTATGATTGTCTTGTCAGACTTACCTGGCTTAGTGACAAAATAGTTGGTTCCTGTAAAGTTAAAATGAGTAAAATCATGTGTAGAAACCTCATAGCCATAGCTTTCAAGCTGTGACTGAATCCACAAACCTGCATTAGTGACATTCTCAGAACGATTGTTTTCGTCATTAATTCGCTGTGGGAAATTCTGATAAATAGCTTCCAGATTTGCGTAAGCCTCAACACCATAGAGATCTTCTGTTTCATTTGCAGCAGATTCTGTATCTTGTGATTCACTAGATGTCATATCTGTTTGTATGTCAGCGCCAAGGGCAGAGGCTGGAGAAAGAAGAATAGCCGCTGACAGCGTGCAGACAACTATTTTTTTGAAAAATGTGCGAATGCGCATAATGTAACTCCCTTCCTAATGTGGTATAATAAGTTCGGTATCACATTATAAAAGAATTTAAAGAAAAATTCAACTAATTGTTTGACGAAAGGAAAAAGAGAATGAAATTATTAATTGCATCTGACATCCATGGCTCTGCATACTGGTGCAGCAAACTGATGGATGCATATCAAAATGAAAAAGCAGACAGAATGATACTGTTAGGTGATATTTTGTACCATGGACCACGAAATGCACTTCCAAAAGAGTATGATCCGCAGCGAGTGTGTGATCTGTTAAATCAAATCAGCGACCGTATTCTTTGCGTTAGAGGAAATTGTGATGCAGACGTAGATCAGTGGCTCATTCATTTTCCGATTATGGCTGATTACAGCTGGATCATGGAAAAAGATCGCGTGATTTATCTGACACATGGTCATGTGTATGGAAAAGATTTCAGAAAAGACGAAAGCTTTCCACCGCTTCAAAAGAAAGATGTGGTGCTTTCAGGTCATACACATATTCCGATCACAGAACCGACTGACGGAGGGCTATTCTTTAACCCGGGTTCCGTTTCAATCCCGAAAAATGGAAGCAAAAATGGTTATATGACGCTTGAGAATGGTTTATTTATCTGGAAGAGCTTTGAAGATGGTGAATACGCAAGATACAAGCTTTGAAGAACATAAGCATTGCAAACTTGCGAATGTCTGATATAATGATTGTAACTATTCAGATTCATGCAAACTTGAGTTATGTAAATAAAATTCTGAATAGTTACTAATAATGTACTGATCAAGAAAGAAAAGAGGAAATTAAAATGAGTGAATGCAGCAGTAAGGGAACATGTGGAAAAAGTTCCTGCGAGGGATGCAGTCAGAATACAGCAAAGGGTCCACAGAGTATGCAGGTAAAGGAAAACGCACACAGCCGTGTAAAGAAGGTAATTGGTGTTGTCAGCGGTAAGGGTGGTGTTGGAAATCATGGTGACTTCTTTGCTGGCAGTTGCAATGAACCGCAAAGGTATAAGACAGCAATTATGGACGCTGATATTACAGGACCATCAATCCCGACAGCATTTGGTTTAAATGATCATGCTGTTGCAAATGATGATGGACTGCTTCCAGAGGTAACAAAAAATGGAATTAAGGTAATGTCCTTAAATCTTTTGCTTGAAGATCAGACAGATCCAGTTGTCTGGAGAGGTCCAATCATTTCAGGAACAGTATCACAGTTTTGGACAGAGGTTTGCTGGGGTGATGTAGATTACATGTTTGTTGACATGCCGCCAGGAACAGGTGATGTTGCACTGACTGTATTCCAGTCCCTGCCGCTAGCCGGAATCGTCATCGTTACATCACCACAGGAGCTTGTATCTATGATTGTAACAAAGGCAGTAAAAATGGCAGAGATGATGAACGTTCCAGTACTTGGAATTGTAGAGAATATGTCATACTTCGTATGTCCGGATTGTGGAAAAAAGCATTTCCTGTTTGGAACAAGCCATATCGAAAAAGTAGCAGCAGAGCACGGCATCTCAGTAATCGACTACCTGCCGTTAGATCCAAAGATGGCAGCATTGTGCGACGAAGGAAAGATGGAAGAAGCCCCAGAAGGACTCCTCGAAAAGATGAGCAGCTCTCTGTAAGTTAACGAAAACTGAGGAATACGCCCATTTAGTGGACGGAATTCGTAACGTAAATGGTGACTGAGGCCGACAAACACTTCGCCGAAGTCACATTTGATAACTTATAGGGCTGCATACCCGAGACTTTTTTGCAATAACACTTGCAAAGAAGTCTCTTTTTTATTATAATGATGTATACAAAGTACAAGCCGTATACAAAAGAAAAGCATGTACAAGTTTTTAGAAGGGTGATAAAAAAATATGGATTTAATGCAGTTAAGAGCAATGGCTAAAATTAATCTTGGTCTGGACGTTGTCAGAAAACGTGAAGACGGATATCACGAGGTTCGCATGATTATGCAGACAATCCGCATGTTTGACAGAGTTACTGTTTATCGTATTCCGGAGCCGGAGATCCGTATATCCAGCAACTTGCATTTTCTTCCTGTGAATGAAAATAATATTGCATATAAGGCAGCGCGCATGATGCTTGAAAGTCAGCCTGTTCGCGGCGGTGTCAGCATCAGCCTTCAAAAGCGTATTCCAGTGGCAGCAGGTATGGCTGGCGGCAGCGCAGATGCAGCAGCTGTATTATATGCGATGAACCGAATCTTTTATATGGGCTACACATTAGAAGAACTGATGGATTTTGGACTTAGATTAGGTGCAGATGTTCCATATTGTTTGATGAGAGGAACAGCACTTGCAGAGGGTATTGGAGAAGAACTTACAAGACTGCCGGCATGTCCGCCGTGCTACGTTGTCATTGCAAAGCCGGCAATTTCCGTTTCCACACGATTTGTCTATGAAAATCTGCGTTCTTGATGAGACAACAAGACATCCTGATATTTATGGTTTAGCAGATGCAATATGCCGTCAGGATCTTTATGGCATGCTTCCATATATGGGAAATGTGCTTGAGAGTGTTACGATTCCGGCATATCCGATTATCGGAGAGATCAAGGAGCGCTTTATGGAAAATGGAGCCTTAATATCGCTTATGAGTGGAAGCGGTCCAACTGTATTTGCACTGTTTGACAATTATGAGATGGCACTTCGCGCAAAAGAAGCTCTGCTAGAGTGGGGACAGGTTCCGCTTGTCTATGTCACAGATCTGTACCGTGTTCGCGAGGAGACACCAGTAAATTATTGGTAATGAGTGTCATATTAACAGTAACTACATAAATGGTTACTAAAAGAAAATAAGAGTGAGAAAGAGAGGTCCGTATGGAGGATTTCCAGATAAATGAATACCTCCCTCTTAGGGATGTTGTATTTGAAACACTCCGACAGAAAATACTAAAGGGAGAGTTAAAACCGGGAGAACGTTTGATCGAGGTAGCACTTGCACAGCGCCTTGGTGTAAGTCGTACACCGGTCAGAGAAGCAATTCATAAATTAGAGCAGGAAGGTCTTGTTGTGATGGCACCGCGAAAGGGTGCACAGGTAGCAACAATCTCCGCGCAGAGTGTGAGAGATGTCTTAGAGGTTCGAAAGGCAATGGAATGTCTTGCTGTCTGTCTTGCCATTTCCAGAATCACACCGCAGGAGCGTATAGCACTGCGTCAGGCAGAGGAAGCATTTGCAGCAGCAAGCAGAGGAAACGATCTTCGCCTGATTGCGCAAAAGGACGAAGAGTTTCATAAAGTCATTTATATGGCGACAAAAAATCCAAAGCTAGATATGCTTTTAAACAATCTAAGAGAGCAGATGTATCGATATCGCTTTGAATATATTAAAGATGCGAATATGCGTGAAGATTTGCGGCGTGAGCACAGAGAGATCACTGATGCCATCATAAAAGGAGAGTGTGAGCGGGCAAAGGCAGCGATAAGTATTCACATCGATAATCAGGAAGAAAATATTTTGAAAAACTTATAAGATACCAGGGTCAAAAGCTCCAAAAGCC
>ENA-OQAZ01000077-OQAZ01000077.1-human-gut-metagenome-genome-assembly--contig:-NODE-77-length-45728-cov-8.497643_pt1 | contig 45728 bp, 50 predicted proteins | sample MGYA00242737_ERZ504531 | MGnify/ENA primary metagenome ERZ504531 (study PRJEB26092, sample SAMD00036244) | human gut metagenome | host: Homo sapiens | study: EMG produced TPA metagenomics assembly of... | reverse complement strand
TATCCTGCAGAGTGTCCTCCACTTGTCCAGCCAGTCAACGCTATTTCATTGATGATTCGTTTAGCTTCAGCTGCAATAGGCTCGTCTTGAGCATATTCGCTCTTTTCCATTTTTACTTGTTGGTTTTTTAGGGTCTGCTCGTACACGGTTTTCAAGCGAGCTTCCTGTTTTTCGTTTAATTTGATTTTATCCCAAAAACCAAAGTTGTCTTTTAGGGCCTGTTGTACAGCTTCCCAGGATACTTGGTTATTTGTTTTAGAGCGAAGTTGGTTGATGACTTTGGTGAATCCGCTTTCACTGACCTTCTGGTTCTTGAATACCTGCAGGTTCAGTTCATACGGACCTTTCCCTAAAACAAAACCTCCGGTTTCATGGTCGGCGGTAACCACAATTAGGGTTTCATCCGGATGTTGTGAATAAAATTCGTAAGCAACCTTAATTGCATTATCAAAGTCGATTACTTCATGAAAGGTCGTAGCGGCATCATTGCTGTGGCAAGCCCAGTCGATTTTTCCACCTTCTACCATCAGGAAGAACCCTTTTGATAAATCTTTAGAGAGGAAATTAATTGCCGAACGAGTAATCTCCTGCAAAGTAAGGTCACTTTTTCCCCGGTCAATAGCGTATGGGATGGAAGAACGGTCTGCTTTGGAAGCAGCTTCCGGCTGGAACAGAATCATCTTGTCGGCTTTTTTGCTTTTCCTGAGATAATCTTTATATCCTCTGGCAATGGTGTATCCGTATTGATCAGCCAGTGAGTAAAGGTTGGCTGCTTGCGGATTTTTCTTGTCCTGCGGCTGAAGAAAATCTGAACCGGCATAGAAATCAAAACCGGTTTCATATAAGTCTTTTCCGATTTCGTAATAACTTCCTCTACCTGAAGCATGTGCATAGAATGCGGCAGGAGTTGCATGATCCACACTGACGCTGGTAGCCACTCCTACCCGGCATCCGCGTTCTTTAGCCCATGTAGCTACACTGTATACGGGCGTTTGTAAATCTTTTAATACCCCGATAGCTCCATTCTTCGTCTTGTTTCCTGTTGCAAGTGCTGTACCAGCAGCGGCAGAGTCTGTTACTCCGTTAGTCGCAGAAAAGGTTGTTGCTACGGTTGTGTAGGGGAACTGAGTAAATTGTAAGGGTGTGATACCGATTTTTCCTTCAAGTTCGCCCAGATACAATTCTGTACCTTGCACTTGATTGACTCCCATTCCATCTCCGATGAAATAGAATACGTATTTGGCTTGCTGTGCATTTATCTGACAAAAAGCCAGTAGGAAAAATAGGATAGTGATGGATAATTTTTTCATAAAGCCTTGTGTTGAGTTTATTTTTCCGCGAAAATAAGAAAAATACAGCTTCAAGAATTTTTTTTCATAAAAAGATGTGATAAAAAGGGAAACGTTTTCAGATTCTTTCATTTTAATTATTGAATGATGTTACGTTATTAAAACATTTAGTTATGAAAAAGAAAAATCTATTAGGGGCATATTTAGTCTTGTCCCTGTTGGCTTCTTGCCAGCAAAAAGAGAATTTGCAGCACATGGGTGATGAGTTGAAATTGAGTTTACAAGCTTCGGTGTATGCTCCTTCCAATGGCTCCAGGGTTGTGACGGATGAATCTGGAGTTACGACTTTTTCGGAAGGTGATGAGCTTGGCTTTTTTATGCCGGAAGAGAGTGAACCGGTGAAATGGACATTGACTGAAGGCCAATGGATTTCAGCATCTCCTCTGTCATGGAAAGATAAGGTAAATAAGTTTACCTATTGTGCGTATTATCCTTTTTCCACTGAATCAACGACTCGCGACAATATTCCGATGCCAGATTTGAGTTTGCAGAATGGAACATTGGCGGGTATAGGTGAATTTGATTTTCTGACAGCTCGCTGTGAGGCCAGCTATGAGGAAACGGATAATGGAACCGTTTCGTTTACGGGTGAATCGTCTTTCAGACATGCATACAGCTTTATTTCTATAACGATAAAGAAAGATTTGTCGGAAGAAAATGTATTGATCAGCCAGGCTTCTTTTCAGGGAGAAAATTTGTTTAGCCGTAGTACCTATCACTTTGCGGAATCGGAAGCAGAAGATGGTATTTCCCTCTTGGAATCATCTGAAGTGCATGCATTGACCTTGAATTTTGAGGAGCCAGCTACCGTCACAGAAGAATCAGGCTATACATTGTTCTTGTTATGTAATCCACAGTCTTTGGTAGAAGATTCAGGATTTTCTATTTCCTATCAGCGAGATGGAGTGTCTTATACGGCATCTACCAACAAATTAGGAAAGCAGTTTGAAGCGGGTAAATATTACCAGTTTGTGTTGAGATTAACGAAAGAAGAATTGAAAGTGGAAGGTTGTGAAGTGTCTGACTGGGTTTCTGAGAAACTTCCGGAAATAGCCATTGAGGAAATACCGTCGTAACCCGACTGTTAGTGATTGCCTCCGGAGAAATCTTGAATGGGTTTCTCCGGATTTTTTATGTCTGTTTTTATCTCTTGAAATAGAATTGTCATAAATCTCAGAAAAAACATGTAACTTTGCACCTTCAAATAAACTAACAGTCAATTTCGTTCATTTAACATAACAATGAAAGCACTTAAAGACCGCATCATTCGTGATGGAAAATGCTTTGAGGGAGGCATCCTTAAAGTGGATAATTTTATTAACCATCAGATGGATCCCATTCTGATGAAGTCAATGGCAGTAGAGTTTGTACGGAGATTCGCCAGTACGAAAATCAATAAGATTCTGACCATAGAGCCAGCGGTATCGCTCCTGCCATTATGGTTGGCTATCTGTTGGAACTTCCGGTTGTTTTTGCCAAGAAGAAAAAACCGAGTACAATGGAGAACATGCTGACAACTACTGTCTATTCGTTTACGAAAGACCGCACGTACGATGTGTGTGTAAGTAAGGATTATTTATGTCCGGGCGATAAGGTGTTGTTCATTGATGACTTCTTGGCCAATGGTAATGCCGCAAAGGGGATTATTGACCTGGTACAGAAAGCAGAAGCTGAATTAGTGGGGATGGGCTTCCTGATAGAAAAATCGTTCCAGCATGGGGGAGATTATTTGAGAGCACAGGGCATTCATGTGGAATCTTTGGCGATAATTGAAAGCTTGGAAAATTGTCAAATTAAAATAAAAGACTAAATCTTTAAATGGAAAAAGAACAACAGCAAACTGCTCAGAGTGCTGGCTTATTTACGGGTTGAATGACCGTCCGCCTTTAAAAGATTCTATTTTTGCCGCTTTGCAGCATTTGTTGGCAATCTTTGTGGCTATTATTACTCCTCCGCTGATTATTGCAGGAGCATTGAAGTTGGACCTGGAAACCACCGGATTTTTAGTTTCCATGGCTCTTTTTGCATCGGGTATCTCTACATTTATCCAGTGCCGCCGCGTAGGACCGATAGGTTGCGGACTGCTGTGTATTCAGGGAACCAGTTTTTCATTCATTGGTCCGATTATTTCTGCGGGCTTAACCGGTGGACTGAGTGCTATCTTCGGAGCTTGTATTGTAGCTTCTTCGGTTGAAATGTTAATTAGCCGGGTGTTGAAATACACACGTAGAGTCATTACTCCTTTGGTATCGGGAATTGTGGTGACACTGATTGGTATGAGTTTGATTAAAGTGGGAATCTCTGCTTGCGGAGGTGGAGCTGCTGCACAGGCAGATGGTACTTTTGGAGCTTTCCGCCATATTGGTTTGGCCGCTTTGGTACTTGTCTTGATTATCTTTTTCAATCGTAGTTCCAACCGTTATTTGCGAATGAGTTCCATTGTCATCGGTCTGGTGGTTGGCTACGTATTGGCATGGGCATTGGGAATGGTTGATTTTTCTGCTGTACAGAGCTATGGTGGTTTCAATATTCCTATCCCTTTCCGTTACGGTATTTCATTTGATATTTCTGCAATCATCGCTTTAGCGTTAGTTTATTTGATTACGGCAATTGAAGCGTATGGAGATATTACAGCCAATTCATTGATTTCTGGAGAACCGGTGGAAGGAGAAACGTTTGTCAAACGTGCTTCCGGAGGCATCTTGGCTGATGGTTTTAATTCTATGCTGGCCGGATTCTTCAACTCTTTCCCTAACTCGATCTTTGCTCAGAATAACGGTATGATTCAGTTGACTGGAGTAGCCAGCCGCTACGTAGGATACTTCATTGCAGGTTTCCTTATCTTGTTGGGCTTGTTCCCTGCAGTAGGATTGATTTTCTCGTTAATGCCTGAACCGGTGTTAGGTGGAGCAACTCTGTTGATGTTTGGAACAGTGGCTGCCGCAGGAATCCGAATCATTCTGCACAGAAAATCAACCGTAAGGCTACGTTGGTGATGGCTTTGAGCTTTTCTTTCGGCTTGAGTGTGGAACTTGTGCCGGATATTCTTTGTCAGTTGCCGGAAACCGTGCGTAATATATTCTCTTCAGGTATTACAACTGGTGGGCTGACTGCCATCCTGTCTAATCTGCTGATTCAGATAAAAGAGTAAAAAAACATATTGGATAAAAAGAAGAAAGGCTGCCTCAAGATTTTGGGGACAGCCTTTCTTTATGGTTTTAGGATGCTGCTTATCGAGAAGCAAACATTGACTGGCTATTAGCCTGACGTGCGGAAATCATACCTTGCAAATCGGGAGATACAGTCACCGGCGTGCCGTCCTGCTGTTTGAAAGTGATAGTTCCGTCTTCATTCATTGTAATCAGTTCAAATGTCTGACCTTCGGCAGAAGCATTCCATGTATTCTTTTCTTTGTCATAAATCAAGGTAAGTGGCTTGTCTTCTTCACCCTTCTTTGTGATAGTGTAGCCATCTTCGTTGGTCTGTACAAGATATTCTCCGCTTTCACCCTTTACGGTTTTTACGCTACCTACATCAGCCAAAGGATTTGAACCAGACCAGAATTCGATAGAGTTCAGTACAATGACGTCTGCCAAGTAAGCTACTTCATATACAGGTACGATATGGAATGCAAGAAAGACAATTTCATTCACGAATTTATTACCAATGTTGTTGTTCCAGTCCTTCAGACTACTCCATAGACCAAATGAACCGATACATGAGGAGCATATAATGCTGCCACTTAGAATCAGACAGGCAGCTGAGAGTTTTAGTTTTTTCATACGCAATTTCAATTAGGGGTTAATATTTTATATGTATTGTCGTTTTGCTATTACAATTTGTTACAAAGTTAGAAGTTATTTTGGATTATGAAAGAAAAAGGTAAAAAAATAGTATCTTTGCGCTGTTTTTTGAGAGAAATTAATGATTAAATAAAAATAGAATGAAAGAAACAATTCAGAAGAGATTGAGCGATTCGAAGACGGCACGCTGGACAGCCTTGTTTATCGTTTCGTTTACCATGATGTGTGGTTATTTTCTGACGGATGTGATGTCACCGTTGGAAAACTTGTTGACAACAAAGGGTCAGGTGGTATATTTTACAGATGATACCTCCATGCCGGCAGACAGTCTGGTGGCCAAAGTGAATTACTTTTCTTCGGAAGAAATGCTTTCAAATTCGTTGTTGACCGTAGAGCAACTTGAGGAAGGAAGTAAAGTACAGTATTATGAAATGCAGAATGGCGCACAGACACAGACGGAAAAGACAATTAGTTCTGTCGCCAGAGGAGAAGGCTGGTCAAGTACAGAATATGGCTTCTTTTCAGGAGCTTATGGCTTGATTAATGTATTCTTGCTGATGCTGTTCTTCGGTGGAGTGATTCTGGATAAAATGGGAATCCGTTTTACCGGAATGATGTCTTCTGGATTGATGTTTATGGGAGCTTTGATTAAATGGTATGCCCTTTCTTCTGATTTTGGAGATGCACAGCTCTTTGGAATGGACATGCAGGTGGCATTGGCTTCTTTAGGATTTGCAATTTTCGGAATGGGAGCTGAAATCACAGGTATTACTGCGTCTAAAGTCATTGTAAAATGGTTTGCTGGAAAGGAACTGGCGCTTGCCATGGGTCTTCAGGTGGCAATGGCTCGTATTGGTACAGCCGTGGCTTTGGCCGTAAGCTTGCCGGTAGCCCGTTGGATGGGGGATGTTTCTTATCCGGTGTTGTTCGGAGCCATTTTATTATGCGTGGGATTTGCTTCATACATGATTTACTGTGTGATGGACCGCAAGGAAGATGCTTCTGCCGCAGCTGTTCGCATGGAAAATGGAGAGACCGAAGAAGAAGGCTTCAAGCTGTCCGATTTGAAACTGATATTCTGTAGCAAGGGCTTCTGGCTGATTAACTTGTTGTGCCTGATGTTCTATGCCGGTGTGTTCCCCTTTCTGAAGTTTGCGACAAAACTGATGATTTATAAGTACGATGTACCGGAATCTTTTGCTGGATTGATTCCTGCCTTATTGCCGTTTGGAACCATTTTGTTGACACCCGTATTCGGTTCTTTATACGACCGTATCGGTCGCGGAGCTACCTTGATGATTATCGGTTCAGTCATGTTGACAGTCGTTCACGTGCTGTTTGCCCTTCCGGTAATGAACTATTGGTGGTTTGCTGTTATTGTCATGATTGTATTGGGAATTGCGTTTTCTTTGGTACCCAGTGCCATGTGGCCTTCAGTTCCTAAAATTATCCCGATGAAGCAGTTGGGTTCTGCTTATGCCACCATTTTCTATATCCAGAATATCGGATTGACAATGGTGCCCTGGCTGATTGGATGGGTGATTGAACATTTTGCTACTTTACGCAACGAAGCTGGTGTAATTGTAGGCTATGACTATACGGATCCGATGGTTATTTTTGCAGTATTTGGTCTGTGTGCCATTCTTATTTCTACATTGCTTCGTGTAGAAGACAGCAAAAAACATTATGGACTGGAAGAAGCCAATATGAAGAAATAACATTCAAATTATCCTTATAGGAAGGAGTTGAAGATGTGTCAGGTGCATCTTCAGCTCCTTTTGTTTTTATTAATACCTCGTAAGAAGGGGTAATGGTGATATATCCTTTGTCTTGTGGATTTTTTCCCGTATCTTTGAACTGTTTTATGTGAGAGTCTGTTTATGGAAAAGCAAATGGCCTGTCATGGGGCAGATTGCCGAATAGATTTCTACATGAGAAATGTGTAACAAAAATTTGGCTATGAATAATACGAAGAAAAAATCACCTATATCATGGGTTCCTACTGCATATTTTGCTATGGGACTTCCTTTTGTCGTACTCAATATGGTTACCGTGTTAATGTTTAAAGGGCTTGAGGTGGATGATAAGCTAATCACCTTCTGGACGTCTTTGATTCTTTTGCCCTGGACATTGAAACCATTGTGGAGTCCTTTTCTGGAACTTTTCCGGACAAAGAAATTTTTTGTGATTGTAACTCAGTTGATTACGGGAATTACTTTCGGGTTGGTAGCTTTTGCGTTGAACCTGTCCCATTTTTTCAGTATCTCCATTGCGTTGCTGGCCATTGTTGCTTTTAGCGGAGCTACTCACGACATCGCCTGCGACGGAGTATATATGAGTGAGTTGTCCAATGAAGACCAGGCAAGGTTTATTGGTTGGCAGGGAGCTTTTTATAACATAGCAAAGATTTTGGCAACAGGTGGTTTGGTGTACCTGGCTGGGTATTTTATCGAACTGAATGCAGATGCCGGATTGCTGACAGCCAACAAAAGAGCCTGGATGATTATCTTGCTGATTCTTTCCGTAACCATGATTCTTTTGGGAATCTATCATTTGTTTGCTCTGCCCTCTACCCAGTCGGCTTCTTCCAGAAAAACATTACGGAGTAACAAGGAAGTGATGAAGGAACTGGGGCAGGTGTTGATGGACTTTTTCCGCAAGACACACATTACTTATTATATCTGCTTCATCATCCTTTACCGTTTTGCAGAAGGATTTGTGATGAAGATTGTGCCGCTGTTCCTGAAAGCAGACCGGGAGATGGGCGGATTGGGACTCAATGAAAAGGAAATCGGACTTTATTATGGTACGTACGGAGCTGCGGCCTTTGTGTTGGGTTCTTTGCTGGCAGGATATTATATTGCCCGTAGGGGATTGAAAAAAACGATTTTCTCGTTGTGCTGTATTTTCAACCTTCCTTTTATGGTGTATGCCTTGTTTGCTTACTTCCAGCCGGAAAGTGGTTGGATAATATGCAGTGGTATCGTTTTTGAGTATTTCGGATATGGTTTCGGCTTTGTCGGACTTTCTCTGTTTATGATGCAGCAGGTGGCTCCTGGCAAGCATCAGATGGCTCATTATGCATTTGCTTCAGGAATCATGAATTTTGGAGTGATGATTCCGGGAATGTTAAGCGGCTGGGTGTGCGAAAGTCTTGGCACATGGTTTGACAAGCCGGGAGGCTATGAGCCTTTCTTTATCTTTGTGCTGATTGCTACAATTCCAGCCTTCCTGATTACTTATTTCCTTCCATTTAAATATGACAATGGGGGAAATTTGCTGGAAGGCGAAAAAGAATATGTATAATTATCAATTAAACTAACTGGATATGAATGAAAAATTTGTAATGCCCTGGGAAGAACGCCCGGCAGACTGTAAAGAAGTAATGTGGCGCTATTCGAAGAATCCCGTCATCGGACGCTACCAGATACCTTCATCGAATAGTATTTTCAATAGTGCGGTAGTTCCCTTCAAAGATGGATTTGCTGGGGTATTCCGTTGCGACAACCGAGCTGTACAGATGAATATCTTTGCGGGTTTCAGCAAGGACGGTATCAACTGGGAAATCAATCATGAGCCGATTGTCTTTAAGCCCGGCAATACGGAGATGATAGATTCAGAGTATAAATATGACCCTCGTGTCACTTGGATTGAAGACCGTTACTGGATTACATGGTGCAACGGTTATCACGGACCTACTATCGGTATCGGTTATACATTCGATTTCAAGGAATTCTATCAGTGCGAGAATGCCTTCCTTCCATTTAATCGTAACGGCGTATTGTTCCCGCAGAAAATTAACGGTAAGTATGCCATGCTGAGCCGTCCGAGTGACAACGGTCATACACCTTTCGGAGATATTTATATCAGCTACAGTCCCGATATGAAGTATTGGGGTGATCACCGTTGTGTAATGAAAGTGACTCCTTTCCCGGAAAGTGCCTGGCAGTGTACGAAAATTGGAGCCGGATCTGTGCCTTTCCTGACAGAAGAAGGCTGGCTGATGTTCTATCACGGGGTTATTACCACTTGCAACGGTTTCCGTTACTCTATGGGAGCAGCTATTCTGGATAAGGACCATCCGGAAAAGGTGCTTTATCGTACCCGTGACTACCTGTTGGCACCTGCTGCACCTTATGAACTGCAGGGAGATGTGCCTAATGTAGTGTTCCCGTGTGCTGCTCTTCAGGATGGAGAAAGAGTGGCTGTGTACTACGGGGCTGCTGATACCGTGGTAGGAATGGCTTTCGGTTATATTTCCGAAATCATTGATTTTGTAAAGCGTACTTCTATTTTGTAAATGTAAATATTTAATAAGGCTGTTCCTGTAGCCAGACGCTATGGGAGTAGCCTTTTTTATTTTAGGCCTATGAAAAAACTAATTGCATCTCTGAGCTTTTTGTTCATCTGGAATTGTGCCAATGCGCAGGACCCGGTGGACTATGTAGACCCGTTTATTGGAACAACCAATTATGGTACTTGTAATCCGGGAGCTGTCTGTCCGAATGGTTTAATGTCGGTCGTTCCTTTTAATGTGATGGGGTCGGATGAAAATACCTATGATAAAGACGCTCGCTGGTGGTCTACTCCTTATGAATACACGAACAGCTATTTTACCGGCCTCTCTCATGTCAACCTGAGTGGGGTGGGGTGTCCTGAAATGGGTTCTCTGTTGCTGATGCCCACAACCGGCGAATTGAATGTCGACTATCATCATTACGGAAGCAAGTATGAAAAGGAAACGGCTTCACCGGGATATTACAGCTTGCAACTGACCAAATATAATATTAAGGTAGAGGCTACTTCTACATTGAGAACAGGGCTTACCCGCTTTACTTTTCCAAAGGGGAAGAGCCATATCCTGATGAACTTGGGAGAAGGACTGACCAATGAATCGGGAGCTTATCTGCGCCGGATAAATAACCGTGAAATTGAGGGTATGAAGTTCTTGGGAACATTCTGCTATAATCCTCAGGCTGTGTTCCCTATTTATTTTGTCATGCGTATCAACAAGGCTCCTAAGCAGACGGGGTATTGGAAATTCCAGCGCAAGATGACGGGGGTGGAAGCAGAATGGGACAAAGACAATGGCAAATACAAGTTGTACACGCAGTATGACCGGGATTTGGCTGGCGACGACATCGGTGCATGGTTCACTTTCGATACAGAAGAAAATGAACAGATAGAAGTGGCCGTAGGTGTATCGTTTGTAAGTATGGAAAATGCCCGTCAGAATTTGGAAGCTGAGCAGCATGGAGCTGGATTCGATGAAATCTATGCCAGCGCACGGAAACAGTGGAACGACGATTTGAGCCGTATCATCGTAGAAGGAGGTACAAAGGAACAGAAAACGGTGTTCTATACTGCCTTGTATCACACGCTGATTCACCCGAATATCCTCCAGGATGTAAATGGGGAATACCCAGCCATGGAAACCGGAGAAACGAAGACGACTAAAAACAATCGTTACACCGTATATTCTTTGTGGGATACCTATCGCAACCTGCATCAGTTGATGACTCTGGTGTATCCCGAACGTCAGATTGACATGGTACGTACCATGGTCGATATGTACAAAGAGCATGGGTGGTTACCTAAATGGGAGTTGTACGGACGTGAAACCCTCACGATGGAAGGTGACCCCAGTTTGCCGGTGATTGTGGATACCTGGATGAAGGGTCTGCGTGACTTTGATATGGAAACTGCCTATGAGGCTATGCGCAAGTCGGCTACTCTTCCTGGAAAGGAAAACCTGATGCGTCCGGACAACGATGATTACATGAGCAAAGGCTATGTACCTTTGATGGAACAGTTCGATAACTCCGTATCGCATGCTTTGGAATATTACATTGCCGATTATGCTTTGTATACGCTGGCAAAGAGCATGGGAAAGAAAGAGGATGCCGATTTGTTCTACAAGCGGTCTATGGGATACAAGCATTATTATTGCAAGGAATTCGGCACACTTCGTCCTATTTTGCCGGACGGAAAATTCTATTCTCCGTTCGATCCGCTTCAGGGACAGAACTTTGAACCGAGTCCGGGATTCCACGAAGGTAATTCCTGGAACTATACCTTCTACGTGCCGCATGATGTAAAGGGACTGGCTCGCCTGATGGGAGGACAGAAGAAGTTTGTCGACAAACTGCAGATGGTATTCGACAAAGGTTATTATGACCCGGCCAATGAACCGGATATTGCTTATCCTTATCTGTTCAGTTACTTCAAGGGTGAGGAATGGCGTACACAGAAAACCGTTCGTGAACTGCTGGCTAAGTACTTCACTCCCAAACCTGACGGTATTCCGGGAAATGACGATGCTGGTACCATGTCAGCCTGGGCTGTATTCAGTATGATGGGCTTCTACCCTGATTGTCCGGGTGTTCCCGAATATACGTTGACTGACCCGACTTTCGACCGTATTACCATCCGTTTGAATCCGGAATTTTATGGAAAAGATAAGCTGATCATTGAAAAGAAGGAGAATGGTTCACCGGAAGGTATATTCAGAAGATAGAACTTGGCGGCAAGAAAACAGGTTACCGGATTAATCACAATGACCTGGTAAAAGGCGGCACATTGACGTTCTATAAATAAGCAGATTAGTTTTCCCCTTTAGTTCGTCTTTTCTTTACGGTGTGGCGCACCAGAAAGATGCTGGCCTCGTATAAAAGCACGATGGGGAAGGTTACAATCAGCATAGTAAACACGTCTGAGGTAGGAGTGATGATGGCAGCGATAATCATTGCGACAACCCAGGCGTGTTTTCTGTATTGTGCCATGAAATCGGCAGACAAGATGCCCAGTTTGGCCAGTAGCCAGGTAAGAATCGGAATCTCAAACGTGATACCCATCATCAGGCTCAGCATGTTCAGCGTATCAATATAAGAACTGAGCAGAATGGTATTTTCCACTTCCTGACTCACTTGATAGGTCGAAAGAAAGCGGAATGTGAAAGGGAATATCAGGAAATAGCTGAACAATACTCCCGTCAGGAAGAGCAGATAACCCCAGAATATCAGCCAGCGGGAATATTTCTTTTCATTCTGGTAGAGTGCCGGCGAAATAAAATGAAAAAGCTGATAGAGAATGTAAGGAGAAGCCAGCAGAATACCCGCATAGAACGAAACACTCATGTGGGTGAGAAACTGTCCTGAAAGTTGCGTGTTGATAAGTTTTACCGGCAAAGCTTCCGCTTCCAGTCCAGCTATATGCAGTATTTTCCCTAACCACGCAAAGAAACGGTAGGTACAGAAGTCGCCCTCTTTGGGAGCAAGGATGAGGCCGAAAAGTTCTTCTTTAAAACAGAAGGCCAGCAGCATAAGCACAATTACCGCACAAGCGATGTGGATAATCGTTTTACGCAACTCGTCCAGGTGGTCCCAGAAAGTCAGTTCCGTTGGTTGCGTTGGCTTCACGGCAGTTATTTTTCTTTTTTCTCGTTCGAAGTGGTTTCTTCCTTCTTTTGGTCTGTTTCTTTCAGGTTATCTTCCACTTCTTCATGCCTTCCTTGAAACTTCTTACACCTTTACCAATACCTTTCATCAGTTCGGGAATCTTCTTTCCGCCGAACAGCAGCAGGATGATTAAAGCAAGAAATAAAAATTCCTGGGTACCGATACCCATAAACAGCAATGTAGTATTCATGTACTTTTTGTGTAAATAGAAAATTTGTTGATAATTTATTCTTCCGCAAAAATATGGATTGTTTTTTACCTGAGCAAGTGTGTGTGCTTTTGTCTTTTGGACATTTCAATAAAAGTGATAGGTTTTATTCATTTTTATAGTGTGAATCACTGATTTACGTCTCTTGTGGTATCTTTTTATAAAGGGCTCGTACTCTTTTATGTTTTCCTTATGCGAAACCTATGTTTCAGGGAGCAGAAACGTATGTTTTCTATTGGGGAAACATAGGTTTCAGATGGGGGAAACATAAATAGTGATGGGAAGCTAACAGATAGATAAAGAGGGATTTGCAAGAGTTTGTATAAGGAAAAAGAAAACCGCAAAAGAAATCATAAGTCCTCTTGCGGTTTATCTTTTTATGAATAAGAATGAATTTATTTCTTAGTCAATGAAACATTGTCAATCAATGCTTTGGAGTCTTTTGTCTGGAGCTGGATGACGATGACAAAATCGCCCAAGGTAGCGTCAGATACAGGAGCTTCGGTAACTGTGCCACCCTTTGATTCTACGCCTTTGATACTGGCAAAAGCATTGACCGTTTTTGAAAAATCAAAACTTGCAGAAACTTTAGACCATCTTCCTGCTTTTTTGATGACACGGCTATAAGCTGCAGCAGACTGGTTTTGGGTTGATTCGTCACTGAGGTCAAATCCTTCACGCATGATGAAAAGGTTATCGGTTTTTGCATCACGGATAAAGAAACGAACCTGTGCTCCGTCTGTTAGGGCTTTCATGTCGAAAGACAATGTATATACGGCTTTTTCTGCTCCTTGGATACGCTGGCCTAGATAAGCTTTGTACCATGAGTTGTCAGTCGTTGTTTCAATCTGGACGGCATTGCCATGCTTTTCGTCATCTGTTGCAGGGCTGATAGTGGTAGCACCGTTTGTCTTGTCAAATGCAAACCAGTCTTCTGTAGAAGGAATGGATGCATAAGTCTTTTCGTTATTCAACGGGGTGTCAAAGTTGCCGTTCTTTACTAAATTCTGTGCCTGAGCTCCCATTGCCAGGAAAGCCATTGCGGCTACAATAAATACTTTTCTCATATACTTCAACATTAGGTTAGTTTGATAGCTTATTTCTACAAATATACGAAAAATCGGTTGACTATGAATCTATTTTTTGATTGTTTATAGTTTTAAAATTAAGGTTATGCCTGAAGATGTAAACTCTTTGGGTAGGAGTATAAGCTATGTGTAATGGTGTGAGCAGAGGTATATCGGGTAAATGTCAGCAAGATGTCAGTAAGATTTTATTGCTCTTATGAAGGGAGTACATAGTTTTGTTTTTAGAAAATATAGTTGGATATGGAAAAGAAAAGGCATTATGTTAGTATGCGTCGGTTCATTATTCTGTCTTCTTTTATAATAGGATTTGTATCATTCTTTATTTCTTATAAAAAGAAAGAGGATACGTCTTTGCCCGATAAGTTGGAGCAAATGATGTATCGTACGAAAATGAATGTGCATTGTGATCCTTTTTATGGTTACCAGATACATTATCCTGCGTTCTTCGAACAGGTTCCGGATTCACTCATTCATGAAACGGGATGTTGTCAGTTCTATTTTGGGAATATGCTGAAGATTGCTCAGACGGCTTTTATCGTAACTAATCTTGAAGGATTTACCGTGCAGCAGGGAATGGAATATTTTGCCATGGAACAGCATGCCACTGAACGGCGGTGTGGAAGTGATTATTTCCTTCTTTCCGGACCTCTTTATATCAACCATCGGCCGGTAGAGGGCTATCGTTTTTATGCCAAATATGTGCAACGGCAAAAGCTCTGGTTTGTGCAGTCTTTGTCTTATCCTGCGAGTTGCACACGTGCTGTTTCACGACTTATTGATCAGATAGATGACTGGCAAGTGTGGGAGGAGAAAGAATAGTGTAGGTAAGGAATTTTATTTTTTTGAATTCTCCTGTAAAGGATAGAGAAAATTATAGAAAATATATAACTTTGTAATAGAAGATAAATCATTTAGTAAACGTAAGATTATAAATTATAATGTGTATGTATAAATCCGATTTCCAACCTATAATGAAGCGCTATGCATTAGCCTTGAAAATAATTCTATTAATGGCTGGTGTAATGTTTATTGTAAGGTCATTTGTATTACCATACTCTATAGAACAAATAGCAAGTCTTTTATTGGGTATTTTGTTGATGATTATCTATATATATTTATTGATGATTATTCCATCGGCTATAGAGTTAGATAATGAAGGCATAACAATAAAGAGGGTATTAGGTAAAAAATCTATTCCTTATTCGGTAATTAAAGAAGTTTTTGCCTATAATGGAGTTCAAGAAGATGTGCGTTATTTTGGAAGTAACGGATTTTTAGGATATATAGGGATTATGGGGAGTACTCCTTATGGTAAATATTATTCTTATGTAAAGAATCCTCAGCAGCAGGTTTTTGTTTTGACGCAGAATAAGAACTATCTTTTAAGTTGTGAAAATAGAGATATATTCATAAAAGAATTATCGAATAAACTTTCTAAGTAATCTTTGGATTTCTATTTATTGATTATTTGGAAAACCGTATTTAAAGCAGTAAAACCAACGAAATTTTTCTTTAAAAACTTCGGGCTGTCTTGTCTCTTCCCTAAAAGATGGGTATCTTTGGTTCGTTTTTCACTAAACATTGATACTCATGCAGGATTTTGTTCATTTGCACGTTCATACTCAGTATTCTATCCTTGACGGACAGGCTTCCATTCCCCGGCTGGTAGACAAGGCCATGGCCAACGGTATGCGGGGAATCGCAGTGACCGACCACGGAGACATGTTCGGAATCAAGGAGTTCTTCAACTATGTCAACAAGAAGAACGGGGGTACGAACGGGGAGATTAAGGATTTGAAAAAGAAAATCGCGGCGCTGGAGAGTGGCAAGGAAGAGGCAGAAAACCCCGAAGCGGAGATTGCGGCTTGCAAGGAACAGCTGGAGGCGGCGAAAAAGAAACTGTTCAACCGATTTTCGGCTGTGAGATGTATGTGGCGCGCCGTCGGCTGGAAGATAAGGAAGGTAAGCCCGACCAGAGCGGCTATCACCTGGTGGTGCTGGCCAAGAACCTGAAAGGATACCATAACCTGATTAAACTGGTGTCGAAGGCATGGACCAAGGGATTCTACATGCGTCCGCGTACGGACCGTGCGGAACTGGAGAAGTATCACGAGGGACTGATTGTATGCTCGGCCTGTTTGGGAGGAGAAGTGCCCCGGCGTATCACGGCCGGACAGTTTGAAGAGGCCGAAGAGGCCGTCCGCTGGTACAAGAATCTTTTCGGAGACGACTATTACCTGGAGTTGCAGCGCCACAAGGCGACGGTGCCTCGTGCCAATCATGAGGTGTATCCCATGCAGCAGGTGGTAAATGAAAAACTGATTGAATATGCCAGGAAATACAATATCAAGCTGGTGTGTACGAACGACGTGCACTTCGTGGACGAGGAAAATGCCGAGGCCCACGACCGGCTTATCTGTCTGAGTACAGGAAAGGATTTGGACGACCCCAACCGTATGCTTTATACCAAACAGGAATGGATGAAGACGCGGGAGGAGATGAATGAAATCTTTGCCGATGTGCCGGAAGCGCTGAGCAATACGGTTGAAATATGTGATAAGGTAGAGTTCTATTCGATTGACCATGCGCCTATCATGCCGACTTTTGCCATTCCGGAAGACTTTGGCACGGAAGAGGAATACCGCAGGAAGTTTACGGAGAAAGACCTTTTTGATGAGTTCACCCGCGATGAGAACGGCAACGTGGTGATGGATGAGGCGGCAGCAAGGCAAAGATTGAGCGTCTGGGCGGATATGAGAAACTGTATCGTATCAAGCTGGAGGCGGACTACCTGGCCAAACTGGCTTACGACGGAGCGAAACGGCGTTATGGTGAGAACCTGTCGGAAGAGGTGCAGGAACGTATCAAGTTTGAATTGCATATCATGAAGACCATGGGTTTCCCGGGATACTTCTTGATTGTGCAGGACTTTATCAATGCGGCACGTCATCAGTTGGATGTGTCAGTCGGACCGGGACGTGGTTCGGCGGCAGGTTCGGCGGTAGCTTACTGCTTGGGTATTACGCAGATTGACCCGATTCAGTACGACTTGCTGTTTGAGCGTTTCTTGAATCCGGACCGTATCTCTTTGCCTGATATTGACGTGGACTTCGATGATGACGGACGTGGCCGTGTGTTGAACTGGGTAACGGAGAAGTATGGACAGGAAAAGGTGGCGCACATCATTACGTATGGTACGATGGCTACTAAGTTGGCTATCAAGGATGTGGCCCGTGTGCAGAAACTTCCGTTGTCGGAGTCAGACCGTCTGTGTAAGTTGATTCCGGATAAACTGCCCGATAAAAAATTGAATTTACCGAATGCCATTGCTTACGTGCCGGAACTGCAGGAAGCGGAAGTATCTCCGAATCCGGTGTTGCGCGATACCATCAAATATGCCAAGATGCTGGAGGGTAACGTGCGAAACACAGGTGTACATGCCTGCGGTACGATTATCTGTCGTGATGATATTACCGACTGGGTACCGGTGAGTACGGCAGATGACAAGGAAACTGGAGAAAAAATGCTGGTTACCCAGTACGAAGGTTCGGTAATTGAAGATACGGGCTGATTAAGATGGACTTCCTGGGCTTGAAGACCTTGTCCATTATTAAGGAGGCCATTGAAAATATTCGTCAGAGTAAGGGAATCGTACTGAATATTGACGAAGTGCCGATTGACGACCCTGCGACTTACCGCTTGTATAGTGAAGGGCGAACCATCGGAACCTTCCAGTTTGAATCGGCGGGTATGCAGAAGTACTTGCGCGAGCTTCAGCCCAGTACGTTTGAGGATTTGATTGCCATGAACGCCCTTTACCGTCCGGGACCGATGGACTACATCCCGGACTTCATCGACCGTAAACACGGCCGGAAGCCGATTGAGTACGATATCCCGATTATGGAGAAATACCTGAAGGATACGTATGGTATTACAGTGTATCAGGAGCAGGTGATGTTGCTGTCGCGCTTGCTGGCCGACTTTACGCGTGGTGAATCGGATGCCTTGCGTAAGGCCATGGGTAAGAAGTTGCGTGACAAGCTGGATCACATGAAGCCGAAGTTCATTGAAGGTGGAAAGAAGAACGGACATGACCCTAAGGTGCTGGAGAAAATCTGGGCCGACTGGGAAAAGTTTGCATCGTATGCGTTTAACAAATCGCATGCTACTTGTTACTCGTGGGTAGCTTATCAGACAGCATACCTGAAGGCCAACTATCCGTCAGAGTACATGGCAGCTACGATGAGTCGGAATATTTCGAACATCACTGAAATCACGAAGCTCATGGATGAATGCAAGTCGATGGGTGTGAAGGTGTTGGGACCGGATGTGAACGAAAGTAACCTGAAATTCTCAGTCAATTATCACGGTGATATCCGTTTCGGATTGGGAGCCATTAAGGGAGTAGGAGAGTCGGCTGTGCAGAGTATTTTGGAAGAAAGACGGAAGAATGGTGAGTTTAAAAATATCTTTGACTTTGTGCAGCGTGTAAATCTGTCGGCTTGTAACCGTAAGAATATTGAAAACCTGGCATTGGCCGGTGGGTTTGATAGTTTCTCTGGTATCAAGCGTGAGGATTTCTTTGTGAAAAATGCGAAGGATGAATCTTTCTCAGATATACTGGTGCGTTATGGCAACAAATACCAGTTGGATAAGGCAGCGGCTGCCAATTCTTTATTCGGAGGAGAACATGCGGTAGAGGTGGCTACTCCGGAGATTGTGCCGGCCCCGTCGTGGAGCGATTTGGAGCGTTTGAACAAAGAACGTGATTTGGTAGGAATTTATTTGTCGGCTCACCCGCTGGATGAGTTTGCCGTGATTCTGGAAAATGTGTGCAACGTACACATGGCCGAACTGACCGACTTGACTCCGCTGCAGAACCATGACCTGGTGTTGGGAGGAATTGTGACAGGGGTACGTGAGGGATATACTAAGACAGGAAAGCCCTACGGCATTGCAAAAGTGGAAGATTACTCAGGTACGGCGGAATTTGCTTTCTTCGGTAACGAATGGGTGGAAAAGAAGAACTTTTTCATGGAAGGTATGTTCCTTTTCATGAAAGGAAAGTGCCAGCCAAGCAGTGGAAACAGGAGGAGTGGGAAGTGAAAATCAACAGTATCGAACTGCTTCCTGAAGTGAAGGAGAGAGTGGTGGAAAAACTGACGGTAACAGCTCCGCTTTCAGCCATAGATGACCAGTTGATCATGGAATTTTCTTCTTTGGTGAAAGACAGTCCGGGTAATGCCGAACTTCATTTCCTGGTTCGGGATGAAGACGGGCAGATGTATGTAAATCTGATGTCACGCACGATGAAAATTTCTGTACAGAAAGAGCTGGTCAACTATTTAAAAAACCAGCCATTGTTGGACTATAAAATAAATTAGTATATATTTGCGTAGAGAACTCAAAAACATAGATAATTATGGCATTGAATATTAAAGATGACAACTTTGAGGCTATTGTAGCTGAAGGTAAACCAGTGGTGTTGGATTTTTGGGCTACATGGTGTGGTCCTTGCAAGCAAATTGCTCCATATATCGAAGAACTGGCAGAAGAGTATAAGGATAAGGTAAATATCGGTAAATGCGATGTAGACGAAAATGCAGACCTTCCTGCACAGTTTGGTGTGCGCAACATTCCTACCGTATTGTTTATCAAGAACGGAGAAGTTGTGGACAAACAAGTAGGAGCTACCACTAAATCTGCTTTGCAGGCAAAGGTAGAAGCTTTGTTGAAATAACTAAAAACAGATAAGTTATGGGAATGGAAGACGATTTCTTGTTGGAAGATGAGGACGATGAAAAAACCATCGAGTTCATAAAGAACTATTTGCCTCAGGACATGAAAGAGGCTTTCTCGGACGATGATTTGTATTACATCTTAGATTTGATTGTAGATTATTATACCACGAGTGGTTGTCTGGATGCACAGCCGGACGATGAAGGGTATATCAACATCGATCAGGATGAGATTGTGAACTACATCGTTAAAGAGTCTGCCAAGGATGGAATGGGCCCGTTTGACCCGGATGCAATTTTCTTTGTCGTGCAGGGTGAAATGGAATATGGCAATCAGTTGGGACAAGTAGAGTAACAAAGTACCATATTATCATAAAAAAATCCGGAGCTGTTTTTCAGTTCGATTTATGAGGTAATTTAATAAGGAAGAATATCCGAAAGTATCTTTTGCTGATACCAGGGATCATCAATTTCCTTTAATTGTTTTGCCAGTTCCTGGTAAAGTTCTTTCACAATTTCCGGATGCTCTTCCGGTGAAAGATTTTGCAGCTGATAAGGATCTTTGACATCATCAAACAAAAGAGTTTTTGTCAGTTTGTTTTCTCTGTCGATGTATAATGCCAATGTGTACTGCTGCGTCTTGATACCTCTGGAACGGGGGAAATAAGAAATGACATTTCCGTCTTTATCTTTATCTCCATCCATATTTTGGATGTATAAAGCACCCGTAGGGCGAGCGACGGTCTGCACGGAATCTTCATAGAAAATCGGTGCGTAATTACTTCCCTGTACGTTTGCTGGAATATCCTTGTCCAAGTTGCAAAGTCCCAGCAGGTAGGCATAATGTCTGGTGAAGACAACAACAAGTTGTCAACACGGGGACGTATGTGCTGTGGATAACGGACAAGGAATGGCACGTTCATGGATTCAGCATACGGTGAATTTTTGGGGTCATCCGTAAACTGACTGCACATGGTTTCTCCATGGTCGGAGGTAAATACTACGATTGTATTTTTATCGAGTTTCAACTCCTTCAAGCAATCCAGAATTTGTCCGAAAGCACGGTCTACTCCACTGACAGATGCAAAATAATAACGGGCTGATTCAGCTTTTTCCCGCTGTCTGTCTGCATTGGGACGAATCAGCAGGCTGTCAATTGGCTGGTCTTTATACAGATTGAAATCTTCTTCCATGCAGTCGTCCAAAGAGCGGTATGGACTATGAGGGGGATTCATGCCGACCATGATAAAGAACGGTTTTTTCGGGTCACGTTGGTTCTTGTCATTACGCAGGTAGGAAATGACTTGTTTGGCTTCGTGAAGCGGAGACCATTCTTTCGGGTCATGACGTTTTCCGTCTGTATCCCAATAATGAGGATTCTTATGTTCATCGAATGTACCGTAAGAGTACCAGTAGTTAAATCCATGACGACGCTCTTTCGGTGTATAGGCATCCCATACCGGGCGTTTGGTTTCTACATACTCTCCAGGATTTTCCGGATCATTGGGAGTTGGGAAATCCGCATGCAGTTTACCAAAATAGGCACAGTCATAACCGTTTTTGCTGAATACGTCGCTTACACATTCCACATCTGTGCGAAGTGAGCTGATGGGGCGTGTCGAATTACAGTTCAAAGGAATTCCACTTTTGTTCGGGTACATACCAGTGAGCAGAGAGCCACGGTGCGGACTGCTCAGCGGGCAGTTGCTCATGGCTGAAGACAGTACCAGTGATTCCTTTGCAAATTTGTCAATGTGAGGGGTGTGTACCGGATCGGCTGCAAAGTTAATGTGTTCTTTAAATCCATTTTCATGCCAGAACCCCATTGCCATGTTACGATATTGGTCTGGAAATACGTAAATGACATTGGGGTACTCTTGTTCAGCAACTTGCTGTTTGCTGGCACAACTTTGCAATGAAAGCAATCCGATTCCCCCTATTAGTGAGTAGGAAAGGTGTTTCATGGCTATTGTTGTTTATTGTTTTATTCGTTTACGAAAGAGAATGGCTGATTGTTTTCAATGTTTCTCTTACGAATCAATGCTTCTTCGTAATAGTAGTCTGCATAGTTCAGAGGTACATCGATTTCAGCTCCGTGAGGGATACTTCCTACTGAGTGCATCAGGATAAAGTTTCCGTTTTCTCCTACTTTTGCTTTGTAGTCAGGACCTGATAAGTTCTTCAAAATCTTATCCGCAAGTTCCTTATAATTCTTTCCTGGACAATAGCCATCCATTTCATACAATGCAGAAGCAATACATGCTGCAGTAGAAACGTCTCTTGGTTCGTTCGGGATTTCCGGAGCATCAAAGTCCCAGTAAGGAATCAAATCTTTCGGCAAGTTTTTGTCATTCAGATAGAAGTTCAGTGTTTTTTCTGCCTGATCCAAATAACGCTTGTCATGAGTATAACGGTAGCAGGTAGTAAATCCATATACGGCCCATGCCTGTCCGCGGGCCCATGCTGATTCATGTGCATAACCTTGTGCAGTGTGACGGTTTCTTACGCTTCCATCTTTCAGAGAATAGTCAATTACATGGTAGCAGCTGTTGTCTGCACGGAAGTGATTCTTCATAGTTGTATTTGCATGCGATACAGCAATGTTATAGAAGGTAGAATCACCAGAAAGACGAGTTGCTTCGAACAGGAGTTCCAGGTTCATCATGTTATCGATGATAACCGGACATTCCCATCGCGTTCACCTTGCCATCCTCTGTCTGCATCCCAAGACTGGATAACTCCGGCTACCGGACGGAAGCGGGTAGAAAGAGATTGTGCAGCGGTCACGATGACATCTTTGTATTCAGGTTTCTTGCACAAACGGTATCCGGTCAGGTAGCTGCATCCAATCATGAAGCCTACATCGTGATGCCATTTCAGATATTTCACAGAGTCCAAGTCTTCTGTATATTTTTCAGCCAGTTTTTTCCATTTTTCATCTTTAGTCAGGTCATAATCCAGCCACATTGTTCCAGGGAAGAAACCACTGGTCCAGTCATCGATAGGTACATATACGATATTTCCCTTTTCGTCGATGGTACGAGGGTTCAAGATTTTACCACTTTTTTCAATCAGGTCAGTCTGCAAAGTGTGTTGAGCTTCGATGTTTTTGATTTCATTTTCCAGGAAGTTGTCTGTCTCCGCTGGTTTTTGCTGGCAGGCAGTAAAAGCGATGGCCAGCATGCTGATGAATCCTAAGTGCTGTTTGATCTTCATAAAAGGTTGTATTAAAAAGATTGTTTTGAATTTGTTTTCAAAATTAGGCTTATTACTTGATTTTTATAGGGTAAAATTGTCCAAAAAGCGTCTTATTCTGTTTGTGAAACAGGCTTTAAGGTGATTTCTTGCGGTTGCCCATGTTGGCAGGTTGCTTGAATTAATGTATTACCTTCTTTATCTGTTTGAAGTTTGACTTGGGGATTTCCTGTGGAGTTCCATTTTCCTTTTATCGTAATTTGCTTTACGACCGGTCGGCTTGGCTGAGAGGTCGTGTAAGTTTTTTCCTCAATATTCAGATTGGGAGAGCAAATGCTGAGCTGGATGTCTGATTCATTTTTCTTGTACATGACAAGTGTTTCAGCATCTGCTTGTTGTATCAGGTCTGCCTTTGCATTTTGGTATGACTCGAAAAAGCTGCAGGCTGTCACTTGTGTGAGTTTGTCAAATACAATGTGGGCCTGACAATCCTGTTGCTTGATGATATAGCTTTGTCTGGCTTCCTTCTTTCTTTTTCTGTAGGGCGGAGCAGAATTAAATATTCGTATTCTGCATTTTGAGGAGCCTTTCCATGGTCTATCCAAGCTGTAAGGAACTTCCCTTCAGTTGCTTTCCGGCTTTTATTATGAAATGAATGTTGCAAGCCTTCTGTCTGGTGAGGCTTTCCTTTTTGTATGTAAAAATAATTACCGAAAGGATCTCTCAGTGTACAAGAATCTTCTAAAACTGCAGGTTGGTATTTTGCCGGTAATGCACATTGGAACAAGGTCGTTTCTGTGGGGTAGTTTACGTTACTGTTCGAGATACCACTTCCCAGACAGATAATTCGGTTGCCAAAGCAAGCTACCGACTTGCGTGCTACGAAATCAGGAGTGAAGTTTTTCAATTCACGTTCCATAAGTTTCATAGCAAAAATGCCATATTTCCCTTCCAGGGATGTACTTCCTGAGAAATTCTCTTTAGACCGTGCCATGTTAGTACCTTTGAGGGGGCTATCTAACAATTCAAATGGAAGATGGATGGTGGTTGTGCCAGGCATGCGATTCCAGTCCCATCCTTCTTCCTTGAAGCCACTTCCTTTTCTGGATACAGGGTGTCCATTTCCCATAATCAGTACAGCTCCATAACTTTGATAACGTCCGTAACGGTTGTCTTTCTGGTAGATTTCGGCTCCCCACACATCGGTGTTATATCCTTTCAGGGTAATCATGTATTGTTGGTAACGATAGATTCCGGCAGAACCATAATTGAGAACAAAGAAGCCTTCCGGATTCGAAGCTGGTTGACATCCTTTTGAACGAAAGAACTCTCCCGATGGAGTAGAAGTTGTTTGCAGGCGAAGATAATCTGAAGCAGTTGTGGGTCAAATTCTTTTCTTTCAGGCTTTTCAGCCAATGCAAGTTTGGCAAATGCTTCGATGTCTGATTTCTCCATTCTTCCACTGAACGGATGGCGTCCCCCCAGTGCAGGACTCCACTCTTGTAGGTTGCAATAATTACGCATGCCTTCCAATGCCGTACGGAATACTTTTCGTCCTGTCGCTGATTTGATAAGGGGTATCAAGGGTAAAGCCAATATAACTGCCTACAGCTCCAAGTGCTCCGGTTGTATATCCCGGATAGAATCCTCCATGATGGAATGCGGTTCCGTCAACTTTTATTCCTCCTAATGTTCCAGGAGTGAAACATAATGAGGTAGAAAGCCATTCCGATAGCTGTTTCATCTGACGCATTTGCTCTGTTTCTTTCTCAGGAAGAAGAGCAGCTACTACTTTGGGTATGAGTAATGTATGCCAAGTGTCCAGCAATTCATCTCTACCTTCTTTGTAAGGTTTCCTTGTTTCTTGAATACCAGACCAGTAAGTAAGCATGTCTAAAATCTCTTTTTTGTCAGGTTGTTGATAGATCTCATTTCTCATCAGCCAGGCTGAGATATAAATCTGTCGGGTCTGATAACCGTAATGATGATTTGTACCCATTCCACTGCCATAGGCAAATCCTTGGTTGATTGCATAACGGAATGTGTTGAAATAAAGCTCTTTTGCCTGGTCGTTCCCATTTTTCAGATAGTCTGCTGCAAATCCGCTCAGCATGTTTTCAATGTATTGCCACGTAATATCTTGTGATGTTTTTTCATCAGAGGCAACAAGCGGTTTTCCAGTGTAGCCATTACCTGATTTTTCGATGTGACATTCCTCATATAATGAGCTTGCCTTTTTGATGAATTTCTTTGACAGATTTTCCTGGCAGTATTCGGTTAATCTTTGTGCTATCTTTTGTAAGTCCTTCTTATCTGAGCTTGTGAGCGAAATATTATTCGTAGTGGGACGTTCATATTGTTCCCATTCCCAAAGTCTGCACCAGTGCCATAGGTCTCTGTTTGCTAACGAGTTATTTTCTGGCATTTGCATATCAGGAGTTGTACGGGCATTCATTTTTTTTACAGGAAACGTAAGTCTGTCCAGAAAAATTCTGCCTTTCTGTGCAGGTGCTGTGATTCGACAAGTTGTTAGGTTCTTGTCTTCCTTTTTTCCTTTCATCTGTTCAAATCCAATCCAGCAAGCTCTCCACCCAATAGCTGTCAGATGGAAACTGAACTTATACTGTACTTGCTGTTTCTCATTTAAGAATTCAAAGACAAGTGAGTCGTTTTGTATCTTTTCATTATAAATCCATAATGTGATACCGTAATTTTTTTCTGTTTTTGGCGTTAATGTAAGTGGGGCGTCTAGTGTCAGGAAGGAATGTGACTGATAGTCCCACTGTAAACTTTTTGTCCCATCCTTGTAATAAAGCGGCTGAGTTCTATTTGGGAGTTTTCTGATACTTGAAATTGTGTAGGAATTCCTTTTTCAAAGCTGTATTTTTCAGCCTTCCCAATTAGTGATGTAGCTATAAGCAAGATTGAAATAATATATTTCATAGCATTATATTTAAAATGGTTTCTGAATTGAAATTTACTAAGAAACAAATAAAAGAATTTTTAGGGGGATTGATGTCCCTAAATTGTACAAATGGTGTATGTATATTGTATATTTTGTTTTTATGGACTTGTATATTTCAGGATTTTTATCGAATATTGCAAGTAATAGCTTCTACGAATCTAAGGGAAATGAAGAAAATACTTTTAAATTGTCTTTTATTGGTGGCGTTAGTCGGACTATTTCCTCGTCTGGCGGCTCAAAATATAACTTTCAAGCATCTTTCTACTGATAACGGCTTGTCGCAAATATCAGTAAATGATATTTATGTAGATGAAAATAACCTGATATGGATTGGTACGCGTGAAGGATTGAATTGTTATGATGGAAATGACATTACAATCTACCGGCTGGAAAAGGATAATCCGTATAGTTTGTTCTCAAATCATTTGCTACGCATTACGGGCGATGGGGAAGGACATCTTTATTTATTGTGTATGGAAGGGGTGGCCAGTTTTGATATGGATACCCGCAGATTTGCTACACTACTCAGTGGAAAAGTGGATGCCATTACCTATCATGAAGGGCTTTACATAGCGTGTGGAAATGAGGTCTTTCGTTACAACAAAGAGAGTGGTAATTTTGACAGCTTTTTTCGGCTTCCTTCTGATAACGGAAACATTTCTTCCTTATTCTTCGATTCGTCAAAACGTCTGTGGATTGGGACAGAGCACGATGGCCTTTATCGTTGGGCGGAAGGCGTGCAGCCTGTACATCTTGTAAACGGACAGCATGTGTCGTCTATATTTGAAGATTCTTCTCATAATATCTGGATTGGTACCTGGAGCGGAGGTATTTTCCTTTTTGACAATAAAGGGACAGTGCGTAACATACGTGCGTTGCTATCAGGTAAATCGTCCCTTTCTTCTGATTTTGTACGCTGTTTCGAAGAAGATAACAAGGGTTGTCTTTGGATAGGGACTGAAACCGGACTGGATTGCCTGGATACCCGTACAGGCCGTGTGGAACACTACAGCGAAGGGGTTGATTCGTATGGATGACCCATTCTTCTGTATGGTGTCTCCAGAAGGATGGTCAGGGGACAATTTGGGCTGGAACTTATTTTGGTGGGGTGAACTATTTTAATCCGGAATATGCCATATATCGTTTCTTCCAGAAGGAAGACAATCCTTCTGAAGGACTGAGCAGTCCGATTGTAGGAAATATGCTTGAAGATAAGAGAGGGCATATTTGGATTTGTACAGAGGGAGGAGGATTGAATCGGTTTGATCCGGAAAAAGGTACTTTCCAGTGGTTTGTTCATCGTCCGGCTGCCAATAGCATTTCGCATAATAATGTGAAATCCATCTGGTATGATGAGGCGGAAGACTGTATATGGTTGGGACTGCACTTGGGAGGTATCAATAAATTGGATATAAAGACCGGACGATTTACAGTGTATCGAAAGAGAGAAGGAGATAAGGAAACCATTCCATCGGATATTGTACGCGATATTGTACCTTATAAAGATAGTCTGGTGGTAGCTACACAGGCTGGTGTCTGCTTGTTTTCCCGGACTACCGGAAAATGTCGCCAGCTGTTCCTGAACCATAAGGAGGGAAAACTGATTCGCATGGTAGCTGATCTGGAGTTTGATCGGAATGGAGTTCTGTGGATGGCTGTAACCGGTGAAGGTGTTTTCTCGTATAATTTGAAGACGGATGAATTGCTTCACTATGTATATCGTAACGGAGAGTCAGGTATCAGCAATAACAATGTGAACAGTATTTTCTGTGACAACGAGAATAAAATCTGGTTTGCCACTTCAGGTAGTGGATTGGATTGTCTGGACCAGAAGACGAATACCTTCCGTAACTATGATATGGCAAGTAACGGCCTTCCTGGCGACTGTGTATATAAAGTTTGTGAAGGAGAGCGTGGGGAGCTGCTGATGATAACCAATCAGGGATTCTCTTGCTTTGATTACCATAAAGGAGTTATACGCAACTATTTGTCGGAGAATGGTTTCCCGATGTATTCTTTAAATGAGAATGCCTTATTCATGTCAAAGAAGAAAGAGGTGTTCTTAGGTGGTACTTCCGGAATGGTGATGTTTGCTCTTGATAGTTTAAATTATCGTTCGAAGCCTTATTCTATTATGTGGAGCCGTCTGGTAGTAAATGGCAAGGAAATAAAAGTCAATGATGCTTCTGGTATTTTAAAGCGTGCTTTGAACCATACGTCACAAATTACTTTGCGTGCCGACCAGAATATGTTCAGCATTTATTTTGCTACCAATAACTATATCCCGGAGAATAAGGAACCAATGGAATATCTGTTGGAAGGTTTCTCCAAGGAATGGACCATGGTGAGAGATCGTCCTGTTATTACCTATACGAACTTAAATCCGGGAACGTATACATTGTGGGTACGTTCGTCCAATCCGAAGAGTTTAAGCAGTCCCATCAGCATGGAAATTGTGGTGAAATCTCCATTTTATGCTTCAAACTGGGCTTTTCTGCTTTATGCCCTGATAGTAGGAGGAATCGTGTATTATTTGATGCGGATGTATCAGAGCCGTGTAAAACTGCAGGCGTCACTGACCTATGAACAGCGCCATTTGCAAGATATAGAGCGCCTGAATCAGAATAAGTTGCGTTTCTTTACCAGTATTTCGCATGAGTTTCGTACTCCGCTTACCCTTATCATCGGGCAGTTGGAAAAACTGATGCAGACCTCTCAGCTTTCTCCTTCTGTTTATTCAAATGTATTGTTGGCTTATAAGAGCGGAGTGCAGTTAAAGGAACTGATAGGTGAGTTGCTGGACTTCCGGAAGCAGGAACAGGGAAAGATGAAATTGAAGGTGTGTCGAATGAATTTGGTCAACTTCCTGAATGAGACTTATTTGCTTTTCCAGCCTTATGCCGAAAGCAAGCTGATACATTTGGAATTTCACAAGTCGCAGGATGAAATAGAACTATGGTTCGACTGGAAACAGATGCGTAAGGTGATAAACAACCTGTTGTCGAATGCCGTGAAGCATGTACCTTCCCAAGGTAGAATTGTCATGGAGGTTGGCAAGACCGATGAAGAAGCATGGTTCTCAGTGGAAGATAATGGCAGTGGCATTCAGCCGGCGGACATTGATAAGATTTTCGACCGTTTTTATCAAAGTTCAGTGGATACAGAGATTAATGCAGGAACGGGTATTGGACTGGCTTTGACCAAAGGTATCGTGGAACTTCACCATGGAAAGATTTCAGTGGAAAGCGCCCAGGGTAAGGGGGCTAAGTTTATTGTACGTATACCATTGGGCAAGGAACTTTATACTGCGGATGAAATTCTTGAAGAAGGAGAAAATACTATAGTCAGCCAGTTGACGCTTGATGAGCAGAAAAAAGAATTAGATACGGAATTATCTGAGAAAACCTTTGAGACAGAAGAAACTTTCGTAGGAGAAAAAGAAGGCTTCCGTCCTCACATCTTGATTGTAGAAGATAACGATTCTATTCGTCGTATGCTGGCCGAGTTGTTCGAGGGAATGTATGAAGTGACGACTGCAGTCAACGGGCAGGATGCGCTGGAAAAGGTAGAGGAGCTTCTCCGCATATTATATTGAGTGACGTGCTGATGCCGCGCATGTCGGGTATTGAATTGGTGAAGCAATTGAAAGGGAACCTGGACACTTGTCACATTCCGGTGGTGTTGCTGACGGCCCGTACTGAAATAGAACAGAATCTGGAAGGATTGAAAATCGGAGCAGATGATTACATCACGAAACCTTTTGATTCTCGTTTGCTGGTATTCCGTTGTAACAATCTGGTGAATAACCGCCGTAAGTTGCAGGAGTATTTCACCAAGCAGCCTACTGTGGAGACTCCGGTGTTGGCTACGAATCCGCTGGATAAGGAATTCCTTGATGAGGTGATTGCTGTATTTGAACAACATTTGGATGATTCTGACTTTACCATTGATATGCTGGCCCAGCAAATGCTGGTTTCGCGTACGAGAATGTATGCAAAGATTAAGGCGATTACTGGCCAGACGCCTAATGACTTCTTTATTACCTTACGATTGAAAAAAGCGGCCTTCCTTTTGCGGAACAATCCGGAGCTGAATGTAACCCAGATTTCCGATCAGACAGGATTCAGTTCACCCCGCTATTTCAGTAAGCTTTTCAAGAAGGCATATCAACTGACACCGATGGCTTACCGGCAGGGAGAAGAATGACGTGTATTTTACTAACCTAAATATAGAAAGATGAAACAAGACCTTTTAGTTTGTATTTCTGCCCTTTCCGGATTGGCAGGATTGACCGGATGTGGTCAGGCGCAGAAGCAGGAAGCTCCTAACCTGAAGCGTCCGAATGTGATTTTTATTTATTCGGAGACTTAGGCATCGGTGATTTGAGTTGTTACGGGGCTACGAAGATTTCTACGCCGAACATTGATAAACTGGCGGCTCAGGGAGTACAGTTTACCAATGCCTATGCCACTTCGGCTACGAGTACTCCGTCGCGTTACGGTATGCTGACCGGATGTTATCCGTGGAGAAAGGAAAATACAGGTATCGCTCCGGGTAATTCTGAGCTGATTATTGATACTACATGTGTTACACTGGCTGATGTGTTCCATGAAGCGGGCTATCATACCGGTGCGGTCGGAAAATGGCATTTGGGACTGGGACCTGTTGGAGGAACTAATTTTAACGGGCTCATCAAGCCGAATACCCAGAGTATCGGATTTGATTATGAATTTATCATTCCGGCTACGGTAGACCGTGTGCCTTGTGTGTTTGTGGAAAACGGAAGAGTAGCTGGACTGGATCCTTCCGATCCGATTACTGTCAGCTATGACCATAAGGTAGGCGACTGGCCTACGGGTGAAGAGAATCCGGAACTGGTGAAACTGAAACCGAGTCAGGGACATAACAATACCATTATCAACGGCATTCCTCGTATCGGATGGATGACGGGAGGTAAGTCTGCTTTGTGGAATGACGAGGAAATTGCCGATGTCATCACTGAAAAAGCGAAGAACTTTATCTGTTCGTCTACTGATAAACCGTTCTTCTTGTACATGGGTACACAGGATGTACACGTGCCGCGTATTCCTCATCCGCGTTTTGCCGGAAAGAGTGGTCTCGGTACCCGTGGTGACGTAATCCTTCAGTTGGATTGGACCATTGGTGAGATTATGAATACACTGGATAGTCTGGGCATTGCGATAACACCTTGTTTATTTTCACCAGCGACAACGGTCCGGTGATTGATGACGGTTATCAGGACCAGGCTCGCGAAATGTTGAACGGACATACGCCGATGGGTATTTACCGTGGAGGAAAATACAGTTTGTATGAGGCAGGAACTCGTGTACCGTTTATTGTACGCTGGCCGGCAGCTATTCAGCAGCCTTGCAAGCAACAGGGATTGTTCTCTCAGATTGACGTATTTGCGTCGCTGGCAGAAATCATGGAAATGCCGTTGGCTAAAGGAGTGGCCCCCGACAGTCATGCACGTTCGCAGGCTTTGATTGGAAAGGATCAGTCTGACCGTGAATATGTGGTAGAACAGAATCTGAACAATACGCTGGCCATTATTCAGGGTGAATGGAAATATCTTCAGCCAGTGATAAGCCTGCATTGGAATTCTGGACCAAGACTGAACTGGGTAACGCGCCTGAACCTCAGTTGTATAATCTTCGTAAAGATCCTACGGAAAAAGAAAATGTAGCATCGCAGAATCCGGAAAAAGTGAAAGAACTTGCTACTTTGCTGGATAAAGTAATTGCTTCAAAATAAGAAGTTTAAGATGCCCTGAAAAAACGTCCTTGCGTTTTTCTTCAAACGCAAGGACGTTTTCTTTCAAACGCAAGTGCGTTTTGACTAAAACGCTTTGACGTTTTGTCTTAAACGTAAAGGCGTTTTTATGTGCCTATTTTGTCTGGCTGAATCCCTCTGCTTTCAGCAGGTCGATTATGCGTTGTTTGAACTCTCCCTGAATGAGAATTTCACCATCTTTCACGGCACCTCCCACACCACATTTGGTTTTGAGCAGTCTTCCCAGTTCTTTTAAATCATCTTCCGGACCGATAAATCCGGAAATGACGGTAACGGTCTTTCCGCCTCGTCCTTTTTTCTCGATACTGACCCTCAGTTTTTGTTGCTTCGGGTCGACAGTTGCCGGCTCTTCCTCTTCGTCAAGCTGATAGTTGAAGTCTGGGTTAGTGGAATATACAATGTTCAGACGGTCTTTCCAGTCGTTCTTTTTCATGTGAATTTAATTTAATCTGCTTCAAAGGTATGACATTTTTCAGGAATCGTGTTCAGGGTTTACAAGAAATAGTTTAATTTTGCATTATTGATTAATAGAACACACTCCGAATGGCGGTACGAAGTCGTAAAATGACGGACAAGATTCCTGAGCCTACTTTACGCAGACTCCCGTGGTATCTTTCGAATGCTAAGCTGATGAAAGAGAAAGGGGAGAAGTATGTATCTTCTACACAGATTTCCAGACAGATAAATATTGATGCTTCGCAGATAGCCAAAGACTTGTCGTATGTGGATATTTCCGGACGTACAAGGGTGGGCTATGAAGTGGATTTGCTGATTCAGGTGCTGGAGGATTTTTTAGGTTTCACGAATCTGCATAAGGCGTATCTGTTTGGTGTGGGAAGTCTGGGAGGCGCATTGCTCAGAGACTCCGGTCTGTCACATTTCGGGCTGCAGATTGTAGGAGCATTCGATATTAACCCGAATCTGGTGGTACAACCGTAGAGGGAATTCCTATTTACCATACCGACGAGTTTGAAGAACGGCGGGCAAAGGACGGAGTGAAAATAGGTGTGCTGACCGTGCCCATTAACATTGCTCAGGATATTACGGACAAGATGGTGGCTGGTGGTATTCAGGCTGTGTGGAACTTTACTCCCTTCCGTATCCGTGTACCGGAAACGATTGTCGTACAAAACACGTCACTGTATGCACATCTGGCAGTGATGTTCAACCGTTTGAATGAAATTATAAAGAAATAACTCCATGAAAATTATGCTATAGGCATGAACTATAGCCTGCATTGCCATGAGTTGCATGCAGGAGAAGCCTTGCCCCAGGAACCGGTTATTTTTATGAAGCCGGATTCTGCCTTGCTGAAAGACAGCAAGCCTTTTTTTTATTCCCGATTTTTGTGAACAGGTGGACTACGAGACGGAAATGGTGGTGCGCATTTGCCGTTTGGGAAAAAATATTTCCGAACGTTTTGCTCATCGCTATTACGATGCCGTGACGGTAGGTATCGACTTTACCGCCCGTGACTTACAGCGTAAGTTCCGTGCTGAAGGAAAGCCTTGGGAACTGTGCAAGGGTTTTGACAGTTCGGCTGCCATTGGCGACTGGGTGCCAGTGGAAAAGCTGAATGACATACAGAAAGTGAATTTCCATCTGAATATTGACGGAAAGACGGTGCAGCAGGGCAATACAGCTGATATGCTGTTTTCTGTAGACCAGATTATTGCTTATGTGAGCCGTTTCTGTACGTTGAAAATCGGTGACCTGTTGTTTACCGGTACACCGGTGGGAGTAGGCCCCGTGCAAATCGGGAACCACCTGGAGGGATTTTTGGAAAATGAAAAACTTCTTGATTTTTACATACGATGAAGATAAGAGTAGGATTTGGATTCGACGTGCACAAGTTAGTGACAGGGCGTGAACTTTGGCTGGGTGGTATTCGCCTGGAACACGAAATGGGTTTGCTGGGACACTCGGATGCTGATGTGTTGATTCATGCCATTTGCGATGCTTTGTTGGGAGCTGCCAACATGCGTGACATTGGTTATCATTTCCCGGATAATTCGGCCGACTTCAAGAACATTGACAGCAAGATTCTGCTGGCAAAGACCGTAAAATTGATTGCCGGAAAAAGGTATCGGGTAGGTAATGTGGATGCACGGTGTGCGCCGAACGTCCGAAGTTGAAAAAATTTATTCCGGAGATGCAGGAAGTGCTGGCACGGGTGATGGAGGTGGATGTGGACGACGTGTCCATCAAGGCCACCACTACAGAAAAATTAGGATTTACCGGACGTGAGGAAGGTATTTCAGCCTATGCTACGGTATTAATTGAAAAAGATTAAAGGAGGATAAAAGATGAATCCGAAGTATTCTGTGGTGATTCCGGTGTACAACCGTCCGGATGAAGTGGATGAGTTGTTGCAGAGTCTGTGCGGTCAGACATATCAAAACTTTGAAGTGGTGGTCGTAGAAGACGGTTCTGCCATTCCTTGCAAGCAGGTGGTCAAGAAGTATACGGAAATGCTGGATGTGCACTATTTTGAGAAACCGAATTCAGGACCCGGACAGACGCGCAACTATGCGGCAGAGCGCAGTCGCGGAGAGTATCTGCTGATTCTGGATTCAGACTGTATCCTGCCTGAAACGTACCTGGCTGCGGTGGAAGCGAAACTCCAGCGGGAACCGGCAGATGCGTTTGGAGGTCCCGACCGGGCACACGATTCTTTTTCGGATGTACAGAAAGCTATTAATTATGCCATGACTTCTTTCTTTACCACGGGAGGCATCCGGGGCGGCAAGAAGAAAATGGACAAATTTTATCCCCGCAGTTTTAACATGGGAGTCCGTGCCGAGGTGTACAAGGCATTGGGCGGATTCTCTGCCATGCGTTTTGGCGAAGACATAGATTTCAGTATCCGTATTTTTAAAGGAGGTTACCGTTGCCGTCTGTTTCCGGAAGCCTGGGTATGGCATAAGCGTCGTACGGACTTGAAAAAGTTTTTCAAGCAGGTACACAATTCCGGTATCGCTCGCATTGATTTGTATAAGAAATATCCTGAATCATTGAAGCTCGTGCATCTGCTTCCGGCTGTATTTACGGTTGGAGTCGTGATGGTATTGCTGGTTGCGTTTATCTGTCCGTGGAGCTTGCTCTTGTTGGCTTTGTTTGCGTGGTTATTTTTATCGATGCTTCTATTCGCAATAAAAGTATAAAAATTGGTGCACTATCTGTCATTGCTGCGTTTATACAATTGACGGGCTACGGTTCCGGCTTTTTGCGGGCGTGGTGGAAACGTTGTATATGTGGCGGAAAGTCCTTCTCGGCTTTCGAAAAGACATTTTATAAATAACGCATTGCCCTCAACGGAGTGTTCGGTAGCTCGTCGGTGTTTTTATTAAGAAATTGATGCATGAACGAGAAACTGAACATTACCCAGTGGGCGGAAGAAGACCGTCCGCGGGAAAAAATGCTGCTGCATGGTCCGGCTGCTTTAAGCAATGCCGAGCTGCTGGCCATCCTGATAGGTTCCGGCAATACAGAAGAAACAGCGGTAGAACTGATGCGGAAGGTGTTGGATGACTGCCATAACCGTTTGAGTGAGTTGGGAAAATATACGGTGGACGATCTTTGCCGTTATAAAGGAATTGGTCCGGCAAAGGCCGTGAGCATTCTGGCAGCCTCTGAATTGGGGAGGCGCAGAAGAGAGGAAGAACCTTCTGAGCGGAAGAAAATTACCAGCTCACAAGATGTGTATGCCTTTTTTTATCCCCTGATGTGCGACTTGCCGGTGGAAGAATGCTGGGTGATGTTGCTGAATCAGGCAGCCAAGGTGATTGATACGGTTAAAATTAGTCGGGGAGGACTGGCCTCCACGCAGGTCGATGTGCGTTGTATTTTGCGTGAGGCACTCTTGAAACGGGCCACTTCCATGATTCTTTGTCACAACCATCCTTCGGGAAATATTCGTCCGAGTCAGGATGACGACCGCCTGACCCATGCGCTGCTGGAAGCTGCACGTACCATGAACATCCGCTTGCTCGACCATGTGGTGGTTTCGGACGGCGATTATTACAGTTATGGAGATGAAGGCCGCCTTTAGTGTCTTTTTTTGTCGGTCGAAGATGAAAAAATGGAGATTTTTCCCTAAGTTTGCGGAAAGAATAAAGATTGAAAGATTAAAGATTATGGACAACGAAACGAAGTTGAAGATTGAGGAAAAAATCATAGATATGTTGAAGACCGTATACGACCCGGAAATACCGGTAAACGTGTACGATCTGGGCTTGATTTATAAGATAGACCTTCAGGAAAACGGAGAATTGACTATCGACATGACTTTGACCGCCCCGAACTGCCCGGCAGCAGATTTTATTATGGAAGATGTGCGTCAGAAAGTAGAATCGGTGGAAGGAGTGACTGCCGCTACGGTCAATCTGGTCTTTGAACCGGAATGGGACAAGGATATGATGACCGAGGAGGCAAAACTGGAATTAGGATTTTTGTAAGAAAAGGCTTATGGATGCGATGAAGAATGTATATTTTCTTTCGGATGCGCACTTGGGTTCGAGGGCCATTGCACACGGGCGTACGCAGGAGCGCAGGCTGGTGAACTTTTTGGACAGTATCAAGCATCGGGCAGCGGCCGTCTACTTGCTGGGCGACATGTTCGATTTCTGGTATGAGTTCAAGCTGGTGGTTCCCAAAGGCTATACCCGCTTTCTGGGAAAAATCTCGGAGCTGACTGATTTGGGAGTGGAAGTACATTTTTTTATCGGTAACCATGATATCTGGTGTGGAGACTATCTGGAAAAGGAGTGCGGCGTCATCCTGCACCGTGAGCCGCTGACCTGTGAGATTTACGGGAAAGAGTTTTTCTTAGGACACGGTGACGGACTGGGCGACAATGACCGTAAGTTCAAGTTGCTGCGCACGATGTTTCACAGCAAGACCTTGCAGCGATTGTTCTCGATGCTTCATCCGCGATGGAGCGTGGAATTTGGACTGGAATGGGCCAAACACAGTCGCCTGAAGAGGGAAGGTGGGCGTGAGCCTGATTATATGGGAGAGGATAAGGAACCGCTGGTACTATTCTCTAAAGACTATTTAAAGAGTCATCCGGACATTAATTACTTTATTTACGGGCATCGTCACATTATGCTGGATTTGATGCTGAGCCGTACGTCGCGTATGATGATTCTGGGCGACTGGATTACCGAATTTTCGTATGCGGTTTTCGATGGAGAAAATATGTTCCTGGAGCAGTATATTGAAGGGGAGACTTCGGTGTGATACTGTGTGAAAAGGATAAGAAATAATTCAGGCGCTGAGGAAGAACGTACATTCTCTTCAGCGCCTGAATTTTTATAGAGTTTGTATTGTAAGTTATCGAGCAACTTCTCCGCTTTCGTGGCGGGCAAGCAGACCTTCTACTTCGGATACTTTCACCATGTTATAGTCGCCGGCAATCGTATTCTTCAGTACGGAAGCAGCCGTAGAGAAGTCCACACGTTTCTGGTTGTCTTCGTATGCATTCTGTGCATAAAGCATGGCACCGCAGAACGCATCGCCTACTCCCACACAGTCAATTACGTTGTCAATATCGAATACGCGGGTGTATTTCATTTCTCCCTGTGCGTAAAGTACTCCGGCAAAAGTGTGGTGTTCTGAACTCATTACATTGCGCAGGGCGATGTAGATGTATTTGCAGTTTGGAATCTGCTGGCTGATTTCCTTACAGAACTTCTCATACGCTGCGGTATCGTATTTTTCACCGCTTCGGGTGGCCTTGAAGCCGGGAGCAGGAATTCCCGTAACGAGAGCATATTCACCTTCACTTCCGAACATGATGTCACTGCTGGTCATGAGCGGGCGTAATACTTCCTGGGCTGTTTTTCCGTAGTTCCATAAGTTCTTCCGGTAGTTGATGTCGTATGAGATGGTCAGTCCCATTTCCTTGGCTATGTCGATGGCTTCCTTGCACACCTCTGCCAATCCGGGAGTCAGTGCGGCATCAATTCCCGACCAGTGGAAGATGGCTGCGTCTTTGAAAATCTCGCGCCAGTTAATCATTCCAGGCTTCAGTTCAGAGAATGAGGAGTTCTCACGGTCGTAGATAACGTTGGAGTTACGCATGGCAGCGGCTTTCTCCATGTAATAGGTACCTAAGCGATGTCCGCCGAAAAGAATGTGTTTAGTTCCGATATTGTGAGAACGGAGCTCTGCGATACAAGTCTCTCCCAGTGCATTGTCCGGCAATCGGGTAATATATTCTACCTCTCCGCCAAAGTTGGCAATGGAGATAGCTACGTTAGCTTCGCTTCCTCCATAGTTAACCAGAAAGTCACGGCTTTGCTGGATGCGCAAGTTATCGGGAGTGGTAAGACGGAGCATGATTTCTCCAAATGTTACAATCTTTTTGCTCATAATAGAAGGTTTTTCGTTTATTAGTTAGAACGTGGGCAAAAAGAAAGAGGATACTTCCTGAGGGAATCTCTCTTTGCCTTTGTTTCTGGCGCAAAGATAGTGAATTCCTTTGCAGGAGGTATCCTCTTTTAACTCTTTTAGGATTCCTGTGATTATTTGTTGTTCAGGATGTTCATGGTATCTGTAGCAATCATCAGCTCTTCGTCAGTAGGAATAACCACTACTTTTACTTTAGAGCTGTCTGTAGAAATGATAGCTTCTTTGCTACGTACTTTGTTTCTTTCCGGATCAATTTCTACGCCCAGGAAGCCCAATGTCTTGCAGACACCTGCACGGGCTGTAGCCTGATTTTCGCCTACACCACCGGTGAACAAGATTACGTCAACACCTCCCATGGCAGCTGCGTAGGCACCGATGTATTTAGTAATGCGGTAGAAATACATATTTTCTGTCAGGATAGCGCGTTCTTCACCTCTAGCTACTGCATCTTCCAGTTCGCGCATGTCGCTTGATTTTTCGAACATACCTAGTACACCGCTCTTCTTGTTCAGCAAGGTAGACATTTCGTCTGGAGTCAGACCTTCTTTCTTCATGATGTAAGTGATGGCGCCACCGTCGATGTCACCGCAGCGAGTTCCCATCATCAAGCCTTCCAGCGGAGTAAGTCCCATGGTTGTATCGATACATTTTCCGTCTTTTACGGCTGCGATTGAACCACCGTTACCGATATGGCAAGTAATGATACGGCTGCTTCCTGCGGGATGTTCAAGAATTCACATACACGCTTTGAAACGTAGCGGTGAGAAGTTCCGTGGAAACCATAACGACGGATACCGTATTTTTCGAAATACTTGTAAGGTATCGGGTACAGGTAAGCGTAGTCCGGCATAGTCTGGTGGAATGCAGTATCGAATACAGCTACCTGCGGTACTTCCGGCAGAAGTTTCTGTACGGCGTAGATACCTTTCAGGTTGGCCGGATTGTGGAGCGGGCCCAGGTCGCAGCATTCTTCTACAGCTGCAATTACGGCGTCGTCAATCAGTACAGAACCGCTGAACTTGGTTCCTCCGTGCAGTACACGGTGGCCTACTGCTTTGATTTCGTGCAGGTTGCTTACTGCTCCATATTCTGCATTAGTCAAAGTGTCGAAAATGAACTGTACACCAGTGGTATGTTCTGGCACGTCTTTTTCAATCACTTTCTTTTCACCGTTAGGCAAAGTCAGTTTCAGGAAAGAACCCGGAAGACCGATTTTTTCAATACCTCCTTGAGCGAGGACTTCTTTTGTAGTCATTTCAAACAATTTGTATTTGATTGAAGAACTACCGCAGTTGAGTACTAATACTTTCATATCTTAATTAAATATTTTTGTAATGATGAAAACTATAATGCCACTCTGCAAGAAAAGTGAGTGGCATTATGGAAATAAATTATCGGAATCGGATGATTACTGTGCCTTGGCAGCAATAGCCTGGTTGGCAGTGATGGCAATCATCTTGTATACGTCGTCGATGCTACATCCGCGTGACAAGTCGTTTACCGGACGAGCGATACCCTGCAGGATAGGTCCTACAGCAGTAGCGTGGCCCAGACGTTCAACCAGTTTGTAAGAGATGTTTCCTACTTCCAGACAAGGAACAACCAATACATTAGCTTTTCCGGCAATTTCAGAACCCGGAGCTTTGCTTGCACCTACTCTTGGAACCAAGGCAGCATCAGCCTGCAGTTCACCGTCAATTTTCAATGCCGGGTCTAATTCTTTTGCAATTTTCAATGCTTCTACCACTTTGTCTACTACTTCGTGTTTAGCAGAACCTTTGGTAGAGAAGCTCAACATGGCTACACGCGGGTCGATACCTGCCACAGCTTTTGCAGTCTGAGCAGTACAGATAGCGATTTGTGCCAGCTGGTTTGCATCAGGTACAGGAGTTACAGCTACGTCGCCCATTACCAATACACCGTTGTCTCCGCATTCAGGAGCGTGTGTCAGCATCAGCATAGCACCTGAAACGCAAGTGATGCCCGGAGCAGTCTTGATAATCTGCAATGCAGGACGAAGTACATCACCAGTTGTATTGCGTGCACCTGCCAATTGTCCGTCTGCGTCGCCAGCCTTGATAATCAGACAGCCCAAGTACAAAGGATTCAGCACAAGTTTGCGAGCTTCTTCGATGGTCATTCCTTTTTTCTTACGAAGTTCGCACAGCAGCTGTGCATATTCTTCTTGTTTAGGATTGTTTTCTGGGTCAATGATGGTAGCTTTGTGGATATTACCCAATCCCCATTCTTTGGCCAGGTTCATGATTTCATCGGGGTTACCCAACAAAATAAGGTCTGCTACACCGTCTGTCAATATCTGATTGGCAGCTTTCAAAGTACGTTCTTCTGTTCCTTCCGGAAGCACGATGCGCTGTTTGTTTGCTTTAGCGCGTTTAACGATTTCACTGATTAAATCCATGATTTATATGTTAAATTGTAAATGCTTGTTGTGTGCGGTAACGAGCTTTTTGTTTTCCACTTGCAAAAATAGGTATTTTTGTAATATCTAGTTTGCAAAAAGCGTTTTTTTTTGCTTTAAAGTATGCAAAAACCTTTCCATCCCTTGTAGATTTGAATAAAAAGCGGCTTAGAAGGAGATTGTTTTTTCTGATTATGTATTTTTGCACCGGTTTTCAAGATAAAATAAAAGGTATTATGATTCGACAGTGTTCTATTCTTTTTGGATGTCTGGCGTTAGGTGAACTGATTGTTTATTTGACGGGTATTAAGCTTCCTTCGAGCATCATTGGTATGCTGTTGCTGACTTTGTTTCTTCAGCTGGGCTGGATAAAACTGGAGTGGGTGCAGGGGCTTACAAATTTTCTGGTAGCAAATTTAGGATTTTTCTTTGTGCCGTCAGGAGTGGCGTTGATGCTCTATTTCGATGTGATTACGGCGCAGTTCTGGCCGATTGTAATTGCAACGCTGGTCAGCACGATTTTGGTTTTAGTAGTAACAGGTTGGGTACATCAATTGGTTCGTAAGTATGGATTTTTTCGAAAATAAATTTTTTCTGCTGGCCATTACGTTTGGCTTTTTCTTTTTGTCAAAATTGTTGCAGAAAAAACTGGATGGGTGCTGTTGAACCTATCCTTGTGGCAATAGCCATGTTGATCTGTTTTCTTCAGTTCACGGGAGTTTCTTATGAGACTTACTCTGAGGCTGGTTCGTTGGTGGAATTTTGGTTAAAGCCGGCTGTTGTGGCATTGGGGGTGCCTTTGTACCTGCAGTTGCGCATGATAAAGAAACAGCTGATGCCGATTCTGATTTCGCAGTTGGCCGGTTGTGTGGTTGGACTGGTTTCGGTGACGATTATTGCCAAGTTAATGGGAGCTTCTCCCGAAGTGATTATGTCGCTGGCTCCAAAGTCTGTAACCACTCCGATTGCTATGGAAGTATCGAATGCGGTAGGAGGGATTCCTTCATTGACGGCCGCTGTGGTCATTGTAGTCGGATTGTTTGGAGCAATCTGTGGGTTTAAGTTGCTTCAGGTAGGGCGTGTGGCCAGCCCGATTGCGCAGGGATTGTCCATGGGAACAGCCAGCCATGCGGTTGGTACTTCACGTGCCATGGAAGTGAGTGGCAAGTATGGTGCGTACGCAAGTCTGGGATTGACCTTGAACGGAATTCTTACCGCTTTGCTTTCGCCTACAATTTTGCATATCTTAGGATTGTATTAAGATTTTGCTCTTGTTCGGAATGAACTGAATGACCGGCTGATTTGTTATTTTCTTCAGATGTAAGTATTTGTTCGAAACAAAAAAGAAACACCTATATGATAGCATTTAAACCGATAGACCTGAGTGATAAGGAAACTGTGCAGAAATATACGTTGTGCAGTCCACGGCGTAATTGTGATTTGTCGTTTGTGAACTTGTACAGCTGGCGTTTCCTGTATCAGACGGAGATTGCGGAAACGGATGGCTTTTTACTGTTTCGTTTTTATGCAGACGGACAGCTGGCTATATGATGCCTGTAGGTGAAGGAAGTGATATTCGTCCGGTGATTGAGGCGTTGATGGAAGATGCAAAAAGTCAAGGAGCTCCTTTCCGTTTGTTGGGGGTATGTGCCAATATGCGTGCAGAGCTGGAAAAGCTTTCCCGGATCGGTTTAATTTTGTATCCGACCGGGATTATGCTGATTACATTTATCTGCGTTCCGACTTGTCCACATTGAAAGGGAAAAAGTTTCAGCCTAAACGAAATCATCTGAATAAGTTCAGGAACAATTATCCGAATTATACATATAAACCTTTGACTTCCGACTTAATTCCTGCATGTCTGGAGCTGGAGACTCAGTGGTGCCGGGCGAACAATTGCGCGGAGAATCAGGCCTTGGAGAACGAACGTTGCTCCATGACAGCTGCCTTGCAGCATTTGGAGCAATTGGACGTGATTGGAGGAGTGCTTTATGTGGAGGATGAGATTGTGGCCTTTACTTTTGGGGCACCCATTAACCAAACGACTTTCGATACCTGTGTGGAAAAAGCAAATACGGCTGTGGAAGGAGCGTACGCCATGATTAATTATGAGTTTGCCAATCATATTCCTTCGCAGTACATCTATATCAACCGGGAGGAAGACTTGGGATTGGAAGGCTCCGGAAAGCCAAGCTTTCTTATCAGCCGGAAGTGATTCTTGAAAAATACATGGCGGAGTTGAAATGAGTGTGAAAGAGCAGGTCAGAATGTTATGGGCAACTTGCTTTCATGACTCGGAAGCGTTCATGGATCTTTATTTCGGTTGCCGCTATGCTGATTCCCTGAATGAGTATATGGAATCGGACGGGCAGGTAATAGCTGCTTTGCAACGTATTCCGTATCGGTTGACGTATGAAGGCATGAATGTGCCGGTTGCCTATATTTCAGGAGCTTGTACACATCCGGCATATCGGGAGCGGGGAGTGATGCGAAAATTGCTGGCCCAGGCTCATCAGAGCATGTTTCGGGAAGGGGTGCTGTTTTCTACTTTGATACCTGCAGAGGATTGGCTGAAAGGTTACTATGCCCGTTCGGGATATACCCTTTGTTTTCAACGTAGAAAAAAGTTATTAACAGCTTCTTGTTTACCTGTTGAAAACTTTTCAAATCGGTGGAAACTGGTTGAAATCCCTCCAGGAAGTGCCTTATGCGGGGATGCTTTCCGTTTTTATGACCTTTTTCAGTCTGATTGTGAAAACTGCATACAGCATAATTGGGAAGATTTCCACATCATATTGGCGGATTTACTTTTGTCGGGAGGTCAGTTGTGGGGTGCTGTAGAGGAAGATGAACTGCAGGGACTTTGCTTCTGTTTGCCGGAAGAGGAAAAACTGATAATCAAGGAAGTGGTATGCAGGGATAAGACCGTTGAACAAGCTATGCTGCGTGGATTGTCTTCTCATTACGGCTTGATGGAATTGGAATGCTATTCTTTTTCTGATGGTCAGCCTTATGAGCTAGGGATGGCAAGAATCATTCATGTAGAGGCTTTGTTCAGATTATTGGCAGGAATATGGACTGGAAACCATTATTTTAAAGTAGAAGGGGATGAGGCTCTTCCGCAAAATAATGGTTGGCATAACTTGGAAGGAGGCATGTATTCCAGAGGTGAATTGAAAGGGCAGACTTATCAAGTGGTTTCTATCAATGAACTTACCCGACAACTGTTTGATGGGAAATTCCCCTACATGAATCTGATGTTGGATTGAAGTTACATCCGGTTGTCGGCTGTCAGCATACGTTCCAGTTCTTCTGCCGTTAGCTTCAAATGGAACTGTCCGTGGTAGGCAATGGAAATGCCGCCAGTTTCTTCGGATACAATAATGGCCATGGCATCGGTTTCTTGTGATACACCCAAGGCTGCACGATGGCGAAGTCCTAATTCTTTAGGGATTTCCAGGTTGTGTGAAACTGGAAGAATGCATCCGGCTGCTTTTATTCGTTTGTGGCTGATGATCATAGCTCCATCGTGCAATGGGCTGTTCTTGAAGAAGATATTCTCAATGAGACGCTGGTTGATATTGGCATCAATCAGGTCGCCTGTACGGACAATGTCATCCAACGGGAAATCCTTTTCTATCACAATCAGTGCTCCTACCTTACCCTTACTCATATTCAGGCAGGCCATCACGATAGGCATGATGTCTTCTTTTTCTGTGTCCGTCTTTTTGTTGCCTTTCAGGAAACGGAACAGGCTGTTGCTGCGGTGTCTGGAACCTAATGACAATAGGAAATGGCGTATCTCGTCCTGGAACAAGACAATAAGTGCGATAACTCCTACACTCACCAGTTTGTCGAAAATAGAACCTAATAGTCTCATTTGGAGTACCTGTGACACGATTACCCAAATGATAATGAATACCAGGATACCGATGAAGATATTAATGGAGCCCGACGACTTCATCAGCTTGTAGGACTTGTATAACAGAAAGGCTACCAGCAGAATGTCGAGTATATCTTTGAAACTGAGTATGTAGATGTCGAAAGGCATAATTAAAAGTATGTTGAAGTTCGTGTCTTAAATCATTGGTTTTGCATGGCATTGAAAATCCGGACGGTTTCTACGGCTGCTTTTACGTCATGTACCCTGAGCAGGTTGGCACCTTTCATCAAGGCAATAGCGTGTACGGCAGTTGTCCCGTTCAGGCATTTTCAGCTCCTCCTCCCAATAATTTATAAATCATTGATTTGCGGGATACTCCTACAAGTATCGGAAGTTGGAATATGGAGAACTCTTCCAGTTTGTTCAGTATTTCATAATTATGTTCCAGTGTTTTTCCGAAACCAAATCCTGGATCTATAATAAGGTCTTTTACACCTGCAGCCCGGAGCTTCTCGATTTTTTCAGCAAAATAAAGGATGATTTCTTTAACCGGATGCTGGTAGTGCGGATTCTTTTGCATGTTTTGTGGATTTCCCTGCATGTGCATCATGATGTAGGGCACTTTCAATTTTGCCACAGTAGAAAACATGTTTGCATCCAAGTCGCCGGCAGAAATGTCATTGATAATTGCCGTACCGTATTCTTCTACGCACATCCGGGCTACATCGGCACGGAAAGTGTCGACAGAAACAATGGCATCAGGGAATTCTCTTTGGATAACCTGTAAACCGTGTTTCAGCCGTTTCATCTCTTCTTCCGGAGATACATCTTCGGCATCCGGACGTGAAGAATAGGCACCAATGTCAATGATGCGTCCTCCCTCTTCTATAATCTGGTGTACCCTGCTGACAATATCCTCTTCCGCTTGTTTACGGCTGTCGGCATAAAAAGAGTCGGGGGTTACATTCAGAATACCCATCACCTGAGGGCGGGATAAATCCATCAGTTCTCCGTTGACGTTGATGTATTTTGCAAACGTTTCTTCCATTTGTTTTTCCTTCATTTTAGCCTTGCAAAGTTACGTACAATAATTTGATTTGTGTGGGTTCTTTCTTGCGAATTTTCCTTGTTGGATAGATTTTTACCCCCTTCAATGTGCTCTTTTTTCACTTTTTGGCAAAAAAACAACTCAAAAGTTTGCAGATTACAAATTTAGTTGTACCTTTGCAACCGCAATTGAGAACGAGACTATCGGGCGTTTAGCTCAGCTGGTTCAGAGCATCTGCCTTACAAGCAGAGGGTCGGCGGTTCGAATCCGTCAACGCCCACTCAACGAATTTCTCGTAAATCATTGCTTTTTCTTTTTGGGGCGTTTAGCTCAGCTGGTTCAGAGCA
>ENA-OQAZ01000076-OQAZ01000076.1-human-gut-metagenome-genome-assembly--contig:-NODE-76-length-45949-cov-4.051547_pt1 | contig 45949 bp, 61 predicted proteins | sample MGYA00242737_ERZ504531 | MGnify/ENA primary metagenome ERZ504531 (study PRJEB26092, sample SAMD00036244) | human gut metagenome | host: Homo sapiens | study: EMG produced TPA metagenomics assembly of... | reverse complement strand
ATCAGCTTGTCAGCCTTTTCATTGTTGATGTAGTACTTTTCATCTACATTATCCTCAAGATAGTCTTTCAGCTTCTTTTTTGAGTGGTATAGGCTGTGGAAAATGATAATTGTACTCACCTAGGAATGAAAACATAAAGCATCTTTCACGATTTTGTGCTACACCATAATTTTTAGCATTCAAGTCTTGATAGTAATTTGTGTAGCCAAGGCTTTCAAGGAAATCTAGCCACTTTCTAAAGTCGGGCATATTATCCTGACTATGTACTTGTGGCACGTTCTCCATGAATAAAATCTGTGGCAATTCTCCGTTGCTATCTCTGATTTCTGTTAGTATTCTCTCAACTTCCCACAACAGACCGCTTCTTGTACCGCTGCCCTTAGACATTCCGGCTTGTTTTCCGGCAACTGATAAATCCGTACAAGGGAATGAGTAAGTAAGTAAGTAAGTGAATGCATTTGTGTCGCAGATATTCAAATCTTCTGCATGAACCTTAGTTATATCCATTGTAGGAAAATCTGTGCCATGCACTGCGTTATAGCTTGCTATGGCATACTTATCAAACTCCACAACTCTGTAATGCTCAAATTTAGCGCCTATTCTCTTTAGTGCCATTGCCTGACTGCCGTGGCCGGCAAATAATTCTATCAAGCGGATAGGCTTTGTTATGGTAATTGGTTCTCTTTGTGAAGTCAAACTAATAGCTCATTGATTATTCACAAGAGTAATTGTCAAAATTCATTTTCTCTTACCAAAAGGAAACCTCGGTTTTATGTCGCGACAACCTATTCCTTTCTGATAGATTAATTAATGTTTAATATTTTCACTGCACCACTGCTCTTGTATCTCATCATCGGTCTTATCTCGTTCGTGAATGTCGTACCACATAAACGCTACCTCTGTCAGACCAATTATGCCGAATACTATGAGGGCAGTGTATACTACTGTTGTTATGCTGGTCATTCTTCATCACTCCAATCGATAGCCTGTCCACATATACAGTGATGGTCGTTAGGGAATAAACTTCTATTGCATGTAGGACAACATTCTTTTTCGTATATTCCGTTCTCATTGTCTTTATATGGTTTCTTTGGTATCTGCTTTTCTATTGCTGATATTGCAAATCTAATTGCTTCTAAAACGTTGTAATCAGGGTATGGTTTCCATCTTTCTTTTAGATACTCAAAATGCATTCGCAAAAATTCAATTGCTTTTTTCGCTGTCATATTATTCCTCACTTTCCAATAACCCTGCATTGTCCAAAATGTCGCCGATAACTTCTACTTCACAACCACTTAATTGTTCAAAATTCATTATTGAGCAACCATATTGCTGATATTCAAAACAAGCTTCATCCTGCTTCCACGCAATCACATATTTTTCTTCTGTGAAATCGCGACAAACAACAATGTCGTTTTCCCAAATCAGCTTGCCGTTCTTATCTTTTAAGCCTGTGCATTGGCAGATAGTATCTCTGTCCACATCATAAGCACACACAAGTATTGGTTCATCGGCTTTGCTCTCTAACAAACTTGTTGCAATCTTGCATGTCCCATCTTCACAAGTAATTAAAGAGCCTGTAACCCATTCTCTGTTATCAAGTCTTTTTGCCTTATACAAATATCTGTCCATGCTCTCTCCTGTTCTAATACCTTGATATTTCTATCTCGCTATTCAATATGGTATTAAGTTCCTTGCTAAGTAAATCAAGTTCCTGTTTCACCAATAATTGAGCTTCGCTTATCGCACTCATTACAGATGTACTATTTAATTTCCTGTCTACAATGCCTAGTGTTCGACAATTCATATATAGTGTTTCTCCGCAACCGCATAGTGTGTGAACACATATATCTAATCTTTTATTGTCGCCTCTGTAGATAGTTCCTGTTTCAACCGGCTCTCCATATTTTGCGTTACTTATATACTTCATATTCTCTCCTATTCTGCTTCTGATTGAAGCCAATCTAACATTGATGAAAGCGAGGTGTAGCTTATGGCAATTCAAATGAGACGAGGGGCATACGCGGAGTTTGACCCCTTAAAAATGAAAGCTGGAGAATGGGCGGTATCGACCGACTCCGACACGAAAAAACAGCAGATATGGATGTGTTTCGCACCCGGAATAGTTAAGCGGATGGGAACTGTTGAGGATTTTGACACTGAAATTCAAAGACTTATTCAGAGCTATCTTGACGGCATGGCTCAATCTGTATCACAAGCTCAAAAATCAGCAGAACTTGCCACAAGCAAAGCTCAAGAATCATCCACCTCTGCAAGTAATGCTACAACAACTAGAGCAAACCTTGTTTCCGGTGAAAAAGTGTCGGTCGGCTTCGGAAAAATTAAGAAGTGGTTCGCTGATTTGAAAAGCTTTGCCTTTAAAGATTTGGCGAATAACCTCACGACTTCTACCACTGGAAACGCATTAGACGCGAGTCAAGGCAAGATTTTGAATGACAAATACGATGAATTAAACCGAAGTTTAAGTTTTAAGGTAAATACCACTGATAGCCGACTGTCGGATGCCAGAACTCCGAAACCTCACACCCATGATGATAGATACTATACTGAGAGCGAGATTAATACTAAGCTTAATGCATTAGTAAAAAATCATATTGTTGTCTTGTATAAGGCTGAATCAATAACAGTTACTGGAAATTCCGATAGAGAATACTCTTTTTCATTTTCTTTGCCAAGCGATGCAGGGATTATTACGCAGCTTCCTATAATTTATGCTGGCGGCAAGGGCATATCAATTGGAAGAAATGTCAATAAAGATTTTACTGTACTTCTTTGGAATAATAATAGCAGTACACAAAATGTCGGGGTTATTTATTATATAGCGTACATCATATAAATAAATGTATTGGAACATAAAGCGTTGAGAGCCGCCTTCAAATGCGCCACATAGTGCCTATTGTTATGGGTATGATTAGCTTCAGACTTGGAATTCAAGCTCTTCTTTGTATTATCTAAACTCTGGTTTAGCAGACTATCACAAATAGGATTTTGCACATAAAAAGAGAGGGCATAAGCCCTCTCTGATTATTGCCCTATAAATACTCCAACATCATCTGCAAATGGATTGAAATTGTAATCCATTTCAATACTTTGCGCGTTTGTTGGAACTTCAAACGATATATCGACATTTCCGGTTCTGCCCGGTGAAAGCTCTAAAATCGAAGAGCTGTCAGTCAAATAAAGCTTGTTTTCGACTTGCACGTTATCAGCATATCCAGTTGCATTAGTATAAGAAAAACTAAATGTTTCATCACTATTATTTACCACTTGAAAGCTAAAAGTAACATATTTATATCCGCTTTTAGGCTTTTCGTAATCATAATTCGTATTTTCATAAAAATCAGTTAAAGCTACATTTATGTTGTCTTGATAAGTTATTCCCTCTCCGACACGAGCTTCAATCCTTTGATAATCTTGCGAGGAATTACCCTCTGTCTCGGCTTCTATTTCACTCTCAATTTGATTATTGGACTTCTTGTCACTTTTAGCGGTATCAGTACTTGAATGGTCTACAAAAATCAATCCTAAAGCAGAAAGAACACATATCACAATAGCAACAATCGAACCTACATGGCGCCTTGGAATTTGTTCTGAACTCTTAAGAGCTAAATCAATGATAGCAAGTATCAGTGCTGTTATGATACATATTACATCGAGAAAAAGCGGTGCGCATAGTATAAGCGGTAGGCAAAAGCAAATAGCTATTGTGCTTAATACAGAATCTTTCTTTTTAAACGGCTTATCTTGTATGTATAAATTTACATAATAGCTTGAAGTTTTGCGGTCAACGAGATAGTTACTCTCGATGTGTCTACAAACCATTTCCATATTGCCTTGATAATACTTATCTAAATCGCCAATATTAACATAATGATTGTTAATGCAGTATTCTCTATATCTTTTCATATAAAAAATCCCCTTTCTAGTTCTTTTATCCTATTTTATTCTTTTAGAAATCAATTGTCAATATTCGACACAATATTTATTTTTCCAATGCTAGACTAATGATGTTCTCAAACAAGAGAACTCTTCAAGTTTCGGTAGGGCGGTGGGCTAATTGGCGGTCTATCGCCCTATTTTGTATCGGCGCTACAAGCATATGTTCTATAATTGGTTTTAGAAAGTGGGGTTTTAAAAATGGATTACAAGAAAGAAATAATACAGATGATTGAAAAAATAGAAGATGCAGGCACTTTGGGGTACCTGCATACATTCATAAAACTTTTTTTGGAAAAGTGGGGCTAGTCCTCACTTTTTTCTTTTCGAGATAACATAACGTCAATCATGCTTAAAATCGTTTCCTTATCTCTATTGTCTAGTAAAGAAAACTTTTCTAACAATTTAAAATCCTCTTTTGCCATATCGGGAGCTGGCTCTTTTTTCTTAGAAACATCAAATCCCATTAACCACATAGGCTCGACTCTTAAAATCTTACCCATATATTCTATCAAATCAAAATGCAACAGGAGATTATCTTCGCATTGTTTTAAGAAATTCTGTAACTGGCAAAAAGAAGTCAATAGCAATACATCAATTGGTTTCAGAACATTTTATAGGAGACAGACCGCGAGGATATCAAGTACACCACAAAGACGGAAATAAGCAAAACAATATCGTTTCAAATTTGGAATATATTCATCCAAAGAGGCACAGAAAAGAAACGGAAAAAACACATCCGCAAGTGGTTACAGGAATTGTTAATTATAACAAATATGAGAAACCAAGAAAAATATGCCAATACACTAAGGATGGGGTATTACTCGCTACATATGTAAATGGAGAAGTTGCAAGTAGGATGACAGGAATATGTCAGAGGAATATTTTACAAGTAGCCAATAAAGAACCTTTTAATAATAAGGGCGGTATTAGAAAACAGGCGGGCGGATATATTTGGAAACTTGCAGATGAAAGTGAGGTGATGTAATGCTCAAATTGAAATGTTGCGGAACTGGAAGTAAAGGAAATTCTTACGCTCTTATGTCGCAAAACGAAACACTTATTCTTGATGTGGGAATGGGGATTAAAGACATAAAAAAGATGTGTGATTGGAATGTAAAAAATATAGTAAGGTTGCCTTATTTCACACGAGCATTATTGACGACCATTCAAGGTCATTGAACGATTTTAAATCAATGGGAATACCAATTTATGCACCATATATACAATACGCACAACACGAGGGCATACATCGTTATCACACGATACCATTTAGCGGTTTTAAAGTTAAGGCATTTGACCTAACAACAATAGATGGAAACTGGACACATAGGAATAATATTATCTTTAACCTGTGGTATCTGCTTTGAAGCATATCCGATTAAATAAGTAATTACCATAATGGCAACTACTGTAGGTACTTGTGTAAAGTCCATCAGCTTTTACCTCCTTTGCCTAAATGGATTTCCTCAATCTCATTTTTCATTTTTGTTACCATGCCATTACCACCGAGTGCGTGGTATAACAGATATTTTTAGAGCTGTCGCAGAGTCGGGCGCGTGTGACGATGTTACTGCGCTTATTAGTGGCAAGGAATACCGCCGGACGGCTTTTACTAACTATCTGAATCACAAAAACTATATAAGCCCAATAATTAAGGCTTGTTATAGATAGGGGGGGCGTATTATGTCAAGATATGAATACCTGGGGAAAAAGGAAATATATAGCGTGTTAAGGCGCTAGGTTATGAAATGTCAAAAATAAGTGATTTTAATTATATCAAGTATGACTGCATAGAATGGATGGAGTCACACGAACTAAAAATCACAGTTCAAAGGGGCGGCGAATGGCTGCAAGTTGTCGAAAAGCATGCACACGTTCACCCGGTCACGCTTTTTTGTGACTATCAAGGTGGGAAATATATTACGCGTTATTATTAGGGATATTTATATCCCTTTTTGTTGTGCCAAAAATCAAGCGTGCAGCCGTTGGAGCTGTCGCAAGTTATCCGGCTATATATCCGGGCACTGTAGTCCATTGACAAATTAACAAAAATATTCTATGATTTTATGATATATACATTTAAAGCCGTGTATTTGACGATTTAAGGGCTTTAAAACGTGCTAGCATGGATTTTATCAAGTGCGCTATAATAAGCCGTAAAACAAGCCGTTTACAATGCCTAAAAATATAATTATAGCATTGCAAGCCGTCAAGCCGTGCCGGATGTGACATGTTACGAGCCGGGCACACCAACTCACGTAAAATGTTTGAATTTTCAGAAAGCTTTACTCAATTAAAGTGTGGTGTGAGTTCTTTGCAAGTTCTCGACAAGTTTTTGTAAAATTTTGCGAACGGATTTTTGAAATCGAAAAATCCAAAGGTAGGGGGGTATCAAAATATTTTAGGATATTTTTGAATTTTGAATCGCCAAAAAGTAAATGCTCTTGGCACTGTAGTCACTCTCTCCTAGTTCTTCAATCAATTTCTGCCGTGTCATTTCCGGATTAGTCCGATGTATATATTCTAATAGTCTGTCTATTCTATCCATATTTTTGCTCCAATAAATCAAATATTCTGTCAGCCGTGTATACAATATTCCGTCCGTACAAGCTCATAAAGTCTGCGATTATTTCTTCTGTCTCTATGTCAATGTCACAGCCGTATGAGAACGAGTACACATGCACCAGCTCGTGGCATAGTATCTTGTCAGCCATGTAATCAGACACATTATCAGCTATCGTTACTGTCTTGGTTGTGTTGTCGGTTACTCCTAAACTTATAGTGCCGTCAGACCGCTTTAATTCGCTTGATGTGGGCTTTTTAAATTGTATGTGCCACAATATATCATTAACTCTTATATCCATGCCTATACCCTCTAAAAACGGCTATGAGCATTACTACCCATAGCCTTAATAATTACAGTTTTGACGCAAGATTGCTCATTTTGGTGCGCAAAAGGTTGCGTTCATCAGGTGTCATGTCGTTTAAAAGCTCCGATATATCTCCGCTCAATTCACGGATATACATGTCAAGGGCTTTCATTTTATGCTCTTTATCCTCTGTTGAAGCTCCTTTGTGCATTTCTTTTGTCTCGGTATAATGTCTCTTTGCCCTGTCATAATTGCTTTCACTCACATGTGGTGCAATCGGTTCAGAGTAGTACATCTTACCTTGGCTCTTATCCATGTCACGCATATACTCCATGCCGTTGTAGTTTACCGGCATGTGATAATAAGGTGGTTCTTCATATCCCCTGCGTGTTCCACGGCCTTTAGGGGCAAATCTGCCATTTGCATAGCGATATTGGTCGTAATATCTTCTACCACTTTCTTCGCCATATTCTGCCTTAAGACTTCTTAGGAGTTCTTTGTCGTACTCTTCTTCCTCTTCATCAGCCTTTTTCATAGCCTTGGAAATTATTGAATGATACTCGGCTTCTGCAAGGTCTTTTATCATATCTACGACCTGTCCCATCTCGGAAGTGTCAACATTCTCAACACCTTTTTCAAGCTCATTGACAGCTTTCTCTGTAAGACACTCCTGCATTTTGTGTATTCTTTCAATGTGCATACTCTCGCCCCCCTAACCAATTCGATTTACTGTGATGTTAGCATTAGCAACACTGATAGCCTGTGTAGATGTGTTCTTGACAGAAATTGCCTGGCAGCAACCGCAAGGAAGCCATACATCTGTTGCCATAGACACATTGTTAAATGCTTCAACTGCTGTTGGTGTAGAGATTGCCAGTGTAGATAAGTCCGGCTCGCCCTCGACAGCAATAGCTAATGAAATTGCTTCTGCGGTTCCGCCTGTAGGAACTGCAATATTTCCGTTAAATTCTACTCTGTACTTTGCTTTGCAAGTGTTGGTAGCGCCTTTAAGGTTAATTAATCCGCTCCCTGTTCTGTGCGAAATATATCCTTTATTGCATACAGATGTTGGTGCATCTGTAAATAATACATTCCCATTTACTGCAACTGTCTGTGTTGCAATGCTTGAAAATTCAGCCATTTTTATTACCTCTCTTTCATAAAATAAAAAACCACCAACCGATATTAGTTGATGGTTTCTAAATTTGATTATGCACAATAACTCATAGCATATTTCTTGACGATATTCTCAAAAATAGCTTTAAGTTGTGGTTTTTCAAAGATAATAGCAATTTTTGTTGTCTCATTCTTAATTGCTGTTTTGGTATTGCCCGCTTTCTCCATACGCTTTTTCTTATTGTCCTGTAATCTCTTTAAGCTACAATGTGCAGTGGTTTCCAATTCTCCGTAGAGTTGATTGTAAAGTATCTGATAGTCAATTTTGCTCTTGATTGAAATTTCACGCACCCTTGCATTGATTTCAGCTTTCCAATCTCCGATAGGCTGTGTAAATATCTCTTTCATATTGTCAACAGTCTGCTCAACTTTATTTATCTGCTCCGCCTGTCGTTTCTGTTCAAGTTGTTGCTGTGCTACTGACTGAAAGATTGTGTTGAACATTTTAAGCTCGGGTGACAATTGGGATATATCAATAGCTTTTTGCTTTACTCTTTCCTCTACAGTTGTAAAATATTCCCTTGCCTGTTCCGCTTTCTCTGAATTACCTTTAACAGATAACTTCTTGGCAAAATGAGCAGTGAGCTTGTAATCTACCGCTTTGTTACCCTCGACATCAATGTCGAACCCCCAATAATCCTCATTTTCTGTAGCAAACTCATTATCTGTAATATTAGTTTTTGCCCACCTTGAAAACTGCCCTTGTGCCAGCCCTAAAAAGTCATACAACTTTCTAGCTGTTGTCATACCCTCGCTATCAATGTTAAGTGCAACTTCAATAGGTGTTCTCATATCTATTACATTGTTAATCGCATTCATTATGCCACACCGCCTCTCTCTGCCATTAAGTGTTTCAGCAACAGTTTCTCCATATCGCCTGTCATTGTCTTTACTCCCTCCGTTGCGGTCGGATTTTCGTCTAATAACTTACCATATACAAAACAGTTCAGATAGTTTAGTGTGCTATAATCTCCTGTTTCCAATAGATTGTCTACCATATTGCAGATGTTGTCGTGTACTCCATTCAGAAAATACCAATGCTTATCTATAGACTTCTGATACACCTTTTCGGCATACTTTCTTATTTCCTCTAGCTCAATGCTCGTTGGCATACGGTCTAATATCTTGATAATGTCATCCTTGACTTTTAATGTGTCATACTCACATCTAAGGCCATCTAGCTCCCTTTTAAGCTCTGCCTTTGTCATTTCATCAATACTCTTGCGTTCTAATTCCATAATATCTTATCCTTTCAAAAAATACTTGATTTTCCGAAAGAAACTGATAGAATAGATTTATCAATTCCTTTCGGAGTTGGGTTAGAGCGTTTATCACTTGTCGAGGGTGGGTAACGCTCTATTTTTTTAATGACCTTTGGTATTCACTTTCTATACCATTTCTAACAACATCAGATTTTGTTATGTTCAAGTTTTTTGAAGCAATTTCCAACTTCTTAACCATATCATCATCAATACGAACCCGAAGCATAGTATCTTTGCTATTGTCAGATTTTGGTCTGCCTTTTGTTGGCGACATCTTCTCACCTCGTTTCTTTTTGTCGCTACAATAAATATAATACTGTCGCCACAAAAAGTCAACCCCAAAATTCAAGTTTTTTAGAAAAATCAAATCCACAAATCATCAACTAATATTCGGTTTTCAATGTGCAAAAGGGCAAACATTATAGCCTGCCCTTTATCTTCCCGACATCTGTGTCGGTAACATCAAGTAATACTGCTTAGCAGACATAATCTCGACTAACTCTTGACTAAACTTGGACTAATCCTCGACTAAAAATGGTTTTTAATCAGTTTAGATTGAGTTAACTCAATTAAGATACTCAATTATTCATTTTTGCGTAGCTGCTACTTTTAGCAGCTACTTTTAGCAGCCACAGCCGGTATTGCAACCACAGCCATATGCATAACCATAAAGGTTAGAAGCCGGGAAAGATGGAACCGGTGTAGGCCTTACAGCGTCAATAATCTGATTTGTCTGCGCTGCCATTGTAGTAGTCAGAAGTGCATTCTGTCTATCCTGTGAAGCTGCTCTTCTCAAATCGTTATTCTCTGCCTGTAAGGTTGCAATCTTGTCATTTGTCAGGAAGTCAAGGATTGCTCTTGTTCCTGCCTGCTGGCTGTCAATAATATCTCTTGTATTATTGTTCATTGTGTTCTGTAAAGCGCAAGTGTTAGTTGCCATGTTGTAGTTTACACCTTGGATAGCTTCCCTTGTCTCGCAGCCAATTTTGTTATCATGTAAGCTCTTTATCTTACATTTCTATCGGTTTCCTCGATAGTTCAGACTATATCTTCACCTATACTAACCATATAGGGTCGGGCACTCGTGTTGAGTTTATTGGTATTCGTCCTCACTCATTAGTCGTTGAAGCTTCAACACTACTGTTGTCGAAATTCGTGTTGCTTGCCTGCTGATTATCATATTCACATACATATTTCATGTTTTTCCTTTTTCCGGCTATATACGGAGCTAAATATCCTTTTTTCAATCCAAGCATTTCTTCTGCTTCTTTTTTTGAATTATATCTTACTCCATTTACAATGATAGGTTTTGAATGCAATTCGCTATTTTTACTTGGCACAAAATAATGATTAGTTTTGTCATCTGCATATCTGCATACGCATCCTTTGGGGGAAAATCCTTTTTTCGCCCAGTTTGTTATTGTAGAAGTTGAGACTTTTATTTTTTTTGCTAAATCAACGGCAGATTCGTATATTTCATCATTGTAAATAATTTCCTTACAACTTCCTTTATTATACCTTCCACCTTTGAACTCGACTTGTTTTGAATCTTCGTATCTACATATATCAAAATTACTACTAATCCCTTTTTTACACCATTTTTTTATAGTGTCATATGAAACGCCAAAATGTTCTTGAGCTGATTTTATAGAATTAAATTTATCCTCACCAATAATCACGCCTCTGCTTTTCTTTAGAGATACTCTTTCAGAAGTTTTTTTATCTTTCATTGGATTGTTTAAAATCATTCTTTTTCTCTGCTCTTTTGATTTCATTACATTATTTTTTGAATACTGTTCTCGTTTTTCATCTGTCCACCAATTCGTAACGCCACCGGCGCCACCTTTGTTTATATTGCACACGCATTGTCCGATGCACTTTAACTGAAAAACTCTTTCAAACTCATATTCAAAAGCTTCTTTTTCTGAATCAAATCGTTTCACTATCCTACTTTCACAATCATATCTTTTTATCATTTCATTAAATAATCGATTGTGTTTTCTTACCTTATAGCGATTTTTACATCCTTTTCCTACATATATTATTTCTCCTGTTTCTTTAATATACCATTCATATACATAAAACATGTTGTTCACCTCCGCAATTTATATACTAATTATACATCAGTTTTATGCGAAAGTAAATGTGAACTTAGACTTTCCAGCAATTCACCCGATTGCAACGCATATCACTATGCGTAAGTACCTACTGCGTTTACGTTAAAAGTAAACAAATTCAAAATGGCTTTTTTGAATTTATTTAAGCACTGAGCAAGCTGTGACTGTAAAGCGTTGGTATTCTGCATATTAGCAACTGTATCAGCGTTTACTGCCTGTTGTATGCCGTATCCGGTCTGCATGATATTTGTGTTAATACCATTAAAGCCTGTGAGCATACTGTTATTCATGCATAAAAGCCGTCACATAAGCCGTTTGAAATGCCATCAAGTTTTGACACAACAGCCTGATTATCAAAACCTCTCTGAATTTCACTGCCGACACCGCCATTCATTCCGTTTCCTCCGAATCCGTTGCCGAATCCGCCCCATCCAAAGATAGCGAAGATAACGATAATGAACCATAACCATGAGCCTTCCGCGCCCCATCCGTTGTTATTTCCGTTTCCGTCAATGTTCGCAACAAGCGGAACGGATGCACAATTACCTGTGTTAAACATAGAATTTACCTCCATAATTCATTTTTATATACATAATCTTGCAAGAATTAGTATCACATTCCTAATTGGCTTTTAAACGACTCAAAAGCCTTATCTGCGTCAATTCCCTTTTCTTTGCACAAATTCCTAGCCATCTGTTCGATGCCCTTGGAATCTCCCTTTTGCGCCATCTGCATAGCATTTCTAGCCATTGGATTGCTCATTACACTGTTATTTCCCACTATTTGTTGTAAAAGTTGCTGTGGGTTTTTCATGCCTTGTAACATCTGCATAGGATTCATTAAGACTCACTCTCCTTTTGTGTTCGTGAAGTTTTTCTTTGTGTTCCTAAAGATTTATCAAATCTATCTTCTAACTGCCCTATCTTCTCTGATAATTCCTCAAACTTATTCAGAAATAGCTGTGTGCTTTCGTCTGATAGTGTAAATTTAGCATTTTCTGTATTAATCATAGAATTTACTGCCTGATTATCTTTAGGGGCCGTATAAGGCTTATACACAATCGTGTTAATAGTTCCGTCAGCATTCCAACCTTTAACATAAATTTCCGACATATCCTTTTTAGGGAAAAATGCCATTGAGCCATCCATAGGCACTTCATTAGCATTAATATTTTCAACTGCCTGCACTATTCTTCCGTTAATGCCTGTTATCTGCTGTGGCATAGGCTGCTGATTCATCTGCATAGGCTGTTGTTGTAAGCTCTGCTGATAACTTTGTAAAAAATTCATTCTATCCATATATGGATTTTGAGATTGTATATAAGGATTATTCATCATAGGTGCCTGATAAGGATTGTTCATCTTCTTTGTCCTCCAAAACTTCCTCTATCGCTTTAATGACAAGGGATAATGTCATTAGGTCGATTTTTTGTAACTCGCTTTTAGCAAATATTTGTTCTCTTACTTCATCGTCAAACATAACATCATCTCCTTATGCCTAAATTGTGGCATAAAAAAGAGAAGAGCATTTCCATGTTCTTCTCTAATTATTGTCATGCATAAGGTTTTTCCATGTACCATTCATGTACCAATAGTGTACCATTTTTTGTTTATTTATGTGAATATATAACGAATTATATAAAATTAAGATTTCATGTGAAACATCGTAAAATTGAGGTATGTTGCGGTTTATGAGGATATAATGGACTATGTTAAATACCCCTCGTAGCAACGATGCCGAGTTTCATGGTATATATATCTCCTTTAAATTGATTTCATATGTATTTTGTGTATCGGATGTTTGTTGATACAACTATGTAGTGTACCACATTAAGGAAGATTTGTACATAATCTTACGCAAATCCCCATTCATTTCTTCCGGTGCTGTTCTTTTTCACGAAAAAACCTTCCCACATATAACCTAATATGCAGGAAGGTTTTCACATTTTATTATTCACTTACCATCTCATCACACTTAATCTGCTCGATATGTATGGCAAGGTAGCCTGTCTCATTGTCCAAAAACTCATGATTTAAGTCCTTTCCAAGCTCCTTACATATATCACCTGCCAGTGCGAATGACTCCGGATAATTTTTCTCGATAAACTGATTGAGATCAACCTTTAATTTTTCTCCGGTCGTGGCTCTTGATACCATGTGGCGGATATGGTTCATGAGGCGGTTGTAGGCCATAGTAGTGACATCTATGTGCTTTCCAATCTTTTCCTCTATAAATGTGGCGCATTTTCGAACTGCTGCCGCCATCTCCATGGCATCCGATACCTTTGAATTGTTTAAGGATGTATGAATATGAAGAGTAATGTAACCGATCTCATCATCAATTATATCAATTTGTTTTTTATCCTTTAGTATGTGGCGGATATTCTCAGCTATCTTGTACTCCCTATAAAACATCACACGGATGTCATCGTTTAAAGGATTGCTGATCTGTTCTTTGTTTTCCATACGCTTTACAGCAAATGCTATATGATCTGCCATAGGAAACAATATGCTTCTGTCTATATGTCCAAACTCATGCTCTGCATTATCGAGCAGTGTGTTTGCAATCTCAAGATACTCCGGCTCAATGGATTTTACTATGTCCTTTGCCGGACCTCTGTCCCTTGTCTGGGTCAGCTCATACAGTGAATCCTCTTCCGTTGGCTCGACAGACTGTGTAATTTTCTTTCCAAAACCCACACCCTTTCCGACTATAAGATATTCTCTTGCGCTCTTGTCCTTTACCGCAAGCACTGTATTGTGATTTAAGACCTTTGTGATTCTGTACATATCATTCCCCTGACATTTATTAATGTACTCCTGATAATTTATACGAACTATTTATTATTAACATAACCGGACAATTCAATTATCATGATGTATGAATTACTTCTCGTAGGTGTCAACTGCGTAGAGAGGCTCTCCCGCCTTAATCGGTCCATCTGTGATGAGACGGATTTTCTGATTATCTTTTAGCTCTGTGCAGATGACAGGAGTTGTAACTGATGGTGCGTTCGCCTTTAAGTAGTCAAGGTCAAGCTTCATGAGCACATCGCCCTTATTAACATGGCATCCTGCCTCAACCTGTACGTCAAAGCCTTTACCCTCGAGCTTTACTGTATCAATTCCTACATGGATTATCATACCAATTCCTGAGTCGGTTGTAAATCCCAAAGCATGCTTTGTATCAAAAACGAATAAAACAGTTCCATCCTCAGGTGCTACAACCACGCCCTCCTCAGGTGTGACTACCGCTCCGTCACCCATCATTTTGCCGGCGAAGGCCTCGTCCGGCGCTGTTGAGAGGTCTGCTGCTATTCCTGTCATCGGGCTTGAGATGATAACTGTGCTTGTCGGTTCTTTGGTGTCAGCAGCTTCCTGTGCTTTATCTGAAGCGGTGCTTGAATCTTCTGTTTTTGAATCAGTGGCCGAAGCTGCATTTTCGTTCTTCACCTCATCTGCGCCTGCTGTATTATTTTCTGCTGCATCATCCTCGAAATGCTCCTCTGTCACACTCGCAAGATAATCCTCCAGATCTGATTTTATCACTGTTACTCTTGGTCCATAGATAATCTGTACTCCCTGTCCCTTGTGCACGACTCCTGATGCTCCTGTTGATTTAAGAAGCGCATCGTTTACCTTGTCAGGGTCTATTACTGTGATACGAAGCCTTGTCGCACAGCAGTCCACATCTGAGATATTGGCTTTGCCGCCGAGACCTCGTGATATAGTCTGCGAGAGCTCGTCTACAGCCGCTTTGTCGTCAGAAGCTTTTGTATCCTTGGCAGCTTTTCTTGCATTTACATCTGCCTTGGTGTAGAGCTTTGTCTCTGTATCGTCATCCTCACGGCCCGGAGTCTTGAAATCAAACTTCTTTATAAGGAAGCTGAAAATAAAGTAATACAGTAAGAAATATACTATTCCCACCGGAATCACGAGCAGCCAGCTTGTCTTTTCATTTCCCTGCAATATACCAAACAGGAAGAAATCAAGTAATCCTCCTGAGAAAGTAAGTCCTACAGCGATGTTTAAAATATGTGCTATCATGTATGCGCTTCCTGCGAGCACTACCTGTACTGCAAAGAGAGCCGGTGCTACGAAAAGGAATGAGAACTCAAGAGGCTCTGTGATTCCTGTAAACATACATGCAAGTGTTGCAGAAAGTAAAAGGCTTCCTGCCTGTTTTTTCTTTTCCGGCTTTGCACATTTATACATTGCAAGTGCTGCTCCCGGAAGACCGAAAATCATGAAAATAAACTCTCCCGAGAAATATCTTGTGGCATCGGCACTGAAATGTGCGATGTTTGCAGAGTCAGCAAGCTGTGCGAAGAAGATGTTCTGTCCACCCTCAACCATATGTCCTGCAACCTCCATCGTTCCACCGACTGCTGTCTGCCAGAACGGCATGTAAAATACATGGTGCAGTCCGAATGGAATAAGCGCTCTCTTTATAATACCAAAGAGAAGTGTTCCGAAATATCCTGTTCCTGTCACCACTCCGCCGAGTGCATAGATTCCGTTCTGCACAGTAGGCCAGATAAAATACATTAAGATTCCTACAAAAAGATATACCACTGTTGATATGATAGGCACAAATCTTGTTCCACCGAAAAATGACAATGCATTCGGCAGCTCAATCTTATAGAAACGGTTGTGCAGTGCTGCCACTCCAAGTCCTACGATAATTCCGCCAAACACGCCCATCTGCAGCGACTGGATACCGCATACTGATGTGATGGTTCCATCAAGCACATCCTTTGCAATGCTTCCGTCTGCAAGGATTTTTCCGGAAATCTTGAGCATCGCATTGATTGATACATTCATAACAAAGTATGCTATGACTGCTGAAAGTGCTGACACCTCCTTTTCCTTCTTTGCCATTCCGATTGCTACTCCGACCGCAAAAATGAGCGGAAGGTTATCGAATATGGCACTTCCAACCGCATTCATGATTACAAGAAGTGCATGGAGTATAGTCTTATCTCCGAGCAGCCACTGTAAACCATAGGTCTCAATTGTTGTGGTGTTGGTGAATGAGCTTCCGAGTCCTAAAAGCAAGCCTGCTACCGGAAGGATTGCGATTGGAAGCATGAAGCTTCGTCCTACTCTCTGCAGGACACCAAAAATTTTGTCTTTCATGAGCTTTTCCTCCTATAAATGCAGGGTATGTACCGATTTGCACCTATCATTCTTTTTTGCTCCAGCGACAAAAAGGAGGCACTTATCATACACTAACCCTGTTAAAAGTTATGTACGACAAATGCCTCCCTAAAAGTAACACGTCTGTTAAAGTTTATATCACAGAAGCTTTATCATTTCAACACAATTTTCCCAACGAATTTATTTTTTGTTAATCATGCTGTTTTTATACATGTTTTTTTGTGAATTATGTCTAATGTCTTTTTTCTCCAGATGCCTCCATGTTTCCACTATCATAAAGCATTCTTCCCCTGTGATGCCCTCTGATGAATACACAGCCTTTTGTATGATGCGCATGTACTCGTCCCAGTGGATTCCGCAATAATCCGGTCCGCAGTATTTTTCCTTAAGGTTGGCCAGATAAAGCTCATCTGTCCTGTTTTTTGAAGGATGTCCCAGTCCTTTGTAGATGCGGTTGTTTATCATTATTGCTGCCCTGCTGTAACGGCCTTTTTTCACCCTTTTTGCAAGTCTTGCTTCCCACAAAATATTTCTTCGCCTTTTGATATAAACTATGATGGCTGTAAGTGCAGTCAGAAAAATCACACAGAGTGAGGTTTTTAAAATCGCCGGTGGTATATGAAGTCCTGTTTTTGAGCTATGAGTGTCTGTGCGTTTATCAGCACCTGACTGTGAACCATAAGCATTCTCACTGCCATCACCTGATGTACTGTTTGCTGTAGCTTTTGATGTATCATCTTTTGCTGTGTCATCATTTTCTGCATCTGTATTTTTTGTATCTTCATTTGCTGCATCTTCACCCAGTTTATCTTCATCTGCCGCAGTGTCATTCATATGCTCACTATCATTATAAGCAGCACCGGTGTTTGTTTTCTTTCCGTTGACACCAATATAGTCAAACGGATTCTCACCTGTCACATACTCAAAATATCCCGGTGTCATCTCCACTGGAATCCATCCGAAATCATCCAGATATATTTCAACCCAGGCATGCGACTGCGAATCCTTCACCTCACATATATCCTCATCATTTTCACCGGATTTGAAGCTGTCCTCCTTTGCACAGTATCCGCTTACATAACGGCATGGAACGCCCATCTGTCTGAGTATCATCGTGCCAGCCGATGCAAAATGCACACAAAAGCCCTGTCTGCTATTTGAGAGGAAATTTTCAACTACATCCTTACCACCTGTGGAAGGAGGATTTTTGCTGTACTTAAAAGCCTTCGATGTCAGAAACTGCTGCACCAGCTGTGCTGCCGCAATCCTGTTAGCATCATTTTCTCTTATATAGCCTGTGTACATCATATTGCTTGTGAGCTGTCCTGTCCTAAGAAGCAGCTCCGCATCTTTTGCAACAATTCCGTCACCGCCCTGCTTTGCAGTATAGTTTTCCATTACATAATCATTGTATGCCGCATAAAAATCATTATTGACCTCAAGAGGCTGCTCAGGCTCAAGGATAGACATTTCCAGACTACCATCGAAAAAACCGGGACACGCCGACACCTCGATAGTCTTTGTTCCTTTATCCTTTGTGATAACAAAGTCTTCGTCAAAATCTATATCGCCCTTGGCATCTATACTGTACGGGTCGATACAGTACGGCAAATAGGTGTATTTGGTGGAAAGCTTCTTCATCGTGATTGTATACTTTTCGGTGGCCGGATTGGTCTCATCATCATAATAACCATCGAGCAGCGTTGCTAATCCGATTGCATTCTGCCAGGCTGTCATCCTCGAAGCATCATGATACTCTTTTTCCATCCCGGAAAAATCAGACTTTTTAATCCATCTGCCATTCTCATAGGTATCACCGTAGAAGCTTCTCAGGTAAATATTAGAAGGTACTCCTGCCTTTGCTTCTACCGTCATCACCGTCTTTCCGCTGTAGCTTGGGTAGTGATTACTAACCGAGCCATCCTGCAAATCAATTCCCAAGCTGAAGAATGATTTTACGCTGCCCTCCAAATCTTTTTGAAAGGCAAGCATCTGCGGCTTTTTATCGGCAAGTGTATCAGCAAGAGGTTTAAACGAAAATACACATATAAAAAGTATTGCTGACACTGCCGCCATATATAAAAAACGCCTGTGCTATCCTAAAAACATCATTGCCATGTTCACTGCCATTTGCATCATATCCTGCCACTGTGCGTGCGTTGCCATCTGCGATAAGACACCAGAGTGTACACAGCGTGAGCATAACAACCTCGCTGACACTTGGGCTTTTGCCTATGCACAGCTGTACCGCAAGCAGAAGCGTTGGAAATAATGTGAGCATGCGTCTTCTTTTAATTTGAACCGCCAGTGTCACCAGCAAAAGCATAACTATAAACGATACAAAGCCAACAAATGCCCCCGCAAAGGCTTTATCGCCCTTTTGACAGACAAATGAAGTGCCATAGTACACATTTATTATCTCAAGATACCTGCCCTTTACATACAAAAAGCCGTCTTTTATATGCTCTGCAGCCTGCCAGTTTGCAATAAACACTCCAAGCAGAAATACAAGCAGCAGCCCCGTATTTATCGCATGGCGCACCCACCTTCTTGTGTCAAGCGATGTAAGCCTGTTTATAAAGCCGCTTATCACCGAAAAAATAAACAGCCACACATACACATAATATGGGCATCTCACATGTGAAACGGTCGTATTCACAACAGACACTGCACACACCGTAAGAAGTACTGCGGCAGCTGCATTGGCAAGCTCAGTAAGCAGGACACCAAGCACTGTAAATGCATTATTATAATCAGGCTTTATCTCATTTGTATCAGATCTCTGCCATCTGCTTTTCCTAAATGACAATCTCGTTTTTTTCATCCGCTCTGCCAACTATCTCCTCTCCCCTTTTTATCTGAAGTCTTCCGTCCACGCTAAACAGACACACAAGCTTTTCTGCCCGGTACTTTTCCTCATACAAAAAAAGCGCATCATTTTTTGTATCCGGCTTTATTTTAAGAAAACTGTTCAAAAATATGTAAAAGCCCTCCTCGTCATCCACTCTGGCTCTCACAATATCGTTTATGGCGGTATCATACCATGCCACATAATGAGAGCATTTTTGATCCATAAGCGAAAAAGAAAGCGAGACGAGAAGCTTCATAAATGCATCCGCCTGTCTGCCTTTCTTTATTCCCCTTAAATCTGCTACTATGGCCACCGCACATGCCTTTGGCAGGCTGTTCTCCTTTACCATCAGCTCATCAGTCCTTGCAGAAAGCTTCCAGTGCACACTCTGCAGCCTGTCACCATTTTGAAACTCTCTGACATCAAACAGCTCCGACGGATCATATCCCGGTCTTAAATCATCATAGATATCAGAATCCCCAAAGAAATTTCTTACTCTGTCCGTTATCCTCACAGGAATCTCATCAATCTGCGGCATCACCTCAACATTTGCATATTTTTTAACTCTTTTCGTGACATAAAAAAGCCTCGAAAAATCATATAGCTTTATCCTTACAAGCTCAAATTCATAATTGCCGCATAAGTTCACGCTGTACAAAAAATCACTGCCTCCTGACAGCCATTTTGTACTTTTTTCGCTGAATAAATTATTTTTCACCGTTACACGGTATTTAACACCATCAAATCCTGCCTCCTTCAGCCGGCATGAAAGACTCACCCTGATGCTCTCGCCCTGTGTGGCGATAGCTATCGGAATGTTTATAGCTGCCACTGCCCGGTGCACCTTTACAAGCAATGCTATAAATGTCAGCACCATAAACACACACATAAAGCAGCCAAGCAGTGCCAGCGCAGCATTACCGTATATCATCGACATATAAAAAACTATTGCCGCAGTAATTATTCCTATCAAAAAACTAATCACGATTACCTGCCTTTTTCACATAAGTTGTCGGCTGTTTAACAGCCTTTAGTATCTCATCTATCACTGAAAGCTCTGATACGTGTGATACTCTCGCCTTGGTATTTAGCACGATTCTGTGCTTTGTCACATCCGCAAATACAGAAACCACATCAGATGGTATGACATAGCTTCGCCCACTCAGATACGCATATGCCTTTGCCATCCTAACACACGCAATCGTACCTCGCGGACTCACTCCCAGCTCAATGTACGGACTTGTCCTTGTCGCATCAACCAGATCCACAATGTACGAATAAATACTGTCATGTATAAACACCTGCTCAACCTCTCCCTGCATCTCAACAAGTCCCTGTGCATTCATAACAGGCTTTATCGTATACTCATCAGCCTTCACACTTTTGCCCTTTGCGATATCCACCTCTGCATCATGTGAAGGATATCCCATGCTCATACATATCATAAACCTGTCAAGCTGTGACTCCGGCAACAGCTGTGTACCGGCGCTGCCTTTGGATTTTGAGTGGCCATCACTATAAACGGCTCCGGGACCTTCCTGCTTATTCCATCCACAGTGACATTTCCTTCCTCCATAACCTCCAGGAGCGCAGACTGTGTTTTGGGACTTGTTCTGTTAATCTCATCTGCCAGAAACAGATTACACATCACGGCACCCTCGCGGTACACAAACTCTCCGGTCTGCTTCTGATACATCGAAAAGCCAAGTATATCAGCAGGCAGCACATCCGGAGTGAACTGTACTCTGTGATTCACAAGCGCCATCGCCCTTGAAAAAGCTACTGCAAGCGTAGTCTTTCCCACTCCCGGCACATCCTCAAGCAGTATATGTCCACCTGCCAAAAAGGCAGCAAATGCCTTGATGATACAATCATCCTTGCCCTTTACTGCCTTTTTTACTTCGTCTATCACTAACTGTGCATTATTCATTTGTCTTATCCCCCGGTTAATCATTTTAAACTGCCGATGATCATCTTCATCATCTTATTCATAAATAGCTATATTTATTTTACATATTTAGTATCAATATTTCAACTTTTATCCCTTAAATTAAACAATTCTTAAAATTAATCACCTCTGCCGCTACACTGTTCCGGTGATGACAAGTGTGCTCTCACCCGGTGTGACAACCCACGCTCCGGTTGTGCTATCCTGTGTGTAGGTTGCCGCCGGAACAGTGATTGCACCTGCCGTGCTCGAAAATGTGCCTGTCGTCTCATTGTAAGTGTAATCTGTAGCTGCAGTCCAGGCTGTGCCGTTTAATGCGGCTGTAAGATTGTTCAAAACCGGAGCAAATGTGTCTGTTATAACCACGCCTGTGGTATTGGTTGCCGCAACGCTTCCGTAGTTTTGAATCCTGAAGGTATAGGTCAGTGTACCGTTTTCCGTCACAGGAACAGGGCTTACTGACTTAGTAATTGCAAGATTTGGCGCAGCCTCGGCATTTACTGTCTCTGCTGCTGTGACCGGAGTGATTCCTGTGCCGCTTACTGTAGCGGTGTTTGTGACAGATGCCTCTGTGCCAAGAGGAGCATACTCATTTAACGCTGCCTCATAGATGACAGTTGCATTGCCACCTGCCGGGACACTTATGCCTGTTATGCTAAGAGGCGGTCCCTGGGTTACTGCAGCGCTGCCTGGAGTGTGCCGTTTGTATAGTATTTTGCAGTGTTATTCACATAGGTTAATGGTACAAGAGTGTTGGTGTTAAAGGTATAAGCACCTAGATTGTCAGAAAGTGTCAGACCGTTTATCGCGGTATTTCCGGAGTTTACGATGCTCACCACATAGGTTATTGTATCGTTTTGATTGTAGGTGTTTTTGACTGCTGTTTTCGTAGCAGAAAGCACCTCCAGTATTTCTCCGACTGCTATATTTGAATTGGCTACATTGTTGCCATAACGAAGCTGTGCCTGATTAGTAAATCGTGCATATATTTTCCATCCTTTCATATATTCAGGTATGGTTTAATATATGACACAAATCTACAAATGACACAGATTATTTGCTGTCCTGTTTATTTTTCTCCACATCAGCCTTTTTGATAAGCTCCAGAAGCTTTTCAAGCTCTTCCTCATCCACGCCGGTGTAGCCTGAAAGCTCACTAAGGTCGGCTCGAAACCCTTATCGGATTTTAGTTTCTCCACTGCACGGTTTACTAATGAAACCTTTCCTACCACAGTATTCTCGCTCTCATCCTCACCGGTCTGCTCCCTGATACACTCTTTCATAGACTCCTCTATGGCATCCAAAAGCTCTTTTTCCACATCTATCTCATCCCCGCAGCCACAGAGCTCAGTAAGGCACATGAAAAGTCCCATGTTTCCCTCCTGTACTACGTCCTCAAAGCCCTCTGATGTAACGGCAAGCTTCTTTGCATGGCAAGCACACTTTTGAGCCAGAAATTTGATATAGTGTGTATCACACTCTCATCACCTGCAAGCAGCTTTTTGTACATATCGTCCTGCTCGGCCTTTGTGTAATCAGGTATCTCTTCAAGCTCCTCAAGATACATCCTAAACATAGGTGAATCCGGGATAAGGCTGTCCTCGTCTATATCAGGCTCAGCTTCATTATCCTGCTTGGCCTTATTATTCTTTCCACCTGCTATGGCATCCATCGAATCTCCTTCTGAGTATATTACATTGTTCAATGCAGCATTTTCAGACGATTCATCCCATGTAATTCGTCCTGTGATTCATCCTCATAATCACCTGCACTCTCATTCTCCTGCTCATGTGGTGTGATGAGAAATTCAAATACATATCCTCCTGCGCTTTATTAAGCTCCATATCCTTAAAATAAGACATGATTTCATCTCTGCCAATAGGCTCCGCTGATGTCCTGATAATCTCGGCCACGCTCTGCACTGTCTCTATAAAGGTATTCTGGTCTAACATATTTTACACTCTCCTGTCTGATTTCCAAAAACTACATAACTATATCAATCCCTGGATAAAAATAAACAAAATTAAAAGCGGCAGTATGAACTGAAAATACGGCTTAAGCTTCCTTGAAATCTTAAGTCCTGATCCTGTATTTGCCTCATCTATATACTTATCAAAGCCCCAGCCCCACTTTGTCACACAAAAAAGCAGATAAACCAGTGAGCCAATCGGGAGAAGCAGATTGCTTACCATAAAGTCCTCGCTGTCAAGCACATCCCTGCCTCCTATGAGGTGCAGATTACTCCACACATTGTATCCAAGTACACACGGCATACTTGCAATAAGTATTATCACACCATTTATTAGCGCAGCCTTGTTTCTGGACCAGCCAAACATATCAATGGCAAACGACATGATATTCTCAAATACCGCAATAACGGTTGAAAAGCTGGCAAAGGTCATAAACAAGAAGAAAAGACAGCCCCATATGCGGCCTCCCTGCATATTTACAAACACATTTGGCAAAGTGATAAAGATAAGGCTTGGTCCTGCGTCTACCTCCACCCCATAGCTGAAGCAAGCCGGGAAAATGATAAGGCCTGACATTATAGCCACAAATGTATCAAGAGCACATATTTTGGCACCCTCACCTGCAAGAGTGCAGTCCTTTCCCATATAGCTGCCGAATATCTCCATTGCGGCCACACCCAGACTCAGCGTAAAAAACGCCTGATTCATGGCTGCTGTTATTACATTCTTTATTCCAATTTCAGAGACCGCATCCAGATTTGGAACAAGATAGAATTTCACGCCTTCCAAAGCCCCTGAAAGTGTGATACTGTGCACCGCAAGGACAATGATAAGCAAGAGCAGAGCACTCATCATAAATTTACTGATTTTCTCAAGCCCATTCTGCAGACCACGGCTGCACACCAAAAAGCCAAGCACAACCGTAACTATCATCCAGAAAGCCATCTGCTTGGGGTCTGCAAGCATGTTTCCAAATGCAGCTGCCGTGTCATCAGTATTCATGCCTGATGTAAAATCTCCCTTTAGGAATTTAAAGAAATACGCAACCATCCAGCCTGAGACTGTTGTGTAATACATCATGAGCATGTAGCAGCCAAGCATGGCTATCCATCCGTGAATATGCCATTTACTGCCCTCTTTCTCAAGAGCCTTGTAGCTCATCACAGCACTTTTTCTGCTGGCTCGGCCTACAGCAAGCTCCATCGTAAGCACCGGAAGTCCCATGCATACCAGAAATATAAGGTAAAACAGTACAAAAATACCGCCACCGTTTTGACCTGTCACATACGGAAAACGCCATACATTGCCTATACCTATAGCGCATCCTGCACTTACCAGTATAAATCCCAGACGTGATTTAAATGATTCTCTTTTCATATTTATATATCTCCTATTGTTATTGCGTTACGTTATCACCCTGCTGTGAGCATTGACTATTGCTTTGTGCTTTATTACTCTCCTCAAAGACTCGCAGCTCCTTTATTGCCTGTCCACCCATCAGATAGAGAATACCTGTATTGAATATAGTCATAAGGCCGATTCCTACATCTCCGAGATCCCAGACAAATGTGTATGCCGCGATACCGCCTACAAACAGCATAACAAGAGCCAGCACCTTGTACATGGTCTGTGAAATCCAATTATCCCCAAACAGGTACGCAACATTACTCCTTGCATAAAAAAGTATACCAAGGAAGGTGGAAAAGCTGAATAAAAACAATGTGACTGCTATAAAAATAACTCCAAAATCTCCAAGATGATACCTCATAGCTGACTGTAATAAATCCATGCCCTCTTTCCCTGCCACTATATTCTCCGGTGCAGTGAGCATGATCATTGCCGTACAGCTGCAAATCACTATCGTATCTATAAATACACCAAGCGCCTGCGTCAGTCCTGCCTTTACAGGAGTATCGCACTCTGCCGCCGCTGCAGCGCATGGAGCAGAGCCTGAGCCTGCCTCATTTGAAAAAAGACCTCTCTTTACACCATTCATGAGCACCGCTCCAAAGCCTCCCGCAGCCACCTGCCTGATACCGAAGGCTTCCTCAAATATCCTTGAAAAAACCGATGGCATCATGCCTATATTTTTAATTATGATAAAAATGGTTATGGCAAAATAGCACACCGCCATGATAGGAACAACTATGTCAAGCACCTTTACCGTAGCATTTTTCCTAAGCACAATGACAGCGGCCACTGCAACTAAAATTACGGTAGTGTAAATAGGTGGTATGCCAAATGCATTTTCAAATGATGATGTAACTGAATTGCTTATAACCTGACTTATGCCACACCAGCAGATTAGTCCGGATATAGCAAACAAAACAGCTATAATAACATGTTTTTTCTTTTTGCCTGATTTATCCTCAAAGTAATGGTGTATGTAATACGCCGGACCTCCACGATAGCCTGAGTACAATGGATCCGGCTCCTTGTGAAGCTGTGCCAGTGTAGCCTCCACAAAAGCCGTGGATGAACCTATAATGGCTGTTATCCACATCCAGAAAACCGCACCTGCGCCTCCCACTGATATGGCAGCCACAACACCAACCAGATTACCCATGCCCACTCTCGTCGCCGTAGAGACAATGAGTGTCTGGAATGTGGACAGGCTGTCCTTATTTTCCTTTTTACCTGTCAGCGCCTTTATCATGTCCGGAAACATTCTGATTGGTAAAAGTCTTGTCCTTACAGTGAAATAAATTCCTGTCGGAATCAAAAGAATTATGAGCAGGGAGATTCCCACGCTCCCACCGCCGGGCAGCGGAATGTGTATCAGATCTCCCCACAAGAAAGAATAAACTTTTTCAATAAGTGCTACTATCATAGTAAATATCGTCCCCTTAGTTTTCATTGCTTCAACGCATTGAAGATGAAGCCAGTATTACTATGATACAATATGAGCAGGAAACTTTCAATATATTCTGGTTTTTTCTTTCACAAACAGTAATAAATACACTATAAGTCCCTTGCATATGAGATTATAATTTCTTATAATGATATAGTTGAATATTCAAAAGATATACGCCCTGGGAGATAAATAATGATAAAACTAATAGCAACAGATATAGACGGAACACTTGTAAAGGACGGCTCACTGCTCATAGATCCTGAGTACATGTCTGTCATCGACAGGCTCATAGACAAAGGAATAATATTTGTAGTCTGTTCCGGCAGACAGTTTTCAAGCGAATTTAAGCTGTTTGCTCCGATAAAGCACAAGCTTTTGTATATAACAGACGGAGGAACAGTCGTGCGCACTCCAAAGGAAATCCTAAAAACCTATCCTATGGACGAGGATATATGGAAGGGCATGTGCCGGATGGTCCGCGATGAGCTGCTGCATGCGATTACTTTGCTGCTACTCCTGATTTCTGCTTTGCAGAGGATGGTGGCAGCCCAATCTTTCATCTGCTTCGTGATTCATACGGCTTTGAGATGCGTGAGGTTGATGACATCACAGGGCTTGACAGAAATGACATCATCAAATTCACTGTCTTTCATCCCGACAAATGCGAAGAGCTGTGTACACCGGTTTTCATTCCGGCATGGAATAAAAAAGCTCACCTGGCAGCCGCCGGCAAGGAATGGGTAGACTGCAACGCAAAGGGTGTCAGCAAATGGACTGCACTCTCATACCTCATAGACAGATTCGACCTGCTTCCGGACGAAGTATGCTGTTTCGGTGACAATCTGAATGATATTGAGATGCTTCAAAATGCCGGTATAAGCTACGCTGTGTCAAATGCCCGCCAGGAAGTTATCGCAGCCGCAAAACACACCTGTGCGCCTTACTGGGAAAACGGAGTACTTAGTGTTTTAAAGTCTTTTTTATAATTTTTTTAATTTTTTAAAAAAAGTACTTGCATTTTTGTAAAACCCTGTGTATAATATCATTTGTCCGTGTGACACAGATATTCACACAGATGTTTGCGCTTCTAGCTCATTTGGTAGAGCACCTGACTCTTAATCAGGGTGTGCAGGGTTCGAGCCCCTGGAGGCGCATTTTTTGTACCCAAATTAATTTACCAACACTTTAAAAGAAGCCGGATTTATTCCGGCTTCTTTTTTACATATCTCTGTTTATATACATCTGTTTTTACTTTTTATTTGTTTTATTATCCAAAGCAGCTTCAATCGCATCAATCACAATCTTAAGAGCCTTGATTCTCGCATATTTCTTGTCGTTTGACTCAAGCACATGCCATGGTGCGTAAGTGGTATTGGTTTTCTTTAGCATCTCATTTACGGCAGTCTCATACAGATCCCATTTTTCTCTGTTTCTCCAGTCCTCATCGGTAATCTTCCATTGCTTTTCCGGAGTATTCTGGCGTTCCTCAAATCGAGCAGCTGTGTATCCTTATCAATCTGCACCCAGAACTTTATGATGACAGCTCCCCAGTCTGACAGCTCCTTTTCAAATTCATTAATCTCATTGTAAGCACGCTGCCATTCATTCTCGCTGCAAAAGCCCTCTAGTCTTTCTACCATAACCCTGCCATACCATGTCCTGTCAAAAATAGCTATATGCCCGGTCTTAGGAAGACGATTCCAAAATCTCCACAGATAGTGTCTGGCTTTCTCGTTTGGCAGCGGACTTGCAATCGGATGCACCTCAAAGCCTCTCGGATCCAGCGCCCCTGTGATTCTCTTTATATTTCCGCCCTTTCCTGCTGCATCCCAGCCCTCATATGCTATGACAACAGGAATCTTTCGCCTGTATAGCTTGTTATGCAGCTCGCTAAGCTTAGACTGCAGATTTTTGAGCTCCTTTTTGTATTCTTCCTCAGATAGTTCCTTATCAAGTGATATCTCAGAAAGCTTTGGAATCTTCTCAAGAGGGAACACATTCTGTAACAGCGGCACAGCAAGATTACTGTTTTTAAGTGCTGTCTCTATTCCACTAACCAGCGTCTCCAGCACCTGAAGCTCAGCCCATTTTCTATTCTTTGCATCAACTATATACCAAGGATCTGCAGGCGAATTTGTATCATTCAGATATCTGTCAAACACATGCATACACTTGTCATAATGCTTATTCTGCCAGTCTTCATCTCCACTGACACGCCATCTGGTATCCTTATTCTCCTTTAATACCTCAATTACGCTTTTTTTGTTCCTTCCGGCTGATTTGGAAGAAAAATTTCATAACAAGATAACCATTGTCAGTCAGCTGTCGCTCGAAGCGCTTCACGCTTTCAATTTTCTTCTTGTACTCCTTCTCTCCTATCTTGTCGTGCAGTACATCCTTTACTACCTCATCCATCCAGCCCGAATCAAGAAACTCAAGCTTCCCCTTTGCCGGAATCTTTACAAAATACCGATATAAAAAAGGCTTGCGTCTTTCCTCCTCTGTCGGCTCGTCCATGGTTGCGACCTTGAAAAATCGCGGATCAATATTCTTGATTACCTTACCGAGCACACTGCCCTTTCCTGCAGTACCCCAGCCCTCAAACAGCACAAGTACAGGCAGTCCATGCTCCTTAATCTGCATCTGAAGCACAGACAGCTTAGAGCGCGCTGCATGCAGGCGCTCTTCCAGCTCTTCCTCCTCCGGAATTTGTGGTTTAATCCAGTTTTCTAACATGTATTTACCTCCCAAATATATAATTTCAGCCATAAAACCGCTACATCATTATATTAGTATAGCTTTTTTCAGGCTAATATACAATCTTCACACTATATTTGTTTCAGGTATGTTTCAGTTCTCCGCTTCTCCAATATTTGTCATTTTAAAGCCCTCTCCGTGCACCTCATGAGACTCAACAACCACAATAAAAGAGTCCGGGTCTGTATCTTTTACGGATTTACGCACCTGGTACATTTCCTTACTGTTGCATGCACACATTACCACCTGAATATCGTCCTGCTTATATCCTCCTGTGCCTTAAGAATAGTGCTTCCGCGCTGACTGCATTCATCAATTACATCGCATATTCTCTTTCCATTTTTTGTGACGATAAAGGCTACTTTGCCTGAATTCATGCCATATATCATTTTATCAATAACAACCGCAGACAGTATATTCACTATCATACCGTAAATCATTCCGTCAATATCCCGAAACAAAAGTCCTCCAACCAGAATAATTCCGACATCAGTAAGAAAAGAGATGTTGCCCATCGATAAATGAGGCCGCAATGCTTTTACAGCCATGATGATAAAATCAGCTCCTCCTGTTGAAGAATTTCTTGTATAAATCATGGCATAACCTATTCCGCAAAATACACCTGTGCACAATGCCGCAAGCAGTCTGTCTCCCTGATACACCGGAAATAACGGCGCAACATAGTCAACAATAAAAGAAGACAAAAGCATGCATCGTATTGAGCTGACAAAAAATTTTCTGCCCAATAATTTGCAGCATAGTATCGCAACCGGAATATTAAGCAGGACCGTTGATAAACCAATGGAAATATTAAACAGCCGGTATAAAATAATCGAAATACCCGAAAAACCTGTCATAGGGAACTCTGCCTGCAGGGCGAAGTTATATATACCTATTGCATAAAAGATGCTTCCCGCAAGCTCCCACATAATCTGTACCAATAATTCTTTTTTCTTATTCATATTGCATCTATCCTCCAAAATAAATAAGCGCCCGGAAACAAATCTTACAGTGTAAATTACTGCACCTACGATTTGCTCCCAGACGCTTTAACCACTCATCCGGTGAAGAGTGAACGTTTTCTGATGTATGCCATTATTATATTTGAGATGTTAAATTAAGTCAAGCCGGAATCATCAATTTTGCTATTTTGATTTGTAAGCTCTCTGCATAAATTCAAACACTGCCTCTTTCGTCGGAATCGCAGGTATTCCACCTCGCTTTTGCACACACAATCCTGCAACTGCATTTCCCAAAACAGCACACTTTCTGATTTCTTCCCATTCCATCTTTTCTACGGGCTTATTTATAGAAAGAATACTGCATAATACGCCTCCCCAGAAAGAATCCCCCGCTCCGGTTGTATCGACTGCATTGGTCTTAAACGCTTTTATGATTTCTTTTCTGCTTTTTGTTGCCATAAGAACGCCATGTTCTCCCAATGTAATGGCAACCAGCTTTGGTCCCATAGCAAGAATTTCTTCTGCAGCCTGCTCATAACTTTTAGCCCCTGTCAGTAGAATACTCTCTTCATCCGATACTTTCATGACATCTACCAGTTCTACAACAGACTTCATTTTTTTCACTGCATACTCTTTGCTCTTCCAAAGAGACGGGCGGTAATTTGGATCATATGAAATAAGTACACCCGTTGCTTTTGCCATTTTTACTGCTTCGATCGTTGCTCTTTCTGCCGGCTCGTCTGTCAGCGATAATGATCCAAAATGAAAAATTCTGCATCCGGAAATTAACGTCTGATCCAATTCTTCTTTTTTTAACTGTGTATCTGCACCCGGTTTTCTTGCAAAAGAAAAATTTCTTTCTCCATTTTCACCGATTTCCACAAATGCCAGTGTCGTAAAATAATCCGGATCTTCGACGATAGCATCTGTATTGATTCCTTCCGTTTGCAGTGTCCTCTTTAAAAATTTACCATGCATATCGTTTCCAACTTTTCCAATAAAAGAGGTGCGATACCCAAAATGACTTGCAACTGTCAGAAGATTTGCCGGAGCACCGCCGGGATTCTGTTCAAACAGTTTTCTCCCACCCTGACTGTGTCCTGCTTCCGTAAAATCAATCAGTAATTCCCCCAATGCCACAATATCAACTTTTTCTTCCATTTTTCAGTTCCTCCACAATCTCATTATAACGTTTTTTATTTAACCGGTAGAAAAATAATACAACCGCAGTCACAATCCAAAGTGCACCTGGAATCGTCGTAAATGCATGTTTCATAATTGAAAGTACAGTTGCATTTTGTGTCTGATTTGCAATATAACCACATTTTCCAAGTAATCCTGCTAAAAGTGCTGTTCCAATTGCCATTCCGATTTTATTTCCAAGTGAAATAAATGCATACTGAAAACCGTCATTTCTAAGTCCGGTTTTCCACTCCCCATATTCCACACAGTCTGGAATAATTGCATAGATTGCGGTATTAAATCCAGAGAAAAAGAACTGTGTGAGACCGGATAATGCATAAAAAATAGCCGGTGATTCTTTGGCATTAAAGAAAAACATAGACAACATGGAAATTCCTGTAAATAAAGCAAAGAGAGATGCTGTTCTTCCTTTGTTATTCAACTTGCGGAATAATGGTTGAAAACAGGCTGCCCCTATGATAGAAGGAATAATGATGCACATCGAATAAGTTGTGTAGTAGGAGGCATTTCCTTCCACATATGTAAAATAATACAGAATATCCGCGTTTCTACCATATAATGTAAATCCAAATAATATCTGTCCTGCCAATGCAAGAAGATATGGTCTGTTCTGCATGACTGCTTTCAACTGTATCTTTACAGAAATTTTTTCTTTTTCCGGAATAATCACTGCCTCTTTCGTCTTCGCAAAGCAGAAGAAATGACAGGCTGTAAAAATACATCCATATATGACCGCAACCGTCAGATATCCTGTCTTTGCACTGTGACTGCCGAATTTGCTGAGCAGTGGAACTGTGATAATATTTAACACACCAATTGCAATCATAGCTGCAACCGAACGGGATGTATTTATTTTTGCACGTTCATCAATATCCTGTGTCATAGCACCACACAAGGTTCCATATGGAATATTCACACAGGTATACCCCAAAACCAGCAGACAATATGTAATTACCATATAAATGATTTTTCCATTCTGTGGCCAGTCGGGTCTTGCCCAGAATGTCATAACAAGAAGGATCGCTGTAATTGGAGCCGCTACTAACAGCCATGGACGGTACCGTCCCCATTTCGATTTTGTTTTATCCGTAAGTCCCCCGACAATTGGATCATTGATTGCATCCCAGAATCTTGAAAAAAGCATAAGCGCTGACACAGCCGCCATACTGATTCCGAACACGTCTGTATAAAATATCATCAGAAAATTACTTACGAACATCCAGCTGAAATTACATCCAACATCACCAAACCCATATGCAATCTTACTGATCAGCGGTACTTTTCCATTTTTGTTTTCGCTACTCATATGTCCCTCCTATTTTTATCAGAGTTTCTGACAAAACTCTATTCTTTCCTCATTTGGCCCCTTAATCATAAAAAACTTCACACCATTTTCCCAAAATGGCAGTTCTTCGATTCCGTCTGTAATAACTGTGTATTTTTCATTGCAGATTTTCTGATACATACTTTCAATGTCTTCCACATCAAGTGCTACATGTTGGTATGCACCGTCTGACATTGCCGCCTGCCCATTTTCAAAAGTTTCTATACAGTAATTTTTTATCTGTAAAAATGCCACTTTTTCCCCTGCTTTTTCATTATATGTCTGCATAATTACTTCGAATCCAAGACTCTTATAAAACTCAACTGTTTTCTGTAAATCGTTTGTCGGGAGCCCGACATGGGCTACTCCGACAATTCCATATTTATTTTCCATACGAACTCCTTACTTTTCATTGACGTTGATAATTACTTTCATCGTTGTCTCGCGGTTATCATCAATATACTGGTATGCCTTCAGATAATCTTTAAAAGCAAATGTCTTTGAGATGAGCGGTTTCAAATGAACTTTTCCCTCATTCACCAGTCTGATTCCATCTATGTAATCATCATGGCGGTACATCATCGTGCTCTTAATGTCAAGTTCGTGATCATTTGCCACTGCAAGATCTACTTCTGCCATTCCTGCAAAAACAGCCACCAGTACGATCGTGCTTCCTTTTCTTGCATATTTAATTGCCTGTCCCATTGTGATATTGTTTCCGGCACAGTCGTAGATCACATCCGCCTTATCCGGTCCAAATGCTTCGATCATTGCCTCACCGAAGTCTTTATTTAGGGTATTCACACACACATCAATTCCACATTCTTTTGCCTTTGCCAGTCTAAGATCACTGATATCTGTGATCATCACTTTCGCTGCACCCATTCCAATTGCTGTCTGTGCCACGAGATTTCCAATCGGTCCTGCTCCAAGGACTGCAATATTCATGCCAGCCACATCGCCCATCTGTTTTACACCATGAACTGCCACAGCAAGAGGTTCGATCATAGCTCCTTCTTCATAGGACATTTCTTTTGGAATAGGTGTTACTTTAGATGCATCCACTGCAAAATACTCAGATGCTGTTCCTGTTGTCTGAAATCCCATTACTTTTAATTCCTCACAGAGATTATACTTTCCATGACGACATGGATAGCAATGTCCACAATATACCTGAGGCTCTATCGTCACCTTCTGTCCCACATGAAACTCTGTGACATTTTTTCCAAGTTCTGTAATCTCACCTGAAACCTCATGTCCTTGTGTTACCGGATATTTTGTAAACGGATGTTTTCCATGATAAACATGAATATCTGATCCACAAATACCAATATTCATAATCTTTACCAAAACCTGATTTTCCTTTACCTCCGGAACCGGAACCTCTCTGAAAATAATTTCTCCCGGATTTGTCATTACCTGCTGTAACATAATTGTTTCCTCCTTTTTTATGTTGTTTTATTTTATGTTTTATAAATTGTTTTATTAAAGTAATTACATTATTACCTTGTAAACACAATTTGTCAATATGTTTTTTCATATTTCTATATATTTCATAATTTCAAAATCTATTTTTTGTGTATTTTTCACAATTAACATGCAAAAAAAACGGAAAGAAAACCGTAGTTACTGTTTTCTTTCGTTTTTTACTATAATATGATATGAGGATCAAAAAATTTACAATTCACCCATATGTTTTGTAAAAAAGTATTTCGCTGCTCCAACAGCTGACGCTTCTTTCTTATACGAACAATTTTTCAAGTATGAAACATCATGCTCAAAGCCATTATATGCCATCACTTTTTCTCCCAGAGGTATCATATAATCTGATAATACACCTCCCACATCACCTCCTAGTATGATATCCATATCATATGCCATCCGCAGATTTGATATCAAAACAGCAAGATGATCCAGATACTCATTCCATATCTGCAAAATTTTTTCATCACCACTTTCAATTTTTTCCATAAATGCATCCAGCGACTGCCTGTTATCTTGTGTCAGTACACTTGCAGCACAATATGCATCTGCACATCCTGATTTACCACAATAACACTTTCTTCCACCGGGAACGAGTATCATGTGACCAAACTCCCCTGCTTTCTGGTTCTGCCCTCGAAACAGCTTTCCATCTATGCAGAATGCACCTCCTAAGGTGTGGTTCAAAGACAGATATATCGCATTTGGATACTTTTGCTTTTTTTCTGCAAGCATTGCAGCATTAGCATCGTTTTCAAAATATACCGGAAGTTCCAGAGCCTGCTCTAAAAAGCGCAGACTATAATTCTCTATACCTAAAGCATGGGATTTTAAAACGATCCGTTCTTTCTGATCAATAATTCCCGGAATCGCCACTCCAATCCCAAGCAGCGTATCCTTCGCTAATTCGCCTTCAAGAAAAGTTTTGACCTTTTGTGCCACCTCTGTACAATAGGATAATTCTGCCGTAAATTTTAAGCGGATGCGATCTTTTTTTATAATCTCATCTCCAAGATTTACTAATACCATTTCTATATGATTCGCTGTAATCAAAATTCCCATTGCATGACAGTATGACTTATTAATCCCTATACTTTTTGCCTTCCTTCCACCGGTTGAGGCATATTCCCCGGTTTCTTCCAACACCCTTTTTTCTAACAAGTCATTCACATTTGCTAACACAGTCGGCATACTCAAGTTTAACTCTTTTGCGATTCCCGCCTTGGATGTAACATGATTGTTTAGCACATAATTAATTATTTTTTTTCTTGTTATATTTTTTTTATCTTTATTTTCCGTTTTCTTACCCTCTTTTATTAAATATATTATAAAAGAATTATATGCTTTTTTATTCTTCTTGTAAAGTAATGTTTTATAATAAATCTCCGACAGAATTTATCTTATAAACAGCCAAAAACTCCTGAAGGAGCTTTCCACGCTTTAGATATACACCAATTCTTTTAACACAATCTCTTCTGCAATATTACGAATACCTTTTACCAATCTGCCAGCTTTTATCCTAGTTTGGACAATAAAACACAAGTTTCTATATGATAAGTACTCGGGAAAAGATCCACACACCCAATCCGTTCTACCTGATATCCTCTTCCCTGCAGAAGCTCCAGATCTCTTGCCAGGCTGGTCGGCTTGCAGGCAATATAAACCATTCTTTCCACACCAAAATCAATGATCTTTTCCAGTGCTTTCGGATGCACACCGTCTCTTGGTGGATCCAATACGATCAAATCCGGTACTTCACCCAGATCATCGATTACTTTCAACACATCTCCAGCCCAGAAGGTACAGTTATCGAGTCCATTTAAAGCAGCATTTTCTTTTGCAGCCTCTACAGCCTCTTCAACGATCTCCACACCTACTACTTTTTTTGCCACTGGTGCAAGGATCTGTGCAATCGTTCCGGTTCCACTGTAGAGATCAAAGATTACCTTATCTTTCGTCTCACCGATATAAGATCTTGCTGCCTCATAAAGCACTTCCGCGCCAAGGGAATTAGTCTGGAAGAAAGAAAATGGTGTGATCTTGAACTTCAGTCCCAGAAGTTCCTCATAGAAATAATCCTGTCCATATAAAATTTTGGTTCCTTCATCTTTTACCACATCCGCAAGGCTGTTGTTGGTTGTATGAAGAATTCCGGCAAGCTTCCCATCATAAGAAAGACCGGTAAGCTTTTCCACCAATCTGGCTTCATCTAACTGTGCCTCCGATGTTGTTACCAGATCAATCAGAATTTCTCCGGTGCGAACTGCCTTTCTCACAAGAAGATGACGGAAAAATCCAGTATGGCGCATTCTGTGATAATACGGAAGACCTGTATCTGTCGCAAACTCCAGAACAGCCTTTATAATTCGTCTGAAATCCTCATCCACAATCTTGCATTCTGTAACATTTACAATATCGTGAAAGCTGCCTCTTTTATGCATGCCAAGTGCAAGAGGTCCGTCCTTATATTCGTCTCCAAAAGAAAATTCCATTTTATTGCGATATGCCTCTCTGACCGGACTTTCTTTAACACCCTCCCAGATATAATCACCATCAACCGCCGCATCCATCATTGCATGGATCTGCGCTTCCTTCATCTCCACCTGCTTTTCATACGGCAGATTCTGATAAGTGCATCCGCCACAGACTCCAAAATGCGGACATGCCGGCTGACATTCTTCCGGTGAATGCTCCAGAATTTCCAGAAGCCGTCCCTCTGCCTGACCTTTTCGTATCTTATTCACCGCGAAACGCACCTTTTGTTCCGGAACGGTGTTCTTCACGATCACTTTTTTTTTCTTCGTCCTCTACCACGGCAAATCCTTTATTCGGGAAATCTACCCTTTCTATATATCCTTCTAATATCTGTCCTTTTTTCATCTATCTATATACCCTCACATAGAAAAGGCAGGAATCTTTGACAATTCCTGCCTTCGCTGCTTTCTTAATATTACTGTACTTCATCTTCATCACTGAAGAAATCATTGTCGAAATCATCGTCAAAATCTTCTTCAAAGTCTTCCAGATAATCCGGAGTAAAGAAACAATATACTGCATATGCAATTGCTGCAACTGCTGCTACCGCACCGATAATTGCAAGAATCCAGAGAACAGTTGTCTTCTGATCATCATCTTTCTTATGCATCATATCGTTGAGTTTCGTTGTTGCAAGTAATTCTTCGATTCTGTTCATCTCCATACACGCCCTTTCTGCCGTCACTCTCTGCTTCGGCTCACTCATTGTTTATAACTAGTATACCACAAATCCATGCATAATTTCCACCATATTGCACAGATTTTACGAAAAAGAATGTGTTTCTTAGGCACATAGTGCAATTTTAGTCAATTTTCTGCAGTTTTGCAAACATGGCAAACATCTTCTTCGTGCCCGCCGTATCAAAGTCCACAGTCACTTCATAGTCTCGTCCGCCTTCTGTAATCTGTGTCACCAGACCTTCCCCAAACTTAATATGACGCACTCTGTCCCCCACATCATATCCCGGACCTTTTCCCTTGGTCACAGTAAACTGCTGTGCAGGCTTTGTCGCTGCGAACGCTTTTGTCGCAAATGCCTGCTTTGCCTGACGGTAAGCAGATACCTTTGGTTCCTCCTCTGTCTGCTCTTTTTTGAACAGGGCACCGGTAGAAAGCAGACTCAGCGGAATCTCTTTTAAGAATCTGGACATCTTATTATACTGTGTCTCACCGTGTACCATCCGTCGTCTTGCACAGGTCAGCGTCAGATTCTCCTTTGCACGGGTAATTCCCACATAGCAGAGTCTTCTCTCTTCTTCCAATTCTGCCGGATCATCTGCCGTGATCGTCATATAGCTTGGGAAAATCCCATCTTCCAGACCGGCGAGATAGACGTGTGGAAATTCCAGGCCTTTCGCACTATGTAAAGTCATCAGCACCACATAGTCCGTCTCCTCATCAAGACTGTCGATATCTGCAACCAATGCCACTTGCTCTAAAAAACCGGAAAGTGTCGATTTTTCATCTTCTGCTTCACAGGACTCCTCGTATGCAACAATTTTATTCCGGAGCTCTTCAATATTTTCCAGACGGCTTTCTGCTTCTTCATCAGAATCTGCCTGCAGTTCTTCTACATATCCAGTTGCATCGATAATCTCATCCATCAATTCCGCTACACTCATGCGTTCGCCTTCGGCTTTAAAATGCTCAATCAGGCTGCAAAGGATTCGATTTTACCAAGCGCACGTCCGATTCCCGGAACCGATCCTGCAGCCAGGATTGCTTCATAGAACTGATCTCCCGTTCCGTTGCATAATCCTGCACCTTCCGATAGTTGTCAGTCCGATTCCCCTCTTCGGTACATTGATGATCCTCCGTACTGCCAGATCATCTTTTCCATTATCTACTGTTTTTAAATATGCCAGCAGATCCTTTATTTCGCGTCTTGCATAGAAGTTTACTCCACCAACGATCTTATACGGAACATTGGATACCACCATCTTTTCCTCGAATATACGTGACTGCGCATTGGTTCTGTATAAAATAGCGAAATCCTTATATTCTCTTTTTCCACTGTTCACCTTGTCTTTGATATCACTGACAATATAATCCGCCTCATCGTAAGCAGAATCAAACTGACGGAACTGAATCTTCTCACCCTCACCATTCTCGGTCCAGAGCGACTTCTCTTTTCGTCCTGTATTGTGACGGATCACTTCATTTGCGGCGTTCAGGATTGTGGATGTGGAACGGTAATTCTGTTCCAGCTTGATCACTTTCGCATTCGGATATTCTTTTTCAAAATTCAGGATATTCATGATATTCGCACCCCTGAATTTGTAGATCGACTGGTCGTCATCACCAACTACACACAGATTCTGATACTTACCGGCAAGAAGGCTTACCAGCTTAAACTGTACCGTATTCGTATCCTGATACTCATCCACCATGATATAGCGGAATCTTTCCTGATAATACTCCAGCACGTCCGGCTGTGTCTGAAGAAGCTGTACCGTCTTTAAAAGCAAATCGTCAAAATCGAGTGCATTGTTAGCTTTCAGCTGCTTTTCATACTCGGTATAAACCTGTGCAATCTTCTTTTTCGCCCAATCTCCTTCCGCACGAAGTGCCATCTCTTCCGGTGTGACAAGCTCATCTTTTGCAGAAGAAATTGCACTAAGAAGCGACCGTTCCTTAAACATTTTCGTATCAATCTGCAAATATTTACACACATCCTTGATCAGTGTCTTCTGATCATCTGCATCATAAATCGTAAAATTTGTATCATACCCAAGCCGGTCAATATATCTGCGCAGGATCCGCACACACATTGAATGGAAGGTGCTCACCCAGATACTCTCCGAACCGAATCCAACAATCTGATCCACTCTCTCACGCATCTCCGGCTGCCTTGTTCGTAAATGTGATCGCCAAGATATTCCATGGGTTCACACCTATCTGATCGATCAGCCAGGCAATCCTGTGTGTAAGGACACGTGTCTTACCGGATCCTGCTCCGGCAAGGATCAGAAGCGGGCCCTCTGTATAGAAAACGGCTCCTGCTGTCTGTCATTTAATGTATCATAAATACTCATATTTTTGTTCCTCTTTCTTCTCCTCTCTCGAGGCTCTATTGCATCATTATATTATAAAAAAAGTAGGGTGTCAAAGAATCTCTCGTCTCTATTTTTCGTCGTAAAAATAGAAAAATCCAGCTCCTTTTTTCTTATCTGTAAAATTTTGCAAATATCTGGACTTTAAAATTTTAATGTGCTAATATGTCATTGTATGAATGAGTGGGGCAGTTTATGTCACACTCTTATTGATTATTTGTCATGGAGGGATAATATAATGAGTAGAAAAATCAGAACAGAAGCGGTCGATTCTTTATTTGATGCCGTTCTCAGTCTGAAAAGCAGAGAAGAATGCTACACATTCTTTGAAGATGTCTGCACGATCAATGAGCTTTTATCGCTTTCACAGCGTTTTGAAGTAGCTAAGATGCTACGTGATCAGAAAACATACCTGGAGATTGCAGAAAAGACTGGTGCTTCCACAGCAACAATCAGCCGCGTAAACCGCTCTCTTAATTATGGTAATGATGGATACGATATGGTATTTGAGAGACTTCAGGCGGGGGCTGAAGAATCTGAATCTTAATTTTACAGACATCGGCAGGAGTTGGTAGTAACAGCTATTGCCAAACACATAATAGCAAAAAGGAACGAATTTCAAAATCTGAAATCCGTTCCTTTTTTATTCTTCTTAAAAAAGCTAACGCTTTTATTTTTTCTTATCCGGCTTTGGAAGTTCGTCCACCATTTTTTCAATCAGTTGCTTTTTCACATACACATCAAAACTGAGATTACAGATAAAGGCAAACTTCTGAAGCTGTTCTCTTTCTTCATCATCCACACATACAAAAGAATTCTCAGCAGTCTCATACGCCTTACGAATACTATCCTGCAACTCTCCGATCCTGCTTTTTTCCATCTTACAGACTTCTTCATAGATACTTTCCATGTCAAATTCCGAATCCACAGCAAAATATTTGTCTGTCAGTGGCTTTAACAAAATCTCAATATCTTTGATTGAGAGCAGGTTCTTAAAATAATAGACAAAAATTAAAACCAGAAGGTGCTCTTTGGAATACTTTTTCTTGTTCGGAGGCGGAAGCAGATTGTTCTTCGCATAATTATTGATCATCGTTTTCGTCAGGATCTTATCATCCTCATAACGCTTCGTCGAACTGAGCTGTTCCTCCATAAAAGTTGTTACCTGATCCATATATAAATCTATATTCGGAATATCTACCGGATGAATATAATCAATTCTGCCGACACTTTCCAGGATACTGTTTAATAAATCTTCCGTATTTATCGTCATTCTTTTTCACCTCAATATAGATATTATATAGTATTAAAAACTAGATATCAAGTCTTTTCTCTATCTTTCATCCAGGCTTTTTTAACGTAAGTGACGTATTAACAATTCACTTTTTTCTGTTTCCACATATTCCGTTTATACCGAATACATGATTTCAGAAGCTCTGCAGAAGTATTAACGATCAGTTCTTCCGGAAAATGACTCTCCTCGATCACCGGAAGCGCATAACTGTAATCTGCAAGATCTACATCCATATGTGCGTCGCTTCCCATCGTAACCGGAACTTCGTATTTCTTACAGTATTCCAGCATTTTTAAATCATTTTTCCTGGTATCCACGCGGAATCCGCCAGGTCTTAACGAACCGTTATTTACCTCCAGAACGGTTCCTGTCTCTTTTGCTTTTTTGGCCAGCTGTTCATAATCCACCGGATATCTTCCGTCATCCGGATGTCCAATAATGTGAATCAGCGGATTCTCCATTGCCGCAAGGTATGCCGCCGTGATTGCCTCTTCCGTCCGCTCGCCTTTATAACAAGGTCCATGAATACTTGCAATTGCAATATTCCATGCTGACAAAGTGTGCTCTCCGGAAGGTCAACCTCTCCCTTTTCATTCATAATATTCAGTTCCACACCCATGAACAGTCTCACGCCGTACATTTCACGCGGTACGATATGCAGATTCTGGAAATAGAACTCATGACAGGTTCCCGGCATCTGCGGTGCATGTTCAGTCAGTGCAAATGCCTCCAGTCCTTTCTCTTTCGCCATCTGTGCCATCTCACGTATCGTATTGTATGCATGTCCGCTGACAATGGTATGTGCATGTGTATCTAAAACTATTTTCATCGGTATTTCCTCCTGCCTGCTCTTTGTCTGTGTTCTCACAGCTCATCTTTCTTATATTCTTATGATAAACTGATTCTTTCTTTTTTTACAATCCGTTTTTCCCCACTGTTTTCATTTCTAAAATTTCTATAAATGTGCGGTGTTTTTGTTGTCACATGGTACAATAGACTATAAGAATATTTAACGAAAGAGGTTTTTTTATGAATCTTTTAGCAGCACTTGCAAGTGTACGGATCTTTCCCAGAAAAGCTTCCCATCAGACACTGACTACCGTTGGGGAAAAGCTCTTGATCCGCAGCACATACTGGAAGAATATCCACGTCCGCAAATGATCCGCGATCAATATATCAACCTGAATGGAGAATGGAATTACACAGTTCTTTCAGAAAAAAATACCATAACCAAAGAAGGAACTCTTCTCGTTCCTTTTTCTCCGGAAGCCCCTCTTTCCGGTGCCGGTTCCAGTTAAAGCCGCGCGAAAAAATGCTCTGTGAGCGCCTGCTGTCGGTCAAGCGCCTTCCTTCCGACGGATCCCGGTGCATCTTGCATTTTGGTGCAGTCGATCAGTATGCGAAAGTTCTGGTAAATGGAAAAGTAGTTGTCTCACATATCGGCGGATATCTTCCATTTTCTGCTGATATCACAGATGCTCTGCAGGTGGGTTGCAACACTCTGACTGTACACATTGAAGACCGTTCCGACACTTCTTATCACAGTGTTGGAAAACAGAAATTAAAGCGTGGCGGAATGTTCTACACCGCCCAGAGTGGAATCTGGCAGACAGTATGGATGGAATGGGTTCCGGCTGTCTATGTCAAAAAACTGGAACTCACCCCTTTATATGAAAAAGAGACGGTACACGTATCCCTTCTTTTAAATCATCCGATTTCCGGATGCAGCGATGCCGAAGCGGTTGTCTGTCACGTCAGAGACATGGACGGTCGCCTGATTTCCAAAGGGATCTGCACCAATCAGTCTGACTCTCTTTGCTGTTACTCCTGCTACTGTGACGTCAACAATATGCATCCCTGGAATCCTGATGATCCTTATCTTTATACAATTGAGATACAAGCAGGCAAGATAAAGTCACCGGCTATTTTGCAATGCGTACCTTTACCATCGAACCGGATAAAAAAGGACTTCCCCGCTTCTGCCTGAACCATGAACCACTTTTTCTGAATGGAATCCTGGATCAGGGATACTGGCCAGACGGTCTTTACACTGCGCCATCTGATGAAGCGCTGATCTATGATATCCAGACCATGAAAAATCTCGGCTTCAACATGATCCGTAAGCATGTAAAAGTCGAGACTGCAAGATGGTATTATCATTGCGACCGCCTTGGAATGATCGTCTGGCAGGACATGGTAAACGGTGGCACCTACAATGCTCCGTTCATGACCTGGCTGCCTGCACTCTTTCCAAAATTCAAGCTTCACACCAGTGACCGGATTCATCCTCTCTTCGGCAGGAAAAATGTACATGGCAGAGAAGAATTCATCCGTGAATGCAAAGAAACTGTCACTGCCCTAAAAGCATTCCCATGCATCAGCACCTGGGTAATCTTCAATGAAGGCTGGGGACAGTTTGATTCAAAAAAGCTCACTGCCTTATTCCGCGAACTGGATGACACCCGGCTCATCGATTCCGCCAGTGGCTGGTTTGACAGACGGCAGGGAGATTTCAAAAGTGAACATAACTACTTTGCAAAGCAGTTCGTAACTCCATCTGACCGCGCTTTCATCATCTCCGAATACGGAGGCTACACCTGCCAGGTCAAAGGACATACCTGCTCCGGCAAGACATACGGATATAAAATCTGCTCTTCACAGGAAGAATTCCAGGCAGCCTATCATAAACTTATGTCTGAAGAAATCGACCCCCTCAAAGAACAGGGATTGTGCGGAGCAGTATATACACAACTCTCCGACATCGAAGATGAAATAAACGGACTGATGACTTACGACAGGGAGGTTTGTAAGTTGTAGGTGGTTGACAAAGTTACGCACCCATGGATTCGGATTCACCCCCGCTCGCGCTTAGTCCGCAAACGTAGCGGATACTAAGTTCGATGATGTCTGACGACATCCTCTCACTAAGTACCGACGTTTCCGATGGGGTTCATTCCGAATGCATGGTGCTTGCGTTTGTCGCTCCAGTACAAGTTGTGCGGAGGCGCTTCGCTGCCGCACTGGGAAAATACTATTTTAATTTCATGGGATAGTTGCTCAGGAACGTAAACTTTATACCTTATCAATATACCTCCAGTACTTCTGCAAATCCATTGCCACCACTTCCCGTCAGACACCACATCCAGGCGATGCGCAGCGGATGCCGTCCCCCCTGGTATTAGTTTTTTGTGCGCTTAGTATGGTGCCGTCTTCCCCCCTTCGCCGATGCGGTTCTGGTGTCATAGCACAGCCCCGGGGCAGAACGATAATTCTGCTGGCGGGCCCTCAAAAACGCCGGCACTTAGTGAGGGGATAACGCTTGCGGTATCACCGAACTTAGTATCGCTGCGTTTTTTGCGGAGCGAAAGCGCGCCCGAAAGCAGAAAATATCGTTCTGCCCCGGGCGTCCCTTTCCTATCACCTAACTCATCAGCAAAATCCCCGAAAACGGCGGCAGGTCCAGCGTCACATGCGTCCCTTTTTTTTGCTTTTGCCGGCAATTGTCTTTTTCTTTTTTGTATTTCCTCCATATTCGTCCCAGTCCGTATCCAGTATCACACTGAGTTTTCCTTCTTCTTCGGTATCCAGTTCGTAATCTTCCTGTTCTTCGTCTGAGAAGTTGAATATCGCGATAAAGTTCTTATTTTTTCCTTTTCTTTTGATCGCATAGATACAGCGTTCTTCCTGATGGCAGTCCAGCCATTTGAAATTCTCCGGATCATAATCATGCCAGAATGCATCATTTTCCTGACCGATACGGTTCAGTTCGATCATATAACGGTGAAATGCATCATGGAGCGGATATTTTAGGATATCCCAGTCCTGCTCGCGGCTTTCATCCCACTCGCGAAGCTGACCGAATTCATTTCCCATGAAATTCAGCTTCTTACCAGGATGCGCCATCATATACAGATACATAGCTCTTGCCTGCGGGAACTTATCCTCATATTCTCCGTTCATCTTCTGGAGAATCGTTGCCTTTCCATGTACCACTTCGTCATGACAGTATTCCAGCAAAAAATGCTCATTATAATAATACATCATCGAGAATGTCAGCTTATGATAATCTCTGCTTCTGTATTCTGGTGCACTCTGGAAATATTCCAGTGTATCGTGCATGAAGCCAAGATCCCACTTGTAATCAAAACCAAGTCCTCCCTGGTCAACCGGTTTGGTAACACCTGGAAAATTGGTGGAATCTTCTGCAATCAGCATGGCTGTCGGATGAAGGGACTTTAGTCCCTGGTTCATCACCTTCAGAAAATCCAGTGTCGTTCCGTTAACACCCCTGCCTCGTCACCCTGCCAGTAGATCAGACGGCTGACTGCATCCATACGGATTCCGTCAAAATGAAACTCACTCAGCCAGTAATTTGCTGCCGACTGTAAGAAACATCGTACTTCCCCTCTGGAATGCATGAAATTACAGCTTCCCCATTCGCTTTCACCTACTGCCGCATTTGGATATTCATACAGACAGGTTCCGTCAAATTCTTTCAAGCCATAATAATCGACTGCAAAATGTACCGGAACAAAATCCATGATCACACCAATTCCTGCCTGGTGACACTCATCCACAAATTTTTTCAGTTCATCCGGTGTTCCATAACGTGCGGTCGGCGCAAAAAATCCGGTATTCTGATATCCCCAGGATCCGTCAAAAGGATGCTCGGAAAGCGGCATCAGCTCAATATGAGTATAATGATTCTTTTTTACATAAGGAATCAGAAGCTTTGCAAGCTCAATATAAGTATACCAGTCTGTCTGCCCTTCTCCTTTTTTTCTCCAGGATCCTGCATGGATCTCGTAGATATTGACCGGACTGTCAAATCCGACTGTCCGGTTCTTCATCCATTTTTCATCCTTAAATTTATAACTATAAAGATCCGTTAAGATTGAGCAATCTCCTGGTCTTAATTCCATCTGGAAGCCATATGGATCACAGTGCTCTACCCTTCCGCCATTTGCTGTGTAAATGCAGTACTTATACAGCTGACCAGTCTTCGCCGGAATCGGCTCTGACACATATACACCGCTCTGTTCCTCCTGATACATCGGGATCTCTGTCCAGTTACTGAACTCTCCAAATACGCACACTCCTTTTGCCGATGGCGCAAACACACGGAAAATAAAATTTTCACCCTCTTTATGCGCTCCAAAATAACGATATACA
>ENA-OQAZ01000075-OQAZ01000075.1-human-gut-metagenome-genome-assembly--contig:-NODE-75-length-46115-cov-5.551318_pt1 | contig 46115 bp, 50 predicted proteins | sample MGYA00242737_ERZ504531 | MGnify/ENA primary metagenome ERZ504531 (study PRJEB26092, sample SAMD00036244) | human gut metagenome | host: Homo sapiens | study: EMG produced TPA metagenomics assembly of... | reverse complement strand
TTGTAAATGGATCTGCCCGCTGGGTGCTATTTACTCACTGTTTTAACAAGGTATCTTTTCTTAAGGTTCAGGTTGATCATGAGAAATGTGTTGGCTGCCAGAAATGTAGTCGTGTCTGTAAGATGGATGTCAAATGTAGTAGACACACCCAAACCATCCGGAGTGTATCCGATGCGGAGAATGTATGAAAGCCTGTCCGACTGATGCAATCTGCTATCATTACGGATTTTCAACTAAGAAACAGGCTGAAAATAAAAACTAATAAAATGTAATTTAAAGGAGATTTAAAATCATGAAAAACAAAACACTTAGAACAAACGCAATGAAATTAAAAAAGGTAATCGCTGCATCACTTGCCATTTCTGTACTTTTTGCATTTACAGGCTGCGGAAATTCTTCCTCAACAACCAATACAAAACAGGAATCTTCTTCCACAACAGAAACGGGCAGCACTGACGAGCTGAACAAAAAACTGGACGACCTTTACCAGCAGGAAAACCAGCTTTTTGCTGATCACAAAGATGCATGGGACAAAGTCTTTGGTCTTATGAACAAGAACACTGACGGTGATGCCATGAACGAAAACTATGCTGACTTTCTTGCAAGTACAGTTGAATCTAATAAAGACTCTTTCTCTGAAGAAGAATATGAAACTTTGAGCAAAGACATTGAAACAATTCGCGGTATCGAAGAAGAGATTGCAAAACTCGAGAAAGAGAGCGCTGCATCCGAATCCTCCGACAACGCTTCCTCTAAATCAGATGAGTCCACAGGTGTATTCAAAGGTTTCAAAGGAAAAGATCTGGACGGCAATGATGTAGACGACAGCCTTTTTGCTAAAAACAAAGTTACAGTTGTAAACTTCTGGTTCAGTGGATGCAAGCCGTGCGTCGGAGAGCTTTCCAAACTGAATGAATTAAATGAGAAGCTCAAAGAAATGGGCGGTGAAGTTGTAGGTATCAACACTGACACTTTAGACAACAATGAGGCTGGAATCAAAGAAGCAAAAGAAATCCTGAAAGCTCAGGGTGCTTCCTACAAGAACCTGACTTTCGATTCCAATTCAACAGTTGGAAAATACGCCGGAAACATCATGGCATTCCCTACAACAGTTCTCGTAGATAAAGACGGAAATATCGTTGGCGAGCCTTTCATGGGCGGAATCGATGATCAGTCAAACTACGATCAGCTGATGAAGCAGATCCAGTCCGTACTGGATCAGAACTAATTTAGATTTGTTTTTCATCCATCAATGAAATCTGCCTGGAATATCGAATTGTCGAAAATAGTAAAATGCTTTATAATGATATTACAAGCTGTAACATTAAAATGGTAATGAGCTGAAATCTCTTTATATACAGAAGGGACGAACTGATATGGATGAAAACAAACAAGAACAGATGGTTTCGATCATTGTACCGGTATATAATGCAGAAGCATATTTACCTGAAATGATAGAGAGCGTTATCTTTCAGAACTATAACAACTGGGAACTACTTCTGATTGATAATTGTTCAATGGATAATAGCTTCGAAATCTGCCAATCATATGAAAAGAAAGATGTACGAATACGAGTTATGCAAGAAACAGAAAAAGGTCCGGCGGCAGTCAGAAATCATGGTCTGCTGGCTGCCCACGGTGGCTATATAATGTTTCTGGATGCAGATGACTTTTTAGCAGACAATGCAGTACTCGACCGATTCGTAAATGTGATGAAGCATGAAGAAGCAGATATTGTGGTGGGAAATTATGAACGGCTGTGGAACGGACGACGTTTTGCAGCCGCAAGTCATACATCCTTTTCTGAATTGAATCCGGATTCTGAAGACTTCAGATTTCAGGGATTCTTTTCAGTTGGGACACTTTCTTATGTATGGGGAAAACTTTACCGAAAACAATTTCTAGAGAAAAACGAAGCTGTTTTTGAGAATCTACCTTACGCAGAAGATAAACTTTTTAATATCCAGTGCTATTTATGCAATCCGAAATATGCTTTTATCCAGGAGACAGGATATATTTATCGAAAAAATGATGACTCCATTTCGTTTACTTATCGGCCAAATTCCCTGGAATGCTGGATGGCAATTGCATATCGATTACAAAAGCTCCTGACAGAAAAGGAGATAAAACAGATTCGTTGCTTAAAGGATGAAAATGCAGAAAGAGAATGTCTTGAAAAAAAATATTGGGGATTTATTTATTATTTAATATTTTTTGCAATTTTCTTTGACGCTAAGATGGAATATGTAGAACACAATCATTCGATTTTGGCCGTAATAAAATTGATAAAAATGTATCAGACAGATGATTTGTCCAAAGAAACATTTGTACAACTAAAACGAAAAACATATACAGGAAAACTGTCTCAGAAATTGTGGAAAATCATGATTCAAGGATTTTCTATGGCAATGTGGTTTCACTTATATTGGGGACTCGCATTTGGTATCAAATTATTAATTGATCTAAGAATTGATGAAAAACTTTCAGATACAGGGTTACGTGAGTAAACAGCGAAGATCACTACCGATTCAAGCAATACTTAATCAGAATTAATTTACATTCGCCACCATGCTTGCTATACTGAAATCATATATATAATCAGGAGGCTATTTAAAATGTCTTTTATCAGTGTTTTTGATGTTATGGGGCCGAATATGATCGGTCCTTCCAGTTCTCACACTGCCGGTGCGGCACGCATTGCTTATCTTGCACAGAAGATGATCAACGGACCGCTTGCAAAAGTAGAATTTATTCTCTACGGCTCTTTCGCCAGAACGTATCACGGACACGGTACTGACCGCGCACTTCTTGGAGGAATCATGGGATTTTCCACTGATGATATGCGAATCCGGAATTCCTTCGAGATTGCTACAGAAAACGGACTGAAATACTCTTTTACTCCGAATGAGGAAGAAACTGATATTCATCCGAATACCGTCGATATTATTATGACCAATACTGCCGGTCAGGAGATGACGATCCGTGGAGAATCTCTTGGCGGCGGTAAAGTCACATCACACAGATCAATCATGTAGAAGTAGATTTCACCGGTGATACAGTGCTATCATTGTTGTCCAGAAGGATGTTCCGGGTGTTGTTGCCTGGATCACCAGCTGTCTCAGCGACCGCCGGGTCAATATTGCTTTTATGCGTCTGTTTCGTGAATCGAAAGGACACACTGCTTACACGATTGTAGAATCCGACGGAAAACTTCCGGAAGAAATTGCCGACACCATCCGCCAGAACGAACATGTTCTGGATGTTATGGTTGTACAGATATGATTGTGTTCAAGGAGGTTTTTTATATGGATTTTAAAAATGCAAACGAACTCCTTACACTATGTGAGGAACAGAATATTTCTATCTCTGAAGTTATGCGTAATCGAGAGATCATAACCGGAGAATGTCCTGCTAAAGAAGTGGATCAAAAAATGGCGCGTGTTCTTGAAATCATGAAAGAAGCTGCCCGCTCTCCGATTGAAAAACCAATCCGTTCCATGGGCGGGCTGATCGGCGGAGAGGCACAAAAACTTACACAGCATTCTGCCAGTGGTCAGGGACTGTGCGGTGAACTGCTTGAGAAAGCTATCACTTATGCTATGGCAACCCTTGAGACAAATGCGTCCATGGGACTGATCGTTGCTTCACCTACCGCCGGTTCCGCAGGCATCGTTCCAGGATTGCTTCTCGCTTTTCAGGAAGTATACCATTTCTCCGACAAAGAGATTCAGCAGGTTCTCTTCAATGCGGGCGCTGTCGGTTACCTCGCCATGCGAAATGCCACTGTTGCCGGTGCTGTCGGAGGGTGTCAGGCTGAGGTCGGTGTTGCATCTGCTATGGCAGCGTCTGCCGCTGTTGAACTTATGGGTGGAACTCCTAAGCAATGTCTGGATGCCGCCTCAACAGTCCTTATGAACATGCTTGGACTCGTCTGTGATCCGGTCGGAGGTCTGGTAGAATACCCTTGCCAGAACCGTAATGCAGCCGGGGTTGCCAATGCACTGATTGCAGCTGAAATGTCCCTTGCCGGCATTTCTCAGCTCATTCCTTTTGATGAAATGCTCGAAGCAATGTACAAAGTCGGAAAGCGACTTCCGGTTGAACTGCGTGAGACAGCACTAAGCGGATGCGCAACAACACCATCTGCCTGTGAAGCATGTCATATACACGCATGATGATACTATTAGATCAACTATTCTAAACAATTAACCCGGAGGCAGGAAAAAATGAAACCGATTTACGAAGAAAATGAAGAAACACTGGAAATCGCTGAACAGATTTCCTGCCATATTCCCCCACATCTTCACAAATCAATGGAACTTGTATCCGTGACAGAAGGTACACTGGAAATCGGAGTCGGAACTGAATTGTATCATATGGAAAAAGGCGATTTTGCACTTGTATTTCCGGAATTGATCCACCACTATCAGGTATTCAACAGTGAATCCTGTAAGGCGATTTATGCACTTGCTTCACCGCTTCTTGCTCCTAGTTATACAAAAGAATTACAGCAATTTTGTCCTGTAAATCCGGTAATTTTGGCTCAAGAAGTACACCCAGACGTAAATTATGCCCTGCGAAGCATGCTGGTCTATCCACCGCTTCACAAGGGCATGTTCTGCATCAGGCATTTATTCAGATTATACTTGCACGCACTCTTCCCTTATTTGAAATGATAGATAAGAGCAGTGTGGGAAGTAATGACATTATTTACCAGACTGTTTCTTATATTGCTGCTCATTATACAGAAGAACTGACGCTTTCCAAAATGGCTCACGATCTTGGAATCAGTCAGTCCTCTTTGTCCCGTGTTTTCTCCAGCACATTTCATACGAATTTTAACCGCTATCTGAATGAAGCAAGACTGGATTATGCATGTAATCTCCTGCTTCATAGTGACCATACGATTCTCGACATCTGTATCCGGGCAGGATTCGACAGTCAGAGAACATTCAACCGCGTATTCCAGGAACGATACCATATGTCACCAAGAGAGTATCGAAAGCAGCCGCATTAAGCAGCGCTTTCGATATTAACTGTTATTAACCTCTCTCATATGCCATCTGATAAATTACCAGAATATCCTCATATGCCAATGGCTTATATCCAATCAATGAACGGGTTTTGTTCCTTGAGCAGTCAAGTGCCAGTTTCGCAAGATCATCTTCTTTCACACCAAGTTCTTTTAATCCGATTGGCATCCCTATCGATGCATAATACTGCTCCTGCATATCAATTGCAGTTTCAATCGTCTTCTCCGGATGTTCAAAATCAATATCCAGTCCCCATACGTTAGATGCATACTGCAGCCAGCGATTTATATTTGCTTTATAAACATATCTTGCCCAACTGCACCACAGCGCTGCAAGTCCTGCTCCATGCGCTACTTCCGGGTACATTCCGGATACTTCATGCTCTAACTGATGAACAACGAGCTGGAACTCTCTTCCACACTGTGTGAGTCCATTATGTGCAAGTGAAGATGCCCACATCATATTTGCTCGTGCAGTATAATCTTCTGGATTCTTCAGACAATCTCCTGCAGCTTTTCGTACACTCTTAATCACAGCCTCTGCAATCGAATCTGTCAGATAGGTATCCTCCCCCGGACAGAAATATCTTTCAATCGTATGCATTGCAATATCTACTGCTCCGCATGCTGTCTGATAAGGACTTACTGTATAAGTAAGAACCGGATCCTCAATTGCAAAGTTCATACGGTTAAAGAGTCCGTTACAGCCACGTTTCTCTCCTGTTTCCGGATTACTGATCACACAGGAAGAACTCATCTCGGAACCTGCTGCCGCCAATGTCAGAATCGCTCCCTTCGAAAGCGTCTTCTGTGGAACAGCTTTACCACAATGAAAATCCCAGACATCTACTTCCGGATTCGCCAGTCCATTCGCAATCGCCTTAGATGAGTCCAGAACAGAACCACCGCCTACTGCAAGAACGAAATCTACACCTTCCTTCTTACCAAGCTCAATCCCTTCTCTTACAAGCGGAAGTTCCGGATTCGCAACTACTCCGCCAAGCTCTACAAAACTGATGTTTTCTTCCCTCAGACAATTCTCCACCTTATCAAGCAGTCCACTCTTTCTTGCTGAATTTCCACCGAAATGTACCAGAACTTTCTTTGGATGAAATTCTGCAATAATCTTACCGACCTTTAATTCCTCGTCTTTTCCAAAGTATACTTTTGTTGGTGTTTCATAGATAAAATTATTCATGTTTAGCACTCCTCATTGATGTCTGCACGGTCTATCATTACATTCAGAATCTCTGTATCTGTAGTACGCATACCAACTCTTCCAATATATCCCATGCTCTTAATTGTTTCTTCAATATCATCTTTGATGATACCTTCTCCCGGCAGGAAACTTTTGTTCTGAATACTAAGCTGAAAAGCCATAAGTGCAGCATCAACAGATGTCGCTATCTTCGCTGCGCAGGAAGGTTTCGCTCCATCGCAAACGATTCCTCCGATATTTCCAAGTGTATTGATGATTGTCAGGGAAACCTGTTGATAGGTTCCACCATACATATAGGTAATACCTGCACCGGCGCCACAGGCAGCACTGACTGCACCACAGTACGCCGAAAGACTTCCAATATAATATTTCTGATGGATCGCAATCAGATTGCTGACAACAAGAGAACGGCAAAGCTTCTCATGAGATACTTCCCATTCATCTGCAAACACAATAACCGGAAGCGACACCGTCATGCCTTGATTACCACTTCCGGAATTGATAACAACTGGCATAGAACATCCGCCCATACGCGCATCGCTTCGCTGCTGCCCTTGCACAGGCTCTTGTAGTAACACTCTTTCCCCATACATGCATCAGTGTTTTACCAATCTGCGCTCCATAGTTATTATCAAGTCCTTCCTGAGCAATCGCAGAATTCAGTTTAATCTGTCGATCAATGATCGGCTGCACATCTTCCATACGAACCTGATCCGCAAAATCAAGGATATCTTTAACCGTAAGTTTTGATTTATCTACGGTAGTCTTAACCTCTGATTTATAAGGATTATCCAACAGCACTTCACCATCCTTTTCAATTCTTGTAATATTCGTGTGCTGATGTTCGATTGTTACAGAAGCAAAATGCTCTCCTTTTCTTACTTTAGCTGTAATATAGAGGTTATCAACTCCTTCAACTAAAGAACAGGAACAGATTTTCTGATTGATCAGTTCTTTCGTTTTCGCAATATCTTCACAAGTCACTTCACTCAACACTTCCAGTGCCTTATCCGCATTTCCCCCTACGATACCAAGAACTGCTGCCACTTCCATTCCTTTCATTCCTCCGGAATTCGGAACTGTAACGCCCTTAACATTCTTGATAATATTTCCACTGAGTTCCATTTCTACAGAATCTGGAAATTCTCCAAGAATCTGACGTGCTTTTGCCGCTGTATAGGCAATTGCGATCGGTTCTGTACATCCAAGTGCAGGTACCAGTTCCTGTTTAAGAATATTCAGATAGTTTTCGTATAATATAGAGTCCATTTAAAAGGTGCTCCTTTCTCAAAATAACGTAAATGTATATGAAACAAGTATATACTTTTTGAGAAAATAAAACAATCATTTACGGATAGAATCACATTTGTGAAGAATTGCTATATATAAAAAAATAAGAGTAGATATCTTCTCTCAAGACATCTACCCTTATTTTTATTGTTTATTTGATTTGATTTTTGTGTATATTCCATGGCTTACAATCTTCCGCCCCATCCGTAAGTATTACCCATTAATTTTACATAACTCTCAAGTGCTTCTTCAAACCATTTTGCTAATTTTCTCATAATTTCTTTCTCCTTTTTTCTTTTATTTTCTTTTTCTAGTGCTTATCGAAAATACATTCCGTTCATCTGTCCGAAGAACTTGATATCTTCTTCATAAATCTCATGCAGCCATCTTTTAATTCTCTTCATCATCTCTAAACACCTCCTTTTCGTTTACAATTGCATTATAGGAGAAAAGAAGATGCATTTCTTGCCAAATCCAGATGAAAAGTAGCCAATATCTGCAAATATATCATATATTAAATGTTTTCCTTGATTTTTTAAGACATTTTCCCATAAGATATACTTCTCGCCCCCTCGTTTTCATATTTCCATCCTATCAGATTTCCATTGGTAAATGAATGAATCTATACACATTTAGTCTATCATATTTTCTTCTTTATGTGGAATGAAAATTCAAAAAAGAAGACAGTGAATCTTGTTCTCATCGATTCACTGTCTTAGATTTTTCCAGCACGGATTTTATTTATTCTCTGCATTTATTTTCTTGTAAAATGCTTTGTCTGTATAAATCTCATCCTTAAATGGATTCAACTTATTCTTGCGGATTATGCTGAACTGGTAAATAACTGCTGCCGCATTCACAACTAAAGAAAGAAAGCTTACAGCAAAGAATGCTTTCGGATTATGTGTTGTCGGAACAGGCGCCAGTCTGTCTGCAAACTGTGAACTGTCATGATAAACATAATCCAAAGTGCCAGTGTGTGTGCTCTATGCTGTAACCAGCATCCCTTCTTGATAAAGAATGCAGGATAGTACAGGATAACAGCAGAATCACACCACAGTACACAGAATGATCTGAAATACAGTTATATGTATATGCAAAGTTCCAGAGATCATATCCGAGGATATAGATCCAGTCCATATCCGGCCACATCATATCTTTACTCTTCTCTTTAGAAATGTAAATACCTGTCCATCCGCAGATCAGCAGGATATTTAAAATACCTGCGATTCCGTTCATGATGTTCCACGGTCCTGACATAACCCAGAGATTGTTTATCTTCTCGCCTGCAAATGCATGGAAGCTGTATGCCTCGAAATCGCGGAAGACTGCCTCACAGATATTGATTGCAAGAATCAGTGGCGGGAAGCAGATCACCCATTTATGCTTCGTTGCATTCGGAATATAACGCATCAGCATGAAACCGACGCAGCTGCAAGTGCTGAGTAGGTCTTTGCCCAGTTGAACCAGTTTCCGGTTCCGTACTCATTTCCCGGCGCACAGGTTGTCGGCCATACAAAGATTGTCAGTACAACCGGAACAATCACAAACAGTAAGATTCCACCCCATTTTGTTTCACGTCCTAATTCATTCAGTGCGATCAGAACTACGAGGATAAAGAACATAATTCCCCAGGTTTTTAAGTCAGGTACATTATAAAGTATTCCCATTTACTTTTCCCCCTTGTTTCCTTTCAAATTTATTTCTTCTTAAATTTTAGTTTAATGGACTGTTTTACCATGTTCGGAAGAACAAATTTCAGACGATCCTCGTAAGGAACCATTCTGCTACATTCCGGAAGTTCTCTATGTAACTTGATCGCATCAAATTCGCATTTTGTTGTACAAAGTCCGCAGCCGATACATTTATTCGGATCAACAACAGATGCTCCACATCCAAGACAGCGCGCTGTCTCCGCTTTCACCTGCTCTTCTGTAAATAAAAGCTTCGCATCACGGAAGGAATGTTTTGTATCAATCGCATCGTTATGTCCAGGAATCTGACGACTGGAATTATCATAATTCTCCACCTTGATGTCATTCTTATTCAATTCGATGAAATCATTTCTGTTACGTCCGATCGTAAGACTGGACTGTGGCTGTACAAAACGATGGATTGAGATTGCTCCCTGCTTTCCTGCTGCGATCGCATCGATTGCAAACTTCGGTCCTGTATAAACGTCTCCACCAACGAAAATATCCGGTTCTGCTGTCTGATAAGTAAGCTCGTCTGCAACTGCTCCGTTGCCGCGTCCAAGTTCTACCTTGCTTCCCTTTAACAGATCGCCCCATACGATTGACTGACCAACAGAGAAGAATACATGCTTACATTCTACTGTCATAAGCTCACTCTCATCATATGTCGGATTGAATCTTCCTTCTGCATCAAATACAGAAAGACATTTCTTTAATACAACACCGCGAACCTCACCATTCTCATCTACGAGAACTTCCTTCGGTCCCCAGCCCGGATTTACAACGATTCCTTCTGACTCAGCTTCTTCTATCTCTTCTACGGAAGCCGGCATTGTCTCTCTGGACTCCAGACAGAACATATTTACCTTTGTATCGTCACTTGCACATCTCTTAGAGTCTCTTGCTACGTCGATTGCTACGTTACCACCACCGATGACAACTACGTCACCCTTGATGTCGTATTTCTCATTTGCATTCACTTCTTTTAAGAGATCAACTGCAGATGCACATCCCTTTGCTGTGTCATTCGGGATTCCCGGAAGGCGTCCGCCCTGACATCCGATTGCAATGTAAAATGCTTTGTATCCCTGTGCACGAAGTTCATCTAATGTGATGTCTTTTCCAACTTCTACACCAGTCTTGATCTCTACCCCCATCTCTTTGATAATATCGATTTCTGCCTGTACGACATCCTTCTCTAATTTAAATGATGGGATTCCGTATACGAGCATACCGCCGGCACGCTCATTTTTCTCAAAAATAGTCGGCTTATATCCTTTTTCAGCAAGATAGAATGCACAGGATAAACCTGCCGGTCCACCACCGATGATTGCAATCTTCTCATCGAAATATCCTTTTGTTGCCGGAACTACTTTCTCCGGAATAAAACGTGTCTCAGCATTCAGATCCTGAGCTGCAATAAACTTCTTAACTTCATCGATCGCAATTGCCTGATCGATCGTTCCACGTGTACATGCATCCTCACAGCGACGGTTACAGATATGTCCGCAGACTGCCGGGAGTGGGTTGTTCTTCTTGATCAGTGCAAGGGCATCTCTGTATCTTCCCTGCGCTGCCATCTTGATATAACCCTGAACAGCGATATGTGCCGGACAGGCTGTCTTACACGGAGCTGTACCTGTATCATAACAGTTGATGCGGTTCTTATCACGATAGTCTTCGTCCCACATCTCCGGTCCCCATTTCTTCTCTGTAGGAAGAACATGCTTCGGATACTCTACCTGAGAGCCATCTTTCTTGCAAAGCTTCTGACCAAGCTTAACAGCACCAGCCGGGCAATACTCTACACAACGTCCGCAAGCCACACAGTTCTCTGTCTCTACCTTTGCAATATATGCAGATCTGTCCATATTCGGTGTATTAAATAACTGTGAAGTACGAAGCGCATAACAGACATTTACATTACAGTTACAGATGGCGAAAATCTTATTCTCACCGTCAATATTTGTAATCTGATGTACGAAGCCATTGTCCTCTGCCTGTTTCAGAATCTCTAACGCACGTTCCTTTGTAATATAGTGTCCACCTTTATTTGTCTCAACGATATAATCTGCCATATCGCCCACCGCAATACACCATTCTTCCGGATCATCCGCACATCCCTCATCGAATGTTTTACGAGATCTTCTACAAGAACATGGACTCGCTGCATATTTTCCCTCATACTTTTCAAGCCAATGTGAAATGTGCTCGATTGGCAGAGACTGATTCTCTGTTGAAATCGCCTTCTCTACCGGAATAACATGCATTCCAACACCACCTTCTGGCATAAATGGTGCAAGTCCTTCCAGTGCAATACGGCTCATTCTCTCAAAGAAAAGTCCAAGCTCCGGATGCTTCTCTAACATCTTCGCATTCATACAAGAGAACTCTGCACTTCCAGGTACGAAGATCGGCAGTACATACTGCTTCTCATGCTGTGGATTTTCCCAGTTATACTCCACCAGCGCAACCGCTGCCATTTCCTCTAACTGCTTCTCCAGATAACCTCTGTCCTTGCCTGTCACCTTCACCATCTGATCTAAAGTTTTCGGCTGGCGCACCCCCATCTTCAATGCGATCTCAGCCTGCTCATCTGTACACAAAAGTGCCAGTCCCCAATACTCCGGATCGTACTTTGTCATCTTCTCTAATCCGAGCTTTTTCTTTGCACGCCCTGTCATCATCTTGGCAAGTTTTAAGATTGGTTCACGTTCTTTTTCGTTCTCAATATAGTCCGGATACCAGCCTTTAAATTTGTCTGTCATATTCCCTCTCCTTTTTCATAAATCTTTTCATAAATTATAATAATTTCCTATAAGACCAACATAACACTTGTTATGTGCTTTGTCAAACAAATATCGATGTTACATTTATCTTTTTTTATGCTATAATCATGTTACTGTTCACTCCCGTGTCAACCACACTGCCAAGAGACACGGATGATGCAGATTTTGTGAGTAATAACACAAATTCATTTCGAGGTGTAAAGAACATGAATGAACAAAAAAAACACAACCAAAACACAGATCAAACAAGCTGCGATCCGACAGATTGAAAAGTTCGGAATTGATAAGACAAGTATGCGTTCGATTGCTGCCGAAGCCAATATGACAACCGGCGCGATTTATTATTACTATAAGAATAAACAGGATTTATTTGACGAGATTGTCACAGACTCGATTCATTTTGCACATCGTATTTTTCATGAAAATGAGAACGAGAAAATCACCGTAGATTCTCTCTTTTCTGATGTAGAAAAAGAAGCTCGGATTCGTTTCAAACGCCTTCAGGAAGAAAAACTATACTTACTTCTATTATCAGATGCAATGAAATGCGATTCAGAATTTTCCCAGAAATATACCTCCGGATTGAAGTCGATCCTGGATCAGGCTGCTACGCTTTTTGCTTCTGCATTTGCACTTGATGATCGTAAGCTTGCAGAACAATTCGCTTCTATCTTTATGGCTACACTTGATGGATTCGCGATTCAACAGGTACTTCATGCGATTCCAAAAGCTGATACTTCTTATGCAGATACGCTACTTGATTTCTTCACAACCTGCGTTCCGTATTATATTGAAAAGCATAGGGAATCTTGATGTACCTTAAGAAAGCCGATACAGGAATCGAACCCTGTACCGGCTTTCTTTACCCCCACTTTATCCAAGCGTCATAAATCCATATCGAATAATAAAACTTATCAGCAGTATATTTTCAAACACATCATGCACAATCTCTTATTTTCTTCTGTCATTATCCCTTTCACGATAAAACTGCTCTTTACTCTCATACATTCTCTTGTCTGCAGCTTTTGCAATATCATACACACTATTCCATTTCTTTTCTGAACTGAATACATATCCATATGATACAGTCATTGAATCTACAAATTTACCGTGCCATTCTTCTACCCTGTGCTCAAATCCCCCTAATGCTTCTTCGAATTGTCCTATATTCTTTGTAATAACAACAAACTCATCCCCACCGATTCGATAAACCTTTCCGTATTCACTAAAGCTGTTTTTCATACAATCGGCCACTGCGCATATCAACTCATCTCCTGCCGCATGTCCATACGAATCATTCACATGCTTCAATCCATTAAGATCCATAGAAATATAAATCCATTCTGCATTAAGCTCAAGATCGTTTATATCCTTTTCATAAGCATGTCTGTTAAAACATTTTGTTAATTCATCCGTATTAGACGTATAAAGCAGTTTCTCCTTCTCTACTCTCTCTTTTATAACTTTCGAGAGCATATACATCATCCAGCATGTCGCCAATACCAGATAAATGCCCACTATCAGTATTGCTAAAAGAGTTCCCTCTAAATAGACAGAATCTTCTACTGTTACAGCTACAATATAACTATCGTCCCATCTCGTCATACATCTACAGTGTTTCCCGTCTACTTTAACATGCGTGACAATTACTTGATCTTTGTTAACCTGTTCAGACGATATCCCGATCGCATCAAGTTTCTCTCCTATTTTGTTGTTATCAGTAGCTCCCTCAATGACCTTTGTTTCCGCATCTGCAGCAAATATTTCCATTCCTTTATACACTGGCATATCCGCAACTACCGTAGAAACTTTATTCTGCTTTATTTCATTGAGAAGGCGTGTAGGAGTGATACCTATCTGGATCATTTTTGTCCCATCTTCATTCCAGGTGATCGCATACATCATTTCCTTTCCCTCGGACGTATTCGGAGTAACATCCTGACACATCGTAAGGCTCTTATCATTAAGCATCGGTTTAAAATACCCTATCTGCTCCCCGGAATCAAGCTGTAACCAAAATACTTAGCATAGAGCCGCTATAGATCGATCCGTTTTCATCAAACAAATGAATCTCATCAATTGACATTAGTTTCGCTATTTTTTGTAATTCATCAACATCATATTCTACCTGTGGCTTCGCATCTACAACATATGACACTGCTTTCGCTCTTACTATATAATCCTCCTTCATCGATCTGATAAGCTCCTCTCTGCTCTCATCATTTTTATTAAGCACAGTGCTCACACGATCAATAAGTACTTTTGATGTCTGATATGCATTTTTGTCATTAACATACTTTAAAATACTTACTTCTAGTAATAATGCAACAATGATTATCCCGACAGATAAAATCGCAACTTTTCTTTTTTTCATATTTGCATTATATCACCTCCCCGACAAGATTCATCAAGTTTTTACAAAATTTTAATCTTTGGTAAAACCCGTACTGTTACTGTTCACTCCCGTGTCAATCAGCGGAGTGATTGACAGGGAGTGAACAGTAACCCCGTACTTCCACTAACACGGTTCATTTCCAAATAAATGAAAAACGGTTGAGAATTTGTAGGTTCTATGATAAGATATTGACTGTGTCTGGAATACAGATACGATTGTTCCCTTAGTTAAATGGATATAACAAGTGCCTCCTAAGCACTAGTTGTGGGTTCGATTCCCGCAGAACGTTGATTTGAAGCGGAAATGATTAGCTGATTAGCAAAATCGTTATCCGCTTTTTCTTTTTTTCGAAAAATAATTGCTTTGAAAATCAGCTGTTTCTGCTAACAAATCCATAAAAATGTTAGCTGATAGCTAATAAAAAGCAGTCATTTGCAAACAAGAAAAATTTACAGTCCTGCTAACATTTGGGAAAGTGGTCTTATTAACCAAAGAAAAGGGATGTAAAATAGAGAAAAGTAAAGTATATTTGTTCATTCAATTTGAATCCTGCAAACATCGATTAGCTGAAATCTATATTTAAGAGTTAGCCCTGCTAACGAACGAATGGCATGCCCGTTCAGACTAGGTTTATAAAAAATTCTAGTTTGGACGGGCTTTTTGTCGTCCTAAGATAAGGAGGGAAATCATGCAGAAAGTAAAAGAAAAAAATAATTGGAAAGGTGAAACCATAGTAGAAATTGAAGTAGAACGACTCAAAGCATTTCGCAATCACCCATTCCAAGTAAGGGATGATGATGATCTGGAAAAGCTGAAAGAAAGTATTAAAATGTACGGAATCTTAACACCACTACTTGTCAGACCAATCAAAGATGGTACTTATGAAATCATTTCCGGACATCGTAGAAAAAGAGCCGCTGCACTTTTGGGTTATAGAAAAGTGCCGGTACTAATCCAACCAATGAGCTATGAAGATGCAGTTGTGAAAATGGTTGATACCAATTTACACCGGGAACACATCTCTTTCAGCGAAAAAGCATTTGCTTACAGAATGAAGAATGAAGCAATGAAACAAAAAGTAGGTCGGAAAAAAGGACAAAGTGGCCAACAAAAGAAAGGCAAGAAGACAATCGAATTAATTGGAGAAGAATTTGGTGACAGTCCAAAGCAGGTTCAGAGATATATCGCAGTAAGACCTCTTGGAATGGATACTTACGAAATGATCTCTGGACATCGAAGAATGCATGCCGCAAAACTGGCCGGATTAGAAAAAATACCAACGATCATTCGTGAATTGACCGATGATGAAGCTGTAATCTGCATGGTTGATGCGAACGTTCAACGTGAGGAGCTGTTACCCAGTGAAAAGGCTTTTGCTTTACAAATCAAACTTCTGGGGATAAAGTAGAAGATACAGAAGTTTACAAACCAAACTTCTAGAATCCCGAAAAACAAACCTCTAGAAGTTTACTTTTCAAACCCTAATAATAATAAATATAATAATACTTACAAGAATAATACAGAATCTAATCTTATCCCATCTATGGCTCAAGAATCAGAAGATGATACGATCAGATGTGATGAGATGGAACAATACTATATCTTGGCAGAGACAGTCAAACAAAATATCGATTATGATGTTCTTTTGCAGAGTTACCCAAACGAAGGACAGCTTGTACAGGGAATCTATGAGTTGATTGTTGAGACTGTGGCATACATTGGAAAAAAGTTAGTGGTTGCCAGTAATGAACTACCAGCAGAATTGGTTAAAAATCGACTCATGAAACTAAACTTCATGCATATCCAGTATGTGATTTCCAGCATGAAGAAAAATACAACCGAAATCAAGAACATTAAGAAATATTTACTCGCTGCATTGTATAATGCTCCGGCAACCATGCAGGGATATTACCAGGCAGAGGTAAATCATGCAATGCCGCAGTATGCAAAGAGAAATTGACGTAAGGGGTGGAAAAGCTATGATTATACTTAAAGGGTTAAAGAAATTACTGGTATTGCCAATTATATTGGTTTTAGTTTTTATTTGGCTGATTGTTAAGACTTTGGTATCACTATATGAGGTTGTACACGGAATAGTATACTTGTTTGTAATCATTTTTAGCATTCTTCTCATAATTGTTTATGGCGACTGGCTTCAGACAGGAATACTGGCTATAATCGGCTTCATAAGCTTCTTACTATTAACAGCAGGCGTTTGGGGAGAAGTAATGTTGGAATCGATAATAAAGCTGATTTGGAGCTTTTAATAGCATCTAATAGAAAATCTGCTTTTATAACTAAAATTATAGGGTTGGAATAAATATTAATTGAAAAGAAGTTTTATGTTTACTAATTTGAGGAGGTATGGACATGTTCACAACAAATTCAGGACGTTTTATTTCATACTATGGAAGAGAGCATACATTAGATATACAAAGACAGGATAGAAATAATTCCACCATTGGCACAATTGATCAGCTATTTAATGTTTTATTAAATGTTTGGTGTAAAGAAACAGCTTACCCAAGTTGTCAAAAAGATTATGATTATGATAATGACCCTACATATGGACAATGTGCAATAACTGCAACACTCGTTTATAATCTATTTGGCGGCACGATTCATAAATTAAAAGTTGATGGTGGAGGAACACATTACTTCAATAAAATCAATGACCACTATGAAGAATTTATTGGAAACCGTCAATACAAAAACCGGATGCTCAATTCCATTATCGATGCATTTTTCATTACACTGCTTCGCAATCATGGTGCAAATGTTATCGTTCCGTCACTGGCTGAAGATGACCAGAATGAAAACCTGATATTCATCTTGAAATATATACAGGAGCATTTCGCTACAGTTACTTTGAAAGAATTGTCCTCTTTCTTCAATTACAGCGAACGACAATTACAAAGGATTATCAAATCCAGCACCGGTATGAGTTTCAGCGAAAATATCCAGCAATTATGTATGAACCAGACTACCCGCCTGCTTACTAATCCAGATATTTCCATCGCGGTTATTTCCGAGGAATTAGGGTATTCAGATATCGGTAATTTCAGACAAGCGTTTAAGAAGTGTTTTGCGATGACCCCATTGGAATATCGCAATAAAACCAGATAGGACCAGATAGGGACGGAGTTTAACAATCCTGCCAAACAGTATGGCAGTGTCCTTTTACGGAAAACTGACCGTCTTTTTGCCGTGCGATTCCTACCGGCCATTCAGCGAAAAGACATTGACCAAATTCTATGCATTCCTTCAATTTCATCAGTTGTATACATATATAAGCTTCCCATATGAGAATATTACAGAAAATCACATTTATTACAAACAGGCTGCTTTTTTGTCCTCTTTTTATTCAGAGCACACTTTGATTCCAGAGGATTATATCGTCTATTACCAGAATCATTTTCTGCAACATACATTCTCGCTATGTAAAGACTTTACGACTTTGAAATCAACATTCATCCAGATATCTATAAAATGATCAGGAGCAGAACACGGATTATGCCAATACACTTCGGTCTTATCTGATGAACGGAAGGAATGCTGTACGCACCGCGAATGAACTACATATTCATAAAAGTACCTTCTTTTACCGGCTTAATAAAATGGAAGAACTGTTTGATCTGGATATTACGCAGGAAGAAACGATGGTTGCGTATGAGTATTCTTTTATATTGATTGAATATCTGAGGAAAATTAAATTATAAAATATAAGGAGAGACCAACAACGCAGTCTCTCCCTTATTTTTAGCATGCTCTTCTCACATTCTCACTATTTCATTTGTCTACAATATCCACCAGCTCCGAAAATGTTTTTAAAGACTCATCGGCATTTATACTTTTTGCTGCCTCTCCAATTCCAGCTGCGTACATGCCACCCTTTTTTGCAGCTTCGATTCCTGCTTCCGCATCTTCCACAACCATACACGCTTTTGGCGGTAATCCCAAATACTCTGCCGCTTTTAAGAATACCTCCGGATCTGGTTTTGACTTTGTAATATTATTTCCGTCCGAAATTGCATCAAAAGCATCTTTCAATTCTACCTTTTCCAGAATAAATTTTGCATTCTTACTGGATGATCCAATCGCTAATTTATATCCTTTTTCTCGAAGTTTTGTCAATGTATCTCTTACTTCTTTTGTCACATCGTCTGGTGTCATTGACTCTAGTAACGTCCTGTAAATTTCGTTTTTCTTTTCAGCCAGTTTTTCCTTTTCACGTAAACTTAAGTCTGGTCCTTCGTAACGTTCCAGAATAATTTCCAGAGAGTCCATACGGCTTACACCTCTAAGCCGATGATTAATCGTCTCATCAAAATATACCCCAAGTTCGTCTGCCATAGTTTTCCATGCCTGATAATGAAATTTATCTGTAAATACAAAGAACCCCATCCAGGTCAAAAATCAATCCTTTTATCTTCACTTCTTCCGCCTCCAAATCAGATATAATCCTTTCCGCATAACGCATCCACAGGGCTTACCCCACAAAATTCTGAACGCCCCATAATTTTTTCCATCGTTACCTGAATAAACTCCGGATTTCCACTGTAACTGTTAATATAAGTATCTATCATTGGTGCATCAAATAAATGAAACGGATATGCTGTTGAAATCATCATTGTCGGGATTTCTGATACAAACCATGGAGCATCATCTCCCAAGCCAAAACAAACATTCCAATTCAGTCTCAAAGTTGTATTATTCGATGCATTTTCCATATTACAAATGTAAACATACAAATCATAATCCTGTTTCATTTCTTCCACACTGCGGTACATCTCATGCATCAATTTTCCTTTTTCCGGTGTCATTCTTTCTGGCTCTATGAAATCTTCTACTGTAATTGCAGTACGCCGATCTCTTACCGTAACCTCAAACCCTTCTTTTTCAAACTGTGCTTTCCACTTCTGAACAAAAGGGCTATCCGGATTCGAGTCTTTTTGAATTACATTCAGATACACTCTCTTATATTTTTTCGGAGAAATCGGAAGAAGATTCTGATTATCCCGAACTAACGTAATTGCCTGATCTGCCACTTCTTTCGCCCATGTTTTATGTGTCTGGCACCCTACAATCTTTATTGCCTCTTCTCCCGGAACCAGTGTCTTAGTTCTCTTCTTCTCATGTAAATGTAAGGAAGCTTTTGTTGCAAGAATCCGAAGTACAGCTTCGTCCAAACGTTCCTCGCTGACTTTTCCTTCTTTTACTGCCGTCAGCAAATATCCATAATCTTCTTCCAGACTCTTATTAAACAAAATCATATCGCATCCTGCTGCAATTGCCTGTGGAATTGCCTCGCATCTTTTCATTGCTGCTGTAAATCCTACCATCGGCGTTGCATCTGTACTGATCAAACCATTAAATCCCAGCTTACCTCTCAGCAATCCCGTTAAAAGTTCCGGTGATAGAGATGCCGGACACAGCATCTCTTTTCTTGTTGCATTCGGATTGATTGCTTTTACATAAGCCGGCTGTGCAATATGACCTACCATCACAGTCTTTGCGCCTTTCTGAATCAAATTGCTATACACATAACCGAAAGTTTCATCCCATTTTTCTGTAGAAAATGAGTTTACACTGGTCAATATATGCTGGTCTCTTTCATCCACTCCATCACCTGGAAAGTGTTTGATTGCAACTGCTACGTCACACTCATCTGCTGCATCCAGATATCTTGATGCAAATGCCAACACTTTCTCTGGATCACTTCCAAATGTACGTACATTCGTAATTGGATTGTGGAAGTCATAATTAATGTCAACAATTGGTGCAAACGACCAGTTCAATCCAAGCGCAGCTCCTTCTTTGCATGCTGTAAGTCCCATACGATATCCATTTTCTGGATTATTTGTCGCTGCAACCGCCATCGGCTTACCAAATGATGTTCCTTCCAGCGCAAGACCATCTCCGCCTGCTTCTGTATTTGCTGCCAACAGAAGTGGTATATCCGAAAATTCCTGAAGCATCCTGTGCGTCTGCTGAATATTTTTCGTAGTATCCGCACGATACATTAATCCTCCCACACCAATATCCTGTGTCAAATGCTTCAATAATTCTGGATCATTTCCTAATCCCATAGGACAGAATACCTGCCACATTTCTGCTCCAGGCTCATCTTCTTCCATGTATCCAGTACCCACTCCTGTGCTTCTTCATCCAAAAAGAACGGAGTTTCTTTCATATTTATTTTCGCCATATTCTATTCCTCTTTCATCTTAAAATATTTTCTCAAAAAAATATGCCGGTCCACAGCTCCACGCATGACAATAACTATTCACAATCGTTCCTCCATACGGAGATTCATCAGCATTTTCTGGATTATATAACTCCCAGAATGTGTCCGCTCCCAGACGTACCATTCCGCCCCAATATATTTCCAGCTTTTGTAATGCCTTGTTCTTTTCTCCCACATGCAACAGAGCATCTATATAATTATGATACATATACGGAGTGACCATGCCTTCTGCATTATCCAGATTCTCTACCCGATCCATAAGCTGCTGTGCTGCTGAATCTTCCACTGCTTCTCCGAGTACCATCCAAACCTGTGATGCAACCGATACTTGCCTGTCTTTTCCACTGATATAACACTGTTTTTCTTTATCCCACAGCCGTACATTTGCCGCATTTCTACATTCGCAATACAACTCTGCTAATTTTTCTTCTTCCAGAACCTCTCCCAATACTTGAGTGATTCGAATTGCTGCTGACAGAGCATATAACAGAATTCCCTGCGCTGAAGCCTGCTTATTCAGATTTAAATTCCAGTCAACAAAGCACCATCCCAAAACATCTGAATCTCGAACCAGATATTCTTCATCCAGATGCTCTTTTGCAAGTTCAATCTGCCTTAATGCCGTTGGCCATAGCTCTTCTAGTGTCTCCCTGTCATTTGTCGCTTTATAATAATCCCAAAGAGTATTGATAAAAAATAAAGAGTAATCAAACATTTGTGTATCATCAACTTCCGGCTCAGGTTCTAAAAACAGACACGCGCCAACTTTTCCATCTTGCATAGGAAGAGCTGCAAATAAATACAGACATGCTTTCACCATATCATTTTTTTGATACGTCTCATAATTTGCCAACGCCTGCATTCTTAAATCTCCCATCCAAAGTCTTCGGTCCCTTTTCGGTCCATCTTCAAACACCGTCTGCATACAATTATGAAGTGTACGACATGCAATCTGATCGAGTCTGGCAAGCTGTTTACTCTGTGCCTGAAATTCACATAATTCTTCATCATCTACAGAAGAAACTGCTATGCAAAAAGCATTTTCAACAACCAAATTAAATTTGCTGCTAAGATCAAGTATTTCAATCATTACGTAACGAAATGCATATCTTCTCGGAAGTTTTATTTCTGATGGTATCGTATCAATATGAATCTGCTCTTCTTCAATCCAGGATGAACAAATCCATCCCCTGTAATTTTTCGCATTCTCAAAAAGCTCGACAGGATTTTCTGCGAAATGAATCCGCATCCATACCGGAGCGTCTGGATGACTTCCTGTATATCCCAATTTCAAGTGCAAATATCCCACCTGATGATTTCCAAAATCTAAATAAATTCTGCTTCCTTTATTCAATTGTTTGTCCGAATATGTTTCCGTTTTTTCGATTTTTATTTCACTGTCTTCTTTATATACTTCAACTGTCTGCGCTACCTCAACTTTTGTTTCTTTTAACGTAGGAAGGAGCCTTAATGCTTTATTTAAAAATTCTTGATTTTTCATGTCTGCTATCATTTCCTTATATTAGATTTGTTTAGAACAAAGAATGTGCTTTGGCATATTCTGGTGCCTGCAGCGGTCGCTTGCGACATCTACCTTGCACGCTGCAGTGCGCATCCTTAGCGGAGCGTTTATTATATATTAGGAAAGGACTTTCCTAATATATAATAAATGAAGCCCTAATGGTTGGTTCCAATAGGGCTTCAACGACTTTCTCAGTTTCTTCTTCCGAAGAAAATCTTCACCAATAATTTTTCATTATTCAGATAAATCAGAAAAACTACCAGTAATACCGCATTGATAATGGACTGCATGGACGCTGTCACCACATTGGATAAAACTGCGAATGTGGAATTCAGAAGAGACATACACACCGCTGCTAACAAAAATCCAACTTTCTCATTACTGTATCTGCTTATATAGGATCCAATAAACATTGGAAGAAATGCTGTAAACATGATTGCAATGGAACTGAAGTTCAATTGTCCACCATTAATTGTCGTATTTCTTGCCGCATTTAAAAAGCCGACTGTTCCCATCAACGCACCACAGATTGTGTAACAGATAAGTGTATTTGGAATTTCGCGAATTCCTGTATTAACAGCTACTTTTTGCCCATCTTTCAACGCCTTATAATCATACCCAAAACGTGTGTAATCAAAAATCACAATGCTTAGGATCAATACGACCACAATGATTGCAGCCGCATAGATCCATGTCCCTACGAACCCTGACATTGATGGATTCTGTACTTCTGCCATTACATACTTTCCATTTGTTATCGTATACATAATTCCTTCGTAGATCAATGTCACACCAAGCGATGTAATAATTGGAGGAATTCTAAGTAAAACATAAATTCCTCCGGATACCAACCCCAATACAGCTCCGGCTACGATCGTAACAAACAGCATCAACACTGCACTTCCTGCGTCTCCACCCAATACCGCATAGCTTAATTTTGCTCCGATAATGGATGCCAGAGCCGCCATAGACCCAAGGGAGAAATCGAATCTTCCACTGTTCAGATTGATTGACAAAGCAATCGTTGTGAGCATAACAATCGCTGTATAAACGACAAAATTATCGAAACTCTTCATATTTGTTATTATATTATTTCCATGTGCCATACAAATCATTTCAAGTATAAGAAATGTCAGCACTGGAATCACCATAGTTCCTGCTATTTTCTTAGGGGTACTCATGATTTACAGCCTCCACTTTTATTCCTATTTAGACTCAACCAATGTTTTTACATCATCAAAAGTCACATTTTCTCCAATGATATTATCCAACGTTTCTTTGTCATAAATTGTGAATCACCATTGTCAGATACATAATATTTGTCAAAAGTCTCAACATCTGTTGCAACAAGATACTTCTGACTGATAGACGGTGCATTTCCATCCTCATCACGAATCACATTACCATCGATTGCATTCATAACAAGTGCAAAGACAGGTCCGATAGAAGAAGAATATTTTCCTGAAAGATATGTCAGTTTCCCTTCTTTCATTGCAGTTTCATTTGTTGCTGTAAAAGAATCGATATCTGAGAATGAAATTCCAGCTTCATTTAAAGACTGTGCGAAAAATGTAGTTGCCATACCAACAGAAATAAATGCATCCGGGGTTTTCTGAATTGCTGCATTTAACTCATCCGTTGTTGTATCCCCATATCCCTGAAGATATGCTACAACCTCAACATCTCCGGCAACTTTTGACAAATCTACTGTCTGATCCTGGAAAATCTGTCCTACAATTGCATCCATATCACTTGCTCCGCCATATGTACAACCCAAGCCTGCAAGAACTCCTGCAACTCGATAAACATGCATTGGATTTGGAACGAATGCCCCATAAAGTGCAACTTTAGAAACTCCCGCTTCTTTATAGTAAGCTCCCATATCTTTTCCGGCTTCGAATTCAGTCTCGTTACTTGGTCCTACTTGTCCTACAAAATGTTCATATGTTTTATATGTCTCATACTGCTGGTCATCAAGCACTCCTGATGCAACCGCATAATATACCCCATATTTTTCGCAAGTTTCTATCTGCTGTGCACGATCACTGCTTGAGAAAGAAATAATCGCCTGACATCCCTGTGATGCGAATTTCTCAATTGCTGCCTTTTCATCTTCTGCACTCTCAAGCGCATCGGTATAAGAAAATTCTACATCGTAATTATCTGCAATATAGTTCTCATAATAAGAACGAAATCCCTGCGCTTCTTCCCCACTTACGTCTGCAACCAGGACTCCTATCTTTGCGCTTTCTTTTTTCTCCGACTTATCAGAACCAGTCTCCTTTTTTGCCCCACATCCTGCAAGCATAGACACTGCCATAGTTCCAACAATTAACATACTTACAAGTTTTTTTGTTCTTTGCTTCATCTTCTTTTCCTCCTTGAATCCTATCTTCTTTATACCGACTACACATCTAAAACCCGTTTCTTTTTGTGTCGTCTTTCTCTAACGCGAATGCGTTAAATTCTTTGTTAAAAATTTTTATCTTGGTAACATTGCTGATCTATAATTCATACTTGTCACATATACAACGACCAGGAAAAATATCGCACTGATCAACTGTGTAATTCCATACGCCGCACTTCCATCAATCACGAGTTCCAGTATGTCGTTTAAAAGCATAAATGAAAATCCTCCGACCAATGCTGCATGAATTCTGGAGCGGGCTCCACCTGATATTGGCATTCCACCGAATACAATCGCTATAAAAATATTCATTCCAATGCTTGATGCAGTCGTTGTCGTAACGGATGGCGTATAAATTAACGTCAACAATGCGCCAAGTCCTACACCAATTCCAGCCATAACAAAGGCAATAATCGTATATTTGTTATATTCAATTCCTGTTAACGCTGCACATATTGGATTGCCTCCTATAAATTTTTGTCTTCTTCCTGCTTTTGTAAGATTAAATATAAAGAAACAAATCACATAAAATACAACCAGCATTATGATTTTAAATACCATATTGTCATATGGTTTCACCACCACACTTGGGATACTGATGCCACCAAGTGCTCCACCTTTCGTTGTAATGATCTGTGCTGCACTGGCTGATAATACAGACATCATTGCAACAGTAGTGACAAATGCCGGTATATGGAATATTGATGCTAATACAGAGTTAAACAGTGAACAGGCAATTCCCACTACAAAAATCACCAAAATCATCAAAACAAACTTTTCTGTTTTGTTATATGTAACAACTCCCATCGTTGCCGCAAATAATGTTGCTGCACCAAGACTAATATCAAACGTTCCAAGTGTATAGATGAAAATTGCCCCGGTCGCTACTACTGCTAATACAACACCTTCATTAAAAACAATCTTCAGATACATATCCAATCGATATCCTTTCATTGTTACCACAGCCACAAATACAACAAACAAGACTGCTAAAGCTACAAAAGGAAGAACAGTGATAATAATCTGTGAGATTTTATGTTTATTTATCTCGTTTTTCTTTTTCCTTTTCTGTACTCACAATGAACCTCCTTATATCATATATCCAATTACATCTGCATCTGTCAGATTTTCACTACGCATAAATTCATGGGAAATCTGTCCATCTTTCATAATTAAAATTCGATCACTCATTCCTAATAATTCCGGCAACTCCTCGCTGATCAATAAAATTGCCCGACCTTCTTTCTTTAGTTGTATCATGAGCTGATACATTGCCTGTTTTACCCCTATGTCTACCCCTCTTGTAGGACAATCCAGGATCAGAATCTCACTTCCACAGCCAATCCATTTTCCAAATACAACCTTTTGCTTATTTCCTCCTGACAACTGTCCAGTCAGCTGATTTTCATCTGAACATTTAATAGAAAGATCTTGTATTTGCTTTCTTACATATTTTTTCTCATTCGCATTTGTAATAAGATGTCCTCCTACTGCAAATTGTTCCATTCCGGCAATCGCTATATTATCTTTGATGCTTGCTGACAAACAAAGAGATTCTACATCTCTGTCTTTTGATACATATCCAATTTTTTTCTCAATCGCCATATGCGGTGTTGTAATCACTTCTCCCTCTCCTGTCAGTACATTGCCTGATTCCAATGCAAGTGCTCCAAACATTGCTTTTCCTAATGCATGCATTCCACAAGATGACAATCCTCCAACACCAACAATTTCACCCTTTTTCAAAGTAACACTGACATCCTTAAGCTGTTCTCCACAACAGAGGTTCTTCGCTTCAAGCGCGGTTTCCTGCTGACTGCTTTCTATAAAATCGCTTCGATAATAATCGCCTTCCAATTCACGTCCGATCATACTTGTTCGAATAGCATCAGCATCAAAGTCCTCTTTCTTAAAAGTGCGAATCAGGTTCCCATCACGCAAAACAGTAAGTGTATCACATACTTCCATAATTTCTTCAAGATCATGCGAGATGAAAATCACTGCTTTTCCATCGTCGCGAAGCTTTTTGATTAGTTTGTACATAAGAAGCCGTCCATCCTGTGAAAGTGCTGTACTTGTCTCATCAATAACCAGAATTTCTGGATTTTTCATAATTACCTTTGCAATCTCAACTAACTTTCTCGTCTGAAAGTCCAATGATACCATTGGCATATCACCTGTCACATAATCTACACCAATTGCTTTCATTGCTTCTGTTGCTTTCGCATTCATTTGCCTTTTATTAATCAAACCCAATCGGTTCTTAAACTGTCCAAGCTCTGCCAGAAAAATGTTTTCTGCTACTGTTACTCCACCAATTGTACCGCTTTCCTGAACCACCATTCCGATTCCATGTTGCAAGGCATCAATCATACTGGTTGGCTCCCAGGATTTTCCTTTGAAAAACATTTCTCCAACTGTTGCTTTTTGCATACCTGCTGCGATTGAAGATATGGTTGATTTTCCTGATCCGTTTTCGCCAATCAATCCCCTGATTTCTCCCGGATATACCTCCAGATTAACATTCTTAAGCGCAATCACACTTCCAAAATTCTTGGAAATATTTTTCATCTCAAGAATTGCTCCACTCATGTTTTTCCCTCCGTTCACTTGAAAACTGTTTATGTCTCAATTATATTCTGATTATTTTATTTTCAAATTCACAATTCATCCCAGTTTTATTGACTTATTTGATTCTATTTATTAAAATAAGTCGTATAAATTGCATTATTTTAATATTTTAGATGAGAAATTTTTAAAGTGGAGGATTTTTTCTAAATGGATGTTACTGAATTAAGACATTGTATTTATCAATTGAATAGTGAAGAATTATTTTACAAAGAACAGTATGAAGCAAGACAGTCAGGACAAATTCATGCTTATATTGCCAGACAAAATATTAAAGAAATTACGAAACGACATCTATTAATTCCTGAAGTTCCAGAAACAATCCCTCCAGAATTTCTAGACTCTTTCTTTTTTGATGTAACTGATAAAGATAGTATTGTGGTTCAAAAGCATAATCGTTATAGTCCCGCCATTGTCCATTCACATACTTTTTTTGAACTTGTATATATATATGATGGGACATGTAAGCAAACAATTTCCGAACAAACAATTTCTATGAAAACAGGAGATTTCTGTGTAGTTCCCCCTGGTGTGGATCACTCTATCTCCGTATTTGATGACAGTATTGTTATTAATATCATGCTGCGTAGAAGTACGCTTCACAGTATGTTTTATAATTTTCTGAACATACCAAATAAATTGTCGTCTTTCTTTCTAAATAATATTTATGCAAAACGTGCAAATGACTACATCCTCTTTCATTCAGGTATAGACCCTACACTTCGTGAGTCTTTTATCTGGATGCTCTGGGAAAACATGAACAAACAAGAATATTTTTATCACTGCATTACGAATACTCTTTTGTTAGTCTTTTATCTATTGGTGAGAAATTATTCAGAATCTGTACAAATGCCACTTTTTAATGATCGTATGGATGTACAGCGATATGCTATTATTCAATATATTCAAGATAATTATCGTGATGTAACTTTATCCACAGTAGCTAAACGCTTTCATTATTCTAACGAATATACCTCCCGCCTGATTAAAGATCTTATGGGGATGACTTACACAGAAATTGTACGAACCGTTCGAATCGAACGCTCACAAGACTTTTTGACAAATACAACCATGACGGTCGCTAATATTGCCGAAGCAATTGGATACGATACCCCTGAACATTATATTCGTCAATTCAAAAAACACACCGGTATCACGCCTTCTGCATTTCGAAAGCAAGCCGCAAAGAACCGACGTTTTTAAATACGAAAAAGAGGAACTGCCACTCACACTCGCGAGTATTAGTTCCTCTTTCATTTATTTTACTCTATTTTATTCTCAGTTAAGTCATCAAAATCAGAAATCTTCATTCTTGTTTTTCTGCTTTGATTTCATCAATAACCCGTTGGATTGCCGACACCTCTTCCTCCAGTTCATCTGCAATCACTTCAACGCTCTTTCCTTTGGCAAGTTTCTTTTTAACTAATTTTTTTACTAATCCTTTTTCACCGAATTCTCGTCCAGCCTCTACACCTCGCTGTTCTAATTCCTGTAATGCTTTACGCATTTGCATCTGTTCTCCCTCGCTTTCTAGTTTTAATGCTGATCAATAATCTTCTGTGATTTTGTGATTGAACCAATCACCAGTGCCAGTTCGGTATCCAGTGGTTTATCCTTATATACTTCATTGATTTTATCATAATCTCGATTATAAATACATCGTATAACATCAAACACAGTATTGATATCCCGGTTCTGAAATGAAAGATTTTCACTTTTCTTTACCTGTACCAGATCATAAAGTCTACTCCATATGCTGTTTTCTTTACAACATCAAATACTTTCTGGATTGTCTCCGCATGACTATTAATCTTCAATACAGAGGAAAGGTCTGTGTTTGCCTCTTGCAATTCTTCCGGCTTTAATATCTGTTTCCCATCAAACAGCACCGCATTAAATAAATCAGCAAATCGCTCATTATTCCGCCAGAATGCTTTTAATATCGTATCCGGTTTTACTTTATTTTGTTGTTTCGTCTTTAGTTCCTCCCTTTCTTTCGCAGGAGGATCTTTTCTATTTCTAAATGTTTTCAGTCCTCTTCTGCTTTTTTACATTTGTCTTTTGGTATCAAAGCATAGATTTCTGAAATGTACTTAGAATATAGATAGTGTATTACACCTTGTCGCCATCTCCAAAATTCAAATATGACGGATTATCTTCCAACTTGATTGGCAATGTTTCTGCCAGCTTTCCGGACGGATTTACATTTCCATACAAAATATTTGCCTCTGCCTGTCCGACAGCCTGCCCGCCAAGGTAAGCCTCTACCAGGCCTTTGACATCTTTTAACCACGGCATCTCCACCGCTGCACCATTATGAAGTACAACGATTGTATTTAGCTGTGCTTTTACGATTTCTGCAATCAGTTTATTCTGACACTCCGGCAAATGCATATGTTTGCGGTCATATCCTTCTGACTCGAAGGATTCTGGAAGTCCTGCAAAAACAACTGCTTTATCTACCTGTTTTGCTGCCTCGATTGCTTCTGCTGCTAGCTTCTCATCATATACATCTGTCTCTGATGAAAATCCTTCCGCATAAATAACATTTTCTTTTTCTGTCAGTGCATCCCAGACGCTTGTTACTTTGAAAGAATTTACATGAGAGCTTCCGCCACCCTGATAACGTGGATTCTTCACAAATCCGCCGATAAATGCAACCTTTTCATTTTTCTCAAGCGGTAATACTTTTTCTTCATTTTTAAGAAGTACAATGGATTCTTCTGCTACGTGCTGTGCAAATTCATGATCTTCTTCTTAAATTAGAATAAAGTCCATTTTTGCAACATTTTCCAGAAAAATTTTTCGGAATATTTCGGTTACAAAAGTTAAAATACATCGGCTGAATTCCTGCTAAACATAACTTAAGAACTATTATGCCTTCATTATTCTCCATCCCATCCATTCATATTTCCAATATATCCACCATTGGAATCGTAAATATCACCATTGCCATTAAATTGTATAGCCTCACAAAGCGTGGTTACGCATACCATATGCCGATGGAGATAATCCTGCTGTAGAAATTTCTGCATTGACAAAAGAAGAACAAAGAGAATTACTAGAAGCAATGAATTATGCCCAATCCACACCATCTGTTTCACAGGCGCAACGAATCAAAAAACTAAGCAAAGCCGGAGAATTAACAAAAAAACATATGGAAGATATCTTAAGTGAAATAAAAAAGGGAGAAGTCACAAGAGTTGAGTTTAATAATGCACAACTTCACAAGTTCTTCCCATACAATTACTCACCAGCAATGATGAAACGAGAAATATTAGCGATTTTGAAAATCTATAAAGAACAGTATTCAGAAAAATAGGAGGTATGCATTATGTGTAAAGTTATTTCAATCGTCAACCAGAAAGGGGGCTGTTCCAAGACCACAAGTGCTGTAAATATTGGGATTGGACTAGCAAATGCAGGAAAAAAAAGTTGTTTTAATCGATGCGGATGCACAGGGGAGCTTAACTGCAAGCCTTGGATTCCAAAAGCCTGATGAACTGAAAGTAACCCTTGCAACTATTATGGCAAAAACCATCAATGAAGAAGAAATTGATTTATCAAAAGTAATTTTACACCACGAAGAAGGTGTGGATTTGGTTCCAGGAAATATAGAATTATCTGGACTAGAGGTACAACTATCCAATGTATTGAGCAGAGAACTGATTTTGAAAGAGTTTGTAGACTCACTTAGAGATTCCTACGACTATATCTTAATCGACTGTGCACCATCCCTTGGAATGATGACAATTAACGCTCTAGTAGCTGCTGATGAAGTGATTATCCCTGTACAAGCCGCTTATCTGCCTGTCAAAGGACTACAACAGCTGATGAAGACAATCAATATGGTGAAGAGACGTTTAAATAAAAAGCTTCAAATCGATGGAATCCTCTTAGCTATGGTGGATTACAGAACTACGTTTGCAAGAAACATTTCAGCTGAACTATTCGCAGCTTATGGAGAATCTGTAGGGATCTTTGAGAATTATATTCCATCCTCTATCAAAGCTGTTGAAGCAAGCTCTGCAGGAATCAGCATTTACACAAACATGATCCAAAAGGAAAAGTCGCTCAGGCATATGCAAAGGTAACACAAGAGGTATTAAACCATGAGAACTAGAAACGGTGAAAAATTCAAACTGGAATCTGTTGAAGAGTTACTCGGAATTCAAAATGAAGAGTCGGCAATGGATATTGAAATTGAAAAGATCTGCCCGTTCCGTAAACATCCTTTCAAAGTAATTGACGATGAGAAAATGCAGGAACTTGTGGAAAGTATTAAAACAAATGGAGTCCTCACTCCTGTCCTTGTAAGACCTCTTGGAATGGATACTTACGAAATGATCTCTGGACATCGAAGAATGCATGCCGCAAAACTGGCTGGATTAGAAAAAATACCAACGATCATTCGTGAAATGACCGATGATGAAGCCGTAATCTGCATGGTTGATGCGAACGTCCAACGTGAAGAACTGTTACCTAGTGAAAAGGCTTTTGCTTATAAAATGAAACTTGAGGCAATGAAAAGACGTGCTGGCAGACCATCTCAAAATAATGTGTCCCAAAATGGGACAGATTTCAGATCAGATGAATTATTGGCAAAACAGATAGGTAGTAGCAGAAATCAAATTCAAAGATATATCCGGTTGACAGAACTTATCCCAGATTTACTCGAATTAGTAGATAAGAAGAAACTGCAATTCACCGTAGCTGTAGAAATCTCTTACATAGACGAAAAGATTCAGCAATGGCTTTACGAATATATTCGAGACAATGGATTCATCAAACTAAAGCAGATTTCTGCACTAAGAGAACATTTAAAAACCGAAAAAATAAATCAGCAACAAATGATTACTCTTCTAAACGAAAATATGCCTGGAAGAAAATCTGTAAGAAAAGTAACTCTATCAGAAGACAGATTATCGAAATATTTTCCACCATTCTATTCACAGGATGATATGGAAAAGGTTTTAATCCAGCTACTTGAAATTTGGAAACAAAATCAAACACAAAATGATGAATGATACAAAGAAACAGATGCTAAGAAGTTTGATTTGTAAACTTCTTAGCAATAGAAGCACAAAACCAAAAGGGGGAATTCCATGGAACAGAAAGCAACATTCCGGTATTTCTATGGCGAAGAAGCTGATATGCATAGTTTTTACCGGATACCAAAATTATTATTTACAGACTAAACAGCTAATCACAACACGAATCGCAGTACTAAAGGAGGGCTGAAACACCCCTACATACAAAATGGAAGATTCTCCTAATTTTGTATGTAAGGGTGTGCTCACCGAGCGCACCACTGCAATAAAGCCCTCGTCATATTTTGTCAATCACGAGTGATAGACTTTGATTTGAAATTTTCACATTAGGAATTTTTGTTTAACCGCCACAGCGCAGCTGCTAGATAAAAATCATAGGTGGCCGGCATAAGGGTGAAATCGGTGTTTGTTATCTGCTTTATCTTATTAAGCCTGTACGTCACAGTATTTCTATGCAAAAACAAGGTGGCTGCAGTGGTGCTCAACTGGGAGTCGCAGTCGATTAGGTACACTGCAAGGGTTTCCATCAGGTTGTCACTGTCGTCCTTTAAGGCTTCTATTATGGATTTGATTTGATCGTTTCGATTGCCTCTATTTATAGCTAGATTTGTGATTTCCTGCGAAAATATAACATCATACATGTCGCGAAATTTTCGGTGGATGAAAATTTTGCTCATTGCTGCTGAATTTGCACAAAAGTCTGAGTATATTTTCCTCATTGAAGTTAGATTTTTGCTAGACTCCAAGAAAAACAAGGCTCCCTCATACTCGTTTATGCATTTCTCTATTTCCGTAGCTATAATGCCATCATCCTTTTGGGAAACCATTATAGAACTTAGAATTACAAGTCTGTCGTCAATAATATCCTTAACGTAGAATCTTTCACTTTCCTTCAATATGCCTTCAATCTGCCGAAGAATGTCTGTTAAATTGTCTTTTTCCGATTCTACTACAAGAATAGTTGAAAGCTTAGAAAAAGGCACACCACTAGCTTCAAGGAATTTTTCTCCTATTACGCGCGATGATTTCAAGATCAAAGTAATAACAGTATTATAATTCTGCATATCGAGGGTGTAGCCCCATAAGGTTGAGAAGAAATTTGTGCATGCACAAATTTCATCTAGCTTGTGTTCACTAATGCTGTTTTCGTTGCTTGAAGCATATAATGTAAGCCAGGTATTTCCTGCGTGGGGGAACTCTTTTCTATACAAATAAAATGACTTATCCTGCAACATTATGCTTTTACAGAAAAGGTCCGTTGAGCCATCAGCGAAGGCATTAAAAAAGAATTCTGGACCAAATTGTCCAAAGGACGGCTTATATATAGATGTGAAATATAACCGTTTTTGTTATAAAGCACAAGGTTACAGTTATAAGTTTCAGCTATTACATTTAGCAGGGTTTCCATGCTTCTTTTATTGTAAGGAATCTGCTTCAATCTATTCTCCACAGTGTCTGAAAAGGAATCCGTAGATGCCTGATCGTAGAAAACAGCCCCCATTACATCTTTAATTACATCACTATAACTAACACTATATTCTGCTTCGTCTTCAATAAGAATTAAAGGTATGTTCATAACGTCTGCAGTCTGCAACAACTCGTCAGACACCTGAGGGATGACGTCACCCACGTAAAACAGCACTAATGCAACGCCTCCAGCATCATATAAGTTTCTCATTTCCTCGCATTGTCTAGTAGGATCATCTTTAATTGAATAAAATGACGTGACTAACAACTCATTGGGATTGAATACACTAATTGCCTCTACAGACTTTGCAGGTATTTCTATTACAGATACTGATGATACTATTCTACCCAGTCCATTCTTGCCTGCAATCACTCTCGCAGAATGAAAAGAGGGTAGTCTTAAACAATCTTGAACAGTAACACTCATGGCTCCTCCTAGTATAATTTTTTCCTTTATGATATCAAAACTCACAGTCATAAACAAGGCTTTTGTGCAAAAGCACAATATGATTGATAAATAATTCTGTCATCTGCATAATTATCATTTATAATAATGTGTGCTATCATAGAGAAGATTCAAAAGGAGGTACCCATTATGAGTACAAATGAAAATAAAGGTAAGAAAACAGAAGTCACAGCTCTGCAGGCGATTTCTGCTGAAGACAGAAAAGACTGGATTTCGTTAGCCTTCGTTCAGGCCGGCATATGTGTATGCGTTCCTGCATTCCTATTGGGAGCGTTATTAGCGGAAGCAATGCCTATATGGCCAGCAATTATTTCAGGGTCACTAGGCTACTTAATTGTAGTAATAGGTATGGTTGCAACGGGAATGATAGGCTGTGACCTTGGACTAGCATCCTGCACATGCTGTCAGGCCGGCTTTGGAAAAAGCGGAGCTAGATTTATCGTAAGTACAATCTTTGCTGTTAACATGATTGGCTGGTTTGGAATCCAGAATGGAGTATGTGGAGAAGCCTTCAGTAACGCAATGCTAGCTATGACCGGATGGGATATTCCAGTTGTAGTTTCAAACACAATTTGGGGAATCATAATGCTTCTGACTGCAGTATATGGAGTGCATGCGCTAGAAAAACTAGACAAGATTTCTATTCCATTACTAATGATCATTATGTGCTACGGAACATTCCTAGCATTTAAGGTTTACGGAACAGGAAACCTTAACGATGAAGGAACTGTACAATCTATGAGCTTCATGTCAGGTGTAGCACTATCATTTAACTTCACTGCTGTAGGTACAATCACTGGTCCTGACTATACTAGATTCCAGAAAAGCAGAAAAGACACTGTTAAATCTGTATTCTACGGTGTATTCCCAATGGGTGTAATAACTCTGATTATGGGAATCGTTCTTACAAAGCTATCAGGACAGTATGATATCAGTATGGTTCTAATTGAAGTAGGACTTCCACTCCTGGGCATCATTGCACTTGTTATTTCAACATGGACAACTAACTCAACAAATGCTTACAGCGCAGGTCTTAACATTGTTATGGCACTTAAGCTTAAAGATAACCGAAGAAGAGAAGCTACTTTAATTTCAGGAATTGTTGGTATTGTATTATGCGACCTAGGTATCTTGGGACACGTTGAGGGAGTGTTAAGCTTACTATCATACGTTGTTTGTCCTGTTGGCGGAGTAATTCTTGCTGACTACTGGGTTGTAGGAAAAGGTAAAGCTAAGAACTTTAGACCACAGGACGGTGTAAACTGGGCTGGTGTAATTGCTTGGGCATTAGGTGCAATTATTTCTTATACACTAGTTAAAATTGAATTCGTTGGTATCATTATAGGTTTTGTTATCTATCTTATTGCAGAGCGCTTTATTCCATCTGCATCAAGAGATAACGCCGAAAATATAGCATAAATTATCACAAAAAAAGAGGAGACAGAAAAATGAGAGAATTAAACAAACAGGACATGATCGATCTATTGTACGGATGTGCAGTGCTTGGTACCGGTGGTGGCGGTCCACTTGCTGACGGTTTGGCTCTTTTAGAAGAACATTTCGAAAAGGGAAAAACTCTAAAATTAATCACTTTAGATGAACTTCCAGATGACGAGTATGTTGTTACTCCTTATGGTTGCGGTGCTCCATCAGCTAAACCTGATCCTAGATTAGCTCATCTGAAGCATAGCGAAACAGCTCCCGCAGTTTTAGCTGTACAGGCTCTAGAGGAATCTTTAGGTAAGAAAATGTATGCAATTGGCTCAACTGAATTAGGTGGAGAAAATACAGCTGAGGCTCTTCACGTTGCACTGTTAATGGATTTACCTCTTATTGACGCTGACCCAGCCGGACGTTCAGTTCCTGAACTGCAGCATTCTACATACTATGTAAAGAACGTTCCTATTTTCCCTATGGGCGTAGCTACAAAATTTGGTGAAAAAATTGTAATTCAGAATGTAGCGGATGACCTAAGAGCTGAAGATATCGTTAGAGCTATTGCTGTTGTAAGTGACAACCTTGTAGGTGTAGCTGATCACGCAAACGTTGGTAAGGTTATCAAGAATTCTCTAATTCCTGGTGCAATTACTTACGCTCAGGAAATCGGTAGAGTTCTTAGAGAAACAAAGGAAGCTGGCGGAGATGTTGCTTCTGCTATCTGTGATGATAAAGAAGGTAAAGTATTATTCAGAGGCCACATTTCAGATTACACTTGTGAAACAAGAGATGGCTTCAACTTTGGTGAAATTCATCTAAAGGGCGAAGGAGATTATACGGACGAAGCATATCGCATCTGGTTAAAGAACGAAAACATCATCTCATACCGCAATGGCGAAGTTGATGTAATTGCTCCAGACCTAATCTGCATGATTAACGGAGAAGGAAATCCAATGACTACACCTAATTTTGAAGTTGGTGATAAGATGACAGTAATTGCACTTCCATCCCCTGAAATCTGGACTACTCCAGAAGGTTTGGAATGCTTCGGACCTAAGCACTTTGGATTTGATGTTGAATACAAACCATTTGAAAAATAATTGAAGATGTACAAGGGCCGGTTGTATAATAATATATGATCGGCTTTTGTTTTAGAAATTATTGCGAGGAACTATCGCGAAGAAGTAAGGGAGTGATATCATCAATCCGTAAATATGACGATGAATCAAAGAATTTTACAGTTCCCATTATCGTATGGTATTGACCGATTAATGGATTCTTCTGTGACCTTACGAAATATGTTACTTGTATCTTCCGGTCACAAGTTAAGATATTCAATTTCATATCCAACTCATTTTGCTTTTCCTCCGATAGAATCTTTCTAGGTTCATAAAGAATCTCTTGTTGTCGAACGGTTTCATCCAGTCTCCGAAGTGCTGCAAAAGGTGCAAACTGTTTTGCCCTGCGTCCTATATCCATCGGATGCCTTCTGGAAACCGGTCTTGGTAAATATAAATACGGTTGATATACACTTGCCAGCACTTCTGATTGTTCAAATGTAATTGATATAATATAAAAAATCAAATCGGGAGTTGTCTCACACGTTGTATATGAAAATATCATGAAAAACAAGAAGGCAAGAGGCATAGATATACAGATAAGGGAAGGAGCCAAATCACACTAATTTGACTCCTTTATATTTAAAAAACTCACTAACGTTAATCGATTATAGTACACTTTCACAAAATAGGTTACAGATATCGCTTACTTTGCATTTTCACTTTTTATTAGAAAAGAATAGTTATAAACAAGAAAATATCTTGTACTTACGATAGGAAATAAAAAATATCAAAAAAATAATGATTAATGGTAAGCTTGTGATAGAATGAAAAAAAGAGAAAAACATAAAGGATGTAGTTGGGGAGAATATTGGTTATGATTAGAAAGTTGCTGAACGGAGATATTGATAGAGTTACTGACATATGGTTAAAGACAAATCTGAAAGCACATTATTTTATTTCCAATCAATACTGGAAAAGTAATTATGAACTAGTAAAAGAAATGATGTTACAATCCGAAATCTATGTGTTTGAAGCGGATAAAAAGATACAAGGATTTGTAGGACTAAATGATGAATATATCGAAGGTGTTTTTGTCTCTGATGAAATGCAGTCATGTGGCATAGGTAAACTTTTATTGGATTATATTAAGGATAAAAAAGTTAGCTTACGATTAAATGTATACCAGAAAAATGCCAGAGCAATTTCTTTTTACCAAAGAGAAGGGTTCATTATTCAATGTGAAGATTTAGATGAAGCTACTGGTGAAAAAGAGTACACCATGCTATGGAAACAAAAATAGAAATCGGGATTTGTGAGGAAAAGGTGAATGAAAAAGCGAATGAAGCAAAAAAGTAAAAATGCGATTTCAATCATAGGTGGTGCAGATGGTCCTACAAGCATTTTTATAGCAGGACATTCAAAAAAGCAACCATTAAAGATTAGAATCAAAAATAGCATATATAGATATAAGAGAAAAAAAAGTAGAGAAGACAATAGTTGCAAATCCTCATTCTCTTTCTGAAACAGTGCAGTATGCAAAAGATAAATACGAATTGACCGAAACTGCTCCCGCTGATAGAGAATATATTGAACAAATAAAATGTCTAAAAGAGAGTTTGATTTTGCAGTATGAACCAGAACTTTTGGGTGAAATGAAGGATATTCCGGTACCGGATTTTTCTAATGAAGCATCCGTCAAAGAGTATTTGGGTAAAATAAAGACTCGAAGTGAAATGATTGCTGAAATGCCCGATAGTATAATTCCTATGGATTTTCATTTGTATAAAATAAGAATCGATGATGATTTTCTTGAAATGGAGATAGATTATACTTGGAATATATTTGGAATGTCTTATTCAGGAAATAAAGCGGTAATGAAAAAATTTAAGAAAATATCCAGAGATTTATACAGTTATTATGGTGTTACTGAGGAAGATATTAAAAACAAGACAAAAAAGATATTCGTCACTGGTAACGAATTTGAGTTCATAAATTATAAATTTAAGGAGTTAGTTATGGCTTTTGATTTTAAGAAAGAATATAAAGAGTTTTATATGCCTAAAAATAAACCGGAGATCGTGACTGTCCCTAAAGCAAATTATATTGCGGTCAGAGGAAAGGGTAATCCAAACGAAGAAAGTGGAACATATCAGCAGGCAATTAGTGTATTATATGCGGTTGCATATACTTTGAGAATGAGTTATAAGACAGATCATAAAATTGCAGGATTTTTTGAATATGTAGTTCCACCACTTGAAGGATTCTGGTGGCAGGAAAATATACATGGTGTAAATTATGCAGATAAAGATTCTTTTAATTGGATTTCAGTTATACGCCTGCCTGATTTTGTAAATCAAAAGGATTTTGAATGGGCTGTTGAAACAGCAACCAAAAAGAAAAAAATAGATTGTTCATCTGCAAAGTTTGTGACCATTGACGAGGGATTATGTGTTCAAATAATGCACTTGGGAGCATTTGATGATGAACCGGCAACTGTTGCACTTATGGATGCGTATTTGGAGCAGAATGGATATGTTAATGATATGAATATGGAAAGATTACATCATGAAATATATCTGTCTGATGCAAGAAAGGTTGCCCCAGAAAAATGGAAAACGGTCATTAGACATCCTATAAAGAAACTGTAAACTCGGCAATTGTCGAACTGACACAGTAGAAAGGATTATATATGAGTGAATTGTTTAAGGCTGATAATGAATATAAAGAGTGGATTGCCGGAATATCCACTGATTTTAGAAGAAGCCAAATCAGGGCTTCTATGAAGATAAATGATGAGATGCTAAGATTTTATTAGAAACTTGGTAAGGGCATTTCATCTATGAGTGAACAGTTTGGATATGGAACAAGATTTTATAAAACGGTGAGTGACGATTTGAAATCTATTTTGCCAGATGTGAAATCATTTTCTCCAACTAACTTGAAATATATGAGATACTTTTATGAGATGTATCCTGACGCAGTAATTTGTCCTCAAGTTGAGGACGAATTGATTACAGATGCAAATCATCCCCAACTTGGGGACGATTTACAAATCATTTTTAGAATACCATGGGGACATAACAAAATAATACTTGATAAATGCAAAGGAAATTCTGCAAAGGCATTGTTTTATATCAGAAAGACTATTGAAAACAATTGGTCAAGAGATGTTTTACTAAACTTCTTAGGAACAAATCGATATGGAATTAATCATCAATGCCGTATTTATTTTCCAGTGCTTCTTCTGCTAATTCCAGTTCATCTTCCAGTTTTTCAATCGTGCGTTCTCTCGCTTTGTATGTCTCGAAGCTAATCTCTTTCATCTGGTAAGCATACTCAAATTCATCGTCAAGCTTATCCAGTTCGTCATCGACTGCGTCTACCTGTTTTTTCAAAGTGTAGAATTGTTCGTGATTCTCAGATGCATTTGTAGATGTTTTTGCATTGTTTACACTTTTTGTTATATTACGGATATCGTTTTCATAAGAAGAAAAATCATAATCCTTTTCGTTCGCATTCTCTACTGCGTTTTCTGTGTTACTGATATTATCATCATTGTCATCTGTATTTGATGTTACAACTTCCTGTGTCTTAATTTCTATATCTTCTGCTGCTCCATTATTGGATGAAGTGCATCCTGTAAAAGCAAATATTAATGTGAGAGATAATAAAACTACTAATATTTTTTTTCATAATATGTTCTCCTTCCGTCTCTTGGATGTTTTTGTTTTTGCTGTTATATGTATCATATAGAGGGAAGATTAAAAAAAGATTAAAACAAATAGTAATTTCAAAAAATGAAAAAAAAGGACTCTAGCACACGAAAATGATTGGTATTATAATAATTACATTATGAGATTACTGATTGTAGAAGACGAGAATGATTTAAGAAACATTGTCAAAAAAAGGCTTGTCAAGGAACATTACAGTGTAGATGCCTGTGGGGATGGTCTGGAAGCAATGGATTATATCGATATGACTTCCTACGATGGTATTATTCTTGATATCATGTTGCCGGGAAAGGACGGATATGAAATCTTAAGAGAATTAAGGCAACGAGAAGATGATACACCGGTTCTGTTACTGACAGCAAAAGACAGCATTGAAGACCGTGTCAAAGGACTGGATCTTGGTGCCGATGATTACCTGATCAAACCATTTGCATTTGAAGAACTGCTTGCAAGAATCCGTGTCATGATGCGTAGAAAGCCACAATTTACATCCAATCAACTAAAAATAGCAGATCTTATTCTGGATCGTGACACAAGAAAGGTTACAAGAGCCGGAAATGAAATTGATCTTTCTGCAAAAGAATTTATGGTTCTGGAATGTCTTATGCGCAACAAAAATATCGTAATGACAAGACAACAGATTGAACAGAATGCGTGGGACTTTGATTTTGAAGGTGGTTCCAATGTGATCGACGTATACATTCGCTATTTGCGAAAAAAAATCGATGCACAATATGAACAAAAACTCATCCACACTGTTCGCGGTGTCGGATATGTAATGAGGGAAAACGAATGAAACAGCTGACGATCAAGAAAAAAATTACGCTATGGTACACCGGAATCATTGCCGTAGTTCTTGGGACTATTTTAGTTCTCGTCCTTCTTTTTGTGGATAAGGTTGGAATTTCTGCGACAGAAGAAGAAATCAGTGCCGCAGTGACTGGTTTCTCTTCAAATATTAATTTTCAGGATGATTCCTTTTATCTTGACGGCGATACCGAATTTTACGATGACGGTATTATGTTTTGTATTTATGACAAAAACGGACGCTTACTTTATGGAACGATTCCAACCCAATTTCCAGAAGAAACTATCCTCAAGTCGAACACACCGCGAATGATAACCGGATCAAATCGAAAATGGATGATATATGACAGCGTTTACACTTACGGTGATGATGAGGAAATGTGGGTACGAGGAATTACCTCCGTACATTCTATAGAACTTTTCATGCAGACATCCGAGAAAATGCTGTTGATTGTATTCCCATTACTCATTATTCTGATCGGGGCCATCGGATATTTTATGATCAAGCGGGCATTGAGACAGGTGGATCTTATCTGCGATGAAGTTGAAAACATCAGCAATGGAAAAGATCTTTCCAAACGATTGTCTCTGCCAAAAGCAAAAGATGAATTATACGAATTGTCGGAGAAATTTAACGAAATGTTCGAGCGCTTGGAATTTTCGTTTGAGAAGGAACGTCAATTCACATCAGACGTATCCCATGAACTGCGGACTCCCGTTGCTGTTATCATTTCCCAGTGTGAGTACTTATTGGAAAATGAAAACTTATCTACGGAAGATAAGGAAGAGATTGCAGTCATCTTAAGGCAGGCAAAACGAATGTCAAAGCTGACAAGCGAAATGTTAATGATCGCCAGAAACGAACAGGATGAGCAGCATCTGATGGAAAAACTGGATTTTGGATTATTAAGCGAACTTGTAATAGAAGAACTGCAGACAAAAGCACAGGAAAAAAATATTGAAATCACCCTGCAAAAGCAGGACGACTTATTTATGAACGGCGACCAGACATTGCTTTTGCGTATGATGATGAATTTAATAACCAATGCCATCAATTACGGAAAAGCAAATGGACATATTCATGTTATCCTGAAGGTCGAAAATGACCAGATTGTCGGTGAAGTGAAAGATGATGGTATTGGAATAAGTGAGGAACACCTGGACAAAATCTGGGAGCGTTTCTATCGCATAGACAAAAGCCGTTCCAGAGAAAATGGCGGTACCGGTCTCGGCCTTTCTATGGTGCGCTGGATTGTAAACCTCCACAATGGAACCATTCACGTCGAAAGTATCGAAGATATCGGAACGAGTTTTATTTTCCGGTTTCCGAAAATATAAGGGGCTATCGCTATATATCCTTTTGGTATATTTTCCTTATTCTATCACAGTGTCGTATTATTCTTCCATCAGTTTTCAAACCAAGTACTAAAATGTAAAAAAACTTGCAAATCCATCTTCTTTCCGTTAATATATTGACAACAAACAGGGAAAGGAAAGAAGATATGTTTCAAACAATTATTGGTACAATCAGTTCTTTTATGTACAGCAAGCTGCTGGTCATTCTACTGATTGGTGCGGGAGTATATTTTACAGTCCGCACAAGATTTCCGCAGGTAAGATTATTTAAGAATGCTTGTGGATCCGTGATGGAAAAGCCGGAGGATAAAGGGGCAATTTCCTCTTTTCAGGCACTTATGGTTTCAACAGCATCCCGCGTGGGAACGGGAAATATTGTCGGGGTTTCATCGGCAATTTGTATAGGTGGATTTGGTTCTGTATTCTGGATGTGGGTGATTGCGATCATCGGAAGTGCATCTGCTCTGATCGAGAGTACATTGGCACAGATTTATAAGAAAAAAGGGAAAGACGGAAGCTGTTATGGAGGACCGGCTTACTATATTGAAGCGGCACTTCATTGTCGCCCGCTGGCAATTGTTTTCTGCGTTGCAATGATTTTAACCTACGCATTTGGATTTAATATGCTGGCATCTTATAATCTGCAGTCTACATTTTCAGTATTTTCTTTTTATGATGCAAAGATGAGTCCCTGGATCATCGGTGGGGTTTTGGCAGTACTGACAGGATGGTGTCTGCTTGGCGGCGGATCACGTATCGTAAAAGTAACTTCAATGGTTGTGCCGGTAATGGGGATTGCGTATATCGGAATTTCACTTTTGGTAGTAATTATCAATATTCAGAACGTGCCGGCAATGTTCGTGCGCATTTTTGAAGAAGCATTTGATTTTAAAGCAATTTTCGGAGCATTTTCCGGTTCGGCCATGATGCAGGGAATCCGCCGGGGACTCTATTCCAATGAGGCAGGTATCGGTTCTGCTCCGAATGCATCGGCTTCGGCAAATGTCAGCCATCCGGTAAAACAGGGCTGGTACAGATGTTGTCTGTATTTATTGATACTTTGTTGCTTTGTACAGCAACAGCAATGATGTGTATGTCATCCGGGATTGATCCGGCAAAAGAATTGCAGGGAGCACCATGGGTGCAGGCATCTCTTCAGGAATCACTTGGTTCTTTCGGGCCGATCTTTATTACAGTTGCAATGGTATTTTTTGCATTTACAACTCTGCTCGGAAACTGTTTCTATTGTGACAATCTTTTAATCTACATTCACAAAAAACAGCCGGAAAAAGCTTTTATGAAAGGCTTCAGACTGGTATCGGCACTTGCAATCTTTCTGGGTGCAGGAATGGAGATGTCTCTTTTGTGGGATCTTTCCGATGTACTGATGGGGGTTATGGCGCTCATTAACATTCCGGTTATCCTGATTTTATCAGGATTGCATTTAAAGCGATCCAAGATTATGAAGTGCAGTTAAAACAGGGAATCAACCCGGTTTTTAAAAGTGCAGACATCGATCTTCGTCAAAAAACAGATTTCTGGAGATAAAACAGGATAATGGGGGAGACTGTCCGAACCATCGGATAATCTCCCCCAATTTCTACATCCTCTATTTTATAACTAAGACTTTCTGTGTTTTAATGGATAGCTTTTTACTTTTTGTTACTGTGGTATTTTTTATAGAAATAAATATAGGATATTCCACCTGGAATACTGATCCAGATAAGCATTGTCACGACAGACACAATCTCAAAATCAGAAATTGTTAATGCACAGGCTATATACAGCAATACCATCGGAAATGAAATAAATCCTAAAATTCTATGTGCAATCTTCCAGGTATCTTCATCACGCACAGTCCATGGCAAACGAAGGCCGGTATGTCTGTTATATGGCAACTTCGGCGATACAATACCTATAAAAACCATTATGCAAGACAATAATACCATAGCAAATAGTTTCTCTCCATTTTCCGAAAAAGTAATGACATCAACTGCACTCAGAAAAGCAAAAACAATACCAATGATTAAAATGCTAATATTGCAAAGTGTGGTAACACGGAAAATACCAAGCCTTAAATCGTCAGTTGTTAGACTTGTAAACAAGGCCAAATTACGATACAGTACGATACCTGCAATCAGCATACATATTCCTGCCATTAGAATTGATACGACTTCATTTTTCACACTCATTGTAATCATCATAGATAAAAATGTAACAAACAGAATCAGACCTCTATTCTGGTTTGCCTGATACAACAACTTTTCTTTTTGCTTTTTTCTTGCCAGCTGTTCATTTAGTTCCGCCAATTCTTCCGCCAAATTTCCATTACTATGGATACTCTCCTCAATTCCAAGCAATTGACTAACCGATACATCAAGCAAATTTGCCATTTCAATCAAAACATCTGCATCCGGAACGGATAATCCCGTTTCCCTTAATTAAAGATATTGTTGGGTAAAAAAGAAAGGTCAGTCGATTTTGCCGATGAAGCGGTAGTAGATTTCTACTTCCTGCTCACGGCTTCCGTCCTCGCCCTTGACAGCTTCGTGAACGGTTATTTTTTCAATTAGAGTGTTCAGAAGTTCGGCGGTCAGCTCCACAGGGTTGACATACTGTTTCATCAGGCAATCCACTTTTCAGCATCCGCTGCGGTCTGTACGGCGGCTTCCATCGTTTCGTGAAGCTGTCTTATTTTTGTTTCAAGCTCCTTTTGCTCGTTCTGGTACTTCTCGGACAGCATATTGAAGTTATACTCGGTTATGCGTCCGGCAGACCAGTCCTCATACATTTTAGCAAACAGCCCGTCAACCTCGGCTTTACGCTTCTCTGCCTTTTTCAGCTCCGCAGCCTGCTTTTTCTTCGCAGAGTTTCTTTCCCTGTCGCTGGCATTGAGCAGCCGTTTCAGCAGCTTGTCCTCGTCTTTCTGTGCCAGCATAGACCAGTATTGCAGTCTTGCAAGCACATAGGCATACAGTACATCATAGCGGATATAGTGCATGGAACACTGGCGTAATCCCTGTCCGTTCTTGCTGCAATGGTAGTACCCGTATGGGTTTTTGTTCTGCTTGTTTTCCCCATAGGCTAAAGACCATCCGCAGTCTGCACATTTTATCAATCCTGCGAAAATCTGTGTCGTACCGTTTCTGCGTTTCCTGCGTCTGCTTGCAATCAGCTCCTGAACTTTTTGGAACACTTCTTCGGAAATGATGGCTTCGTGGGTATTTTCCACACGATACCATTCTTCCTGCGGCTTCCGCACCTTTTTCTTGTTCTTGAATGAAATGTTGCTCTGCTTGTTGTGAACGCTGTGACCGATGTAGGTTTCCTCTTTCAAAATGCTCTTGACCTGTGCAATCGTCCACGCATAGGCTTTTTCTGCGGGCGCACCGGCGTAGATATTAGCGAAAGTCCCGTATCTTTCATAGTTCAGCCAGCCGGGGTAGGTACTTTTTCTTCCACCAGAATCCGTGTAATGCTGGCGGCACCCCTCCCGTGTACTGCAAGGTCAAAAAT
>ENA-OQAZ01000072-OQAZ01000072.1-human-gut-metagenome-genome-assembly--contig:-NODE-72-length-46741-cov-5.002789_pt1 | contig 46741 bp, 47 predicted proteins | sample MGYA00242737_ERZ504531 | MGnify/ENA primary metagenome ERZ504531 (study PRJEB26092, sample SAMD00036244) | human gut metagenome | host: Homo sapiens | study: EMG produced TPA metagenomics assembly of... | reverse complement strand
CCAAAAAATTCAAAAAAAAATCCTCCAACCAAGCCAAACAAAACAAAAACGCCCTACGCCGATCCACCCCAACCACCACCGCACCATCCCTCTCCAAAACCCCAAACCAACCAGGAACGAAACAGCAACCAGCGCCTCGCCGTCCACTTCCAACACCATCCGCCATCCACTCAAACCCTCTCAACCAGGCGACAGCAACGCGCCTCGCGTCCGCATCCACATACATCGGCTCAACCTCACACATCCAACACCGCAGCATACATACACAAGTCAACAACCTCACACCGCCACAACCAAGAACTCCTAAAAAAAGCCCGAGGGGTGTGCAGAGGGGCCGTGGCTTTACGGCCCCTTTGCGGTTTTCATTTTTTCCCAAAACTCAATTATCGTCTAATAAACAAATTTCTTTTTTTCGTCTCTTTTTGAACATATTTATTCAATAATTGCAAAAAATTTAACAATTTTTTAGTTGTTTTTACCATAAAAAGGGTGTATCATATAAAAATCAATTATAAACAATAAACAAACAAGGAGGGCGCTATGGAACAAATCCTAAATAAGCTTTCGGAAATCGAAGCTACAGCCAATGCCATCATGCAGGACGCTGCGCGACAGAAACAGGCTCTCTCGGAAGAAGCAGAAAAACAGACGAAGGAATTCGACGCTTCACTTGAAAAAGAAACCAGCGACGAGATCCGGAAGATCCGTGAAGATCTGGCCCGTGAGAAAGACGCCCGGATCAATGAGCTTCGTGCAGAAACCGAAGACCAGCTTTCCAGCTGGACGCCTATTACGAAGCCCATCACGAAAGTCTTTGCAGTGAGCTGTTTCAGAAAATAACAGGCATCACCGAAACCTGAAGGGAAAGGAAGTGATTCAATGGCTCTGTCCTCTCATACAGCGGACTCTCCACCAAGATCCGCGCCATGCAGAGCAGGCTTGTGACAGATGAGCAGCTGGAAGAAATCGTTCAGCTTCCCAATGTCCCCCAGGTAACAGCCTACCTGAAACGGACTCCTGAATATCAGAATGTCTGGTCCGGTCTCGATGAAAATGATCTTCACCGCGGACAGATAGAAAAACTCCTGAAGAAATCCATCTTCCTGAATTTTTCAAGGCTTTACCACTTTGCAAATCAGGAACAGCGAACGTTCCTGTCGCTTTACTCGAGGCGTTATGAGATCCGCGTCCTGAAAGAAATCATGACGAATCTCTTTGACCACCGGGACACCGATCCCGTGGATATTTCTCCCTACCGCGATTTTTTCAGACATCATTCCAAGCTGGACATTGACAGGCTTGCCGCCTGCACCAATATGGATGAATTCATTGCGGCACTGAAGGGAAATGATTTTTTTATTCCGCTGTCTCAGGTCAATGAACGTGGAAATGCCACGCTTTTTGACTTCGGCATGGCACTTGACCTTTCGTATTTTTCACAGATCTGGAATGTGCGGAAGAAGCTTTTCAAAGGTAACGATCTGAAACAGATCACCAGGGCTTACGGTGAAAAATTCGATATGCTGAACCTGCAGTTCATCCAGCGCTCCAAACGCTGCTTTCAGATGGAACCGGCTGCTATTTACGCATTGCTGGTCCCCATGAACTACAAGCTCCGCAAAGAGGAGATCACCACCCTTGTGGAAGCCCCTACACCAGAAGAGTTCCGTCGTATCTTCAATGGGACTTATTATGGTAAAAAATACGAACAGCTGACCGTCGCCAGTCTGGAAGAATTTTATAACTATATTCTTCGCAGCATACTGGAACAGGAAGCACGCAAGGATCCCTATTCCGTAGCAGTCATCTATTCCTATTTATATCACAAAGAACATGAAGTCAACCGTCTGACCATTGCCCTTGAATGCGTGCGCTATGGCGTGGACCCAGAACAATCCCTGCGTTATATACGCAACGGTTAATAACCAGGAGGTAGCAACGTGATTGAAAAAATGAATTTTCTGAGCATCACCGGTCCCAAGGCAGATATCGACCGGGTTGTAAACACCTACCTGTGCAAGTACGAGATCCATCTGGAAAACGCTCTCTCAGAGCTGACCACAGTAGAAAGTCTGACGCCTTTCCTGGATGTCAACCCTTACAGAGATGCCTTAAATTCCATCAATACCATTTATGAGGAGCTGAAAACTCCTCCGTCCACTTCCAACAGAAGCCCGGGTATTGAAACAGCACTTTCCACAGTAAAGGAGATCCGCTCCCAGGCGGATCAGCTCCAGAAGGAACAGTCCGAACTGGAAGAAAAATGTTCCTCTCTGGAAGAGTCACTGCGGATCATACGTCCCTTCCGAAATATTGATTATGATATTTCATCCATACTTCATCTGAAGTATATCCATTTTCATTTCGGACGTATCGAGAAACAGTATTATGAGAAATTCAAGAAATATATTTACGACAATCTGAACACGATCTTCCTTAAATGTGATGAAGATGACCAATACGTCTGGGGCGTTTACTTCGTACCGAAGCATGAAGCGCACAAAATCGATGCCGCCTACTCTTCTATGCACTTTGAGAAGATCTTTGTGCCGGATAATTATACCGGAACTGCCCAGCAGGCGTTTTCAAGCGTAAGCAAACAATACGAGGATGCCCTGAAGCATCTGGAAGCACAGAAACAGAAATACCAGAGATTTCTTGCGGATCAGGCAGAAGCCATCGTTACCGCCAGAAACACCCTTCTTCAGTTTTCCAGAAATTTCGATGTCCGTAAAGCGGCTGCCTGCACCGGAAAGCATGAAAATTTCTATATTCTCTGCGGCTGGATGACAGAAGCCGACACCAGAGCCTTTCAAGCCGAAATCTCATCCGACGAAAAAATCTTCTGCCTGGTAGACGGAGAAGATACCAATACGCCGGAGCACGACCAGAACCATCAGCCACCGACCAAACTGAAAAACCCAAAGCTTTTCAAGCCCTTTGAAATGTATGTAAAAATGTACGGACTTCCTGCCTATGGCGAGATGGACCCCACCTGGTTTGTTGCCATCACCTACTCCTTTATTTTCGGAGCCATGTTCGGTGATGCAGGACAGGGACTCCTGCTTTTTATCGGAGGATTGCTCCTGTACAAACTAAAGCATATCGATCTTGCCGGAATCATCAGCTGCGCCGGAGTCTTTTCCACATTTTTCGGTCTGATGTTCGGAAGTATCTTTGGATTTGAGGATGTCATACCTGCTCTGTGGCTGCGGCCTGTGAACAGTATGACGACCATACCTTTTATCGGAAAACTGAATACCGTATTTATCGTTGCCATCGGCTTCGGCATGGGAATCATCCTCCTGTGTATGGTTTTCAACATCATCAATTCCTTTAAGATGCATGACGTTGAAAAAACCTGGTTTGACACCAACGCTGTGGCAGGACTTGTATTTTATGGCTCCGCAGTTCTCTGCATCGGACTTTTTGTATCCGGGCATGCTGTTCCGGGTGGTGCAGTCCTCGCCATTATGTTTGGTTTACCGCTGCTTCTTATTTTCTTCAAGGAGCCTCTTACAAACCTGGTAGAAAAAAAAGCCGAGGTTATGCCAAAAGAAAAAGGCATGTTTATCGTACAGGGTATCTTTGAACTGTTCGAGGTTATCCTGAGCTACTTTTCCAATACACTCTCCTTCGTGCGTATCGGTGCTTTTGCAGTCAGCCACGCAGCTATGATGGAGGTTGTACTTATGCTTGCAGGCGCAGAGAACGGCAGTCCGAACTGGATCGTCATCATTCTCGGAAACCTGTTTGTATGCGCTATGGAGGGCCTGATCGTAGGTATCCAGGTACTCCGTCTGGAATATTACGAAATGTTCAGCCGTTTTTACAAGGGCAGCGGACGGAAATTCGAGCCGTTCTGCTCTAAAAACAAATAAAATGCCAGAGTCGGAACGCATTCTGATCCGGGCATTCAATTTAACGAATATTAAGGAGGTCATCATCATGACAGTCATTACACAGATCACAATCGCAGTTGCACTTGTACTCAGCATCATTCTTCCATTTGGTTACTATCTTCTCGGCGAAAAAAGCCGTGGCCGCTACAAAACAGCTCTTGGTGTCAACGCCTTTTTCTTCTTCGGGATCATGCTTGTTGCCATTGCAGTAACATTTGCAGGCGGAGCTTCCGTACAGGCTGCTACAGGCGCTGACGCGGGCCTTGCAACAGGTATGGGTTACATCGCAGCAGCACTTGTTACCGGACTTTCCTGTATCGGTGGTGGTATTGCCGTTGCCAGTGCGGCAAGCGCAGCACTTGGAGCGATCAGTGAGGATCAGAGCATCCTTGGTAAATCTCTTATCTTCGTAGGTCTTGCCGAAGGTGTTGCTCTTTATGGACTGATCATCTCCTTCATGATCCTTGGTAAACTTTGATATGAAAATGTATCTGATCAGTGACAATATTGATACTCTGACAGGAATGAGACTGGCTGGTGTAGAGGGTGTGATCGTTCATGAGCACGACGAACTGAAGGAAGCTCTGGAGCGCACCATCGCAGACAAAGAGATCGGAATCATACTCCTGACCGAAAAATTCGGCCGGGAGTTTCCTGAGATCATCGATGATGTCAAGCTTCATCACAAAACACCTCTCATCATTGAAATTCCTGACAGACATGGTACCGGCCGCAGGCCTGATTTCATTACATCTTATGTAAACGAGGCTATCGGATTAAAATTATAGGCAGGTGATATTATGACAATTGAAGAGAAGCTTAAACACTTCTATGACACCTCCGTGGACGAAGCACGCCGTCAGGCGGAAAAAGATGTCCGGGAACACAAGGAAGCCCTGGATGCCGCACTGGAGGAACATAAAAAAATGTCTCTGGGAAATGCTGCCAGTTCCCGCAAAGCCGAGATTGCAAACGCAAAGCGCGAGATCAACAAGGCACTTTCCGCAGAGCAGCTTCACATCCGGCGAAACTGGACTGCCAGGCAGAGCCGCTTAAAAGAAAAACTTTTTGCAGATGTTCGGGTACAGATCCTGAAATTCATGGATCTCCCCGCTATGAAGAATATCTTTGTACAAAGATCGAGGAAGCTGTCTGCTTCGCGGAACACGATGAGATCCAGATCTATCTTTCAAAAGAAGATGAACCCCGTCTGAAGTCTCTCACTGTAAAGACCGGTTTCCCGCTGAAGCTTTCCGATGAATCCTTTATCGGCGGGATCAAGGCGATAATCCCTGAAAAAAATATCCTCATCGACAATTCCTTTGAGGAAGGCTATCAGGCAGCTTACAGAGAATTCAAATTTGACGGAGGTCCAGCACATGAGTAAAACAGGTATTATCTACGGTGTTAACGGTCCTGTTATCTACCTCAAGGGCGACACCGGCTTCAAGATCTCCGAGATGGTCTATGTAGGCCCCGAAAAACTGGTTGGAGAAGTTATCGGTCTCAAGAAACATATGACGACCATACAGGTTTTTGAGGAAACTACGGGACTGAAACCCGGAGAAACTGTTATCGGAACAGGAGACGCCATTTCCGTTCTCCTTGGTCCGGGAATCATCCACAATATTTTTGATGGTATCCAGAGACCTCTGGCAGAGATTGCCCAGGCCTCTGGAAAATATATTTCCCGTGGTGTCAGCGTTGACTCTCTTGACACAGAAAAAAAATGGGAAACCCACATTACCGTAAAGGAAGGTGACGTCATCGGTGCAGGCACGGTTATCGCTGAAACACAGGAAACCGCCTCCATCCTTCACAAATCCATGGTTCCGCCCACGATCACACACGGAACCGTTATCCATGCGGTTCCTGACGGTGCTTATACCGTTCTGGAGCCCATCGTTACCGTCCGTCTTGATGACGGAACCGAAAAAGAACTGGCACTTGCCCAGAAATGGCCGATCCGTGTTCCACGTCCGACCTACAAGCGTTTCCCGGCCAGCGTTCCGCTCCTTACCGGACAGCGAATCCTGGATACTCTTTTCCCTATTGCCAAGGGAGGCACTGCTGCAGTTCCAGGCGGATTCGGAACAGGAAAAACCATGACACAGCACCAGATCGCCAAGTGGTCTGACGCAGATATCATCATCTACATCGGCTGTGGCGAGCGCGGAAACGAAATGACACAGGTTCTTGAGGACTTCAGCAAGCTGATCGACCCGAAATCCGGAAACCTGATGATGGACCGTACCACACTGATCGCCAACACTTCCAACATGCCGGTTGCAGCCCGTGAGGCTTCCATTTACACAGGTGTTACACTTGCGGAATATTACCGTGATATGGGTTATGACGTAGCAATCATGGCAGACTCCACATCCCGATGGGCCGAGGCTCTCCGTGAGCTTTCCGGACGTCTGGAGGAGATGCCTGCAGAGGAAGGCTTCCCTGCGTATCTGGCAAGTAAGCTTTCCGCCTTCTATGAGCGCGCGGGAATGATGCAGAACCTGAACGGAACAGAAGGTTCCGTATCTATTATCGGTGCAGTTTCCCCTCAGGGCGGTGATTTCTCCGAGCCGGTCACACAGAATACCAAACGTTTTGTCCGCTGTTTCTGGGGACTGGACAAGGCTCTTGCCTATGCCCGTCACTTCCCTGCCATCCAGTGGCTGACCAGCTACAGCGAATATCTGGAGGACCTGACTCCCTGGTACAGAGAGCATGTCTCCCCGAAATTCGTTTATGACAGAAACCAGATCATGGCTATCCTCAACCAGGAAAGCTCTCTTATGGAGATCGTCAAGCTGATCGGAAGCGATGTTCTTCCGGATGATCAGAAGCTGACGCTGGAGATCGCCAGGGTTATCCGTCTGGGCTTCCTGCAGCAGAACGCTTTTCACCAGGAGGACACCAGTGTTCCTATGGAAAAGCAGTTCCTGATGATGGAAACCATCCTCTATCTCTACGAAAAATGCCGTGCCCTTGTAAACCGTGGCATGCCGGTTTCCGTGCTGAAGGAGGATAAGATCTTTGAACGTATCATCGCCATCAAATACGAGGTTCCAAATAAAGAGCCGGAGCGTTTTGATGAATATCATAAAGATATCGACCGCTTCTACGACAATGTACTGGAAAGAAACGGTTAAAGGAGGGATCAGTTTATGGCAATCGAATATCTTGGCCTGAGTGAAATAAACGGCCCTCTTGTTGTCCTTGAGGGTGTAAAAAATGCATCTTACGAGGAGATCGTGGAATTCCACATGGAGGACGGCACTCAGAAGATCGGCCGTATCGTGGAAATCTATGAGGACAAGGCCGTTATCCAGGTTTTTGAGGGAACTGACAATATGTCCCTCGGCAATACACACACACGTCTTACCGGACATCCTATGGAGATCGGGCTTTCCCCTGAGATCCTGGGACGTACCTTTAACGGTATCGGCCAGCCCATTGACGGGCTTGGCGAGATCACACCGGAAGTCAGCCTGAACATTAACGGGCTTCCGCTGAATCCGGTAACCCGTGAATATCCACGAAACTATATCAACACCGGTATCTCCGCTATCGACGGACTGACCACACTGATCCGCGGCCAGAAGCTGCCGATCTTTTCCGGTAACGGTCTTCCACATGATAAGCTGGCTGCACAGATCGTTCAGCAGGCTTCCCTGGGAGCAGATTCCGATGAAAAATTCGCCATTGTTTTTGCGGCAATGGGCGTCAAATATGACGTAGCCGAATTCTTCCGCAGAACCTTTGAGGAAAGCGGTGCCTCCGATCACGTTGTGATGTTTTTGAACCTTGCAAACGATCCGGTTGTAGAGCGTCTTCTGACACCGAAGATCGCCCTCACTGCCGCTGAGTATCTTGCTTTTGAAAAAGGCATGCACATCCTGGTAATCCTTACAGATATCACCTCCTTCTGCGAGGCCATGCGAGAGGTTTCCTCCTCCAAAGGTGAAATTCCTTCCCGAAAGGGTTATCCCGGATATCTGTACAGTGAGCTTGCAACTCTTTACGAGCGTGCGGGAATCGTCCGTGGCGGCACCGGTTCTGTAACCCAGATCCCGATCCTGACCATGCCAAACGACGACATCACACACCCGATCCCAGACCTTACCGGATATATCACAGAAGGCCAGATCGTACTGGACCGCCAGCTTCACGGTCAGGCGATCTATCCGCCGATCAATGTTCTGCCATCCCTGTCCCGTCTGATGAAGGACGGTATCGGTGAAGGCTTCACACGTGCCGATCATCAGGATGTTGCCAACCAGCTCTTCTCCTGCTACGCAAAGGTAGGCGACGCAAGAGCTCTGGCATCCGTTATCGGTGAGGATGAGCTTTCTCCGCTGGATAAGCAATACCTTGTATTCGGAAAAGCCTTCGAGGCAGAGTTTGTAGGACAGTCAGAAACAGAGAATCGAAGCATCATCGAAACTCTGGATAAGGCTGGGAGCTTCTTGGTCTTCTTCCAAGAGAAGAGCTCGACCGTATCGATACCAAAGTTCTGGATCAGTATTACAGAGAAACCGTCCGTTAGTGAGGTGATTTTATGGATCCGAATACCTTTCCTACCAAGGGAAATCTTATACTTGCAAAAAACTCTCTGGCTCTTTCCAAACAGGGCTATGAGCTTATGGACAAAAAGCGTAATATCCTGATCCGTGAAATGATGGAGCTGATTGATCAGGCAAAGGACATTCAGTCCCAGATCGATGAGACCTTCCGTACCGCTTACGCGGCGCTTCAGAAGGCAAATATGGAAATTGGAATCGCTTTCGTAGACCAGATCTCTCATACCGTTCCTGTGGAAGATTCCATCCGAATCAAACCAGAAGCGTTATGGGAACCGAGATCCCTCTTGTGGAATATGACAAAAAAGCAAGCAACACGCCGACCTACGCCTACTACAGCACCAAGCTGTCCCTGGACGAGGCCAAGGCAGCCTTCGAGCGTGTAAAGGAGCTGTCCATCCAGCTCTCCATGATCGAAAACGCCGCCATCCGTCTTGCTACCAACATCAAGAAAACCCAGAAGCGTGCCAATGCGCTGAAAAACATCACCATCCCCAGATATGAAACCCTCACCAGAGATATCACTAATGCTCTGGAGGAAAAAGAGCGCGAAGAGTTTACACGTCTGAAGGTGATCAAGCGTATGAAACAAAACAGTTAAAAAAATCCTCCGCAGATCTTTCCGGTTCTGCGGAGGATTTTTGGGTTATCCACACTTATCCACATCTGAAAATAACTTTTCAACACCTTGCAGTGACCGTTTTAACTGGGCACTGTTCTTTTTTATCCTCATTTCCATACATCCGATAATCCCCCTTTTAAATAGATTAGTTTTTCAAGAATTCACTCACTATTATCTGATTATTTGTTTTTATTCTTTTATATTATGTCTTTTTTGCAATAAATTTTATGATATTTAGAATTTAAAAATGTCAATAGTTTTAAGAACTTTTTTCCCACTTTTTACAATTTTATCATTTTACACAAAACATATGTTTAAATTTATTTATGTAAATCAGCTCATCCACATGGTTATCCTTGTGGATAATGTGGATAAATTTGTGCATAACTTGATTATTAGCGGATTTGCGGATTTTTGTCATGTGGAAAACTTTTTGGAAAGTTTTTCACTTATCCACCATAGTTCGACAGGTTTTGTGCATATTGCCAGAATGGTATTTTCCTGCGTGCAGTCTTGACATCAGCACTGTTTTTTGTTAAGGTGAAAACGCTAAAACAACGTGTGGATTTTTCAGTTCCGACTTTTTTCGCCACACAATCTGCCTTCAACAGTAAGACAGATTGTGTGGCTTTTATTATGCACAAAAAGCACACCTGTTTTCCCATGACCTACATTGTGAATTCTGATATAAAGGAGGATTTTTCATGAACGACACATTTATGAAGGAGAAGCCTGTCGGCCCGCTGCTGGCGTCCATGGCGCTGCCTATGGTCTTTTCCATGCTTGTAAACTCACTATACAACATTGTGGACAGCTTCTTCGTGGCACAGATCAGCGAGCAGGCCATGACCGCCCTGTCCCTTGTCTATCCGGTCCAGAACATGATCAACGCCGTTGCCATCGGCTTCGGGATCGGAATCAACGCCAGAGTTTCCTATCACCTTGGCGCAGGGGACAAAAAAATGGCAGACACCGCCGCAACCCACGGATTTTTTCTGTCTGTGATCCATGGAATCCTGATGACTGTGATCAGCATCGCTGTTATGCCCGTATTCCTTCAGATGTATACCCAGGATGAAACCGTGATCCGGATGGGGCTGGAGTATTCTACCATCGTTTTCCTGTTTTCCACAGTAATTGCCATCAGCCTTTTCTTCGAAAAACTTTTCCAGGCTGTAGGACGGATGAAAGTATCTATGATCGCCCTGCTGGTGGGATGCATCAGCAACATCATCCTGGACCCGCTCCTGATCTGGGGAATCGGCTTTTTCCCGAAAATGGGAATCCGCGGCGCAGCTCTGGCAACCGGCATCGGCCAGCTGCTTACGATCATTGTATATGTGGCCTTTTACATCCTGCGTCCGATCCTTGTCCGGGTGACGCCAAAAGCTCTGAAAGCCAGTATCGAGACCGACAAAAGCCTCTACACCATCGGTGTTCCCGCGATCCTGAACCTGGCACTGCCATCGTTTCTGATTTCTTTTTTAAACTCCGTACTGGCTTCTTATTCCGACAGTTACGTTGTGATCCTCGGCATCTACTATAAATTGCAGACCTTCCTGTATCTCCCGGCCAACGGAATCATCCAGGGAATGCGCCCGCTGATCGGTTATAACTTCGGTGCCCGTGAAATGAAGCGTGTGAAAAAAATCTTCCGGCTGACCCTGGAGTCCAGCTGTGTGATCATGCTCTTTGGAACCGTTATCTGTCTCCTGGCATCCGGACAGCTTATGGGACTTTTCACAACTACCCCGAAACCATTGCCGCAGGCTCCAGAGCCCTGAAGATCATCAGCGCCGGTTTCCTGGTTTCCGCTGTATCCGTTACTGCCTCCGGTGCCCTGGAAGGCCTTGGAAAAGGTGCCCAGTCCCTTGTTATTTCTCTTTTCCGCTACGTGGTCGTTATCATGCCCACCGCATATCTTCTGTCCCGTTTTATGGGTCCTGATGGCGTGTGGAACGCATTCTGGATCACAGAGGTGTTTACTGCCATCGTTTCTGTCATGGTTTATCACAAAACGTTGAAAAAAGTCTGAGAATGCAAATGTCCGACCCACCGACCTGTTTGCAGCCGCCTGCAGGTTTACGTCCCGAAAGCACAAAAAGCTTCGATCCACTCTCTGAGCACATCGCTCATCGATGAGAGTTGAATCGAAGCTTTCTTTTTTTAACCAAATCAGAAAAATCCCATGAGTGATCGCTGATATCCGCCTAGCTCAAACGGATATCCATGATCTGCGTTCATTTAATTCGCGGAAATTTCCTCTGTATCTCTTACAGCAGCCCCTTCTCACGGATCAGCTTTAAAGCGCCTTCATCGGCCACTACCGTCACATCCGGGTGGAGCTGCAGGATAGATGCCGGCACGTTGGGCGTGATCGGTCCGTAGAGAGATTTGTAAAGAGCCTCTGCCTTTGCCTCTCCGGTAGCGACCAGAAGGATCTTCTTTGCAGTCATGATGTTTTTGATACCCATGGTATACGCCTGTTTCGGCACATCATCCATGGTCTCAAAGAATCTTGCATTTGCCTTGATGGTGCTCTCTGTAAGGTCTACGCAGTGAGTCTCTTTTTCAAAAGCTGCTCCCGGCTCATTGAATCCGATATGACCGTTTCCGCCGATTCCAAGCAGCTGCATGTCGATTCCACCACGCTGCGGATGATTTCATTGTAATCCGCACAGGCTTTCTCACTGTCCTCTTCCAGTCCGTTTGGCACATAAGTTCTTGTCTTATCGATATTTACATGATCAAACAGATTTGTGTTCATAAAATAGCGATAGCTCTGATCGTTATCTCCGGAAAGTCCTTTGTATTCATCAAGATTTACGGATGTGATCTGTGAAAAGTCCAGATCTCCTTTTTTATACCACTCGATCAGCTGCTTGTACATTCCCACCGGTGTGGAGCCTGTAGCAAGTCCGAGAACAGCATTTGGCTTCATGATGATCTGTGCAGACATGATGTTTGCCGCTTTTCTACTTACGTCATAGTAATCTTTTCCTGTATAAATGATCATAATCTTTTCCCTTCTCCTTATGGTAAAAAAGAACAACCGGATAACTGAGATTCGCATATCTCCTGCTTTTCCTGTTGTTCTTTTTTATTATTGATTAGTTTTTTACTCAGCCATCTCTACTTCGAGAACATAGTCTACCGGGTCCGGAAGTACCGGGTCAGGTCCCAGATCAACGAATGCGATATCCGGGTAATCGCTGTGCATCCATGCATTGGAGATCGGCACCTCATGTCCGTCATCCAGTGCGCGCACCTTCACGATCTTATCCTTATCAAATCCCAGAAGTGGAAGTGGTCCCAGTGTATTCTCATAAATATGCACATAGTATTTGTTTCCGTTCCTGGTGATACGTCCGTAATCCGGCTTCGGAATGTTTTCAGCCGGTACACAGCCGTAGATACTGTCATGATTCTTATCCATCCAGCGGCCGATCTCAGCCAGGATCGCAGAAGATTCCTTCGGGAATTTACCTTTAGCATCCGGTCCTACGTTCAGGATCATGTTTCCACCCTTGGAAACACACTCTACCAGCTTCTTGATCAGCATGGAAGCCGGTTTGTAATAATGGTCGTTTGCACAGTATCCCCAGTTGTTGTTCATGGTGAAGCATGCTTCCCAGACCATTGGATTGCCTTCCTTATCGCAGATCCTTCCGGCGGAATGATCTGCTCAGGGCTTACGAAATCGCATGGTACGGTGTCGGATCACACTCATACAGGGATCCTCTTCCCTCTCCGCTGGCTTCCAGACGGTTATCGATGATAACCTGCGGCTGTAAGCTGCGCACCATATTGATCAGCTTTGTTGCGCCCCATTTTTCCCCTCTCATATCATCGTAGGAGAAATCAAACCAGATGATATCGATCTGTCCGTAGTTTGTACATATCTCTTCTACCTGATTATACAGATATTCTGTATAACGTGAGAAATCACGGTTCTCATTTCCACACTCTTTGTGGTTTCTCATCGGATGGATACGGTCTCCGTAATGCGGATAATCCGGATGATGCCAGTCAAGCAGTGTGAAATAGATTCCAACCTTAAGGCCTTCCTCACGAAGTGCCTCTACATACTCCTTGATCAGGTCTCTTCCTGCCGGTGTGTTTGTTACCTTGTAGTCTGTGTATTTACTGTCAAATAAGCAGAAGCCGTCGTGATGCTTCGCTGTCAGGACTACATATTTCATACCTGCAGCCTTGGCCTCTTTTGCCACTGCTTCGGGTTGTAGTCTCTTGCATCAAACTCTTTCATAAACGGAAGATATTCTTCCTCAGGTATTTCCTCTACACTTCGTACCCACTCGCCTCTTGCAGGGATAGATATAATCCCCAGTGGATAAACATTCCAAAACGGGCATCCTGGTACCACTCCATACGTTTTTCATATTCTTTTCTGTCAAACTGATACATGATTTTTTCCTCCTGTTTAGATTAAAAGCATCAGCCTTTGATAGCTCCGGAAAGCATACCTTTTTCAATCTGTTTATGGAACACGATGTAAATGATAATCATCGGAATTACAGACATTACTACATATGCAAACTGGCTTCCGATCTCCTGTGTATGCGCGGAAGAGAAGTTCAGCATCGCACGTGAAACTGTGAAATATTTGGTATCTGTCATCAGGATCATGGAGAATACAAGTTCACTGTATCCATAGATGAATACGAAGATCGCCTCTGTTGCGATGATCGGCTTGCAGACAGGGAAAAGGATCTTCCACAGCAGCTGCCAGTTGTTACATCCATCAATGATCGCCGCCTCATCCAGGTTCCTGGAGATTCCATCCATGAATCCTGTATAAAGAAAGATCGCCTGGGACATACCAAACGCAACATAGATCAGGATCAGGAAGAACAGGTTGTTCTTTGCATTTAATGCTGTTGCAATGTTGTTGATCGGGATCAGTGTACAGTGGACCGGAACCATTACTCCAATCATGAAGAATACATATACCCATTTCAGGAATTTGTAATCTTTTCTTGATAAGATGTATGCTGCCATCATTCCGACTACAGTATTAAATACAGTTGTCAGAGTTGCTACAACCAGGGAGTTCTTGATGGTATTCAATGCATCCGCTGTTTTGTTTGCGCTGATATAGTTCTGGAACATAAGCTTCTTAGGTAAGCTCAGCAGGTTCAGGTAGATCTCTGAGTTTGTTTTGAAGGAAGCCATTACGGTCACTACTACCGGAAACAGTGTAACAACTGTCCACAGGATCGCGATAACGTACAGTGCTATCTTTCCTCCGTGCATTTTCTGTTTATTAGCTGTTTTTTCCATATTGTCTCTTCTCCTTCCGCCTACATTGCAAGATCTTTATCTTCACGGAACAAATGATTAGTTATAAGACTCAGTGCAACACCCAGTACTAACAGAATAACGCCGTATGCACTGCTTCGTCCAAACAGCTTATAGGAGAATCCCTGTGTATAAAGCATGATTGAAGGTGTGGAGCTGATATCGTTCGGGCCTCCTCTTGTCATCGCCCAGATAATATCGAATACTTTCAGACATCCTGTGATACACAAAATAGAGAATACCTTGAAGGAGTTTTTCATCAGAGGCAGGGTAATGTAACGAACTCTCTGCCATCCGGTAGCTCCATCCAGTGCTGCTGCCTCATTTAACTCATCCGGGATCGCCACCAGACCCGCTGCAAATATCAGCATGTTATATCCGGCATACATCCACTCATTTACCAGGATAACGATCCAAACGTTTACAGTCTTTATCGTCAGCACATCAGGGATCGTACCATGAAGGCCGAAAATATTTTCAATGGTATTAAAGATACCAAAGTTCGGATTTAACATAAATGTCCACATCAGGGCTACTGCTGTTGTTCCTAACATATTTGGAAGGAAGTAGCAGGTTCTGAAAAATCCGGTTCCCTTGATCTTTGCAGTTACCAGCATTGCAAGTCCAAATGAAAGCGGCATCAGGATAACAAAACCACCGATCATAAAGTACACACTGTTGAGCATTGCATTCCAGAACAGCTTATCTGAAAAAATCTTCTGATAGTTCTCAATTCCTACCCATTGCTTTGCCGCGCCAAACATACCATTCCATTTACGGAATGATAAGCCCACGGTATCAAAAACAGGGTAGATGACAAAAATAACTGTTATTAAAATTGCCGGAAGAAGGAACGCTAAAGAAAGCGCAAGATCTTTTTTGTCCAGCTTCTGTTTTACCATTGGTACAGATTTACCTGCCATATGTATACCTCCGTAATAAACAAGGGGAAGCAGATGATGCTTCCCCCTGTTTCTCTTATCCACACATCATGCGTTCAGTCAAAATTCTCTTTATTCGTAAGCAGACATTTTGTCAACGATATCGTCTCCAACTTCCTGTGCACTTGCGCCTGTCGCTAATGCCTGAAGAGAATTACGGATTGTGTCCATAGCTGCTGTGTTGCTGTCATATGTAGGAATCTCAAGTTTAGACTCTGTATTCTCAGCCATGATCGCATTTACATCGTCAAGCAGATAGTTACCTGTATCGATTGTAACCTTCTCAGCATATGTTGTCGGGCTGGATTTGCACATTTCGTTGATGGAATCTACACTTGTAAGATATTTGATGAATTTAACAGTTGCTGCGATTTCCTCATCACTCTTGTTTAATGTAGTGATGTAGTATGTATCAGAACCGCCACCCATCTCTACAGTCTTGTTTGCTTCGTCGATATAAGGAATTCTTGTAACACCGATCTTCTGAGCATCGAAGAGAGTTGTATCGGAGTCATTCTGGAAGTTACCGCAGTTCCATGTTCCGTCAACTGTGAATGCAGCTTTTCCTGCCTCGAACATATTTCTCTCTGTGTTGAAGTCTGTGCTGAGGATTCCGTCTCCCCAGTATCCTGCATCGATCATATCTTTCATCTTCTGATAGATTGCAACCATCTTCTCGCCGTTGTAAGCTTCTTTGTCGCTTGCAAGATCATCTGCGATGCTTGTTCCGTAAGCTTTCAGAGCAAGAGCACTCATCAGATGCTCGAAGTGATAGTTATCTTTGTCAGAGTAGTTGAATGGCTGGATTCCTGCTTCTTTTAATTTTGCGCAGGCATCAACAAGATCATCCCAGGACTCCGGAACATCTACGCCAACCTGATCAAGGTAATCTTTGTTGTAGTAGAGGCAGAGCTGATAAGCGGACCACGGAATACCATAGGTTCCTTCAATGCCGTCAAACTGTGTTGTCTCCCATGCAAAATCCTGAACTCCCTCTTTCCATTCCGGATACTGCTCGAAGTATGGTGTCAGATCCAGTATATATCCTGCATCTACATACTCTCTTGTACGGCTTCCGCCATACTGAAGGAATGCGTTCGGTACATTACCGGAAGCAAAATCTGTTGTAAGCTTCTCTTCGTAATCAGACTCTGTAGAAATACTCTCATCTGTTACATGGATCTTTCCTTCGTTCTCTTTATTGAACTCTTCAAGTGCTTTGTAATACCATTTAGCCTGTCCGTCTGTGTCAGATCCGTTGTTAAATCTGAATGCTACACGAAGCTCAACGTTTTCAAAATCCATACTCTCTACGTCGTAGTTTGTGTCACCCTTTGCAAATACAGCGCTTCCTGTTACGCCTACTGTAGACATTGCTGTTACACCGGCGAGACACAGTGTTGCAACTTTTTTCATTCGTTTCTTCACGAATAAATCCTCCCTTAATATGATTTTATTTATATAGTTTACCCATTGATGCTCTTAAGTTAATCGATGATCGCCTCAAAGATCGGCTCCTCTTCCTCAAGCTCCAGGCATACACAGTAGTTCTTTGCTCCCTGAAGTTTCTCCGGAAGTTCAACCTCTACCATGGAGTTTCCTTCGCAGCACTTTAATGCGCGGCATGGAAGTTTCTCTCCTGTGCTTACCACATATGCACCTTTTAACTGGTTGCCGATGTTCAGCAGCTCTACACGATATCTCGGTGCAAGTACATGTACATAAAGTTTATGTGGTCTCTTGGTAAATTCAATGCTCGGAATCTCATACGGATAGATACCAACATTCTTGGTTCCGTAAATTGCTTCCGCATTCTCAGTCACGTATTTACCAACCTCATTCATAACCTCGACACAAGCTTCCGGAACAGTTCCGTCTGCCATTGGTCCTACGTTCAGCAGGTAATTTCCGCCTCTGCCGACGATCTTGAGAAGAAGGTTCAGGATATCATCCGGATTCTTCCAGTTTGTATCGTATTTATTGTAACCCCATGTGTCATTTACAGTTGCCGGTACTTCCCAGTCACCGTCGTATGGAAGACGTGGGATAAAGTTATCACCGGTGGTCATGTAATCGCCCTTCTGGTGTCCGATACGTCCGCTGATGATGCAGTCAGGCTTAATACCCTTAACCCAGTCTCTTAATTCCTGAGCCTCGTCTGCGGTCATTCCCATCGGAGTATCAAACCAGATCAGAGAAATATTATCGTAATTCTCAAGAAGCTCTTTTAACTGCGGCTTGCATTTCTCATCGAAGTATGTACGGAATTCCGGTTTCCATTCGTTCTTGTCTTCGTAATCCTTCTTATAGGCATTGTCATCATCCCAGTCCTGAGCCTGTGAATAATAAATACCCATTGTCATGTCATATTTCTTACAAGCATCGGAAAGCTCTCTTAAGATATCTCTTCCTGTAGCCTTCACTACATTAAAATCACTGACCTTGGAATCGTACATTGCGAATCCCTCGTGATGCTTGGAAGTAAGAACGATATATTTAACACCCCACTGCTCTTTCGCTCTTTTCACAAACATGTCCGCGTCAAATTTGTCCGGATGGAACTCATCTTTCAGCTTTCTGTAATCTTCCTTGTCAATGTTGAGATTGTTCTCGATCCACTCTGCGATACGGTCTGTCTTGGTGACCTCGCCGGTCTTCGGATCTTTCCATTCTCCTGCAAGGATGGAATAAAGTCCCCAATGGATGAATAATCCGTATTTGGCATCTTTATACCACTGCTGCTTTGTGTCTGCCATAACCTTCTCCTTGTTTCGTATAGCTGATTTTCTTGTTACGTAAAACGTTTCGTTTTTTGTTAAGACTATCTTACCGCATCCGAAGCAGTTTTTCAAGTAAAATCATGGGGCAAAAATCATTTTTCCTATTTTTTACAATTATTCCATCTTGTTTTTGTGTATTTTTTCGTATCAGGTTTTGTTAAACGTTTCATTTTTATCAATTTTCTGTACAATACACTCGTTTTTTCTGATAGTTTATGTGTAAAAAATGCCTTATGTGTTGAGGCGTTTTCTTTTTCATGATATAATATGAGAATACTCTATTATCTGTAAATGTATCAGAACCGGAGGTTTTACATGAACGTTACGATCAATGATATCGCCCGTGCGACAGGCCTGTCCACCGCAACGATCTCCAAATATATAAACCACAAAAAAATACGGGAAGAAAATCGTATCCTTATAGAAAAGGCAATTCAGGAGCTTGGATATACCCCAAACCGGAATGCCCAGCTTCTCCGTGCCAAAAACACACATACCATCGGTATCCTGATCTCAGATCTTGGTAATTATTTCTGGGGTGAGCTTATCAATTCCATTATCAAGCATTTCACGGATCATGGTTATACAGTTATTGTCTGTTCTTTCTTTTTTGAACATCAGAAGGAGATCGATACGATACAGGATATTATCTCCCAGCACTTTGCCGGAGTTATCATGCTCCCATCCTGCTGGCATGATGACCTGTACCAGCTTTTACAGAATGCCGGCATACCGGTTGTAATGCTCGATCAGATTCCTGCTTCCATGAGACATTTTCCTGTAGACTGTGTTATTTCTGATAATTACAAAGGCGGTGCACTGCTGGCAGAGCACCTTTTGGAAAAAGGCCACACAAAGGTCTGGATCATGGAACAGTATCTGGACGCCTACACGATCGAGCAGCGGATCCAGGGCTTTGTGGATGTATACCAGAAAAATGGCATTGACCTTCTGAAACAGCAGGATTCTTTCCCCCCTGTTTCTTTTGGTTCCACTGCTGAAACTATCATCCAGAGCAACCTGCATTTCCAGAAGCTTATTGATTCTTCCGATCCCCCTACTGCTGTTTTTTTTGACTGCTATCTCTCCGCAATGGGTGGTTTAAGTGCTGCCAGCCAGGCACGGATTTCCGTTCCTCAGGATATTTCCTTTGTGTGCTTTGACGATGATCCGCTTTTCAAGACCATGAGTGCGGCTATGACCTGTGTCTCACAGGATCTGACAAGCATAGGGAAACATGCTGTGGAATTACTTTTAAAAAGGATCCATGGAGACTATACGGATTTTCCAAAAATAGACATGCTGGATGTTGTATTCCACCCGCGACTCTCTGTAAAAGACCTGTCCGGGCACAACAGTACAACATCCGGAAAGGATTGATTTATGAGTGCAACCATCAAGACATTGCCAAAGAAACCGGCCTGGCACTGGCCACCATTTCAAAATATATCAACGGCGGAACTGTACGGCCGCAAAACAAAAAGCAGATCGACGAAGCGATCCGGAAACTGAATTACGTTCCACGAAACACGGCCCGGGGACTTCGTTCCTCCAAGACTTACCGTATCGGTCTGGTATCCGGTCCTCCCAATACTCCGCATAATGCTTTTCTTCTGAGCAAAATAGAAAACACCATGCGCGCTCACGGTTATTCTCTCACATTTATGAGCGGCGACAAATATAAGGATCATGTCAATAAATTCGTCCCTCACATGCTCCGCTCTGGGATCGACGGCCTTATCATTACCTCTTTCAGTCTGAACCAGGACATCTGTTCTGCTGTGGAACACGCCAAAATCCCTGTTGTGGAGCTGGAAGAACACAGCCATTTCCACCGTACAGACTGTGTACAGACCAGCTGTACCTCTGGGGCCTATGAGATCGTGGAGCATCTGATAAAAATGGGGCATCAGAAGATCGCCCTTGTCACCGGTTCTCCTGCATCCTATACCGCATGCGAACGAAAAAAAGGCTATCTCCGGGCACTGGAAGACTACGATATTCCTGTTAACCCCGATTATATCATCGCTGAAAATTACGCAAACGACTTTGGATATCAAGCAATGCAGAAATTATGGAATCTTCCGGAACGTCCGACTGCCGTATTTTCTGCGAACTATACACTATGCCTCGGTATTTATGAAGCGATCTACAGCCTTGGCATCCGTATCCCGGAAGACCTGTCTGTTGTCTCCTTTGATGATTTTGAACTGTCCATGCTGCTTTCTCCTCAGCTGACCGCTGTCCGTCAGCCGCTGGCAGGTCTGGCAGAGCATGCCTGTGATCTGCTGCTTCGTAGACTGAACGGAGACTACTGCGATTTTCCAAGGACGATCCGCCTGAAGCCGGAATGCATTTACCGGGATTCTGTGCGTAACCTCTTTTCTGATGGTAAGTAGTGCAAAACAACTTTTATTACGACAGTTTCGGGAATCACAACAGGTATTCTCATTCCGATCTGCCTTCATATTCTGAACATCTGAACCACTGCAATAATTTCACAGCTTTTGCAGGGGCACAGACCGTCACCGACACAGTCGATGATACGGTCTGTGTTCCTTCTGTATATATCCGATATATCTGTCACATCAGTCTCAACAGCATATCTCCGGTTCCCACATTGTATCCACTGGTTGCATAAATCCCATTCAGGCTTTTGTTTGTCACAATGATCAGCGGAAGCTTATCCGGATCTACGTACATTCTTCTTCCCAGTGTATTGATGATCTCTGAAAAATCATCATATAAGATCTGGACATTTCCAAGCTTGCCCAGTGCTCTCGAAAGGGTAGGTGTCTCCAGCGCTTTTTTGCTTTTTACTACAAAAATGATTCTCGTCGCATATCGGGAAAAAGCTTCCTCCTGCTCCATCATCTCATTTAAGATATGCTCCGTCGGTTCTTTCTCCTCTTCCAGAAACGCCAGGATATGCTTCCCATCTGCCGTCAGTTCTGACGCCTTCACGGTGCTTCCATCCTCTTTTCTGAGAGTAAATTCCGGTATGGAAATATTCTCCAGCATGTCTTCCAGGTTTGCATTCCGAAATGCCAGCTCCACCCTCTTCATTTCTCCGATCTGAACCTCAAAATAATACTCCGCTGCAAATATATTTCCATTTGGCAGTCTGTTTGAGGTAAGGATCCTGTAATTTCCCGCTTCCAGTGGCAGCTTCATCATCTGATCTCTGAAATTTTCGGCTTCCAGCTTCAGTGTGCTGTATTTTCCGGCTTCCAGTTTTGCGATGCTCCAGTTCTGGAAATATTTCCACTGTGTATCCTCACTTGCCTTCAGAAGGATCGATGCGTTTTTCTCCGTTTCCGCAGATACCGGGATGAATTTTCCGTTTTTCATATACTCCATGGAACGATCATGAGGGTTCAGGCGTGCCGGAATTCCCAGTGTTCTCGCCATTGCCACAAAAAGGATCTTCTTTGACAGAAGGCTTCCTGTTCCCGTTTTCAGACATCCGGACGGCGTGGTGATCACACTGCTGCGTTCTTTCTCCGGGCTGGAAATGATCTTATCCTCAATCCATTTCCATATCTTTGCCGGCTCCTTTTGCAGCATATTTTTCTCTTCTTCCGACAGCTGCTCAAGGATCGCTTTTCTGTATTTCTGTAAAACTTCATCGTCAACTCTCGGGTTCAGTACATATGGTACAAAAATATCTGCATCCATGTTTTTTTCATACGGTAATGCAAATTTCAGATGCTCCTCCAGAACCTGGCTGATGCAGTCTGTTCTGTCTTTCTCTGTGAGGACTTCAAGGAGTTTTTTTCTCATTGAAGAATCTCCGGTTTCTTTTTCCAGGAATTTCCGGCACTCCGGATTACTCAGGTTTCTTACCTTCTGTTCCCTGTAAGCGTTTGCCTCTGCCAGACGTCTGCTGCCTCTTTCCTTCTGCTCCGGTGTCGGCATATCTTTATTTACAGGCGCATCATGAGGTGCGATCATATCGTTCTCCGCCCACTCCTCATAAAAAATACCCTTTTCCTTTCCTACGGGCATCAGACAGATTTCGCAGCGATCCTCTGTTTTTGTATCCATGCTGTTTTCTGCATGCAGCCATTCTCCATCTGCATACATCCTTGCAGAAATATGGATACTTCCAAGCCCTGTTGTCAGGCAGACTTTTCCCAGACTGTCGGTTTTCAGTTCTGCGATCGGGGCATATTCTGAATAATTCAGCACCTCAAAAGAAACTTCTGCACCTTCTGCCGGTTTTCCATGTGAATCCTTTACGGACACAGTGATCTCTTTTGTCAGCGCATATCGTTTCAGCTCGTTGAGCATAGTCACCATACCATCTTTGCCGATCACTTCTCCCTCAGGGATCATGGTATCAAAAACTCTTGAATGGACCATCATAGCCCTTGAGGAAGCATTGGTAAACCATCCCTTATTCAGGATCTCCTCCGGCTCACAGGCTCCCAGAAAATACCAGCTTCCATCGCACCAGATTTCCACCCAGGCATGATTGTCATCACAATGAGACCACTTTGGTGCATATACCTGACGGGCAGGTACACCAACACTTCTCAGTGCATTAACAGTAAATACAGATTCCTCTCCGCATCTTCCGTTTCCTCTGCGGTATACGGCAAGTGCAGACAGGGTACGATCATCTGTACAATGATAGGTAGCCTCCTGTGCACACCAGTAGTTCACCTCCAGGGCAGCTTCTCTGAAGCTCATTCCCTCAGTTCTCTCTCCGATCTCCCTGCGGAAAAATGTACGGCAGGGTGCGATCTCCTCCTCATTTACTCTGTGAAACAGCACATAATTCAAAAAGATCTCTTCCGGCAGCTCTACCACCCCGGAGTTTTCCTTCCATAAATGTACACCATTTTCCGCATAATCCAGAAATACTTCAAACGCGTAATTTCCGATATCACTGTACGGCATGAACGCATATAAATATTTGCACGCCAGAGCCACTTCGTCTGTGCATTCTGCAAGCTTTTTATCAATATCCGCAAAAGCCTGCGGTAACCCCATCATCTGCTCCCGATATTTTTTTTCGATCCGATCACGGTTTTCTTTCAGAAAAATCTTCCCCTCAGCCATTATAATTCCTCCAGAACTTTCTTTGCAGCACGAACATTTTCAATATCTGTACGCCATATCTCATATTCACTGAATGTCGGAAGTCCCATATTGACACCTTCCTTGCGAAACTGCATCGCACTGTCCGTTACAACCTTGCCGCTCATATGATAAGCCTTGATCCGGTAAGGGGATAAAGCTGGCGGATCACTTCCGCACCAACGCCACTCCCCGCCTGGATGGTAATACGCCCCCGGCTCCTGGTTTCCAGTTCCTTCAGAAGCTCCGCACCCTGAAGGCAGGTATTCTTCTGTCCGGAGGTAAGGATAGTATCGATCCCCAGCGAGATCGCCTGTTCCATAGCCTCGATCGGATCTGCACACACATCAAAAGCCCTGTGCAGCGTAACAGACATATCTCCCGCAGCATCCATCAGTTCTTTCATCTGTTCCATATTCAAGGTGCCATCCGGTTTCAGGATACCTACCACAACACCCTCCGCTCCCATTTTGCGGAAATCCTTTACCGCACTCCTTATCATGGAAAATTCCGCATCTGTATAACAGAAATCTCCAAACCGCGGACGGATCAACGCATGGATCCTGATATCTGAACGCTTCCTTATTTCCTCAAAAAGCCATGGGCCGGGAGTTGTCCCCCCGATGATCAGATTGCTGCAAAGCTCCAGTCTATCCGCACCACCCTCGGCTGCTGCCATGGCGGATTCCACAGAATCCACACAGGTTTCCAGAATATAGTCTTTCATGTAAAAATCCCCCTTTGTTACTGTCTGCTCAGAGTAATTTCACTCCGGCATTCCTCAATGTATTCACAATGGTATCATCCGGAAATTCATCGGTAATGATCCCGCTGATATCATCAAAATGTGTATATTTATAAGATTCGTTAAAATAAAACTTCTCTCTCTCCATAACCACATATTTATGTCTGCTGCTCTGCACTGCCGCCTTCTTGGTCAGCCCATCCTCCACTCCGGATGTGGTGACTGCAAGATCTGTCATATCCACGCCACAGCTTCCCAAAAAGGCCCGGTCAAAGCTGTACTGCTTGATCACCTCAATGGCCGCAGCTCCCATAAATCCATTCACCGAACGGTACATAGTTCCCCCTGTGCCTATGGCCGTGATGGACGGATTCGCAGCAAGGATCTGCAGGATATCGATCATATTGCTGATAACCACAACATGCATGCCCGACGAAGCGATAAGTCTTGCCAGCTCTATATTTGTAGTGGAAACATCCAGAAAGATTGTTTCGTTATTTTTGATCAGCTTGAAGGCTTTCGCAGCAATCACTTTCTTCTTATCAAGATTGTACATACGCCTGTCTACTACGTTTCTCTCCAGAGGATACTCCTGTGACAGGATTGCTCCGCCGTAAGTCCTCTTTAATCTGCCTGCATTTTCAAGGATCTTGAGATCCTTGCGGATACAGTCCTCCGTAACCTGAAACATCTCACTTAATTCTTTGACTCTGACTTTTCCTTTTTCGCGGAGACATTTCTCTATTGCATTCTGTCGTTCTTCTGTAAACATGATCCTATCTCCTCATTCTTGATTTTTCTGTGATAAAAGTTCCGGAAATCAATGCTCCGCAAAACAATATCCGGCGCATTGATCCCTGGAAAGCCTGTGATTTCAGTATAACAGTTCGGTATCTTACTGTCAATTATTTAGTATTATTTTTTATTGTTTTGGCGTATTTTGATCAAATCATCTGCACATATATTCATCCAGCTCTCTGATAAATTTCTCCGGCATCTTTCTCTCAAACGGGAAAACCTCCGCATTCCCAAGCGCATCCGCAATGCATCCCAGAAGGATCGCACTTCTCTCCAGCGACCAGGCAGACAGCAGATCAATAGTATCATAACGGGTATGCATGCCAAAACCATCCCGGTTCAGAGTCATGGCCGGAATTCCCTTCCATGCAAAAGAATTGGAATCACTTCCCCAGATCTGATTCTTGACAGACGCTCCGATCCCTGCTCCGTCAGCAACCTCAAGAAGCTTATCACAAACTGAAGTCTCTCCCGTCACTCCCAGAACATTTCCTCCGATCAGCTGCCCGGCCAGATCTACATTCATATTAAAACGATGCGCTCCAAGCTCGCTCTCATGAACTCTGATGTAATCCCGGCTGCCCAGCAAGCCCTTCTCCTCAGCACCAAACCACACAAACTCCATAGTCCTGCGCGGTCTGTACTGCTGAAAATATCTGCAAAGCTCCATAATAATCGCCGCCCCGGACATATTATCATAGGCCCCCGGTCCCTCCGGCACCGAATCATAATGCGCAGTGATCGTTAAGATCTCATCTTTTTTATCCGTTCCCTCAATCCTTGACACTACATTTCGGGATGTACATGCTGTCACTTCCTGTTCTACAGCCAGGCACACCACGGCTGCACCCTCAGTCACCAGCTCCACTGCATCCTTATAATGAAGATTCGCCCCCGGAATCCTGCCACTATATTTTTCCTGCATCTTGTGAATATCCTCTGCAGACTCCGACAATCCTTCTGTCTCTTCTGCCGCATCCCCCGGAAAGATCGTCGGCAGGCTGCGCTGACAGGGAACCCTGTCCACTCCTTCATCCAGCGGAGAACCCTCCACACTGATAAAACCAACAGCTCCGGCGCTCACCAGTCTCTGATACACATCACCACTCACCCGGCCATTCACCATAACGATCTTGCCCTTCGCACGGGAAAGGCTGACAGCATCCCCGTTCTCTACATACAAAAAAGGGGCTTTCAGACCTTCTTCTCCAGTATTTCCACATCTTCCATACCCGGTCACCACATACTCCTTCTGATATGGCTCCATAACCTTAAGCACTGCTCTGTTGATCCGAAAGCCCCAGAAATCAAACTCCTCCATCCAATTCTTCACTCCGAAGCTGTCCAAAGTATCCCGGATCATCTTCGCCGCCTTCACTTCCCCCGCAGTACCCGCTTCTCTGACAAAATCAAACCCGGCCAGAAACTCCATCTGCCGCCTGCCGCTGAACTCTTTTGTATTCATACCCCACAACCTTTCTGAATTTTTCTGAGTAGTACAGCGAAAATTAAGTTTCTGCTATATTGACGCAGGATGATTTCTTCATCTGCAAGGCGGAGGAATGAGGCGTAGCGGTGGCTACGACGATTGACGACAACGCAGCAGATGAAAAATCAGACAAGTCAATATGGCGGTTACTTAATATTCGCTGTACCAGATTATACACTATTTTTCTGCAAAAAAACTGCCTGCAGCTATTTTTCAGCCTATCCGGCCAGAAAATCTCCTCAGACAGTTTATATTTCATATCAGTAAATCATTTATATCTATATCCTAAGCCACAAACGTACCGACAGCAGCCGGAGCCCGGTAATCATAGTCGGAAACCTTGATCCCTGTAGCCGCTGTACTGGCGTGAACGATCTTGCCATCACCAATATAAAGAGCCACATGATCAATGCCACCATCACCATAAAAAACCAGATCACCAGCCTCAATATCCGCAACACTCTTCTTCTCAGAAGCCGCACACTGAGCCGCAGCAACACGAGGAAGCTCATACCCAAACTCCGCAAACACGGACATCACAAACCCTGAACAATCCGCCCCGTTAGTCAGACTCGTACCACCATAAACATAAGGATTCCCCACAAACTGCAGCGCAAAATCCACAATCCCCTGCCGCTTCGTCAGACGCGCCTCCTCAGCAGCCTTACGCTCCTCTTCCGCCTTACGCGCAGCCTCAGCAGCCGCTTCAGCCTCAAGCCTCTCCTGTGCGATCACCTCAGCCTCAGCCTTCGCCTCCTGATACCCCTGAACCTCAGAAACCGTCTTATCCGCCAGAGCGCTGGCAAAAGCAGAAATAGAATCCGCATCATCCGAGAAATCATCCTCAATAGAAAGCTCCTCCACATCCCCATCAGACACAGCACTGACATCATCCACATCCGCAAAAACAACAGAAGGAACCACACCCACAAGAACAACACTCAGAACAACAGCAGCAAATTTCTTATAAAACATAAACAATAAAACTCCTCTCAGAAAACCACGCAGCAGCCCCCACCCATTCAGGCAGACATTCGCAATCCACTTCGCCACGCTCCTCGCTCACTAATTTGTTACAATTTTATTAATTTTGTTACGCAAGTGTGTATCCTACCATAAAAACCCCCACCTGTCAAACCCTTTCACAAAACCTTCACACACCAATCAGCCATCCAGCGCAGCACGATGGCTCATCCAACTCCCGGGAATCCACTCAATCCTCCATCCCTCATCAATCCCCACTTCCGCCAGTCGCCCCACACCCCCACCACTACCTCCCGCCCGGAACCGAACAGCCGGGGAGACGGGTGCCATCCACCATCCACCATCCACCACAAAGAAAGAGCGCTCCCGCAGCCCATCCAGCCCACAAAGAACGCTCTCCTAATTTCCATCAGCTTACAATCATACACAATCACCTACGATCAGCATACAATCCCATACGATCGCATCAAATATAACTCATAAACCCCTTCCCAATAACCTCACTACTCTTAGTAACCATCAAAAACGCCTGCGGATCCACCTCATCAATAAACCTCTGCAGCAGCACCGCCTGCCTCACATCAACAACCGTCAGAATAATCTTCTTATCCTTATGCGAATAAACACCCTCCCCATGATAAACCGTAGCACTCCGATCCAACCCATTCATAATAAACTCACAGATCTCATCCGGTTTACTGGAAATGATCGTAAAATACTTATTCAGCTTCATCCTCTCAATAGACTTATCGATCAGCAACGTCTTAGCTATAAGCCCCAGTACAGAACAAAGCCCCGTAGTAAGATCAAACACCATAAACGAAACAACAACGATCACACAATCCACCGCAAACAACGCACCCGAAATATTCATCGTAGAATACTTCTTAATGATCATCGCCACAATATCCGTGCCACCACCCGAAGCATTCTCAAAAAACAGCAGCGCCGCAGCCAACGCCGGCAAAATGATCGCAAAGCAAAGCTCCAGCATAATATTCCCCGTCAGCGCCCTGTCCATAGGAAAAACCTTCTCAAACACATTCAGAAGCAAAGAAGAAACAACCGTAACATAAGCCGTCTTCACTCCAAAATCCCGGCCAAGAACAATAAACCCGATCACCAGCAAAATCAGATTGATCACCAGATTGATCTGCGCAGACGTCATCGGAATAAAATGTGAAAACACAACCGCCATACCCGAAACACCACCAAAGGAAAAATTATTCGGAAACTTAAACACATAAATCCCCACATCCATCAGAACAACAGCAAATGTGATAATGATATACTCCATCACACGCTTTGGTATCAGATTTTTCATTAAAAATTATCCTCCTGATCTCCTCAAATAATTTTCACTGGCAACTACCGGTCAAAACCGGCACTCCCCGCATCCTCTTCATTTATCATACCTTATATCACCAAAAATGAAAATAAAAAAGACAGAGAAAATACATTTCCCTGTCCCTTATATCAACGATCACGATCAACCACAGCTTACAGCCCGAAAAACCTCTCCAGAAATTCCGCCACACCATCATGATCATTATCTCCGGTCACCTCATTAGCAGCATCCTTTACATACTGTTTGGAATTGCCCATAGCAACACCGATACCTGCACCCTCCAGCATTTCCAGATCATTCTCATTATCTCCGAAAGCGATCACATGCATCCGGTCAATACCAAGCTTTGTGCGAAGCATGGCAAGACCCACACCCTTGTCCACGCCTGCTGCATTAAACTCCGCATTGCCGCTGATGGAAGTAGTCACTGCCACATCATCCAAATCCTTCCATTTTTCACGAAGTGCCCTGCTGGTCTCCATATCATCAAAATAAATATTGATCTTCTCTGCCTGATCCAGAATATCTTTCTGATGATAAAAATCCTTAACATATTCATGTCTGCTGAGAAAATAATCTACAAAAGTTTTTTCCAGCAGATCTTTATCCGCTACAGATGCCACATAATCTCTGGCGTCCGCATCAGAATAGGCGATTCCGTTTGCATAAGCCTCTGCAATCCAGCCTTTTGTACCGCTGTTTTCCACCTCTTTCAGGATTTTGCTTACCACTCCTTTGGGCATGGTTTTTCGCCAGATCATCTCATTTTTATCGTAATCCCAGACAACACAGCCGTTTTCCACGATTCCCCATTTCACACCCCGGAGCACAGAAAACTCCTGAGGGATCAGCTCTCTGGTCCTTCCGGTTGCCGGTACCACATAATGTCCGTCATCGATCAGCCGCTGCAGAACATTTCTGTTTCTCTCGGAAATCTTATTCTCACTGTTCAGAAGAGTTCCGTCCATATCCACTGCAATGATATATTTTTCCATAATTTCCTCCTGTTTGTCTTTTCCTCACAGGCAAAAAGCGCATCTGCACTGCACCCGGATATCCTTTGGCAGTACAGATACGCACAAATACTCATACCTGCTGTCTGTAAAGCAGACACTTTTCTTCCGCTTTACTACATATACAACAGCTCAGGAATTACCGGATCCTCATCATAAACGCCTCATATGGCCTTAAATCCGCTTTGATCCCTGTTCTGTCCTTATAGTTTGTAATCTTAATGTCCTCTTTATTGGACACATATTTCACAAGACCTTCTGTACTTACCGTATCCTCGGAAAGGTTTGCCACCACGATCCACTGCTCTTTGTCAGAAGTTCTTAAATATGCAAAGATCTTCTCATCTTCCGGAAGAAGAAGCTGATAGTCACCTTCTGTGAGAAGTTCTTCCCCATGACGCAGGCGGATCAGATCTTTATAATAATAAAACACAGAATCATTTTTTTCCAGAGCTTTTTTTACATTGATCTCCTGGTAACGGTCAGAAAGGCGGAACCATGGCTTACCGGTTGTAAATCCTGCATTTTCGCTGTCATCCCACTGCATCGGAACCCTGGCATTGTCACGACTCTTGTTCCATACTGCCTTGCGGAAATCATCCTCAGAAATGGTTTTGTTCTTAACAACAAAATCCAGAATGATCCTGATACCATGCTCATGAGCTTTTCCGATCAGCTCATCCATATCCTCGTTACTTCCGAAACCCGCGTAGATTTTACGGTAATCACTGATATCGTAACCGTTGTCATCCTGTGGGGAATCAAAAACAGGGCTGAGCCAGATCACATCGATTCCAAGGTTCTGAAGGTAGGGGAGCTTTTCAATAATACCCTTGAGATCGCCGAAGCCGTCTCCATTGGAGTCCTTAAAGCTTCTTGGATAAATCTGATATACAACGGAATTCTTCCACCAATCTTTCATTTCTTATGTCTCCTTTATTTTGCATTGAGCAGATATTTATAATCCGTATTTGCCGCTTATTTATATCCCGTCAGATACTCTTCAACTGCCCTTTTTACGATCAGTTATTTCAATATAACTTTTTTCAGGTTTTTTATAGGCGGACCACCCGAGGTCCGCCTTTTCATAGTTCTGATCTTTATCCTTAAGGTTTATGCAATTCCAAGAAGAGAGAGAATGATACTAAGGATGATAACACCGATGATCAGAACTGTGATGCTGATATTTTTCTTTTTCAGCAGATAGTAGCACAGAAGAGTCAGTCCAAGAGGAACGATGCCGATAAAAATCTGGTCCAGCATGTTCTGGAGGTTCAGAACAGATTCCCCCTTCATGGTAAGCTCATAAGTAGAATTAAAGGTTACCATGCTGGCAGTCATGCCGCCGACCATGATCAGACCTACAATGCTGGCAGCCTTTGTCAGGATGTTCATAAGACCGCTTGCATAAACCTTCTGGATGTATTCGGAACCAAGCTTGTATCCCAGGAAGGTTCCGTAATATTTCACAAGAATAGACGGAATATTGAAAAGAAGCAGGAACACGATCGGTGCCAGAACGTTTCCGGATGCACCAAGACCTACTGCGATCCCGGCCGCGATCACACGGAGAACGCCCCAGAAAATGGAATCACCGATGCCGGCCAGAGGTCCCATCAGAGAGGATTTGACTGCATTGATAGAGCTTGCATCAAAATCCTTCTGCTCGCTGTTTTTCTTCTCCATGGAAGCTACAAGACCCATAATGAAAGTGGAACAGGTGATGGTTGTATTGAAATAGGACATACTTCTTGTGAGGGCTGCTTTTTTGCCCTCCTCATCATTTTTGTAAAATTTGTTGATAAACGGCATCAGGGAATAACAGAAACCGGAAGCTCCCTGTTTTGCCGGGCTTACTGCCGCATACAGAGTGAAGGAACGCCAGAACGCTTTTCTCAGCATTTTTCTTTCATCTGCAGGAATGGATTTCGTTAAATTACTCATGAGAAAAATTCCTCCTCTTCTTCATCAAGATATTCGTCAGAACCACCGGCTGGTGAAGCTGCCACTCTCTGTGCCGCAAGCTGGTTCAGCTTGTAATCGTTCATACCAATGGAAATGGCAATGATCACACCGATCACGGCAAGGGCGATCAGCGGAAGCTTTAAGTATGCTGCAAGAACAAAGCCAGGAAATAAAACATACAGATCTTGTTGTCCCAGAGCATCTTCATCAGCATTGCCATACCTACTGCCGGAAGAAGTCCGCCGCAAACTGTCAGACCATTCATAACAACATCCGGGATGGCATCCAGAAGTGCGCTGACTGCGTCAGATCCGAACAGGATCCCGAAGAATGCAAACAGAGAATATAAAAACCAGTTTACAGCCCAGAGCCCATAGTGAAGAGCAACGATCTGTTTTTCTTTTCCTTCTGCTGCCAGGCGGTCAAAGGTTTTTGCAAACATACCTACAATAAAGATATAAAGAACTGTTTTGATCTGAAGACCAAGGATACCGATAGGAAGTGCCAGTGTCAGGGCAACCTCAGAGCCTTTGCCAAGCATGATGGCAAAAGCAGTTCCTACAGCTGTGGCGATTCCGGCTCTGCCGCAGAAGCACCGCCGATATTTACAACTCCCATGAACACAGCTTCCAATGAAGCTCCGATGATAATTCCTGTGTGAAGATCTCCAAGGAACAGACCTACCAGTGACCCAATGACGATCGGACGGTTCAGCATAGTAAATCCGACCAGCTCTGCACCGCCGACACAGATAAATACGGCAAGTGCTACAAGAAATGCGTTTAACATTTTTTCTTTCCTCCTTTTTTTGTGTGTTGCGAATATCCGATTGACTTTAGTTTAATTTGTCCAGCACATCCTTCACAAGCCTCTGCTCATCGTTTGGTACCTGCTGCATACAGGTTTTCGGATCAAGAGCCACCAGCTCCTTCAGTGCCTGCTGCTCTGAATCGGTCAGCATGATAGTTGGTGTCAGGACAAGCTTCTCGGAAACATCGATCCCATCAAAACGTCCCGTATTTCCTACATTGAGGAATCCGATCTCACCAACACTCTGTCTTATCTTCAGAGCATCCTTTACCGTTCTTGTCAGAACCAGGATACGCATCCTGGATGCCTTCGGATTGTTTAAGATACGAATGGCTTCATCCACCGGTTTGATCAGCGATTTGATTCCGCCCGGTACGGCCATTTTCAATGCCATCTTCTGGGTATTATCGTTAGCTGCCTCATCGTTAGCTACCACGATTCCCTGTACAGCCAGCTGTTTGGTCCAGGTCATGGCAACCTGTCCGTGGATCAGACGGTCATCTACACGAAGTGCGGTGATCTTTGCTGTGGAATTGTCATAGGACTTGGGAGCCGGAGCTTTTTTCGGTGCGGATTTTTTTGCATCCAATGCAGCACCTTCTGAAATCTGCGCAGTATTTTCGATACCCTGTGCAGTATCTTCTTCAGCATTTTTTTCAGATGTGGATTTCTTTCCACCGCCAAGGTCCACCACCTGAAGCTCTTCTCTGGCATCATTGATAAACTCCTGGATTTCATCCTCTGTCACATCGTCATCTGCCATCATGACCTGCATCAGAACCGGAAGGTTGGTTCCTGTGATCAGCGTAACATTTTCTTTCTGACTGTATCCCAGAAGCTTCTGATTCACGCTTCCTCCCATCAGATCTGTGAAAACGAAAATCCTGTCGTTTTCATGCTGTTCGAAATATTCTTCAAACTTTTTCTCCACATTGTCTTCCGGTGTCACATAGCGTCGATGGTTGTGATCTCAGCCATTTTTCCAACGATCAATTCTGCTGTATAACGAATGCCGGAGGCCATTTTTCCATGTGTGGCGATCAGAATCTGTTTCATCTGGTATTCACTCCTTCTGTACGCTTTCCCTCTGGTTATGCACCTAACCTTTTATGCTCACACTATAGTATCAAAGCTACATTGCGCAAATAGGTTATGTACGTAACCTATTATTATAACAAGTTCATAATCATGATTTTGTGCAGGTTTCACATAGAACAGCAAATGCGCTCTATCCATCTCCACAGTACGATCCTGCACATGATAACTCTTTTACGATTTCAGGTAAATTTACAAAAAAGCCGAAAATACTCTGACCGTCAGGCACTGACAGTTCTCGTATATTTCGGCTTTTGATATCTTTATATCTCAGATTCTCTGTACTCTTACTTTTCCTCATGCTGAGGCTGTACCGATTTCCTGGGGATCAGCGTGACCGGAAGCATGATCTCATTTTCACGCTCTTTTTCCACTCCATTGATCCGTTCCATTAGAATTTCCACTGCAAGAGACGCCTTCTGCTCCACATTCTGACTGATAGTAGTCAGACGAGGCACGGAAAATTCCGCATAGCTGATGTTATCGTATCCTGCAATTCCGATCTCCTCCGGAATCTTTACTCCACGACTGCTGAAAAAGCTGATAGCCTCCAATGCATAGAGGTCCGACAGGAAAAACAGTGCGGCCTTTGGTTTTTTCCGCTGGAGCAGCCACGCATAGCTTTCTTTTCGTTTGGCGTAGTTCATTCCAAGAGCAGTAAACTGCACCTTCTGCTTTTTCTTTGCAAAATCCTTCGCCGCCCGCTGAGCGCCCATGTAACGAAGATGATCCACACCATTATCACGGCCTGCACAAACCTGGATATGCTCATAGCCGCATTCCAGAAGATATTTTGTCATAAGATAGCCGCCACTTTCGTCGTCCAGTCCGATATTCAGGACATGGTTTTCCTGGCCTGCATCAAGCTCACCATATGCATCAATAGAAACGATCGGTTTGTTGATCAGCTGATAGATTTTTTCGCAGTTGCTTTTGCTGAAGGAAATGGCAATAACACCATCTACATCCCACCCCATGACCATCTGGAATATCTTATCTGTATCCTTTGCGGAATACAGCATCAGATAATATCCCAGTTCCTGCACGTATTTCTCGATAAAACCGATGATCTTTCCATAAAAAGGATCTCCGATGATAGAATCCTTGAAGTCTTTATGATAATTGATCACAACTGCGATCAGCTGGGATTTTTCTTTATTCAGAACTCTCAGTCCCATTTTCTGGACATACCCCATTTCACGGATAAGATTCTCGATCTTCTGAATATTGGCAGGAGATACTTTTTTTTGTTTTTCCATGTATGACGTTGGAAACAGTTGTTGTACTCACGCCTGCTCTTTGCGCGATTTCCTTAATCGTTGCCATTATCTTTCCTCCAGAGATATTTCTGTACGGAAGCCACTGCATTGGCTCCGTCTGAAACAGCAGTTACTATCTGGCGAAGTGCCTTGGTACGAATATCCCCCGCTGCAAAAACCCAGGTGCGCTGGTAACACCCTCTTCTCCTGCACAGATATATCCATTTTCATCCAGCTTGAGCTGGTCCTTTACAAGTGTCGTATTAGGAACGATCCCCACAGCAATGAAAACACCTTCTGCGGTCAATTCCCTCTCTTCATTTGTTTTTATATTACGGATCTTAAGACCGGTCACTTCATCCTGTCCCAGGATCTCAAGGGGAACACTGTCCCACACCATTTCTATATTCTCACAGGCAAAGACCTTCTCCTGAAGTGCCTTATCTGCTCGAAGCACATCACGGCGATGAACAAGATATACCCTTTCACAGAGGCCGGAAAGAAAAACTGCATCCTCTGCTGCCACGTTTCCTCCTCCCACTACCACTGCGGTCCGATCCTTATAAAAAGCTCCGTCACAGGTAGCGCAGTAGGAAACACCAAGGCCGCTCAAATCATCCTCTCCCGGGATATCCAGCTTCCGGTGCTCTGCCCCAAATGCAAGGATCAGAGCTTTCGCCTGATATTCATGCTTTTTTGTACGAATCGTCTTGATCTCCCCGGAAATATTTTCCAGGGAAAGAATCTTCTCTCGCTGCGGTTCCAATCCCAGCTTCCGGGCATGCTCCCCGAAGGCTTCTCCGAGATCCATGCCCGATATCCCCGGCATTCCCGGGTAATTATCCACCTCATAGGTAGCTGTGACCTGGCCGCCCGGTGCAAAGTTTTTATCGATCCATATGGTATTTAACCTGGCCCTGGACGCATAGATCGCCGCCGTGATCCCTGCCGGACCTCCGCCTAAAATTGCAAGATCATAAATATCACTCATGTTATTTCTCCATTTTTGTATATTTCCGCTCACATAATATCATAGATTCCGTAATTTTCCAATATGATAGAACAAAGCGCCACTCTGAAAGGACGTTACTGTTTGCTTCGAGACCATCAGAACTCTCCACATGGCATATGTCTGTAAACAGTAACGAAAGACTGTCGTATGTCTCTTAAAATCAGGAAAAATAAATCTCCTATTTTCATCACTCTGCTTCTTATCCTGGCACTTCTCACCGGCCTTACTGCCGGTTATTTTTCCGCTCACGGGATCACAGAAAACGGAAAATTCGAAGCTTTTTCCAGAAAAGTTTTTCAAAATGAAGTTTCCGGCAGCACCCTTACCCTCCATTATACCCTGGCACATCCGGAAAAACAGGGCATCCGGCGAAAAAAAGCTTCTCTTGGCACTATCCCCACAGATATGAAAAATACATACCAGATCTGCAGCCAGTACGAAAAAAAACTGAAATCCTTCCGCTACAGCCGCCTTTCCACGGAAAATCAACTGACACTGGACTCCATGCTCCTCTATTACCACACAGAAAAATCACTGGGTGACAATTATCTGCTTCAGGAACCCCTTGGTCCAAGTCTTGGTATTCAGGCTCAGCTTCCGGTGCTTCTGGCGGAATATGCCTTTTATGAAGAACGTGATATCACCGACTATCTCACTCTTCTCACCACCATCCGCCCATACTTTCGGAGCATCCTGGAATTTGAGAAAAAGAAATCCGAAGCTGGTTTTTTTATGAGTGATACCACCCTGGACCGGATCCTGGCACAATGCAGTTCTTTTATCCGAAACCCCGACAACAGCTATATGCTGAATATCTTTCAGAAAAAGCTCTCCGAATACGGAAAGCTTTCCGTGTCAGAGCAGAACGCTCTGATCCTGACCCACCAAAATCTTATGAAAACAGAAGTCATCCCAGCCTATCAGGAACTTATGACCGGTCTGGAAGCTTTGCGTGGCACAGGAAAAAACACTCGTGGCCTGACTTATTTCAAGGGAGGAAAAGCCTACTATCTCTATCTTCTTCAGAGTCAGACCGGCTCTTACGTTCCTGTAAAGCAAATGGAAAAACGACTCTCCAGACAGCTTTCCGACGAGATCGGCATCGCAGGAACCATGCTTCGACAAAACCCGGAGCTTCTGACTACTCTCAGCCGGGGAATCACTTTCAGAGAAATGAAGCCTGCCCGGATGCTGAATGCCTTACAGCAGAAGATCCAAACAGACTTCCCACCTCTCACAGATGTCACCTTTGAGCTCCGCACAGTCCACGATTCCATGAAAGAATATCTAAGCCCCGCCTTTTATCTCACTCCACCTATGGATACCGGAACCCCCAATGTGATCTACATAAATCCGGCTGCCAGTTACCAGGGTCTGGAGCTTTTTACCACACTGGCACATGAAGGATTCCCGGGGCATCTTTACCAGACTGTCACCTTCCAGCGCCAAAAATCCTCCAACATCCGAAATCTTCTCTGCACCTCCGGCTTTGCGGAAGGATGGGCCACCTACATCGAACCCTATGCCTACCAGTACGCCGCCGATTATATTCAGGATCCTTCTGCCACAGAGCTTGCCAGGATCTCCTGGCTGAACCGAAGCATCAATTTATGCATGTACTCCCTTCTGGACATTGAGATTCATTACAACGGCTGGACTCAGGCCGAAGCTGCCAGCTTTCTGAAAGCCTTTGGCATCGAAGACAGCGCCGTTGTCTCCGAGATCTACCAGTATATCCTGGAAACCCCGGGAAATTATCTGAAATACTACTGGGGCTACTTAAGCTTCTGGACTTACGCACTTCCGAACAGAACCGCCTTGGCCAGGACTTTGATCTGAAAGCTTTCCACAGCCAAGTACTGAAGATCGGTGGTGTACAGTTCCCTGTGCTGGAGAAGTATATTGATGCGGAATTGAATTCCATTTTTTATTCCAACCCGGCAAAAAACAATTCATAAAAATCATCCTCACCCTCAAGCATCGGAGAATTCTCTCCACCACCATTGGTACTCCTCTTCATCGCTGCATAAAATTCCTCACCAGCTGCGATCAGATCCATCTCATAAACCGGAACCCCAAGCTCCCGGCACTTCTTACAGAAAGCAGCCAGCGGCTCTTTCTCCCTGCGGGTAGCAAGCAACATCTCCCGAAGCGCCGGTCCCTGCGGGCCTTTTCCTTCAGATTATCAAGCATCTCCACAACTTCCATCGAACTCAATCCCCCTTCACACAGCTTCTGAACAGCACATCCAGTTCCGGAATCTCCTTTTTCAGAGAAACCAGCTCACCATTCCTGGTAAAACAATGCTTCGAGGAAGCCTCTGTACAAACCTCACTTCTGGTCACATTAAAAAACTCATAAGCCAGCTCCAGAACCACACCACTGTACTTCTTCACCGAAACTGAAATCTCCACTACATCATCAAAAAGCACCGGCTTCTTATAAGAAACCGAAACCCCTGCAACCGGAGAAACAATTCCCCGCTTCTCCACCTCACCATAACCAAAGCCCAACTCCTTCATGAAATCGATCCGGGCCTCTTCCATCCATTTCACATAATTGGATGATGGATGATCCCCATCTGATCTGTCTCATGATACTGTGCCTTACGCCCGTAAACACCCATGTCTGTATCCTCTCTTCTGTAAAAATCTGACATTTGCCACCAGTAACAAAATATCCTCTTTATTTCTCACAAACCATACTCTTTATACAACTCCCTGCACGCCTCCGCACTGTCTATTATTCTCCCACGTGCTTCTCCCAGCTCAAGCAAGCGTTCCGATTCCAACTGTAAAACCTTTCCACCCATAACTTCATCTACTCCATCATCGTCCGAAAAACATCATCAAATATAGTATTATTGGTCATTAACACTCCTACTGATATATAAATTATACCACACAAAGAAAACATAAAAACCACATAAAACGTATTTTCATAACCTCCACAGTAACAAAAAACGGAAAACGCTTCAGAACCCGAAGCTCCAAGAATGTCCATACAGACAAAAGATCTTATAAGATATACCAACCATACCATGCACCAGAGAAAAAATCACACAAAACCCATCCAAAAATTCCACCACAATTCGACACACTCCCAGCCGACAGCGAAGCGCCTCGGCCCACCCCCTTCCCATCAAACCACAAAGAAACTCAGCCTTTCCTCCACGCCGTCCAGCGCAGCGCTGACGGCTCATCCAATTCCCGTGAACCCACTCAACCTCACACTTTAAATCAAACTCCCGAGCAGCCACCCTAACCCTACCGCCCTGAACCTCACAGCCCCTCTTCCCACCAAAATAAAAATCTGCTATAATACAACCACACAACAAAAAATCAAACAACAAAGTGGCATTCACATTCCACTACACCAAACACTCATGAATGCAATCACCAATCAATCGCATTCAGAATCCAAAGAAAGACAAGGTAAAACATAAATGAAATTTCCACCCAACATCAACATCCCCGACTCCCTCAAAGGAGTCTTCAAAAAAAAGCTCCGCCCCGGATCCCCTCAGAGAACCCCGGCGCAACCCCAAGGACAACATCCCCCTGAACTTCCGCGAACGCAGCAATGCCCGCGTAAGTCTTATGGCATCCGTCATCGTCCTTGCGATCCTGGTCCTCTTCTTCAATCAGCTGGACTACCGCCTCATCCGCAAACCAGCCATAGACGCACAGAAAAAAGCCGCGGCAGCCAAAGCCAAAGCCGATCAGGAAGCAGCCGACACCACTGCCGAAACTACCACTGCCTCCGTCATCGCAGTAGGCGACAACCTCTATCACCAGAGTCTCATCGACGCAGGCGCATCCTCTGACGGCAACTGGAACTACGACAAGATCTACACCCACATCCAGGACGCCATCAAGGACGCAGACATCAAAATGATCGATCAGGAAACCGTCTTCACAACCGACCATGACAGCGTAAGCTCCTACCCATCCTTTGCAACACCCACAGAAGTAGGAGACGCATTATAAAAGCCGGATTCAACGTAGTAGAATCCGCCAACAACCACATTGATGACTTCGGAGAGGGCTTCCTCACAGACACACTGAACTTCTGGAAAACCAAATATCCGGATGTCACACTTCTGGGAATCCACGATTCCCAGGAAGATGCCGACACCGTAAAGATCCGCGAAATAAACGGTATCAAGATTGCATTTCTGGATTACACCTACGGTACAAACGTAGGCGGCATTGAAGGAAAAGACTACATGATCGACATGATCCGCAAAGACAAGATCACAGCCATGATCCAGAAAGCAAAAAAGCAGGCCGACTGTATCATCTTTGTAGCACACTGGGGTACCGAAGGCGAAACCATGCCAAACGAATATGAAAAACAGTGGGCAGCCTACCTTATGGAGCAAGGCGTAAATGTCATCATCGGCGGACATCCACATGTACTCCAACCATATGGCCGTCTTACTGATGACAAAGGCAATGAAACTGTAGTCTTCTACTCTCTGGGAAATTTCGTATCCACCCAACAGAAGCTGGAAGAACTTCTCGGCGAATGGCAAAATTCACCATTCAGAAAACCGTACAGAACGGCAAGACCTCAATTGAGATCCTGACTCCTACAGTGGAACCTCTGGTCATGCATTACAACAGCGATGCCGGTGAATTCGGACCATATATGCTTTCCGATTACACAGAAGAACTTGCATCTCAGAATGGTGTACAGTCATACATTGGTTCCGGTGTATTCACTCTTGACAATCTGAAAAAGAAGTTCAACGAGATCATGTCCATGAATGTCACTCCATCCACAGGAACCAACCTCCTGGATGTGACCATTGACACAGACCTGAACATGATCGATGCATCCGGAAATATCGTAGAAGATACCGACTCCATCACAGCAGAAAAATATTACGCAGATAAAGGCATTGACATCACTTCCGAAGACTTTAACTCTGCTGATAATAACTCAGGCAGCACAGACGACTCCTCGGATGACGGTTCCTACGATGATGGTTCCTATGATGATGGTTCCTACGATGACGGTTCCTACGATGACGGTTCTTACGATGATGGTTCTTACGATGATAGCGAAGAATAGTGATAACCTTTCGTGACCAGTCTATACCCTGATTCATAAAATACCGGAGATCCGGCACCTCTGAAGTGAACACTTCAAAGGCACACAGATCTCCGGTATTTTTATTTTATCTTTTATATTTTCTTTCAAAGATTTCACTGTACAGAATATCAGTATGTAAATATACCAACTCCATAAGCTTCCAACGGATATGCAAAAGAAAATTCCCGGTTATCACAATTTTTCTTTTCGGCTTTAAATACCTTGCCCTTCGGAAGAAGCCCCTGCTCATCCATGATCAGTTTGTACTGTTTTTTCTTCGGAACGCCTACACGGTAATCCGGACGTGCTACCGGTGTAAAGTTGCATACTACCAGAATATTATTACGTCTTGTAGGAGATTTTCTCACAAAGCTGAAGATACTTCTGTCGCCATCGTTGGCATTGATCCACTCAAATGCAGATGGATCATTATCTGCACCGTAAAGTGCCGGATATTTGCGGTAGATATGCAGAAGATCACTGACATACTGCTGCAGCTTCTGATGATTTTCCTCGCCAAGAAGATACCAGTCAAGCTCTCTGGCCTCACTCCACTCACGCAGCTGTCCGAAATCCTGTCCCATAAACAGAAGCTTCTTACCCGGATGCCCGAACATAAAAGTATATCCGGCCTTCAGGTTCTTAAATTTATCATCCAGCTCCCCAGGCATCTTCTCCAGCATAGAACACTTCAGATGTACTACCTCATCATGAGACAGGACCAGAACATATTTCTCACTGTATGCATAAGTCATAGAAAATGTCATCTTATTATGATTAAATTTACGGAAATATGGATCCAGCTTCATGTATTCCAGAAAGTCGTTCATCCAGCCCATATTCCACTTCAGGGAGAATCCAAGCCCGTCGTCTTCTGCCTTACCTGTTACCATCGGCCATGCGGTAGATTCCTCTGCGATCATGACAGTTCCATGATTTCTTCCGAGAACAACGGTATTCAGATGCTTAAAAAATTCAATAGCCTCCAGATTCTTGTTTCCGCCGTATTTATTGGCGACCCACTCACCGTCTTTCTTACCGTAATCCAGGTAGAGCATGGATGCAACCGCATCTACACGAAGACCATCAACGTGGCATTCCTCTACCCAGTAAAGAGCATTTGCGATCAGGAAGTTCTTCACCTCCGGACGTCCGTAATTGTAGATCTTGGTTCCCCAGTCCGGATGCTCACCCTGTCTCGGATCTGCATGCTCATATACAGCAGTTCCGTCAAAGTTAGCCAGTCCGTGTGCATCCTTCGGAAAATGTGCCGGTACCCAGTCAAGAATGATACCGATCTTCTGACGATGGAGATAATCCACCAGATATTTGAAATCCTGCGGTGTTCCGTAGCGGGAAGTCGGTGCGTAATAGCCGGTTACCTGATAGCCCCAGGAACCGTCAAAAGGATGCTCTGCGATACCCATAAGCTCCACATGGGTGTATCCCATTTTTTTGACATACTGGCAAGCTTCGGCGCCAGTTCTCTGTAGGAATAGAAACCATCCTCATCCTCTGCTGTCTGCGGATGCTTCATCCAGGATCCCGGATGCACCTCATAGATAGACATGGCACTTGTGTCCGGGTCAAAGTTCTCACGATTTTTCATCCAGGTATCATCTTTCCATTTGTAGTTGGTGATATCTGTAATACGAGAGGCGGTTCCGGGACGCATTTCAGCGGCATTGGCATATGGGTCTGCCTTGTAAAGCTCCTCACCATGTGCACCTGTAATGTAAAATTTATACAGCTGTCCGATCTTCGCTCCCGGTACAAATGTCTCATAAACGCCAATGGGTCCAACTTTTTTCATGGGATTCTTCTCCGTATCCCATTCGTTGAATTCACCTACAACAGAAACCGCCTGTGCATTAGGTGCCCACACTGCAAAATAAACCCCTTTTTTCCGGTTCTGCGTGTCTGGATGTGCTCCCAGCTTCCTGTAAATATCATAATTCGTGCCCTGACCGAACAGATACTGGTCAAGCTCCGTAAATTGTAATTTCTTTCCCATTTTCAGGTACCTCCCTTTATAGTTCTGCCACCGTCCATTCCCCAATTTTAAGTGGAATTTTTTATTCTATAATTATACCAATCCCTATATTTTCAGTCAAGGAAAAACCCTCTCCGGCTAATATGTGTCTATTATCCGACAGTGTCAGATAAAGTCAAAAAAGAGACCTGAATGACGCACATCTTGTCATTCAGGTCTCTCCTGTTATTTTTTAATATTCTCCGCTTCCATCGTCATAGGAACCGTCATCATAGCTTCCATCATCGGAAGATCCATCAGAATAATCACTTTCGTCAGAGCCATCGGAGTAGTCATCTTCGTTGGAAGATCCGTCACTGACATCAGATCCGTCAGAAGAATCGCTTCCATCGGAGCCATCATCAGAGGAATCCTCTGAATCGCTGGAATTTCCTGCATATCCTGCAACACGACCAGCCTGAAGAGAGCTGTCCCAGAAGTCAGAATAGGAAGCACTCTGTAACGTAACATCCTTCGCTTCTGCAAGCTCGCTGACTGTTACAAGCTTATATCCCTGGTCGATCAGTGCCGGGATCAGCTTCTCTGTGGCACACTTCACAGATGGTTCATGAATATCATGCATCAGGATGACGGAACCATCTCCCAAAGAAGAATCATTCATGATCTGATTATAATCTGCATCCGCATCCATCAGCTTCCAGTCCAGAGAATCTGTAGACCACATGAAGAAAGGCTTGCCAACTGCACTTATCTGCTCATCTGTGATCGCGCCATACGGTGCACGACATACAGTTGATGCCTGCCCACAGGCTTTTACCAGTGCATCATCGGTCTTCTGGAACTCCTGCAAAACAGAATCAAGGTCCATATTCGGCAGCGTCTGTTCCGGATGATCCCAAGTATGGTTACCGATCTCGCAGCCAAGCTTTACCATTCGCTGTATGGTAGATTCACGGCCCTCCATATTCTGTCCCAGCATAAAGAACGTAACATGGATATTGTATTTCTCAACAGTATCAAGAAGTGTCTCTGTATACTCTCCAGGACCATCATCAAAGGTCAGAGCGATCATCGGGCGCTTCTTGGAAGGATCATAAGAACCATCCTCATTAAAATAATAATCCTTCACACCTTTTTCCACCCATCCGGTCTGCATGTATCCCTTTTTATCAAAGCTGTATGTTGTTCCGTCAATATCCGCAAAACCATTTACATAATATGTACCATCCGGATTCTGATACCACTTTCCTGTGGAATCCTCATGCCATCCCGGAGTCATAACAGAAAGCCTTTCACCCGCTTCACTGCCCTTTACCGGCATCACCGTTGCATCCGTACCGGAATCCGCGCTGTCTGTATCCGAAGCAGCCGTATCCGTCGATGCCGTACCGTCCTTCGTACTGCTGTCTGTGGAAGCTCCGGCGGTATTTGCCTGGACATTTACTGTCTCCGCATCTTTATTGTTTCCGCCGCCTGCATGGTTGACGATGGGAAGAATTACCCCTCGAACAACAAAAACCAACAGAAGAATCGCCGCAACTACACAGGTTATCCGCTTCATCATCCGCCGCCGTCTTAACTGCTGCTGTTTTCTGCGCATCCTCTCACGCAAAACTCTTTTGTCCATTTTTTACATCCCCGTTTATATACTTATATCTTTCTTTGATATTTAACGTCTGTCTTTAATCATACCGCATTTAATGCTTAAATACAATGGGAATTCCCGAAAGAATCTCTTAATTTATTACTGTTCACTCCGTTCTCAGTAACACACCTCGCGGAATATTACCAGTGAACGGTAACCTTAATTTTCCCCTGTCCTTTTGTAAAAAAATGGCACCCGGAACATATTCCGGGCACCACACTCTTTTAGCTGCTGATACTGTCAGATCACTCCTGACCCGCTGCATTCTGATCCGCCTCGCCGTCTTCCGGCACCATATCTGTAGCCTCTGCCGCTTCCAGCTCTTCATCCACGGTACCTTCCGCACTGCTTCCGTCCGAGGAGGATCATCTCCGTTTACTCCCTGGGTATCACCGGCAGAAACCTTCTCCTCAACCGTTGCATTGTCCAGGATAAAATCTTCCACTCTGAGAAGTCCGATGGATTCATCCACTGCTGCCTGTCCGTATTTATCTACCAACGCAGCCAGATCCTTCACACTGTATGCTTTGATCAGTTCATCCTGGATACTGAGAGATTTTTTATCTTCAAGTGTCATATTCTCCGCATCCATGATCCCCTGTACGATCAGATTCTGCTTTACTTTAAACTCCGCATACTGACCGCTCTGCTCCTCAAAATCATCCATGGAGATTCCCTGAGCTTTTACAAAATCCTCCAGCGTCATAGCACCCTGTTTTGCATAATTCTCATACAGACTGCGAAACTCCGTCTTTGCCGTATCCAGATCCTCCTGTGGATATTCCTTCACTTCAGATGCTGATAGCACTGTGTTCCATGCAGTTTCACGCAATGTGTTCTGTGCACTTGTCTTCGCTTCATCCTCCAGTGTAGTACGGATTTCCTTCTTGTAATCATCCACACTCTTGCAGTCTGTGTTCTTGGCTACCCAGGTATCTGTAAGCTCCGGCGCACGCTTAAAGCTCTGCAGAGTGACCTTAAATACCACTTCCTGTCCGGCCAGTTCTTCCGAAGAGTATTCCTCCGGGAAAGTCAGATCGAGATCCTTGGTTTCACCTTTTTTCATTCCGATGATCCCGTCCTCAAATCCGTCGATAAACGTTCCGGAGCCTATGGTCAGCTCATAATTATTTGCGGTGCCGCCGTCAAAAGCCACACCGTCCTTGGTTCCCACATAATTGATGGTAACTACGTCTCCGTTCTGAACGCTGCCTTCCGTTACTTCCTCAGCCTTGTTCTGCAGTTCCTCCTTGATCCTTCCGTCAACCATATCATCGGTTACGGCTTCTACTGTATTATCAAGAGTCAGCCCCTTATATTCTCCGATAGTCACATATTTACTCACATCATCCACGGAAACAAGCCTTGTGTCTCCGGAGGCTGCCTCTTCACTGTCTTTATTGGAATCCGTTTCTTCTGACTCTTTGGAATCTGCAGATCCGGAATCTTCTTTATCTGTTGTATCCTGCGCTTCTGCTGCAGGTTTTTTGTCATCTTTCTGGTCTGTTGATGTGCCACATGCAGTGATCGCCAGTGCCGCACACAGTGCAAGAACCATGAGATATGCTTTTTTCTTCATAACCTACTCCCTTCATCAAGTACTGTCGGTTCGATTATAATCTTTTTTTATACAGATTTGTAAAATGTGTTTGCTGTCTTACATTTCCGGTACCGGTGTCGGTCTGGAAGAATCCCACACCTCCGATACATCAAACAGGTCACTGAGCATATCCGGATTGTAATACATTCTGTATCCATCCAGATTCCGTCTTCCCTGACGGAAATATTCACTTGTGATCTGCACAAAATACTGACTGGAATCTACATTGCAGAAATAGCGGTAGCCACGGCTTTTGTAATACTCATACTTCTCATTATCCGAGGTGTATCCTTCCCAGTCGCCAATATCCGCACCAAAAGCAAAAATGATCATATCGGTTTTTCCGAGGATGGGTGCCACATATTTTTCCCATTTTTTATTATCGGTCTTCAACTCCGCTGCTGTGGAGCTTGTGGCGTTTCTGTGACCCCAGGTATGGCTTGCAAATTCCCAGCCGTCCTTTTTCATGGCCTTCGCCACTTTTTTGGCTGCTTTTACTTCTTTATCATAGTCAAAATCCGGATTGGCCTTGAGAAACGCCTTCTGGTCATCCTGAAGATTCTTCTTAGTCTTGTATGCCCATCTGTACGAACCCAGAACGCCATTATACCGGTCATTGCCAGGATACCCTTCTTCCATGATAGGAAAATCCGGAT
>ENA-OQAZ01000071-OQAZ01000071.1-human-gut-metagenome-genome-assembly--contig:-NODE-71-length-46873-cov-6.298015_pt1 | contig 46873 bp, 55 predicted proteins | sample MGYA00242737_ERZ504531 | MGnify/ENA primary metagenome ERZ504531 (study PRJEB26092, sample SAMD00036244) | human gut metagenome | host: Homo sapiens | study: EMG produced TPA metagenomics assembly of... | reverse complement strand
CCCAGCGGATGCCTGCGCCGCCCTGTGGCTGGCCGAGCTGGAACAGCTGTTCCCCCAGAAGGATGCCTGAGCCATGAAGCAGAAAAAAAAATCTCTGGGTCAATTTACTGTTCGCCGCTGTTGTTCTGGTGATCGCGGGGGTGCTTTTTTACCTCCGCAGTGCCGGGCAGAGCGGCAGCACCCTGGGCGCGGAGCTGATCTACGGCGATGCAAACACGGTGCAGAAGATTTCTCTGGACAAGGATGCCGTCTATGACATCGACACCGGCTATCTGACGGTGCACATCGAGGTCAGGGACGGCGCGGCACGGTTCATTGATTCCCCCTGCCCTGACCACATCTGCGAAAGCTTTGGCTGGATCTCGCAGGAGGATCAGACGGCCACCTGCCTGCCGGCACGGGCCGTTCTGACCATCGTGCCCCTTGCCTGAGGACATGTCAAAAAGGAGAATTCCTATGTTTGATGAAACTTCCCGTTCCCACACGGACGATGACAGCACCCGGCACATCCACCGGGGTCACCGCCCACCGGAAGAAAAGACTGTGGAGGTAGACAGCGCGGCCTTTTTTGCGCCGGAAACTGCCGCTCCCACCCCGCCGCCTGCACCGCCCAAGCCGCCGAAGCATTCCGGCGGGCCTGCCCCGGAGTCAAAGCCCCCCCGCCGCAAGCCGGATGCAGATACCGGCGCGGCCAACCCGAAACGAGGTACTGTTTTGCTGATCCTACAAGCCATTCTGAGCATTGCGGCCTTCTTCCAGCTCTGGCGCACCCAGATGCTGCCCGCACTGTATCTGGTCATCATTGCGGCGCTGCTGGTGCTGTTCTGGCTGCTGGTCAAGCGCTGCCAGGAGTACAGCGCCCCCCGCAAGGTATCCCGGGTGTTCTCGGTGTTCCTGTGCGCCTTTCTGGCGCTGGGCTGTGTCTGGGCTCAGCAGGGCCTGAGTGCACTGGACAACGTGACCTCCGGCCTTGTCACCGGAACCGAGGCCAACAAGATCACCAAGGAGCCTTTGTGGTCTACCTGAGCGGCGTGGACAACCGCGGCGAACTGACCGAAAAGGCCCGCAGCGATGTGAACATTCTCGCCGTGGTCAACCCCTCCACCAAACAGGTGGCGCTCATCAACACCCCCCGTGATTACTACGTTGATCTGGCGGGCACCAACAGCAAGGACAAACTGACCCATGCCGGTCTGTACGGCGTGGAGACCAGCATGGCAACCCTGGGCAACCTGTACGGGGTCAATGTGGATCAATACCTCCGCATCAATTTTGCGGGCTTCATCAGCATCATTGATGCCGTGGGCGGCGTGGATGTCTACTCCGATCAGGCGTTCACCTCGGTGGGCAGCCCCGGCTACTATGACCCCACCACCTTTGCCGAGGGCTGGAACCATCTGGACGGCAAGAGCGCTCTGGCCTTTGCCCGTGAGCGCCATGCCTTTGCCTCCGGCGATATCCAGCGCGGCATCAACCAGATGAAAGTCATCGATGCTATGATGAACAAGATCAAATCCCCCACCGTGCTGATGAGCTTCTCCAAGCTGATGGATGCTGTGTCCGACTGCTTTGTGACCAGCCTTTCTCAGGAGCAGATCTCCGCACTGGTGCGGATGCAGCTGGCAAGCCTGTCTGACTGGGACATCCAGAGCTATACCGTGACCGGCACCGGCGGCAAGAGCTCCCAGTGCTACTCCGCAAAGGGTCAGAGCCTCTATGTGATGAAGCCGGATGAGAACTCCGTCAGCCAAGCCAAGGAACTGATCGCATCCGTCTGGGCGGCGAGGGCACCGTGAGCGATACCCAGCAGACCCCTGAAAAGACCGAGGTATACACCCCACGGCTGATCCCAACGCGGGCACCTCTGTGGAGGAATCGCCCGACAGCGTCATTGTGGAGGAACCTGCCGAGAGCGTGCCTGTGGAACAGCCTGCCGATGAGCAGCCCGCAGAACCCACCCCCGAAGCGCCTGCTGAGAGCGAGGCTTCCACCGAAGCACCTGCCGAGAGTGAAGCCAGCAGTGAATCCACCGGCGGAGCAGAAGCACCTTCTATCTCTCTGCCCACGCAGGAGCAGGTGGAATCTGCTGCCAACTCCCTGCATCAGGCCGCTTCCACCGTGCTGGATGCCCTGTTTGGCTCCAGCAGCAGCGGAGAATAAAACAGGATAAAACAGCACAAGCCCCGGGCCTTGCAAAAGGTCCGGGGCTTGTTGTCTGCTGATTTTACAGGGAAGCGCGATTACTCAGCGTCGCCCAGCTCAAAGGTCTTGACAGAGACAGTGCCGTTGCGGCCAGCCTTGTCGGTGCGCAGATACTGGCGGGTGGTCTCGCCGTTGCTGGTCACGTCAGCAACATAGATCTGCTCGGCCTCGGCCTCGATGGGGAACTCCTCGGCCATGCCCTTCATGGGCAGAGCGCTCAGGTCTGCGTAGCGTCCTTCACCTTCCACAGCTTCATGGTGTCGCCGTTGGACAGGGTGAACTCGCCGTAGCAGTCAGCGGAGTAGGTGGTGCCGTTCACATCCAGATCCTCGGTGCTGACAACGCTGGCGGCAGCGGCCTCGCTCTCGGCAGCTTCGCTGGAAGCGGCCACAGAGGAAGCAGCCTCGCTGGAAGCAGCGGAGGATGCGGTGGAGGATGCACTATTGGAACAGCCAGTCATGGCAACAGCCAGCACAGCAGCGGTCAGTGCCAGACCCAGAGTACGATTGATTCTCATGTGATAGTCTCCTTCTATTCTGAAACCATATCAATTCCTGCGCCCGGCGTAAACTTTGTACGCACCGGGCGTGCATGTGCTAGTCTACCACAACTGACTATATTGTTCAAGACTTTACACAAAAAATAGCCCTCTCGGTCACGCTGTCGCATGACTGAGAGGGCCGATATTACTTCAGGATCTCCTGCAGCACGCTGTGGCCGTCCAGGCTGGAAGCATCCACACCCAGATATTCACACACGGTCTGTGCAATGGTGCCAAAGCAGAGCCGGGTGCCCAGGTCCACACCGGGCTTCACGCCCTTGCCGCAGACCAGATACGGCACATACTCGCGGGTATGGTCAGTGGTCTTGGTGTAGGAGGGGTCGCAGCCGTGGTCGGCGGTGATCATCAGCAGGTCACCCTCCCGCATCCCGGGGATGAAGTCGGCCAGGAAGCGGTCAAATTCGGTGGCGGCGGCGGCATAGCCGGGCACGTCGCGGCGGTGGCCGTAGAGCATATCAAAATCCACCAGATTCACAAAGGCCAGACCCTCGAAATCCCGGGTCTGCAATGCCTTGGTGAAGGCGATGCCATTGGTGTTGCCGGTGGTCTTGATCTTTTCGGTCACGCCCTGTCCGTCAAAGATATCAAAGATCTTGCCCACGGCGATGACATCCCTGCCGGCCTCCTTCAGCAGGTCGAGCATGGTGGCACGGGGCGGCTTCAGGCTCAGGTCGTGGCGGTTGGTGGTGCGGTAGAAGGTCTCGGCGCTGCTGCCCAGGAAGGGCCGGGCGATGACACGGCCCACGCCGTACGCGCCCTTCAGCATCTCGCGGGCGATCCCGCAGTAGCGGTAAAGCTCGTGCACGGGCACCAGCTCCTCGTGGGCAGCCACCTGGAACACGCTGTCGGCGCTGGTGTAGACGATGAGGGCATTTTCCTTCATGGCCTGCTCGCCGTAGTCCTTCAGCACCTCGGTGCCGGAATAGGCAGATTGCAGAGGACTTTGTGGCCGGTTTTTGCCTCAAACTCCTGAATGAGCTCCTCCGGGAAGCCGTTGGGGAAGGTGGGCAGCGGGTTCGGGCTGACCACACCGGCGATCTCCCAGTGGCCGATGGTGGTATCCTTGCCCATGCTCTGCTCCTGCAGGCGGGCAAAGGCACCGGCGGGCGCGTCGGTCTTTTCGCCCGCGGTCACACCGTCAATGTTGAACAGGCCCAGCTTTTTCAGGTTGGGGCAGTTGAAATTGGGATGCCCTGCAATGGCCCCCAGCGTGTTGGTGCCTCGTCGCCAAAGGCGGCTGCATCCGGCTCCGCGCCGATGCCAAAGCTGTCCAGCACGATCAGAAATACACGCTTTTCCATATGTTTTCACTCCATTTTCCTCCGGGGCTGCCCCCGGAACAGTCGCACTTTTGCTTACCTTCATTATAAGCAAATCCCACCGGTTATGCAAGCGCTTTGTGGTGGAAAGATTTTTGTTCAAACCTGATGAAATCTTAACAGTTTCTTTGCAAAGATTTTTCTTGCGCTATTGTATCCAAGAGCTTATAATGTATAGCAGTATGGTTTGTTGAAACAGCCATATTGGCGTATACTGCCGCCGCGGGCGCAAAGCAATCACTGCCCGCCAGAGAGCAGCCAGCTTGGGCTGCTGCGTCAAGATAGAGAGCATTATAGCGTGAACATTGGAGGTATTTTATGAGAAAAACGAAGATCATCTGCACCCTGGGCCCTTCTACCGATAAGGGTGATGTCCTGCGCGACCTGATCGCAAACGGCATGAACGTGGCCCGTTTCAACTTCTCCCACGGTTCCTACGAGGAGCACGGCGGCCGTCTGGCAAAGCTGAAGGCGCTGCGTGAGGAGCTGGGCAAGCCCGTTGCCGCCCTGCTGGACACCAAAGGCCCCGAGATCCGTCTGAAGGAGTTCAAGAACGGTGTGGAGATGCTGGAAGCCGGCCAGACCTTTACCCTGACCACCCGCGAGGTGGAGGGAACCAAGGAGATCTGCTCCGTCACTTACAAGGATCTGCCCCAGGACGTGCAGCCCGGCGGCACCATCATGCTGGACGACGGCTGATCATGCTGCACATTGAGCAGGTCACCGACACCGACATCATCTGCACCGTGCTGAACAGCGGCAAGATCAAGACCAAAAAGGGTGTCAATGTGCCCGGCGTGCATCTGTCCATGCCCTACCTGAGCCAGAAGGACCGTGAGGACATCATCTTTGGCGTGCAGAATGGCTTTGACTTCATCGCTGCTTCCTTTGTGCGCACCGCACAGGATGTGTACGACATCCGCAACCTGCTGAATGAGTACGATTCCAACATCCGCATCATTGCCAAAATCGAGAACCGCGAGGGTGTGAACAACATCGACAGCATCCTCTCCGCAGCCGATGCCGTATGGTGGCCCGTGGTGACCTGGGCGTTGAGATCGACTTCACCGAGCTGCCCGGCATCCAGAAGGACATCATCGACCGCTCCTTCTCCTTCGGCAAGCCCATCGTCACTGCCACCCAGATGCTGGACAGCATGATGGTCAACCCCCGCCCCACCCGTGCCGAGATCTCCGACGTGGCAAATGCCATCTACGATGCACCTCCGCCATCATGCTGTCTGGTGAGACCGCTGCCGGTGACTACCCCGTGGAGGCCCTCAAGACCATGTCCGCCATTGCAGAGCGCACCGAGAACGAGGAGCACTACCGCCCCCAGCGCCACGCCGAGATCCAGATCAGCGTCAGCGATGCAACCGCTCACGCTGCCTGCCTGACCGCCAAGGACGTGAACGCTGCCGCCATCGTCACCGTGTCCGAATCCGGCAACACTGCCCGCCTGCTGAGCAAGTACCGCCCCAAACAGCCCATCATTGCCTGCGTCATGGACGAGCAGGTGCAGCGTCAGCTCTCCCTGAGCTGGGGCATCACTTCCCTGCTGATGGGCCCCGCCCACAGCACCGATGAGCTGATCGAGATGTCCACCGCTCTGGCCGAGAAGAACGGCTACCTGCACAACGGCGAGCTGGCCGTTGTGACCGCAGGCGTGCCCGTGGGCGTTTCCGGCACCACCAACATGATCAAGATCCACATGGTGGGCAACTGCCTGGCCACCGGTGTAGGCGTGGGCCGCAGCAAGACCGATCTGGTCTCCGCCAGCGGCAAGGCCTGCGTCTGCCGCACTCTGGAGGAGGTCAAGGCAAAGTTCCGCCCCGGCATGGTGCTGGTCGTTCCCTCCACCACCAACGAGATGCTGGGCTATGTCCGCGATGCCGCCGCTCTGGTGGTTGAGGAGCCCGGCCTGAACAGCCACGCTGCCATCGTGGGCAACTCCCTGCTCAAACCCACCATCGTGGGTGCTGCAGGTGCCTGCAGCCACATCCGCGATGGCCTGGATATCGCTGTGGATTGTGCCCACGGCAGCGTCCAGCGCCTGCAGGCCTGATCCTGAAGGAGAACATCATGGAACGCATTGCAAGCTTCTGTGTCGATCACACCAAACTGGACCGGGGCATGTACCTGAGCCGCCAGGACGGTGATGTGCTGACCTGGGACATCCGGATGAAGAAGCCCAATCAGGCGATTACCTGACCACCGGTGCCGCCCACACGCTGGAGCACTGTTGCCCACCTACGCCCGCAACAGCGCGGTGAAGGACGGCGTGATCTACGTTGGCCCCATGGGCTGCCGCACCGGCTTCTACCTGCTCACCCGCGGGCTGACCCCGGCGCAGGCACTGGAGCTGACCGTGGATTCCTTCCGCTTCATGGCCGCCTTTGAGGGGGATATCCCCGGTGCCAGCGAGGTGGAATGCGGCAACTACCGCGATATGGATCTGCCCGCCGCCAAGGCCGAGGCAGCCGCCATGCTGCCGGTGCTGGAAGCACTGACCGCTGACCAGCTGCACTACTAAGCGATACAGCAAAAGACCTCCCCATGCAGGCAGCACCTGCACGGGGAGGTCTTTTTGCGTTTCAGGAAAGCTCTTTTGCGGAGTGCTTACTCCACGATGATGCTCTTGCCGGTCATCTCAGCGGGGACAGGCAGGCCGATATAGGGCAGCATGGTGGGGGCGATATCTGCCAGGCAGCCGCCCTCGCGCAGCTTCACATCGCCGCAGCCAACGGCCACAAAGGGCACCACGTTGGTGGTGTGGGCGGTGAAGGGAGTGCCGTCCGGGTTCATCATCTTCTCTGCGTTGCCGTGGTCAGCCGTGATAAAGGCGCAGCCGCCTGCGTTCAGCACAGCGGTGACCACCTGATCCACAGCGGTATCCACAGCCTCAACGGCCTTGACAGCGGCATCGAACACGCCGGTGTGGCCGACCATGTCGCAGTTGGCAAAGTTCAGGATGACCACGTCATACTTGCCGCTCTCGATGCGCTTGACGCACTCGGCAGCCACCTCAGGGGCGCTCATCTGGGGCTGCAGGTCGTAGGTGGCAACCTTCGGGCTGGGGATGACGCAGCGGTCCTCACCCTCGTAGGGAGCCTCCACACCGCCGTTGAAGAAGAAGGTGACGTGTGCATACTTCTCGGTCTCGGCAATGCGCAGCTGGGTCTTGCCGTTCTCGGACAGGTACTGGCCCAGAACATTCTTCAGCTCCACGGGAGGATAGGCGACCTCGCAGTTGGGCATGGTGCATCGTACTCAGCCATGCAGACATAGTTGACCTGCTTGCGGCCGCCGCGGCGCTCAAAGCCCTTGAAGTCGTCATCACAGAAGATGCGGGTCATCTGGCGGGCACGGTCGGGGCGGAAGTTCATAAAGATGACGGTATCGCCATCCTGCACGCGGCCGCCCTCACAGGTGACGCAGGGCAGAACGAACTCGTCGGTCTTATCGGCAGCATAGGAAGCCTCAATGGCCTCGGCAGCGTTGGCGGCGTGGTTGCCCTCACCGTAAACGAATGCGGCGTAAGCCTTCTCCTCACGGTCCCAGTTGTTGTCGCGGTCCATGGCGTAGTAACGGCCGGAAACGCTGGCGATCTTGCCAATGCCCAGCTCATCCAGCTTGGCCTGCAGGTCAGCCAGGAAGCCCTTGCCGGCGTGGGGGTCGGTATCACGACCATCGGTGATGCAGTGCAGGTAGACTTCCTTTGCGCCATGTGCTTCGCCATTTCCAGCACGCCGAACCAGTGGTCAGCGTGGCTGTGAACACCGCCGGTGCCCACCAGGCCCATCAGGTGGATGGCCTTGCCTGCCTCAATGGCGGCCTTCATGTTCTTGACCAGCACGGGGTTCTTGAACATCTCACCGTCCCGGATGGACTTAGTGATGAGGGTCAGCTGCTGGTAAACGATGCGGCCAGCGCCCATGTTGGTGTGGCCCACCTCAGAGTTGCCCATCTGACCATCGGGCAGGCCGACAGCCATGCCGGAGGCCTCGATGGTGGTCATGGGATATTTTGCCATCAGGGCATCCAGATGGGGGGTCTTTGCGGCGACCACGGCATTGCCGTAGGTCTCGTTGGGCACCCAGCCAAAGCCATCCATGATGCACAGAAGTACAGGTTTCTTGGACATAACGTTGAATCTCCTTTGATTTAGAACAAATAGCGCCCGGCACAGCGCTGGAAAAACGGCGCAGCCGGGCGCTGGGAAAACAGGTCAGAGGACTTTCTCAGCCGTTGGAAGCGGCATTGACGATAACAGCAAAATCAGGAGCCTTCAGAGATGCGCCGCCGATCAGACCGCCGTCCACATCCTTCTTGCTCAGCAGCTCCTCGCAGTTCTTGGCGTTCATGCTGCCGCCGTACTGGACCGTGACAGCCTCGGCCACAGCCTCGCCGTACACTTCGCCAATGACCTTGCGGATCTGAGCGCAGACCTCCTCGGCCTGGTCAGCGGTCGCAGTCTTGCCGGTGCCGATGGCCAGATGGCTCGTAGGCAATGACCACATTTGCCATCTGCTCGGCGGTCACGTCGCGCAGGGCAATCTTGGTCTGCATCCGCACCAGCTCCTCGGTCACGCCCTCTTCGCGCTGCTGCAGGCTCTCGCCCACGCAGATGATGACCTTCAGGCCCGCATTCAGGCAGCCAGAGCGCGCTTGTTCACGGTCTGGTCGGTCTCTGCAAAATACTGGCGGCGCTCGGAGTGGCCGACGATGACGTACTCCACGCCAGATCCACCAGCATATCGGCGCTGATCTCGCCGGTGAACGCACCGGACTTCTCAAAGTGGACATTCTCAGCACCCACATGGATGTTGGTGCCCTTGGTCTTTTCCACAGCGGTGACCAGATCGGTGTAGGGGGTGCAGATAACGACCTCACAGGAAGCATCCTTGACGGCGGGGATCAGCTCATCCACCAGCTTGGCTGCCTCAGTGGCGGTCTTGTTCATCTTCCAGTTGCCTGCAATGATTGCCTTACGCTTTGCCTTATCCATTCTTACGATCTCCTTATCAAAATATCTCTCCGCCGCCTTCGTTGCCGCCTCTCCCGGCAGGAGAGGCAGGATAAACGACATCTCCTGCCTCCCGGATGGGGGCTGGCAAATGTCGGCAAGCTGAGAGATCTTATTACCCAAAATAAAAAAGTGCGGCGGCGTATATGCCGCCGCACCTCAGTGATGCTGGTTCAGATGCTTATGCGTTCTGGATCACAGCGATACCAGGCAGCTCCTTGCCCTCCAGATACTCCAGAGAAGCGCCGCCGCCGGTAGAGATGTGGGTCATCTTGTCGCCCAGGCCCATCTGCTGCACAGCTGCTGCGCTGTCGCCGCCGCCGATCACGGTGGTAGCATCGCTCTCAGCCATAGCCTTGGCAACAGCCAGAGTGCCGGCTGCCAGAGTGGGGTTCTCGAACACGCCCATGGGGCCGTTCCACACCACGGTCTTGGATGCCTTGACAGCATCGGCAAACAGCTTCATGGTCTCGGGGCCGATGTCGCAACCCTCCATGTCAGCAGGGATGGCAGTGACAGGCACCACAGTGACATCCACGGGAGCGTCGATGGGATCGGGGAAGTCCTTGATGCAGGCTGCATCCACGGGCAGCAGCAGCTTCACGCCCTTCTCCTTGGCCTTGGCCATCATTTCCTTGCAGTAATCCAGCTTGGTATCGTCGCACAGGCTCTTGCCGACCTCGTAGCCCTGTGCCTTGACGAAGGTATAAGCCATGCCGCCGCCGATGATCAGGGTATCGACCTTCTCCAGCAGATTGGAGATAACATTCAGCTTATCGGCGACCTTTGCGCCGCCCAGGATGGCGGTGAAGGGACGGACGGGATCGTTGACTGCGTTGCCCAGGTACTTGATCTCCTTCTCCATCAGGTAACCGACAGCGGTATCCTTGATGTAGTCGGTGACACCTGCGGTGGAGCAGTGTGCACGGTGGCAGCTGCCGAATGCATCGTCAACGTATGCATCTGCCAGAGAAGCCAGCTCCTGGCTGAACTCAGGCATGTTCTTGGTCTCTTCCTTGCGGAAACGGGTGTTCTGCAGCAGAACGACATCGCCGTTGTTCATTGCGGCAACAGCAGCCTTTGCGTTCTCGCCCACAACGTTATCGTCATCAGCGAACACAACGGTCTTGCCCAGCTTTGCGCTCAGAGCCACAGCAACGGGTGCCAGGCTGAACTTTGCTCGGGGCCGTTCTTGGGTTTGCCCAGGTGGCTGCACAGGATGACCTTAGCACCATCGTTGACCAGCTTCTGGATGGTGGGCAGAGCCGCATTGATGCGGTTCTCGTTGGTGATCACGCCGTCCTTCATCGGGACATTGAAATCGCAGCGGACAAGGACCTTCTTGCCGCAGTAATTCTGATCGTCGATCGTTTTCTTACCTAACCCATGGTAACAAACTCCTCTCAAATTCTTTTCGTTCGGAATCGAATTTTGCTCTTCATCGGGGGCCGCGCACTGCGAACTTCCCCGTACACCCTTATTATAAACAAAAAGCGTGTGTATTGCAAGGACGGGGGATGGATAATTTATTAACAAACATTTGTTGCAGAAGCAAAGAAATGTGGTGATTTTGCCGGAACACACCAAAAACGCCGTTTTTTCCAAAAAGGACCCGCCGCAGGGAGTGTTCGCCCCCGCAGCGGGTCCTGTCCATTCAGGATATTTTCCGGAACTTCTGCTTCGCTTTTTCCAGATATTCCAGCACCAGCGGATTTTTCATGCCCAGCAGGATGACCGCGTATGCAGCCACTGAGCCCAGCACTGCCGCCAGAATGGAGACGAGATTGGGCAGAGCCAGTGCCTTGACCCCGGTACAGACAAGAACGATGCCCGCACAGCCGCAGAGCACCGAGCCAACGGTGCGCCGGTCAGCTGAGACGCGACCAGACCCCTGGAGCAGCGGATACAGAGTATCATGGAGCACAGCTCTGCCAGCAGGGTGGTAAAGGCCGCCGCATTCTCCCGGAACCGCGGGATGAGCAGGATGTTCAGCCCCACGTTCAGCAGACCGCTGACCAGCGTGATCCAGAACAGTTCCTTTTCTCTTCCGCAGGCAGAAGCGCGCAGGAATTGTACAGCCAGCCAAACAGACAGACGATCAGGGCAAGGCTCAGGATCTGCAGTGGCATCACCGCATCCAGATAGCTTTCCCCGGAAATAAAGAGGACGACCTCCCGGCTGAGGGCAAACAGTCCCACCACAGCCGGAGCCACCACCACGATGAGCGCGTTGAAGATATTGTTGAACAGCTTGTTGAAGTTTGCCTTGTCCCCCACGCCCGCATAATGGGACAGCCGCGGGATAGACACAACCAGCACCGCCGAAAGCAGGTTCTTTACAATGCCATAGATCTTACCCGCCACCGAGTAAATGCCCACATTGTAATCTGTTCCCAGAATGCCCAGAATCGTGGTATCCGAGCTGACATAAAGGGTCGTTGCCAGCGTGGATGCAAAGATGATGAGGATGGGTTTGAGGTGCTTTTTCCAGTCGATCTTTCTTGTCAGCCGGATGGTGCAGTACCGCCGGGCCCGGAAAAAGTTGAGCACATTGGCACCTACCGCCGCAAACACCGTGATGCCCGCATAGATGCAGTAGTCATCCCGGGTCTTGACGAAGGCAAACAGCATGAAAATAGACAGCACCTGAAACAGCAGACCCCGGATGGTGATATAGGTATACTCCTCAAAGATCGTGAACACCCATTCGGTACCGATGGTCGTAAAGAAGATCTGTAAACTCAGCACCAGCATCAGGTCGGTATAGGCATGGAGCTTTGTCCAGAAAAGCATCGTCACCGCCAATGCCGCATAGGTCAGGGCTGTGGAGATCATATTGATGGAGAACATCTCCGATGCAAAAGCCGACAGTTTTTCCCGGTCATTCACATAGCGGGAACCCTCACGCACCGCATAGGAGGAGATGCCAAGCCCGCAAACAGCAGAAAATACCCGCAGACGGAGCTGGCAAAGTTCACTTTGCCCAGGTTTTCCACCTGAAGAACATTGGAAGCGTAGGGGAATGTGATGAGCGGGAAGATAATATTCATCAGTGTCTTGAATGCGCTCATCGCTGCATTCAGACTGAGGGACTTTTTCATTCAGATCTCCACTTCGTAAGTTTTTCTGGCCTGTTTCTTTTTCAGCCAGCTGTTCCAGAGCAGATACGAATACAACGTTTTTATAAAATACCGATACTGCCCTGCACGAAGCCAGCCTGCCAGAAGGGGGCCGGCATTTCTCTTAAACTCCCGTTCCGCTTCGGCACACGCCTGCTCCATAAAAGCATCATCCTTGCAGTATTTCACCACAATTTCTCTGCACCGGAGCGCATATCCGGCCCGTGCAGACCGATACACGAACGGTTCATCTGAAAACACTTCACAGATACGCTGCCATGCCTTCAGCTCTGTCAGTTTTCCTGCCGAGTAATGCCCGCTCGTCACCGAGTCATCGTTGACATAGTAATAGTAAAGTGCCTTGTCGATGCAGGCAATTTTTTCTGCCTTTCGGATACATTTTGCAAGAAACAGCGTATCCTCACCAATTTTCAAGTCAGTATCAAACGCAACGTCTTGTGTGACCGCGCGGCGGTAAACTGCTCCCCAGCACACTGTATGTGCCTTCCGGCTGTTCCAGTCATATCGTCTGACCGGCATAACACTGATTTTCTCCGTCTCATCGCTCTTCGTCTGGGTTCGTCCGGTCGTGCCCAGAAGATCCAGACCATAGCAATAAGCAATCTCCGCACCGGTCTCATCCAGCACTCTTTTGAGCCGCTCTATGCACTCGGCATGGAGTGAATCATCCGGGTCAGCAAAAGAAATCAGTGTGCCTGTACTTTTTTCCAATCCCAGATTTCGCGCAGAGGAAACACCACCGTTTGGCTTGTGGTATATCTTGATCCGCGGATCTTTTTCCGCGTAGTGCTGGCAGATGGCAAGGGAGTTGTCTGTTGATCCATCATCCACCAGAATGATCTCCAGATCCCGATAGGTCTGACCAAGGATGCTGTCCAGACATTTTTCCAGATACTTTTCCTTGTTATAGATCGGCACAATGATACTGACGGTATCGTTCAGCACAAATTTTCCTCCCTTATTTTGCCGCCGGGCCGTTTTTCAGCAGGAACAGTTTTGCATACAGCCTCCGGCTGCATCTGAGCAGCTGATACTTCCGCTGGCTGCTGGTGCAGAGCAGCTTTGCCGCCGCCGGGTCACACTCCTGCAGAAAGGCCTCCATTTTTGCGCGGCGCTCCGTATCCTGCATCAGATACGGATAGCAGTGCTCCACCACGCTCAGCATGGCGGCATCATTTTCCGACATTCCCGGGTATGCTTCCCGGATGGCCCGATATTTCTGATAGCCCATATCCAGCTTATCCTCGTAGAACTTCATGTTCCTGCGGTGAAGGATGCTGTCCGGGCGCTGATAGTAATAATACAGTGGCACCGGGCGGTATGCGACTTTGCTGCACTGCTGAAAAATGCGGTATGTCGTGCCCTGATCTTCCATCATCCGCCCCAGTGGATAGCGGATATCCCGGAACAGCTCCCGCTTGTAGAGCTTGTTCCAGGCAAAATCCCCCAGCTCATCCGAGACAAGGGTGCTGCGGATGGCTTCCCGGCCTGTCATGCACTGCACCGGTACGGCGAGCTCTGCCGGGGCAAGCTCTTCTTCCCGTTCAAACATCCGGAAGCCCACCACAGCAACATCCGCATTCTGTTCCTGCAGGTCACGGCAGAGCGTTTCCAGCATCCGGCTGTCCAGAAAGTCATCACTGTCCACAAAGCAGAGGTACGTTCCCTTTGCCCGTTCGATCCCTGTGTTGCGTGCTGCAGAGAGTCCCCCGTTTTTCTGGTGGACTGCCGTTACACGTTCTTCCTGTGCGGCATATTCGTCGCAGATAGCTCCGCTGGCATCGGTGGAGCCATCGTCCACCAGCAGGACCTCAAGATCCTGATAGGTCTGGTGCAGGATGCTGTCCACGCAGCGGCGGAGATATCGCTCCACATTGTAGACCGGAACAATGACACTGATCAGCTCTGTCTCCATGTTCTGTTCCCTCAGAAGAATGTTTCTCTGCCGATGTGGAGGATCTCCGAGGTGTACGGGCAAATGGCATTATTGCCTGAATATACGCCTGATAGATCCAGATGATGACCAGCATTCCCCACATGGCAGCCTTCAGCAGCTTGCGCAGACGCTCATCCTCCACGCACTTGACCACACGGCCAATGGCGAGATAACGGAAGAACGCAAAATACAGGCAGATGCGGTAGAGCGGCACATTGATGTTGCGCAGCTGGGCCGTTGCCATCTCGATCAGGATCATCACGATCCAGAAATCGGCATCCGAGCGGGTAAAGCGGCTGCTGCCCTCCCCTTCCTCTTTGGCGTACCAGCGGTACAGCACAATGGGCAGGATCAGAAAAGGCAGACGCACAATGATGGGATTCAGCGTGAAGCCGCCCGCATTGGCATCATAATAATATCCGTAAAGTCGATCAATAAAGTCAACATTCAGAGCCAGCCTGACCACAGCCTTGCTGAAGAAGGCAAGGTAGACCGAAAATGCCGCCAGGCCACCCTTGACCCACCAGTTGTCGAAATGCTGAAGCAGGATATAGATCAGCAGTGCACCAAACGAGATAAAGGTGGCATTGTGGAACAGGCAGGAGACCGCCAGCAATAGGACCGCCCAGTGATACTTTTTCTTCCACGCAAAGCTGAACGCCAGAAATGCCACACCCAGCGCCACAGACTGCCGCTCGGCATTGTAAGTATCGCCATAATACAGGCAGAGGTAAGCCAGCCAGCCATAGGGCACGGAGACATACTCCTTATACTGCACCAGCCCGATCATAAACAGGCCGCAGGCCAGCAGATCCACCATAAAGTAAAGCCAGTGGACATTACCAAAAACATGGGCCACCAGATAGACCAGCGTCATAAACAGCGGCTCTGTTTTGTGCCGCTGCCGGATGCAGGCCAGCAAACCATCCTGCAGCTTTGCATCCGCCACCCATCCCTCATACACCACGCTGTCCGTGCCAATGGACGGGTCCCGCAAGCCTGCCAATACCGCCATCACCAGCACTGCCAGCGCCAGGCAGAGATAAAAGCCCTTCTCGTTGTTTTTTTTCGTCCGCAGGTGCTCTCCATAGGCGGCAATGCCCACAGAAGCAGCAAAGGTTCCCAGATAAATCAGCATAACTTCTCCATTTTATTTTTCGACTGTGTGTTTATTTTTCCATTCTCCCAGCCATAAACGGCATAAAACAGCCGCTTGCTGATCAGAAGTGTTTCCACCTTGATCCGGTCTGCTCTTTTGGCCCAGGGCCGCCGGGCAAGCGCCGGTGTTCCTGCACAAAGCGGCAGATCCGTGCCTGAGCCTCCGGATAGTTGGCAAAATCGCCATCCAGAATGCCTTTCAGTGTCTTCAGGTATGTAACCAGCTGCAGGTATTCCGCTTCTGCTTTCAGCACAGGGACCGTTTCCGCAATAAAGCGGGTCACGTCTTCGCCCACATCCAGAATGACCAGATTCTTCTCGGCAATGCCGCTCTTCATGGTCGAACCGGTATGGATGCGGTAATCGTACATCGGTTCCGGAAACACTTCCACTTTTGCACAGCGGGCAATGGCCCGATACATCACCGCATAGTCCTCGTACAGGATGCCAACGGGGAACTGCAAATCTCCCCAAACCTCCCGCCGGAAGAAAACGCCGCCTGCCCCATGCCCGATGCCCTGATGCAGCAGCATCCGGCGCATGGTCTCTTCCCGGTTCAGCAGCTCTGGGATCTGGTGCGAATTTTCCGTCCGCCCCTCCGGCTGCTCTGTCGAGAACATTTCCAGCGGAGTAAGGGCCGCGTCAGCACCATCTGCCTCACAGTGCTCCACGAACTGAGCAAGAGCCGTGGAGCGGATCAGATCATCGCTGTCCAGCAGGTAAAAATATTTTCCCTGCGTCTGTTTCAACCCAACATTCCGGGCATCGGACTGCCCCCCATTGGGCTTATGGAACACCCGGATGCGGCCATCTTCCACAGCCAGTTCATCACAAAGCTCCCCGCTGCCATCGGTGGAGCCGTCATCTACCAAAAGCAGCTCCCAGTTCTGGTAACTCTGCGCCTGCACGCTCTGCACACAGTCCCGCAGATACGGATAAACATTATAGACCGGCACAATGACCGATACAAGCGGTTTTCTTTCCTCCAACCGGATCCCTCCACTTTACTTTTTTCCACGCCACTGCGTTTTTTCATAGACCCGCCGGGTCATGGCATAGCCGCTGTAGGAAAGCGCCGCCGCCAGCCGGGCCTTTTTGCGGGCCTGCGGGTCCAGCAGAACGTTCCGGCGGTATTTTTTCACTTCCTGCCAGAGGGCCTTTTCAATCTTTTCATGCTGCCTGTCCTGAATCTGGAACAGGATATTGCAGACATTGCTCAGATAGCGGCATTCTGCCGCACGGCTCAACTGGGGGAAATCACGCTTCACATTTTCCATCAGTGCATGGCAGTGCCGCACGCTGTCCAGCTTTCTGGGGTTGAAGGCCATATTCTGGATGCTGCTGCCCCGCTGGAAATAGTAGTAATCCCGGTTTGCGATATGTGCCGCCTTATGGGCACGCTTTGTCACCTCGTAGGCGACCGGGATATCCTCATAGAGCTTGCCCACCGGGTAGCGCACGCCCTCAAACAGTGCACGCTTATAGAGCTTGGTGGGGGTGGTCACCTCCATGCCCTCCTGATACAGAATGCGGCGCAGGCATTCCTCCCGGCTCAGGATCTCGAATGCTTCCAGACGCTCTGTGGGCACGGACTGCACCGGCTGGCCCTCGAACACCTCTTCAAAACAGCTGGCTGAAAAATCCGCACCCGCCTGCTCCAGTGCCCGGTACAGGTTCTCGATGTAATAAGGTGACACCCAGTCATCGCCATCCACAAAAGAGAGATATTCCCCCTTTGCTGTGTCCACACCAGCGTTGCGGGCATCGGACAGACCACCATTTTTCTTGTGGAGCACCCGCACCCGGGCATCCTGTGCAGCATATTCATCACAGAGGGTCTCGCTGCCATCGGTGGAGCCGTCGTCCACCAGCAGCAGCTCCATATTCTGATAGCTCTGCCCCAGCAAGCTGTTCACACAGCGGTTCAGATATGGCTTTACATTATAAACAGGAACGATGATGCTTACCAAAGGGTCCATCTTATCTCCTCATTTCAGCAGGTCGAAGTAAAACTCCTCCAGCTTCTTCGCCTCGGTGACGATATCAAAACCGCCTGCCCGCATCTCGGCAGAGGTATCCCGCCGCCGGCCATTTTCTGCAGCCCGGATCGCCGCATCCGCCCAGACTGCCGGGCTTTCCTGCAAGCTCAGGTACTGCATCTCGGGCAGGACCTGAGCCTCCTGCGGCACCTCTGTGGAACAGATGACCGGCAATGCCGCCGCTTGTGCTTCGATCAGCACGATCCCAAGCCCCTCATACCGCGAGGGCAGAACAAAGGCATCCATGGCCTGATAGAACTTTGCGGGATCGCTCTGTCGGCCCAGAAAGCGGACATTCTCCTGCAGCCCCAGCGCCTCCGCTTTCCGGCGGGCAGCAGCTTCACTTTCCCCTTCTCCGATCAGCAGTAAAACGGCATCCGGCCGTTGCTTGCAGACCTCTGCCATTACATCCAGCAGAAATTCGTGATTCTTGGCATAGCAGAACCGTCCGACATGGCCCAGCACCAGTTCATCCCCCAGGCCAAGCTCCTGCCGGACGGCTTTCCGTTTGGAGGCATCATAAGTAAAGCGGTCGAGCTCAATGGCATTGTTGAACACCCGGAAGGCTTTTCACCATAAAGCCAGCTGCCTGCCGTTCTGGAGCAGGCACAGAGCCGGGTGGGATACACTGCAGCAAAGGGACGGAGCAGGTACTTCATCACATTTTTTGCTCCTTCTCCCCTGCCCACCGTAGAATGATTATGCGCGATCCGGTTGGGCACCCCTGCACGCTTTGCCCCCCAGAGGGAAAGCACGCTCAGGGTGTTCATGTGGGAGTGAACGATCTGGTATCCGTTCTGACGGAACAGCCGCCCGATCTCCCGTTCATACTGCGGCAGGTGGGTATATTTTGGCACCACATACACCCGGCCGCCCAGCCGTTCGATCTCTTCCCGCTGGGGCAGGGTCGAGCCTTCCAGCGCGAAAAAATCGAACTGAACTCTGGAACGGTCCATGTGGCGGTAGTAGTTCATCACCACCATCTCCACACCGCCGTAGTTCATATCCGTCATCATCTGAGCCACACGGATGGGCTGTGCGTTCTGCTCCATGGTCATACCAGCTCCTTGCGGTCACAATCCTCGAACCAGTCCCGGAAGCTCTCCTCCAGCGTATAGTGGAACTTGTAATCAGTGGCGGCCAGCTTCCTGCCGCAGACATTGGTGGATACCATCAGTTTCCGGACACGGGCGGGATGGATGCCCACCTTTTTGCCCCCGATGGTCCCAGAATGCCCGCCGCAAACAGCAGCAGTCCGGCGGGCACCAGCGGCACATGGCGGTGCAGGCCGGTCGCCTTTTGCATCGCATTGCAGATTTCTTCAATGGTATAAGCCGGCTCATAAGTACAGTTATAGATCTCTGCTCCGGGGAAGGAATGATCCAGCATCCGGTACTTGAAGAAGCGCACCAGCTCCTTGACATAGATGCACGCCTTGATGGTGTCCTTCCGGCCGGCATAGAAAAAGTAGCCTTTCTTCTGCCCCCTGTACAGGCGGGTCATGTTGCCGTGCTCCCCTTTGCCATAAACAATCCCAGGCCGCACGATGGTCAGCTCCCGGGCCGGATCACGGGCCTGCCAGATCTGGTGGATCTTTTCTGCCACCAGCTTGCTGATCCCATACGGCGTGTTGGGCGTTGGCAGAGTCTCCTCCGTCTTAAGGTCCTCAGACGCGCCATAGGGTGCAATGGAGCTGGTGAACAGGATCTTCCGGATGCCGTATTTTTCCGCAAATGCGGTCACATTTTCCGCACCCCGGATATTTGTTTCAAAATAGGCTTCTTCCGGGTGGCCGGGGGTGCGGTGGACCGCTGCCAGATCAAAGATCACATCCTCCGGAGTCGGAACGAACTCAAAATCGATGGGCTTGCGCACATCCAGCCGGATATACTGCACCCCATCGTTCTTTTCCACAACGCCCGGCACCACGCCCTCTTCCCCGGGCATCACAAGATCCAGGTCGTAGATCACGTCGCCGGGTCTGACACATTCCCTCAGCAGCAAATGAATGAGATGGGTGCCGATAAAACCGGACCCACCAAAAAGAATATAATTCATTTTGCCCCTTTCCGGTCAAACACAACGCCCACCGTCCTGAACAGCAGGTAGATATCCATCCAGATGGACCAGTTGTCGATGTACTGGACATCCAGCTTGACCACTTCTTCAAAATCATCAATATCGCTGCGGCCGCTTACCTGCCACAGGCCGGTGATTCCCGGCTTCATGGAAAGGCGGCGCTTGTGATGGCTCTCGTACTGCCGGTACTCATCCAGCGTGGGCGGGCGGGTACCCACCAGGCTCATGGAGCCCCGCACAACGTCAAAAAACTGCGGCAGCTCATCGATGCTGGTGCGCCGGATAAAGCGCCCCACCCGGGTGATCCGGGGATCATCCTCCATTTTGAACATCAGCCGTTCATCTCGTTCTGGGCCATCAGTTCCTTTTTGCGTGCTTCCGCATCCACATACATGCTGCGCAGTTTGTGGATGTAGAACACCCGTCCATTCCGGCCCACCCGGCGCTGCTTGAAGATCAGCGGGCCGGGGCTTTCCAGCTTGAGCGGAATGGCCACCAACGCAATGATGGGGATGCTGATGATACACCCCACGATGCCGCCTACGATATCCATGGTCCGTTTCAGCACCTGATCCCGCAGCTTGAGTTCCACCGTGCCCATCGTCACAACATTGCCGCCCGCACAGCGGCTCAGTTCTCGGCTGATGCGCACCGCACTGGTCTCATCGCAGCAGGCTTTTTCGATCCGATCCAGCACCGGCAGGCGAAAATGGACCGTCAGGCCCATGCTCTCCATCTCCTCGAGGTAGGGCAGCATGTTTTCCTCGCTCTCCTGCGCAATATCCAGATACACTTCATCCAGCGCTGCCTGCCGCAGCCAGTCCATGAAATTATCGAAGTTCGCCTCGATCTTCACCCCATCGATCTCAGTGTGAAGCTGCCCCGGGGCAGCTTCCAGAATGGCAAGGCCGGTCACACGCTTGGACCAGTCCTTTTTCAGCTCTTCCAGGATAGGGCTTGCGTTCTCCTGCGTGGTCACCACCCCCACAAGGCTCTGGATTCCCTTGGTATAGCGGGAGCGCACCAGCATCTTTTTGAGGACAGCATGAGCGCCCGTCATCACAAAGACATCGATGACGGGCACAAACACCAGAAAATAGCGGGAGTGCAGCATGGGAGCCTTGGTCAGCGCCAGGCAGGCCGCATCAATGAGGGTCAATAAAAAATTGAACCGCACCGCAATTTCAACTTCACGGACCGGCGTGCGGTTCACGATATTTTCGCTCTGATCAAATGTAAAAAAAGTCAGAATATAGGCCAGCAGCAATAAAAAACAGGCTTCTACCAGATCGTCCAGCTGGAAGTCCCCCATCTTGTGCAGAACACCTGCGGTCAGCCCCCACGCCAGCCCAATGCTGAGAACCAGAGAGAGCAGATCAATCAGAAACAGGTATCCATACTGCAGTTTTTCACGTTTCGTAATCATACTGTTTCGTTGTCTCCATTTATTTTTACCATTTTATCATATCGGGAGAAGGGTTGCAATAGATGGAGGTCGAATGCAGCACTGCTTTTGTCGGATCACTGCGAATGGATCATGCCATTTCACAAAAGCGCCTTATCGCACCCAAAATGGTCAGCAAAAAGCGCCCTTTCTCTCGCATCACACAAGAGAAAGGGCGCAGTCAAGCTTTATTCAGCTCAGGAGAAACTCCGATCAGCAGTTCTCAGCGAAGTACTTAATGGTACGAACCATCTGAGAGGTGTAGGAGTTCTCGTTGTCGTACCAAGACACGACCTGAACCTGGTAGGTGTCGTCGCAGCTACGCTGAATTTTTGCACTTTTCCAAGTAGTTCTTCACAGTTTCGTAACAACAGTTACAGTACCAGAACATACCGTTGTCGTACCAAAACCGGTTTGTTTGTACTACGATTATATCACGTTTCAGCGTCATTTGCAAGGATTTGATTCGTTTCGCTTCTGACCTGCATTTTTCAGATTTCAGCGTATATTTTTATGACATTCCACGGTTCAAACGCCTTGGGTCTAGGGCTTCCGCCGGGGCAGCAGCTCTCCCAAGCACTCTCCTCAGAAGCTCTATGACAGCTAGATTGCCAACATGTTCCTGCTGATTAACTAAAATTTCTCCGGACGTGATTTTGAGCCATGGTGTGGGAAATGTAGTCATTTATGTTTGATATGGAACCATTCTATTCATTCCGAATCACATCAATTACTATTTATATAAGAAAACCGCGTGAACTGCCAGAGCTATAACTCTACGCTCCGACTGATTCACACGGCTATAAAATATTTATTTCAGCTTTTCGAGAATCTCATCTGCCGTCATACCGGATGCCAGCAGCTTCTTCAGCACAGCTTCGGCTTCAGCTTTCTTTGCAGATTCCGCTGCTTTGGTTTCAGCTTTGACCTTTTTAGCCTCAATTCTGGCGATTTCCTTGTCGATAGATTTCAGCTCAGCTTTCTTGGTTTTCAGGTCAGCTTTCAGCGCATCGATATTAGCGGTGATGGATTCGATTTCAGCAGCAGCGGCTTCCTTTGCGGACTGCTTTTCAGTGATCTGTGCGGCAAAGTCAACGGTTGCTTTTACGGTCTTGAGTTTATTCTTGCTTCCTTTGGGACGGGGCATAAGGGACACCTCCTCAGTATTTATAACATAAGTATAGCATTACAAATATTGGATGGCAAGAAATATCGATCAGCAGAATATGCGTTAAACAGCGTAGCCCTGTGCCTTGATGACATCCACCACCTGAGAAACGTACCTCTGGCAGGTGTCATGGTCGGGAGCCTCCACCATCACACGCACAACAGGCTCCGTACCAGATTCACGGACAAGGATATGGCCAGTGTCACCCAGTGCCTCGGCTACGGCTTTGACTGCTGCCTGCACTGCTTCGTCATCCTGTGCAGCTTTCTTGTCGGTCACACGGACATTCTCCAGAACCTGCGGGTAGATCTTCAGCGGCTCAGCCAGCTTGCTCATGGGCAGTTTCTTGGCAAGCATTACTTCCATCATCTTCAGGCTGGTCAGGATGCCATCACCGGTGCTGGCGTACTTGGAGAAGATGATGTGGCCGCTCTGCTCACCGCCGATGCGGCAGCCGTTCTTGGCCATGTACTCATAGACGTACTTGTCGCCCACGGCAGTCTTGGCGTAGCCGATGCCCTTCTCATCAAAAGCCTTATACAGGCCAAAGTTGGACATGACCGTGGTAACGACGGTATTGGTCAGCAGTTTGCCGCGCTCCTTCATGTAGCAGCCGTAGATGTACAGGATGTGGTCACCGGTGATCACATTGCCCTTTTCATCCACGCAGAGGCAGCGGTCTGCATCGCCGTCATAGGCAAAGCCCACGTCCAGACCCTTTTCCACCACAAACTTCTGCAGGCCCTCGATGTGGGTGGAGCCTGCGTTCAGGTTGATATTCAGGCCGTTGGGCTGGTTGTTGATGACATAGGTGTCTGCGCCCAGCGCATCGAACACGCTCTTGGCAATGTTCCAGCTGGCACCGTTGGCGCAGTCCAGACCCACCTTGATGCCCTTGAAGGAGTAGATGCCCAGGCTGATCAGGTAGCCCATGTAGCGGTTACGGCCTGCCACATAGTCCACGGTGCAGCCGATATGCTCCCGGTGGGCAAAGGGCAGCTCCGGCCAGTCCTGATCGAAAACATGGAGCTTGCCGTCGATGTAGTCCTCCACCAGCAGCAGGGTCTCCTCAGGCATCTTTTCGCCGTAGCAATCGATCAGCTTGATGCCGTTGTCGTAGAACGGGTTATGGCTGGCGGAGATCATAATGCCGCAGTCAAAATCATCCACGCGGGCAATGTAGGCCACGCTGGGAGTGGTGGTGACGTGGAGCAGGTAGGCATCCGCACCGGAAGCGGTCAGGCCCGCCACCAGGTTGTACTCGAACATGTACGAGCTACGGCGAGTATCCTTGCCGATGACGATACGAGAGGGGTTGGTGTCACCATTGCGCTCACGCAGAGCGTTGTAATACCAGCCCAGACAACGACCAACCTTGTAGGCGTGGTCGGCGGTCAGGTTCACACCGGCCTCGCCACGGAAGCCGTCGGTGCCAAAATATTTTCCCATTATAGCTTTTCCTCATCCAAAGAGTGAATTAACAAATATATGTTTTAGCCGCGAGAGAATCGCGTTGCCTGCTGCTCACCACGGAGAGGTAGCACATTTGAGCAGCACAGCCATGTGAAAGAACACATGGTCTCATGTCTATTCTGTGGCAGTATTAATTAAACCGTTTTTCTGCCTCTTTAGCGATTTCTGTCTTGTCTCCACCTTCTCTGCAGCTTCCTTGTTTTCTGCACTGACAGAGATATAGTTTTTCAGCTTCGACTCGGTATCGGAGGAGCGCACCACAAGAGAACCGTTATCTTCCAGCAGGGACTTGAGCACGTCAGACTTCGACAGACCATCCAGACCCGGAGCGTAATCCAGCAGCTTAACGACCTTCTTGCCGCCGAACACCTTGATGGCGCCACGGAATGCTTGCATAATGTTCTGCATCTTGGCAAAACCGGCGCTGCCGTCAAACTCATAATTGTGCAGATTGTTCAGGCAATATCCGTAAGCCTTGTACAACTCGTCCAGCAGGCTGATGCCCTTGGTCGCATAGTAGCTGAACATCTCACAGATCATGTACGCACCGTCTACGCCGTCCTTGTTACGGACGTAGGAGCCGGTCAGGTAACCACAGCTTTCCTCATAGCTGTCTTTCTTGCCCTGCTTTTCCAACTTACCGATCTGCTCGCCCATATCCATGGTGACGATTGTCTTGACCATGACCGGGTCAGCAGGCATCTTGCCGTGCTTCACACGCTGACTGCAATTATAATCCAGCAGCATGCCGGTCTGGTTGCCGGTCAGCAGTTCGTACTCCCCTGCCTTATTCTTGACGGCGATGCCCACACGGTCACAGTCAGGGTCAGTCGCCAGCAGCAGGTCAGCGTTGCACACCTTAGCATATCCAACATTTGAAACATCATATGTCTTTACTGCGTCAAGAATCCGCAATGCAGAAGCATCTCCACTCATTCGTCAGTTAAATACCATACATGAGATAGTCAAAAACGCTAACCGTCAAAATTTCAGTCATATTCTTTTCCTCAATCAGTCCATCATGCCCGTATTATACCACTGAATCATACGCTCATAATCGTCCTGCGTATCCAGATCTCTTATGCGCATCGGAACTGCCTTTAGAGGAAGAAGTGGTTGCAGCATCTCATCAATTCCTTGTGCCCCTGCAATCAACCGGCTCGATAAAACTTTGGAAAGGCACCCCCATTCATACTTACTTGGGCTACGTAAGAATTCGTTTACTTCATTATTTGAAACAGCCAAGTAAATTGGTTCACTTGAGTGTGATTCACATACACTTATACATTCCTGTGGCTCACTCATAAATCGATTGAAATCGTCCCTATTAATAAGTAAATCGCCATCCATAATTACGACGTATTTTCGCGCTCCAATCAATGTCTTAGATAAGCTCACCCCTGAGCCTGTCTTACGATAATCATTATTAAAAGCAAACATTACATCCTTACGGATATGCTTTACCTCCTTGATAACCTTTTCTGCTTGATAACCAACGGCAACGCGAATATCATCATACTCATCGAGCATTTCCAGCTGACGCTGTATAATAGACTTACCAGCTATTTTCACCAGTGCCTTTGTTGTCCCAATACCAAGTCTAGTGCCCATTCCTGCACAACAGATTACAACGCTAATATCATCGTGTCCCATAATCATGTTTCCTTCTAATCTTTTTATAGAAGCGTCCTGAGAAAATCCGCGCATCTATTATCATCGTAAAATGCATAATCAATATTTTGAATCAGCGATGGCGCAATATCCCTAATACCACCAAAACCAACTGAAATATTAGCAACTTGTGCCATACCAGAATCATTATCTCCATCACCAATAACAACAAGCGGCTGAACAAACTGTTTTGCGGTCAATTCCTTATCAATAACACTGACTACTTGCGTGATTTTATCGTTTTTATAGTTTGCTCTAGAGCAATACACATGATCATTGAGGCCGAGTTTGCGCATCAAATCATTGATCCAAATATCTAGATTTCCAGTTACAACGTAGCACCTATCACGATTTTCCCTTATAAACTGTGCGATATTCTCATTTAAGGGTATCTCAGCTACCATCGCTCGCGTTTCTGATACATTCATAACGCTTAATATTTCCACCCTTTTTAGGAAACTACTCTTAAATGGAATCTCTCCATTCATGGTCGCTTCCGTAAGTTCTCGCATTTCTTTTTGTCCATTCACCTTTTCTGCAATAGTAGGTAAAATTTCTTTGCATGTAATTGTCGAATCCAAATCAAATAAAAATATATACTCAGACATCTTTTTCAATCCTATTCTCAGAACTCAGCATTGCATTCAATGTCTCTGCCAATTTTTGGATAAACATATCATTATCCGCTTCATTTCTGATGGCAATTCTTAAATATTGTTTTTTCCCTTTGATTTTCTTACTTAGAGTCTTAATAAAGACTTTCTTTTCAAGTAGCATTCTCTGTTTTAATTCTTCTGCATCCAAACCGTCAAGCAATTCTACCATAAGATAGTTTGCTTGAGATGGTATCACACGTATATATCTTAGGTTTTGAAGTTTTGATATAAATCTAGTCCTTTCTTTTCTGAATTTATCTAGCGACTTTATATATGAATCACGATACTTACCGCAAATCTGCATATAGAATTCAGCAAACGAATTTATATTCCAGATTGATACATCCACTTTCATTCTTGAAATCAATCTTTTATCTCCGCTTGCCAAGACACCAAGTCTCAGTCCCGGCACGCCGTACGATTTAGAAATACTCTTAATCACGTATAGATTTGGATATTGATTTAAAATTTCTTGATCAATCAAAGATGAGTTTATCTCATCAGAAAAATCAACAAATGATTCATCAATAATTATCTTAATACCCTTATCTCTTGCCCACGATATCATCCTCAGCATATCGTTCTTAGGAATATAGTTACCTGATGGATTATCCGGATTAACCAATACAAGATTAGAAATAGTAGTTTTATCAAAGTATTCTATAAGATCACTCGCACTATAGGAAAAATCTTCTGATTCTACCAGATAATTAACCGTTTCAATCTCAGTATATCTGTTGGGATATTCATCAAATGTAGGTCGAACGAATCCAGTTTCCCCTTTTATAAATCCCATCATTGACTTAATTAACTCTGCAGCACCGTTTCCCACAATAATACTTTCTGGAGAAACCCCAAATGCGCTCGCCGCCAGTTCCGCATTCACTCTCATTCCTGACGGATATTGTTCAAGCAAAACTTTAAAATTATTCTGCAGCTCCTCAACTAGTTCACGTGGCGGATAATATGGTGTCACAAGATAAAAATAATCCAGATAATCAGGATATCTCCAATATCCGCCCCAACTTTCCAGCATTTTATCAGCAACACTTTTTTTATCTTTTGAAAAAAGGATTGTAGCCTGATTTATGTCCTCTATATTATTGATTTCACGCCATACAGCATTGCTCACACGCAAGGCCTTAATCCTCGTGTCATTTGACATTGCAATTACATTCAACGGTTCAGAATATTCTAGACTATCTCCTTGCACATCAATTATGGTTTCCAATACCGGAACAAGATATTTTTTTGTAAAATTCATATCAAATTTGCAAATCCCAACCATCCGATACGAATTTAACTGAAGAGTCGAAGCCATTTGAGGTTCTTGTCCAACTGACAAAACACGAGCATTTCCGTCAACAAATACTGGTTTTCCTGTCATCCAATTTTTATAACTATCTACTGATACAACACATTCACCATCCGTTTCAAGTATAGATTCGAGAAAATTATCTTCCAGCACAAGCTGAGAATTTAGAATAACCGTATCGTCCATTGACAAATATTCTCTTCCCAAGAATATCGAGTAAATACTCTTTGACTCTTTGTAAAACTTATTTTCTAAAAACACAAGTTCAGTCTTTAAGTTTAATCTCTTGGTGAATTCAATTAGACTTTCTTTATTATCCCTAGTAATGAGAATTATTCTTGAAACAATACTATTATCTAGCTGAGTCAACATTCTTTCTATTATTGGAACTCCATCGATTTCAACCATCCATGGTTCATTGCTATTTCCCAATCCAGTCAGTCCTATTATCTCTCGATCCGCTAAAATGAGTGCCTGCATTATGATTTCCTTCTCTCCCTTTTAATTTCAATCTAAAACAGACGACTATCAGAAGCACAAATTTCTTCTCCGTGAAACCTAGTAATCAGTACTTCCTCCACACCATTTTATTGACCACGTTTACATAACCCTGAATGATGCGAACCACCTTCATGGACACGGTCTCGTCCACATAATCGGGGCAGGGCTTGCCCAGAACGCCCTTCTGCTTCATCTCAATGGCCATATCTGTGGCGTTGAGAAGTTCCCGGGTGGTAATGCCAGCCAGAATAAAGTCACCGGCCTCCAGCGCCTCGGGGCGCTCGGTGGAGGTGCGGATGCACACGGCGGCAATGGGATGACCAATGGACAAGTAGAAGCTGCTCTCCTCGGGCAGCGTACCGGAGTCGGAGACAATCGCAAGTGCGTTCATTTGCAGTTTGTTGTAATCGTTGAAGCCCAGCGGCTCATTGACCCGGACACGAGGATCCAGTTTGAAGCCGCTCTTTTCCAGACGGTGCTTGCTTCTGGGATGGCAGGAGTACAGGATGGGCATATCATACTTTTCTGCCAGTGCGTTGATGGCAGTAAACAGGCTCAGGAAATTCTTTTCGGAGTCGATGTTCTCCTCACGGTGGGCAGACAGCAGAATGTACTTGTCCTTTTCCACCCCCAGTCGCTCCAACACATCGCTTTTCTGAATCTTCTCCAGATTCATGTGCAGCACCTCTGCCATGGGAGAACCAGTCTGGTAAGTGCGCTCCTTGGGCAAACCGGTATCTGCCAGATACTTCCGGGCAAACTCGGAATAGCACAGGTTCACGTCAGAAATCACATCCACGATGCGGCGGTTGGTCTCCTCGGGCAGGCACTCATCCTTGCAACGGTTGCCAGCTTCCATATGAAACAGAGGAATGTGTAGCCGCTTTGCGCTGATGGCAGACAGACAGGAGTTGGTGTCTCCCAACACCAGATAGCCCTCTGGCTGCAACTCAGACAGAAGCTCATAGCTGCGTCCCAGAATGTTACCGCAGGTCACACCCAGATTCTCACCCACCACGGGCACCAGAATGTCGGGTCCGTATTCCCCAAAGGTGTTTTTCAGTTCAAAGTCTTCCCAGAAAACAGTGGAAAGATTTCTGTCCCAGTTCTGATTGTAATAGACCACGCAACAGTCAAAGTATTCTCGGCAGCGCTTGATAACCGCCGCCAGCCGAATGATTTCCGGACGGGTACCGCAGCCAATCATGACCTTGGTGCGCCCGTCGTTTTTCCATTTAAAATTGTGTTCCATAAAATTCTCCTAACGTTAACCAGTAGCTTCTCTCACACTGGCTCGAAGAATGTATCCGGGTGGTTCGGGTTGAAGATCTCGTTGCAGGTCATCACTGTCACCAGATTTTCCGTTTCGGACAGATTGATGATGTTGTGAGTCCATCCGGGAATCATGTGGACAGCCTCAATCTTGTCACCTGAAACCTCAAACTCCACCGTTTCTCCGGTGTTGATGTTCCTCTCTTGGATCAGTCCGTGACCTGCCACCACAATGAACAGCTCCCACTTGGAGTTGTGCCAGTGCTGCCCTTTGGTAATGCCGGGCTTCGAGATATTGATACTTACCTGTCCGCAGTCGGCGGTATGGACCAACTCGGTGAAGGAGCCACGGTTGTCCACGTTCATCTTCAGGGCGTACTTGAACTTGTCGGTGGGCAGATAGGTCAGATACAGGGAGTACAGCTTCTTAGCAAAGGAGCCGTCCGGCATTTTCGGCATCATGAGCGTAGTCGGCTGTGCCTTGAACTCCTGCAGCAAGTCTACAATCTCGCCCAGCGTAACCTTGTGGGTCACGGGAACACAGCAATAGCGACCGTCTGCTTTCAGAACGGTTTCCACACCGTCAAATTCACAGTGCTGTTCCTTGCCCTCCAGCAGGTCAAACATTCCTTCTACGAGATCGTCAATGTACAGCAGTTCCAGCTCGGTGCTGCGGTCGTTGACAGTGAAGGGCTCGTCATTGGCGACTGCCCAGCAGAAGGTACTGACGGCACTGTTGTACTTGGGGCGGCTGTGGCCCATCAGGTTCACAAAGCGGTAGACCGCCACCTTTGCCCCAATCTCCTGAGCATACTGGAAGAACAGTTTCTCGCCAGCCTTCTTGCTGCGACCATACTCGCTGTTGCCAAAACGACCAGCCAGCGTAGCTTGAATGGAGGAGGACAGCATGATGGTCGCCTTGTTATTGTGCTTTTTTAGGCAGTTCAGCAAGTCGGATGCAAAGCCGAAATTACCCTTCATGAAATCCTCGGGGTTTTCCGGACGATTTACACCTGCTAGATTGAACACAAAGTCCGCCTTCTGGCAGTACTCATCTAGCTCCGCCGGGGTAGAATCCAGATCGTACTCATAGATTTCTTCAATATTCAATGCCGGGCGAGTTTTATTCTTCCCATCCCGGATGTTTTTCAGGTTGTTGCACAGGGCGGTTCCCACCATGCCCTTAGCACCTGTGACTAGAATGTTCATCCTATCGCCTCTTTAATGTACTGCGGTACAGTCCGGAATGTCTGCGCCATCCGGCACGGTTGCTTTATTGCAGATGGTGCAGTTGCTGCCGATACGGGCAAAATTCCCCACCGTGGTACCTGTGCGAATCACGCTGTTGGTATAGATCAAGGCGTAATCCCCTACCGTTGCATCACAGTGGACTTCTGTTCCGGCATTCAGCAGAACACCGTTTCCGACAGACGCACCGTTCTGGATACAAGCGTTTTGCAAAACCACACAGCCACAGCCGACTTCAGCAAACGGACTGACATAGGCACTGGGAGCAATGATGTTTGGGAACGCATAGCCAAGGGCTTTTGCCTTTTCATAAACCTGTGCTCGGAACCGGTTGTTGCCGATGCCAACCACCAGCAAGCCGTATTCTTTCCGCAACTCCGGCAAATCAGCAAGGCTGCCAACCACCGGAATGCCACAGATGTCAGTGCCCACCGGTTGCCCATCGTCTACAAAGGCACAGTCATATTCCATCATCGCTTGTTCAGCCACCATGCGGCCAAAGCCACCGGCTCCAACCAGCAGCAACTTTTCTTTAGACATTCGGGGTGCCCTTCAGTGCATTCTGAACATACTCGGTGGTGAGAATCTTCTTGACTGTGCCTTCCACATCCAGACGCTCGGTGTTGTGGCTGGTGTAAGATTCATCTGCCATGGTATGTACTTCACCCTTGACCACGAACTTATCATAGTTCAGGTCGCGATTATCCGCAGCAACACGGAAGTAATGACCCATGTCCTGGCTGCGCAGACGCTCCTCACGGGTCATCAGGTCTCGAACAGCTTCTCGCCGTGACGGGTGCCGATGATGTTCGTGCCGGTATCGCCGAACAATTGCTGGACAGCCTTAGCCAGATCGCCGATAGTGGAAGCATCAGACTTCTGGATGAACAAATCACCGGGATTTGCATGTTGGAAAGCGAACAAGACCAGATCCACAGCCTCGTCCAGGTTCATCAGAAAGCGGGTCATATTGGGGTCGGTAATGGTGATGGGATTGCCAGCCTTGATCTGGTCAATGAACAACGGAATGACAGAGCCACGGCTGCACATCACATTGCCGTAACGGGTGCAGCAGATGGTCGTGCCGCCCCGCTCGGCAGCCACACGGGCGTTTGCGTAGATGACGTGCTCCATCATGGCTTTGGAAATACCCATGGCATTGATGGGGTAAGCTGCCTTGTCGGTGGACAGGCAGACAACACGCTTGACACCGGCATCAATAGCGGCGTGCAAAACATTGTCGGTACCGATGATGTTGGTCTGAACGGCCTGCATGGGGAAGAACTCGCAGGAAGGAACCTGCTTCAGAGCAGCAGCGTGGAAGGTGTAGTCAACACCGGGCATGGCGTCACGGATGGACTGGGGGTTGCGGACATCGCCGATGTAGAACTTGACCTTGCCAGCAGTCTCCGGGTGCTTGGCTTGAAGCTCGTGGCGCATATCATCCTGCTTTTTTTCGTCACGGGAGAAGATACGAATCTCTTTCAGGTCAGAATCCAGGAAGTGCTTCAGAACGGTAGAACCAAAAGAACCAGTACCACCAGTAATCATAAGGGTTGCGTTATCAAATGCAGACATTTTAATTTTCCTCTCTTACTTTGCTTCAAGCGATTTCTTTATATCAGAAGAACAAATTCCCTCTGTTCTCTTTAAACGAACAACTCTTTTGTTGTGCTCTTCACACCACTGCTCTACCGCGTCAAAACGTCCACCACGGTGATCTTCACCAAGCGCAAGAATATCAAAATCAATTGTCCCTAAAAATTCAGGATCAACAGATTCATACACCACCACTTTGTCAACGATCCGCAATGATTCAAGCATTTCCACCCGTTCTGCGGTCGTATATAAGACCTTAGCATCCGGTTTATACTTCTTAATATAATCTCCGTCTTGAACGGCCACAATTAAATAATCTCCATAATTTTTGCACTGTTTGAACAGTCGCAGATGTCCCAAATGGAAGTAGTCATATACTCCAAATGTAAGAATTTTACTCATCATCATTTTCTTCTTTCATTTTTCAATATAAACAATAACGGATCGTATACCGTTGCATCAATATCATTCTTATACCTTTCATATAAACAGGTATTCTGTACATTCCCAAATCACCGGGCACTTATTTGCGCGCGCAAGTTGTTGGAACGACCTCTCGATTTCGGACAAATGCTCGTCCTGTTTCACCACCTCAATACACTCTCTCAAAAGTGCATAAAAAGCTCGTCCGAAATGGAATTTCACCTCGCATAGTTGCTTCTGTTAACTGCCACATTTCATCAAATTTTCCGATTCGTTTTGAAGATTCCAGTAAAACCTCTTTACGCGTAATTATGGAACTCGACATTTCCTCACGCTCACTACCCTTTTACTTCTGGTATGCTTTATACATATGATGGGATACTCTTTTCTCTTCGGGAGGAAGTTGCATATAATCGCCGTAAAATGCGTTTAGCCATTTATCATATCCAACAGGTGCATTGTACTCTCTTCCCTCAAAAGGAACCTTTATGAATGAAGAAAAAACATCCTTTTCACAAACAATTCTGGGAACAGAAGTGAAATTTCCGACTGACTTAGTAGGCATATCCGCATATTTCTTTGAATTGGAAACTATTTTTTTTGCAAAATATCCCTTTGGATAAAGATGCAACGCCACAAATCCAACAGCTTTCACAATATCCTTCATCACACCATGCGTTCCAATCATCCTATTTTGAAGAGCATTCAGCATGGAATACCAATCGCTACGGTCATACATTTTTTTACATTCTGATATGCTATCAGGAGCGTTATCATAAACAAAAACATCAATATTGATGCAACTTACAATGCCGTTTTCATCCGGCTCATACAAAATTGTTTCAGTGTCCATCACCTTTCCATAAGGATAAACACATGCTTTATCTAGTTCATTACAAGTAAATTTGTAGCGATTGTTTTCTTGATTAAATTTGTGCATAAATCTATCAAAATCCGGGCGTAACATCCCGACGTCAATATCATCATCCCATGGAATATAGCCTTTATGACGAATTGAACCAAGCAATGTCCCACAATCCAGCCAGTATTGGATTTGGTTTTTCTCGCAAAATTCTGTGACGGTATCTAAAATGCCAAGTTGGTAGTTTTTTACTTCTTCTTTATTAAGCCTTTTCATTTTTCTCGTTTCCTCTTTAACATTTTTGACAGAGATTCTTTTATATTGGGGATAAGTACTCTTATAACTAACAGCTGCAATTGTAGTTCCTATTGACTGCCATACGTCTTTCATAAGCCGTCTTTTTCAGACACATATTCAGCAAAACTCTTTTCGATATTTCCAACAATACCATCCGCGGCATGTCATAAGCACAAACTCCGTTACACAGCGGAATATCGCGATCCACATTACAGTAAAATGCCCAGTCGCAATCAATAAAAGCAGGCTTACTACCTGAACAACGGCGGCCAGAATTGTTGTTTTTGTTACCTGCGCTGCTTTATTTAATGCACCTAATGTTGGCCACCCTAGAACCACTGCCGGGAAACTAAAAATTAAGACCGGCACCAATAAGCGGAATAGCGGTGTAGCAGCAACATATTGTTTTCCGCCAACAATTTGAAGTACATACGGCGCTACTACAATCGAAAAAGCACTTCCTGCAAATACAATTGGCATAAAAATCATCAAGAGGTGCTTGATGAAATCCCAGCTTTTTTTTCTGATCATTTCAGGATAGACTCCATCTATAATAGGAGTATACATTGTCTGTACCGCACCTATTAATTGCATACAAACACTCCAATATGCCACTTCTGTGGCTGGAAGAAACGCTCCAATCAGCAGCGTATTCAGAGCACCAAATGCGGTAGTTGCCATGTTTGAAGCAAAGTAAACAAAAGAATCTCGCAGCTTTTTCCACGCCGCCTTAACACCGGAAAAACGGATCGCTATATTTTCTTTTTTTAACTCGACAAATACGAGCAATACTGCAACCAGCGAACCAACAGCATCCAAAAGAGGAACAAGCAAGACATCTTTATCTGAATGAACAAAAACGAAAGTCATAGCTGTTGCAATACCACGCATGGTAACAAACCGCAATGCAATAACCTGCATTTTTTCGATTCCCTGAAAGAAATAATCAAACAAAAACACCGACAAAAACACGGTCACAAATGCCAACAGTGTATATTCGATGTTGCGCGAAGAAGAGGAATCACCGCAATCATTCCCAGCAGGGCAACAAAAGCCGTTGCCGCCAACAGGATGCGGGCAAGAAGAATATCCCCCACTTCCTTTTCCAATTTTGCGTGATCTGCTTTAGCATTTACAATATCTTTTGTACCAGAAAGCATAAAACCAAAATCTACCGCAATCTGCATATACTGCATTACGGCTTTTACATACGAAACCACGCCGTAGCTTTCTACGGAAAGTACACGGGTCAGATACGGCAATGTCAAAAGTGGAAATACGATTTTGGCAATTGACATACCGTAGAGCATAATAATATTTTTAAGTACGTTTTTTTGTTTCATTATAAGATGTAATCCTGTTTTTCTATGTGTTTTCTTGTCCATTCTTCAATAGAACAAATTTTTTTTGCTGGATTTCCGGCTACAATACTGTTTGATGGTATTTTACCGTGCAACACTGCCCCACCCCCGCAAATAGTATTGTCTCCTATTTCTGTTCCGGGCAAAATCAAAAATCTTGCACCTATAAAGCAATTTTCACAGGTTTCAGAAAATGACCGGTTGCTTCTTGTCCAATTGCTTGCAAGCCTTTCACAATCGAGAAATCGTGCGTAAGAACAACCACGTCGCGAGAAATTGTGGTATTTTTTCCGATTGAAATCAGGCGGTAATCACTTCCGTCAAAATATGCACCTGGATCAATATAACCGCTTTTTCCTTCTCGATAATCCGCCGGAATGTTTATTCCAATTTTTCTCAAATATCTTGGATATAGCTCCTTATATAACTCATCGTTTACATACGATAGCATCTTTAAAGCTTTTCGTTCCAGAACTAGGAATACTTTTTTAGATTTCATATTTTTCTCCTTATTTATCCACCCGGTACACATAACTCATAATATAACAGACCACTAAATCATCGAAATCTGAAGAAAAACAGGAATAGAAAATGCACTCTATTATTATCTCGCGACATCTTATTTTTAAGCGGTTACCCCTTTTTACTCGGCAAGATATTTACTTTCAATATGCCTAATTTTATATATTCTATTTTCATTAAAAATAGACACATAACTATATGTAGCTATCGTCACTGCATCATCATAATCGCCCTGTACAATATAGGAATTAATGTTTTTTACAAGCATCAATGATTCTAATAACACAAAGAAACCAGCTATGATCAATCTATTCCTGAATTTCATTGTACGAATCGCATAGATTAGAAGAAACAGCTCAACAAAACGCATCACACCACTCATGCGTGATGCGATATTACTATATCCAAGAAACACACCGTATATTGACATTGAAGTAAGATAAATCAGATATAAGGTTTGATATTTTTCTGTAATTTTCTTCGCTTTATTTATGAAAAAGTACAAATATGACACTACCCACAAAAAGAATAGACGTTCAAAAACCGACACAATGGAGATACTGAGTCCTGTCTTCATATAATAATTGATTCCGCTTATTCCAACAGACATAACAAGCTCTCTAACTGCTGGCAGTGTCATTGCAAATCCTATAATCCATGATACAACGCATCCATATTGGGCAACTTTTATTTTTCCGATTTTTTTTAAAACCATAGGAAATATAAAAACAATGGATGCACTATGAATTAAGGAGCACAATACAGTTACGAAAACATAGCTCTTGTATTTTTTCTCAAGAAGCATCGGTATCAAAATCCCCAAGTAAACTGCAGCAACTATCCCCTGTCGTATGGCGGATGTGAAATAGGTCATGTAGAGTGTCGGATACGCAAGGACTAAAACAAATGGAGTATCAATCTTGAAATATTTACAAAATCGAGCAAAACAGAGCATCTGGAATACTGCTGTGCATGCAATAAAAAATTCGTATGGCAATTTAGCGTATCGAAAGAGATTACATAAAATTAAATATCCAATTTCTCCATGAACTGTTGAATATATTGAAAAGTCAAATCCATCTGGTGACAAACGATTGTAAATATAGCGATATGCAAAATAATCTGTTCCTTGGCCAAAGCGCAAAGTTAACATTACTAAGAGGATTATTAGTAATAATTTAAATTCTCGATTCTTTACTTTATAAGTTGCTCGGAATAAAAAATCTTTTATTCCAAAAAAACAAATCACTATCCATATGACGAGATATAAGCTCATTTTAGTTCCCTTTTGCAAACAAATTACAACTTAGGCCTTATGAACCTAGCGTGTTACTTTATTCCTACCTTTATAGTTTCTCTGCTTCCACCTGTGTCATAAGTAACCACCCTTGTCCCACATGCATGTGCTTCCAAGTTGACAGTCGGATAATTATCTTCATACGTTGGATTTGCAAATACATCTGCCGCCGTATAAATCGCAGCTAGTTCCTGTGGACTATTCGTGCGAGGAATGCAAATAATCTTGCATCGACACGTATTATTTGTTACCCCCCCATTAAATTTATAACCTGTTATTGCTTCATACAGTGCGTTCACATCCTGCGGCACAACGGTGTTCCCATTCTGCAGCGCAACTTCTTCACACGCTGTATCTTCGTACACAATAGAGGGTGTTCCACACGCCTGTTCTTCCACCGGGGTCATTCCAAAGGTTTCCTCTACACTAGGGTTCACCAGAACATCCGCCGCCGTATAAATCGCAGCCAATTCCTGCAGGCTATTGGTGCGCTGGATACCTTGATATTTTTCGGGAGATCTTTATTCTGTTTTTCGCTCAATCCTACCAGAACAATAGCGTACCGGTCGTCCAACATCTGCGCCAACTTATAGAAGTCAAACAAACCCTTGCGATCCTCCCAGACATTGGCCACACCCAGCACGATAAACTTGTCCTTCAGTCCATACCGTTCCCGGAAGTCGCTGGGGGTCGGCTTGAATATGCTGGTATCAATGGTGTTGTAATGCACCTCGACCGGATACTCTTTCAGAAAACTCTGACGGGTCAAATCGGCAAGCCACTTGCTGGGGGTGATAAGGGTCATGTTTTTCACCCCGGTAAAAGCCTTGCGCTTGCGTTCGAAATTTTTACTGACAGAACTCATTGCGAAGCAAGCCGGGTAGCGGCGAAGCTGAGAGCAGTACGAACAATGACTCTTCCATTGCTCGCACTTTACCATGGTAAAGTGCGAACAATGGCCAGTAAATGCCCAGCAGTCGTGCAGCGTCCATTTCACCTGCATTTCAGGATGCTTTTTGATCCAATCAAACAGCATCTCCACATTGATGTAGTAACCGTGCAAATTGTGCAGCCACAGCAGGTCTGGTTTATATTCCTCAGCCCACTTCAAAAATTCTTTGGTCGCACGCTTGGAACCAAAGCCATGGGTATCGAACAGCCGCGTTTGGATCGCATGCATCTTGCAGTCAAAATCTGTGCCAATACGAATGGCGTATTTCTGGAACCGTTTTGGTACCGTGCCTTTGCGGCCATAGGCGATTTTGACCTCGTTGCCTTCGGCTTCCAGTTGCTGAGCAAGGTCTGTGCAAATACGGCCTGTACTGCCAATGCCGCAAACAGAATTAATAAAAAGGACTTTCATACATTACACCATTTGTTCTACCGCATCACAGTGTGCCGCAATGCTCTTATTTCTTGTAAAATAGTCACTCCACAGTTTCGCATCATCGCACGTTTGGCTGTCATTCCTTAGTTGCAGAATAACATGTTTTACATTTTCCGGCTGGTTTGTCCCTGCGTTCTCTATTCCGTACCTTCCAACCAGCTTAGCAAACTCCGACGCATCATCAACACAAGTTACAATTGGCTTTCCAGCAATCAAGCAGTCCGCTGTTTTACTCGGAAGCGCCGCATAGATAAGCCCCTTTTGAAGAGGGATCACATTGACATCTGCGGCAGCATAGAGATCTGCCACTTCTTCAGGCGGCTGCATTTCAACGAACGTCACATTGCTCAATTCTTTTTCTTTGGCAAACGTCTTAAGTCGTTCCTCGTTCACACCGCCACCGACAATATAAAAGCTGACATCCCTATCATCTTTCATCAAAGCAGCGGTCTCCAATATAAGCTCCACATTTTGCATCTTGCCTAGATTGCCAGCATACACCACACGGAACTCACCCGGCTTCTTTGGATACCTTTTCAGGAAAACATTTTCCTCATCACTGTGGGCTTTCAATTCCTCATGCCCCCAGTTGTAAATCACCTGCACCTTATCCTCCGAGATGCCGTACCGAGTAACGATAGTATATTTCATATCATCGGAAATCGTACTAAGTGCCGTTGCATTTTTGTAGGCATATTTTTGCAGCGCATGAGCCACTTTGTAGACCGGACTGCTCTCAGAAAGAATGCCCGCAAAAAAAGCATTCTCCGGGAAGATATCCTGTTCGTTATAGAGAATCGGGCATCTTAAAATGTGCTTTGCGTAGAACACTGTAAAAAATGCAGTATTATTGGACTGAAGAAAGATCTTATTCGGCTTGTCTTTTTTCATTAGTGTGCAAGCTTGTTTATAATAGGATAGATCTGCCAAATAACGAGCCTTTAAATCAGTCTTTGCCTTCTTTTCAAAACGAATATTTTGTACTTGAAGCTGACCTTTTAAGTACTTTTCAAATTGCTGCGGATACTGTGGCGTATCCAAATACTGCTTCTGAATTAAATTCACCTCATGTCCTCGCTCCAGAAGGCCGAGGACAATATCACGCATGATATGATAGTCCGAGTATTGTGTATCAAAACTACCAATCGATACTACCGCAACTTTCATTCTCCAGTCTCCTTACACTCTTCCTGCCCCATCGCCGTGGTCGCACCCTCTGCCACACCTTCCGTGCTTTCCGGCATAAACAAAATCTTTACCGTCGCCAGCATGATTTTCAGATCCTCAATCAGGCTGGGATGTGCAATATACATCAAATCCATCTGCAGCTTATCGTAGGGGGTGGTGTTGTATTTGCCGTACACCTGCGCATAACCGGTCAGACCAGCTTTTGCCTGCAGGCGCAGCGCAAACTCTGGCATCTCCTCACAGTACTGGGCGGCGATCTCCGGGCGCTCCGGGCGTGGGCCTACAACAGACAAATCTCCCTTCAAAATATTGAGAAGCTGGGGCAGCTCGTCCAGACGGCAGGCACGAATGACGTGGCCCACCTTCGTGATGCGGTCATCTTTATCACCGGTGGAAAGGCGTGCTACACCATCCTTTTCAGCATCCACTCGCATAGAACGGAACTTCAGGATCTCGAACGGTTTGCCGTCTTTGGTAAGGCGAACCTGCTTGTAAAAGGCCGGACCACCATCGGACTTGACTGCAATGGCTGTAATCAGAAGCAACGGGCTGAGAATTACCAGTCCAGCCAATGAAACCACAATATCCATCAAGCGCTTTACAAACAGATACTCCGGGCTTGCCATATAGCGACCCACACGCAGCATGGGCAGATGGAACATATGTATCGGCTGTGAACCGCTCATGATCACATCGCCCACACGAGGGATCACGAACACATTGATTCCCTGCCCTACGCAATATTTCAGGATGATATTGCGCTCATGGCTGTGGACACCGCTGATGAACACGCTCTGCATTCCATCCAGCAGGCTCAGGTCGTTCAGGCATTCCTCAACGTTCAAGGTCATCTTGACATCGTATTTTTTGGACAATCCATATTCACTGATGAGCTTTTCCAGACCATGCCGGACATCGTAAACCACTGCAGTGGGCTGAGGCGGAAAGGTCCGGAAATACCAGCTATGGGCGCATCTTGCCCACAGGGTTGCCATCACGCCCTGTCCGACAATCGCCGCAATACCCGGTAGAATATTGCAGAGCCGCCGAGACATCAGGCAGATCACGATATACAGGATGCCGTCTGTCGCCATTGCCGCCAGCACTTGCCCATAAATCAACTCCGAAATGCGTTGCAAAGACATCCAGAACGCATCGTAGACTTTACCTAACAGAAAGAACAACACCGCAAACAGACCGATCATGGACCAGTTGCCCTTCCAACCAAACTTTGCATAGACCTGATACGAATAATACAGTTCCCAACAAAGTGCAAACGGAATTGTGATCATTACCAAATCGATGATTTTTACGATCTTCAACATCACATCATGCTGAAATTTTGACATAATACCCCAATAACTCCTTTAGCTTTTTCTTTTGCTCTTCGCTCAACTTTTCCGACCCGCTTTGCAGCAGCCGTTTCTGGTTGTACACCCATCGGCTCAGCCAAATGCCATCCGCAGTCTTGTATTTTGCCGGAATATCCAGATTTCCATGGCATCTTTTATACTCCTGCGCCAGCTCGTACCGGTGCTGCCACGAGTCCGGTTTCTCCCACTGCATTCCAACGGCATCCAGCAACTCTATGCGCTCTTGTGATAAAATTGCATTGCTCTTCTCCGGATTCCGATATGCATACTGCTGCCGCCGCACCCATTTTCCAAGGGCATAGCCCTCCGGCGAAATATATGCCACCGGAATGTCAAGGTCTCCATTTGCCTCAAAGTACTGTTTTGCTGACTGATAAACCGCATTCCACTGTCGGTCATAGCGACTGCCCCACTGCATTCCTATGGTTTCCAGTCGTTTGATCTGATCCGCAGACAACTTTTTCTGCTCATAGGCTAGTTCTTGATTTTGAATCCAGCGACCAAGCGTTTTTCCATCTGCTGTTTTATAATCTCGTGGAACATCCAGATTTCCATACTCCTGCGCATAGACTGCCGCAAGTGCATACCCCTGCTCCCATCGGACATCAAATACCTTCCATGCCATCCCTAACTGATCCAACTGTCGGATGCGCTCTTCCGTCAGCTTTCCATCGTTTCGGCGTTTCCTCGCATTGTTGACCCACTTTCCCAGAGGATAGCCATCTTTCGTTTTGTATTTCGCCGGGACCTGCAAATTCCCAAACTGTTCCCGAAATTTTCGTGCTTCCTCCAGACCACGTTCCCATGCGGCATCGTTGCGGTTGCCCCACTCCATCCCGATGCTGTCCAGCCGTGCAATTTGCTGTTCGGTCAAGTTCCCCGGAATCTGTCCCGCACGAACACGGCGCTGGGTCGTCAGCCATTCGCCAAGGCTCAATCCCGCCGGTGTGGTATAACGTTTTGGAATATTCAGGTTGCCATGCTCCGCATAGTAAATGCTTGCTTCCGAAAAATAATGATCCCAACTGGAAGAAAGGCTTGCCTGCAACTGCTCAAACAGTACCCGGCAGTCGTGTACCTGTTCGATGACCTCAAATCGCTCGGTGATGATCCTATCGCCCTCACCGTTGGCATTCAGGCGGTAGATTGCCTCCTGCATCTCGCCCTGTAACCCAGCAATGCTGCACAGACCCTCGAAGTTGTTGACCACATCGAGGATAAGCGGTGTAGAATTTTCCCCAGCGGTCAAAGCGCGTCCAATCTGCTGCTTGTAGATGATGGGTGAAATGGTGGGCCGGAACAGGATGACACCTGAAATGCCTTCTACATGAACTCCCTCGTTGAGCATGTCGATGCAAAATAGCAGCTTCAGGCGGTCACTTTCATCGGCCTTGAAGTCGGCAAAAGCCTTGTCTGTACCGGGGTCATCGGAATAAGCTTCGTAGACCGCCACTTCCGCATTCACCTTTGCAAACCACTCCGGCACATGGGACACCATCTCGTCCATGTGCTCCTTGTTGGCGCAGAACACGATGTACTTTCCAGACTTGTTCGTGATATGATGTTCAAAAACCTTGTCTAATCCATCTGCTTGTTCCAAGGCGCGGCGCAGGGCATCCAGATATTTTTGATTTACGTCCTGAATCCCAGCAGAACGCAGATTATCCACTCTTGTCTGATAACGTGCCAAGTCTTTCTGGTACTGATAGACGGTGGTCACATAGTTCGGAGTAGGCAAAATACCCCTGACGATTGCTTCGCCAAGGGTCATGTCGCTCGCAACACGGCCATCAAAAAGCTCTTCGGCCATGTCACGGTTATTATCCAGATACCGGACGTTTGTCGCCGTCAGCCCCAGCAGTTTTGCCTCCGGGCATAACTTTAACAAAGCCACCGTGCTTTCGCCCCAGCATTCCGCGCCGGCACGGTGGAATTCGTCCAATATGATATAAGAGGGCTGAAGTCCTGCGATTTCTGCAAGCTGGCCTTCGGTACAGCACATCAGCTTCGCATAGGTGTAAAAATGGACGGTCGCCAGCGGAAAATCCGGGTCGTTCCTTTTCAGGCTCTCCAGCTGTGTCTTGAAGATATATTCACTGGGAGAAAGCCAGATCACAACCTTGTCCGGGTTGTCCTCGATCAGCTTGAACGCAATGTAGCTCTTTCCGGTGCCGGTGGGGTGGACAATAGCAGCCTTGCCGTACTGCTCCATCATCCGGACTGCCGCATGATATGCTTTCTCGTTGTGCTCAAACAGACGCAATGCCACCTTGTTCACCCCTTTCCGCAATAAAGGGGTATCCTTCACAGTGAAAATGGAGGATACCGTTCCTTTGACATCGTTGTCTATAATCTCATCTTATTTTATCATAGTTATATCTGGGATTCAATAGAAATCATCATAAATGTATCACATTTGACCCTGAAAAAACATCGCGAAGGCCGGACTGTTTTTGTGTCATGCCCAGTTCTGTATAATAATTCCAGCTGTAAACGAGGATTGAGAAAATAAGGGGTCAGATGAGAGTCTAAACAGCAGGAGGAAACAGCGATGGCGCGACGGGGAGAAAACATTCGCAAGCGTAAGGACGGTCGGTGGGACGGCAGGTACATCAAGGCGCGCACACCGGAGGGGAAGATCCAGTGGGGTTACGTTTACGGAACGGCCTATGCGGAGGTCAAACGGGTACTAATCCAGAGAAAAGCGGAGGCGGGGTTCTACAACCTGAATCAAACCAACCTGACCTTTGAAGTACTGTCCGAGGTGTGGCTGTGCTCCCTGAAAAACGCTATAAAAGAATCCACCTATGCGCATTATTCATACACGCTGCACAAATATCTTCTTCCGGTTTTGAGCAAGGTGCCCGTTGCATCCCTTGAGGAAAGCTTTCTGGAACAGGCCATGCAGCAAATCATCACGCCCACAGATGCGGCACACAAGCCACTGGGAAACTCCTCTGCCCGGGAATGCCTCTCGATGCTGCGACGTATCTGCAAATATGCCGCTCATTTACGTTTGATTCGTCCAATGGAGCTGGAAGTTGCGCTGCCAAAAGCCATCGACAAAATTTCTGCGCCTCTCTCCCCGGCGGAACAGCAGCGACTTCATCAATATGTACAGGCGAACCCCACGCCTCGCAAAATCGGCTTACTACTGGGGCTGGAATTGGGGCTTCGAATTGGTGAGATCTGCGGCCTGCAATGGGGCGATTTTGACCTGAAACTCGGCACGCTGAACATCAATCGGACGGTCTGCAGAATTTCCTGTGGAAACGGCCATACAAAGGTGGTCATCCAGACACCCAAAACCCGCACCTCCCGCCGGGAAATTCCACTTCCAAAGCAACTGCTTATTTTGCTGAAAAAGCTGCGCGGAAGCGCCAGCAATGCTGCATGGTTCCTGTCCGGCAGCGAGTCCAAGCCAACCGAACCTCGCTGCTATCGGAAAAGCATCAAAGCGTATCTGAAGCAGGCGACTGTCCGTCAAGTGCGCCCGCACGCACTGCGCCACACCTTTGCAACGACCTGCCTGCAGGCTGGGTGCGATGTAAAGACCCTCAGCGAATTGTTGGGACACGCCAACGCCAACATCACCTTGCAGCGCCATGTGCACTCTGACCTGACCCGAAAGCGCCGGGAGGTGAACCGGATATTCTCCCATCAGGTGTCTATGAGGGGTGGAAAAAATATAAATCCAATGGAATAGCGCTAGATTTTACAAATGGTCCTCCATTTTTCATATGGAGGATACCGTTTTCTTTTTCGAGCAGCCTTCTTCTTAACGCAAAAAAGGCCCCTGCCCATCACATTTCTGTGAAAGGCAGAGGCCTTTTGCTGCTAGATTCTAATTCGGTCTGGGGAGATGGAACAACTATCTCATTCTACCGGGTCAGTGTCCCTTACCAGATTTTTAACTACCCCCCGGATGCTGGTAATCCGCACCACCGGGGTTTTGCTTCATGAATCATGTGGTTCATACGGTTGTGGTCGCAGGAATCTCACGTTGTCAGTAAAAAATCAACCAGAGGAACGACCGAAATTGCAACACCGTCTACCTCAATGTTAGAATCTTCCTCGTAGGTCACGATGATATGGTGGTTCGGTTCGGTCACGGTTGCAGCAATTTTCTTCATCAGATCGTTGTTTGTAGTAGTTTCTCCCACTGCTCATTTTGTCTATCATATAAGACATTATAGCATATTCTATGTTCTATATATAAGACAAACAAAATAATTTCTTGCATCATTGCTTGACCAGAATATAGTTCGGTTTGATGTCTTCTGGCTCCATCAGGATCATCTCATTACAGCGCATCCCGGTGTCGAACAGTAACATAATACAGAAATTCATCGCGGAGATCCTTCAAACACATAAAAAAAAACACCCTTCTCTCATGGAAGAACCACAAAAGAAAGGGTGCAAAAATCTCTAAAATGGTTGTCGTACCAAATCAGGCTTGTTCGTAGTTGAGCAAGACAAACTCCAGTCGACAAATCATTTAATTTTTATCGCAGCTACGAAATCAGCAGTTCTCAGCGAAGTACTTAATGGTACGGACCATCTGAGAGGTGTAGGAGTTCTCGTTGTCGTACCAGGACACGACCTGAACCTGATAGGTGTCGTCGTCGATCTTAGCGACCATGGTCTGGGTAGCGTCGAACAGAGAGCCGTAACGCATGCCGATGACATCGGAAGAAACGATCGGATCCTCGTTGTAGCCGAAGGACTCAGAGGTAGCAGCCTTCATAGCAGCATTGATGGACTCCTTGGTGACATCCTTGCCCTTGACAACGGCAACCAGGATGGTGGTAGAACCGGTGGGAACGGGCACACGCTGAGCAGAGCCGATCAGCTTGCCGTTCAGCTCGGGGATGACCAGGCCGATAGCCTTAGCAGCGCCGGTGCTGTTGGGAACGATGTTCTGTGCGCCAGCACGAGCACGGCGCAGGTCGCCCTTGCGCTGAGGACCATCCAGGATCATCTGGTCGCCGGTGTAAGCATGAACAGTGGTCATGATACCGGAAACGATGGGGTAGGTCTTGTTCAGGGTATCAGCCATGGGAGCCAGGCAGTTGGTGGTGCAGGAAGCAGCAGAGATGACCTGATCCTCAGCGGTCAGGGTCTTCTCGTTGACGGAGAAGACGATGGTCTTCAGGTCGTTGCCTGCGGGAGCAGAGATAACGACCTTCTTTGCGCCAGCCTGGATGTGAGCCATGCTCTTCTCCTTGCTGGTGTAGAAGCCGGTGCACTCCAGAACGACATCAACGTTCAGTTCGCCCCAAGGAGCATCCTTTGCGTCCTTAACAGCATAGATCTTGATCTCCTTGCCGTCGACGATGATGGATCCTCGGTAGCCTCAACAGTGTGCTTGCCTTCGCCGATCTTGCCGCAGAAGGAACCCTGAGCGGTATCGTACTTCAGCAGGTGAGCCAGCATCTTGGGGCTGGTCAGATCGTTGATTGCAACGACCTCGTAACCCTCAGCATCAAACATCTGACGGAAAGCCAGACGGCCAATACGACCAAAACCATTGATAGCAACTCTAACAGCCATGTTAATAGTACCTCCTAAATGTTCTTACCCTTTTATCGGATAATAATCACGGTAGCTTTATTATAGACCAAATCGCGGAAACCTTCAAGTGCCCGCCAAAAAATTAACAAGGTAATTTCACACTTTTTTGTTTTTGAACGATTTTCACAGCTTTTCTGGGAATCTTTTCAGCAATTCAACCAACGGCGTGTCGGGGTATTGCAGGCCTTCCGTCACTTCCTGCCACCCGCGCCACAGTGAACAGGCCCAGCGCGCCGATGCAGCACATGCCAAAGCCAAACAGCACCTCGGCAGGTCGGCTGCCGTGATGCCGTGGAACAGCAGCACCAGCACCCGGGGCAGTTCCCAGCAGAAGCAGAGCAGGAACGTGCAGATCCCGGCCTCGCACAGCTGGCAGCCGTTGGACGTTTCCGGCAGCCAGAGGCGCGGACCATCGCCGAAAGAAACACCAGCGCGGCCAGCATCTGCCAGACCATGGCAGTCGGCTCCACCCGGTGCCAGCTGGAGCTGTTCTCCCATAAAGCGGCTCAGCACCCCCCAGTAGAACACCGCCGTGCCAAGCACCGCCGGGTCATGCTCCGGCCGGGCAGACGGTATTCTCCCTTATGCGTCCAGCTGCGGCCCAGCCGGATCAGCCAGACAGCGCACACCAGCTCCAGCACGGCACGCACCAGCGCGCCAACGCCGGTCATGCCCACTGCCAGACGCACCGCACCGGCCAGGCCGACACACACGCCGCCCAGCACCGATGTAACTCCCACCGGCTGCAGGCACTGCGCAGAACAAGGGGCTGGCGGGCCAGCT